>Ga0207674_10000174_pt1 | contig 78300 bp, 80 predicted proteins | sample KBSCornC72_FD_184303 | JGI IMG/M metagenome (GOLD analysis project Ga0207674, IMG submission 184303) | Corn rhizosphere microbial communities from Kellogg Biological Station, Michigan, USA - KBS Corn C7-2 (SPAdes) (version 2) | ecosystem: Host-associated > Plants > Roots > Rhizosphere > Soil ...
GCCGTCGGTGCGTCCGATGCGCAGGGAACGGACACGCTCGCCGACGATCTCGTGCCGTCGTTCTCACCGTGGCCCAAGCGCGGAGCGACGAGGGGGGTCGACATCGTCGCACCCGGTACCCATCTGCAGGGACTGCGCGTGCCGAACTCGTACATCGACGCGAACCATCCCGAAGGGCTCCTCGGCGACCGGTACTTCCGCGGGAGCGGGACGTCGCAAGCGGCGGCGATCGTGTCAGGCGCGGCGGCGCTCGTGCTCGAGAAATACCCGTCCGCGACCCCGGATCAGGTCAAGCGCTTGCTCACCACCACCGGGTATCCGATCAGTGGGAAGTCTCAGGCCATCGGCGGCGGTGAGCTCCAGCTCTCGGCGGCCCTGGCCGCCCCGCTTCCCACGTTCACGCAGCTCTGGGCCCCCTCGACGGGGATCGGCTCGCTGGAGCTCGCCCGCGGGCTGGACCACATCTCGATGGACGGGGTGGTGCTCGATGGCGAGCGGGACATCATGGGTTCGACGTTCAACGCCGCCGAGATGGCCTTGCTCGAGGCACAGGCGAAGACCTGGTCGGGCGGCGACTGGAACGCCAAGACCTGGAGCGGGGACGCTTGGAGCGGGGACTCCTGGAGCGCCAAGACCTGGAGCGGGGACTCCTGGAGCGCAAAGACCTGGTCCTCCTGCGTCTTCGCGACCAACTCCTGGGAGGCCAAGACCTGGAGCGCCAAGACCTGGAGTGGCGACTCCTGGAGTGGAGCCTCGTGGAGCGGTGGGGTCTGGGCCACGGAATCCTGGAGCTGATCGAGTGAGATGAGCTCCTTCCGCGAGCTGCCGCTCTCTGCCCGACTGGTCGTCTTCGGCTACGTGGCGCTGGGAGCGTTCGGAGTCCTCCTCCGGGTCCCGGAGATGCGGACCTGGTCCTGGGAGGACGTCGCAGCGACCTTGGGGCTGGCGCTCGCGGCCGCGCTGAGCGAGCAGTTCACGGTCGCGATGAGGCACCGTACAGAGGTCGAGAACTTCTCGGTCACGGACGCGGTGTGGGTTCCGGCGCTCATCCTCGTGTCGCCGAGCGTCCTCACGCTCAGCGTCCTCCTCGGGAGCCTGGCCGGACATGCGTACCGGCGCTGGGCCTGGTACAAGGTTGCCTTCAACGCGGGCCAGTTCGTCGTCGCCATCACCGTGGCGGAGTTCGTCTACCGGCTGTTCGATCTTCCGCCGTCGTTCAGCTTCATGACCTGTGTGGCGTGCGCCGTCGCCATGTCGTGCTATTTCGCCATCAATGAGATCTCGGTTGCGCTGATCATCTCGCGCGTCGAGGGGATCCCTCTCCGCGAGGTCGTGGTCCTCCCGGGGGGTCTGAACCTCCTCCATGCTGCGGGGAACCTCACGATCGGCATGCTCGCCGCCCTCGTGTGGCACGCCGGGCCGATGGGCCTCCCCCTGCTGATCGCACCCGTCGTCCTGTCCTTCTTCGCCTACCGAGGATGGCTTCAGAACAAGCGGGAAGAGGAGCAGCGACGGGAGGGTGACCGTATGCGAACCCTCTACGAGGCCGGGAGAGCCCTCGTCGGTCCGCTCGACGCGAACTTCGACTTCCGACCGTTCTTGGGGTTGGTGCAGCAACTCGTTGGCGCGGCGGGGACCGAACTAGCCCTGCGGGACGAAGCGGGGCTGCGCGTCTACAACTCCGAGAGCGGTCTGCACCGGGCCGTCCAGACCGAGAAGGGTCCGGCCGACCCGATGGCGTATGTGAGCGCGCGCCCAGGGCTCGCCACGTACGTCGCCGCCGTCCGCGACGAGGCGAACGAGGTCGGGATCCTCGCCGTCCACCGCACCACCGAGCTTTCTCCGTCGGAGTGCGCGCTGATCGACTCGTTGGCTTCCCAGGTCTCCGCGAGGCACCGGAACCAGCAGCTCTTCGACGAGACGGTCGAGCAACGTGGTCACCTGGCTGACGTGGTCGGCAGCAGCTCGGACGGCATCTTCGTCGTCTCAGGCGCGGGCACGGTGCTCTCGTGGAACCCGGCGATGGAGAGGATCACCGGCTACCTCGCGAACGAGGTGGTCGGTCGTTGTTCCGGCGACATCCTCCGGATCCCCGGCGGTCCGAGAACGGATGGATCGCCCCCGACGGAGCTCGCGCTCGGGGTCCTGGAGCCCCAGGACGCGCTGATCCTGCGGCGCGACGGATCGGATCGGTGGATCCGCTACTCCAGCAGCACGATGCCCGAGCGACAGGGAAACGGAACGAGTCAGGTCGTGACCGCTCGCGACGTGACGGCCGAGCTCGAGGCCGAGCAGATGAAACGCGACTTCGTGGCCACCGTGTCCCACGAGCTCAGGACACCGCTCACGCCCCTCAAGGGCCTGCTCCAGTCGCTCAACAAGGGGCTGGTCGAGGACTCGCCTCAGGCACGCCGTGAGTACCACGCGATCATGCTGCGCCAGGCCGATCGGCTGGAGCGGCTCATTTCCGATCTCCTCGATGTCTCGCGCTTCGATGACGGGCACCTGCCGATGGACGCGGTTCCGGTAGAGGTCGGTGCTGTCTTGGAGCACGAGATCGCGGACGCGAGTCAGTTGACGGCAGCCCGCGAGGTTCGGCTCGAGCGGCCTGAGCGCCCGGTCTGGGTCGTCGCCGACCCGCTCCGCCTCGGCCAGATCGTCACCAACTTGCTGTCGAATGCGTTCAAGTACTCACCGGAGGGAGCCCCGGTGATCGTGAGGCTGACCGAGCGCGAGGATTTCGCCCTGGTCTCCGTACAGGATCGGGGCGAGGGGATCGCGATCGACCACCAGGATCGCGTGTTCGAGCGCTTCTACCGCGTGGACACGGGATTGACGCAGACCGCAGGTGGTTTCGGCCTGGGCCTGTTCATAGCCCGCCGTCTGGCCGAAGCGATGGGCGGGGGTCTGGTTCTGAGCTCGCAGCAGGGTGAAGGATCGACGTTCTCGGTCAGCCTGCCGCTCCTCACGGCCGCGCCGCAGCCGGACGATCTGGGACAACGCCTCTCCTTGCGACCCGACACCGATCATCACGGACCAGATGCCGGTGAACAGACAGCCCAGCTGCTGACCGGCGCCGATCCACGTGTACTGGTCCAACGCTCTAAGTAGCGCTGCCTGTTCCTCTCGCTGCTCGGGTTCGTGAGATGGTCTGTGTACGCGCGAGCGCGGGCATCCGTCACCCCTCGCTCAAGACCAAGCATCTAGACGAGCTCGGCGAGGACGCGGCCGCGGGCGAGCGGAACGATCCCCTGATACCACGAGCTCTGTCGGCTGAGCGCGGTCGCAGATCGAGATGACCCGAGCTACCAGGCACGTCGTGGTGGAGACGAGCGGACTCGAACCGCCGACCCCCTGCTTGCAAAGCAGGTGCTCTACCGACTGAGCTACGTCCCCGAGGCCTCCATCATAGATGCGGCTCTTCGCCCTCCGGCGTCAAGTGGACGGGCCCGCGGATGGCGTCGGAGGCGGGGTCGACGTCGGAGGCGGGGTCGACGTCGGAGGCGGGGTCGGCGTCGGAGGCGGGGTCGGCGACGGCGACGGCGTGACGCCGGGGAGCGGCTGCTCGATCATCCCGTCGTCGGGAGCTGTGTCGAGACACGTCCGCGCGCAGCTCCCACCCGTGAAGCTCGAAAGCACCGACCAGAAGTACGAATCGCGGTTCGGCCCGATCGAGACCTCGCTCAGCGGGACGGTCACCGTGGCGGCCCACGAGTCTTGCTTGTCGGTGCGGAGCGAGGTGACCTCGATCTGACGGCCGCTCCTCCGGAGCCGGAACAACGTAGCGATCAGCCGCCGGCCATTCGATCGGACGACCGCGACGTAATCGGCGGTGGCGTCGCCCCTCGTGTCGAGCTGCACGACGAAGTTCCCTCGATCCCAGATCGAGCGGACGGTCCAGGTCGAGAACGTCACCATCCGCCAGCTCGGCACTTCTCCCTCGTGATCGAACCCCACCTGCTCCAGATCCAGCTTCCCGTCCGTGTCGTTCGGATCAACCTGGTCGGTGTGGTGCGCCAGAGCGGGCAGCGCGAGCGCGATCGCCGTGACCGCGACGAGCGCGCCGAGCCCGAGCGCGTGACGCCTCAACGACCGGATCTCCGGCGTGCGCCTGCGAACGCCGTCGCCCCCACCCACGCGGCCAGGGCGAGGCCGAGCACGAGCAGGGCCGCAGGGAGCAGGTCGGCGCCGCCGGGTTCGCGGAGCGATCGCACGAGCGGCGCGTCCTCCCCCATCCTCCACGCCCCGAGCGCGATCCCCGCGAGCGCGAGGTTGCGGGTGAGCAGAACCCGGTAATCCCTGGTCGTCGAACCACCGAAGCACCCGCACCCCAGACGCCGGCCCGACCGAACGCGAGCAACCACGATCGCCGCGGAGAACGACACCAGCGCCACGAGCGACACGAGCCCCGCCGTCGCTCCCAGCCCCGCGACCACGAGCCCGACGATCACGAGCTCGACGACCGGGATCACGGAGGCCACGAGCCTCGAGACCCCGCCCGGGAGCCGGTACGCCGCAAGCGTCCGCCTCCACGCGGCTCCGCGCGCCAGCTTCGTCACCGCGGCCGCGATGAACGTGAGCCCCAGCACGGCGGCCGCGAGCCCGCCGAACCCGGGAGGTCCCTCGAACGTCCGGATCTCGACCACGATCGCCGCCGCGACCGCCGACAGCGCGAGCGCGTTCGCGACCTGCCATCGCGCCCGGGACGCCGACCGCTCGAGGCGCTCGACGAGGGCCGCTCCCTCGCCCGGTGAGCGCACGCCAAGCGCCAGCACGGGCCCCAACCCGCGAGCCAAACCGAACGGGGCGAGGACCGCCGCCCCGACGAGCGGTCGTCCGCTCGCGAACGCGGCGACCGACACCACGACGACCGTCCCATGGCCCAGGTACGTCAGGAACCCGGGCCCGAGCCCGATCCCGTACAGCAACGCAGCGACGTGCGGCGGGAAGAACGTGCGCCACCAGTCGGGCACCTGCCGCCGCAACTGCGGCACCGGCACCGGTGCCCCGAGTTCGCGCGCTACGTACAGCGCGGCCGACGCGGCGACGAGTCCCAGGCCCGCAACGCCCCAGGGCGCACCGAGCAGCCCGCCGGCAGCTGCAAGCAGCGCGCCGGCGATCGCGGCGGACGTGGCGGCTCCGATCGCGTGCAGGGCGACCGAAACCGCCCATCGGCTCCGGCTGCCCCCGTGCACGACGGGGGTGATGGTTTCCACCATCGAGAGGCCTCAGGGCCCGAACAGGCTCGAGATCCCCGCCACCACCGACGCCACGACGAGCGCGAGACCGACGGGTTCGCTCAGCATCGGACGTTCAGCTCCCGGTACGTGATGCAGAAGACCTTGCGGCCGCGCGGGCAGTAACCGCGCACCGCGCCGTCACCGTTGATCCGCGTGTCGGAGATCGAGCAGCAGTCCTGGATATGTCGCACCCGCCCGTTGCAGCAACGGCTCCAGCCGCCGCCGTAGCGGGGGTTCTGGACGAACGGGTACCGATCGGGCACGACGGTCTGACACACCTTCCGCCGCGTCTGCCGTTCCGAGAGGTAGATCGCGCCGTCGTCGTCGACCGGGTAGCCAAGCCGCGGGTGCACCGGGAACCCGTACGCGTCCGTCCTCGAATGCGGCGCGTAGGGATGGGGACACGACCCCGTCGTGTAGAGGTGGCCGCAGATGTGGTGGGCCTCGGCGCGGTCGGGGTCGAGCGCGACCGCCACCATCGAACCGCCGGCGACCGCCACGACCGTCCGGCCGAGCCTGCCGAGGAACGAACGACGGCTCGTCCGGCGCGCGAGCTCCGTCCCCGCTCGCTCGACGGCCCCCATCAGCCGGCCCGCAGCTCCTGCGTCGCTCGACGCCGCGCGGTGTCGACCAGACCCTCGACCTGCTCGAGGGAGTTCACGGTCCCCTTGGATCGGACGAGGCCGAGCTCGTCGAGCACGACGACGAACGGCACCCCCGGGACGCGGTACGCGAGCTCGAGATCCGGATCGGACACGACCTGCAGCTCGAGCCCGCTCGCGCGGGCGGCCGCGGGCAGCGAGGGCGCGACCTGCTCGCAGATCGGGCAGGTGTCCGAGACGAACGCCACCAGCCGGCCGCTCCCGGGACCGCCGACCACCGTGGACGAGCCCTCAGGCGTTCGTGCCGCCCGAGCCTCGGGCACCTCCCCCAGCGGGGGACCCTCGTCGTCGACCTCGAGGGCTCCGATCGGTGCGAGGCGAAGCTGTAGCACGCCGATCTGTCGCGCGAGGGCGACCACGACGACCGCGAGCACGGCGACCAGGATCCACAGGACGACGAAGGCCGCGGCCCACCATCCTGACACGCCGCGTCAGCCCCGCTCCCGAGCCTCCGGCTCGGAAGGCTTCGGCACATCGGGAGGGGTCACGTCGGTCGGCGAGAACGAACTCGGTGTCGTCCACTCGGGTTCGCCCTTCGCGTCGAGGAACTGCATCACGGGCGTCCCGTCCCCGGTCAGACCCATGATCGCGCGGAGCTCGCCCTCCTTGTTCAACAGCCGCAGGATCGGCGAGCCCTCGGCCGCGAGCCCGATGCGGGCGCGCACCTTGCCGTCCTCGTCCTGCAGCGAGATCGTCGGCGAGCCCTGCTGCGCGAGCGAATACACGAAGCCGAGCTGACCGTCCTTGTTGCGGAGCGCGAGGGTGGGCGAGCCCTCGGTGCCCAGGCCGAACTTCGCGCGGACCCTCCCGTTGCGGTCGACCATCGCCATGCTCGCCGACCCGTCTGAGAACAGGCCGAAGGTCGCACGGACCTTGCCCTCGTCGTCGGCGATCGCCAGGCCGGCCGAACCGTCTGGCTGCACGCCGAACCGCGCGCGCAGCTTGTCGTCCGCACCGTAGAACGACATGAACGGGAGATCCTCGTTCGAGACGCCGAACCGGGCGCGCACGCGCCCCTCCGAGTCCTCGATCTCGATCTCGCCCGCCCTGATGACCCGTTTGCGCATCCCCGCAGCCTCTCGTCGACCGGCGTCGATGGAGTCTAGGACGAGCAGCAACCGGCATGTGCGGCTTGCGCCATCGAACCGGTCGCGGGGAGGGACGAAGCAGGAGACGGGCGGGTCGAACGACCCCCGAAAGTGAGAAACCGCCGCGACCCGAAGGTCACAGCGGTCTCTCACGGCGCACTGTATGGATGCCCTCGCAAACGGTCAACCTGGTTCGAGCAGTTTTGTCACTCTTTCTCCAGCCGCTCGACCCGGCGGGTGACGGCCTCGAGCCGTTCGGGGTCGGGGTCGGCGCCGATCCCGGGCCCGTCGGGGACCGGCAGCGTCCCGTCGGGCGCGAGGACGAGCGGTTCGGTGAGGTCTTCGGCGAAGTACCGCGAGGTCGCGCTCGTGTCGCCGGGCAACGTGAAGTTCGGCAGCGCGGCGAGCGCGAGGTTCGTCGAACGCCCGATCCCGGTCTCGAGCATCCCGCCGCACCAGACGGGGACGCCGAGCTCGGCCGCCACGTCGTGCACGCGCTTGGCCTCGAGGAGCCCGCCAACGCGACCCTGCTTGATGTTCACGATCCGGCACGAGCCGAGCTCGATCGCCGCACGGGCGTCCGCGGACGAACGGATCGACTCGTCGAGGCACAGGTCGGTCCGGATCTCTCGTTGGAGCAGCGAGTGCTCGTAGAGGTCCTCGTGGTGCAACGGCTGCTCCACCATCAGCAGCCCGAACGCATCGAGCCGCCGGAACACGTCGACGTCGGTGAGCCGGTAGGCGGCGTTCGCGTCCACCGAGAGCAGGATCTCGGGGTTCGCCTCGCGGACCGCGCGGACGCGTTCGACGTCATTGCCCGGTTCGATCTTGAGCTTGACGCGCCGGTACCCCTCGGCGAGGTAGCCCGACACCTGCTCCAGCAGCGCCTCCGTGGACGAGGCGATCCCGACCGAGACGCCGCACGCGACGCGGTCCCGGACCGCGCCTAGGTAGGCGGCGAGCGAGCGGCCCTGCGCCCGAAGCTCCGCGTCGAGCACCGCGTTCCCGAGCGTGGCCCTGGCCATCGGGTGTCCGCGGACGAACGAGAAGACCGAGCCCAGGCCTTCGGGGTCTAGGTCCCCCGCGGCGAACAGGGCGGGCGCGAGGAAGTCCCGGATCATCAGCCAGGCCCCGTCGTTCCATTCCTCGGAGAAGTTCGGCTCGACGTCGCTCACACACTCCCCCCACCCGAACGCCTCGTCGGTCTCGACGCGCGCGAGGATGCACACCTTCTCCGTGGACTCGCCGAAGCTGGTCCGGAACGGCCGCACCAGCGGGATCGCGACCAGACGTAGCTCGATCGAGCGGACCTGCGTCACTTGGGCACGTCCTCGGCGAGCGCGAACACGTAGCTCGATGAGCCCCGGTCGAACCCCGCCGCGATCATCCCGGCCGTCAGGCAGGCCTCGATCGCCTGCGCCGAGGCATCCCGCCACGCCGACGCGCACGGGGCATCGTCGATCCGGATCCGCGCGTACTCGCTCGGAACCGTGACGAGGGCCGAGCGTCCCGACGGCGCCCGGACCTCGCTCGGCCACCCGTCCGCGTCCTCGAGCGCGGACTCGTGGGCGCCGACCTCCCTCGGGCCGGGCTCGCGCCCCAGATCCCAACGGATGGTGAAGCGGTCGCTCCGCTCACCGGCGTTCACCTCGTCGACCATCGCCCCGTAGTGGTTGCGGTCGAACCGGTCGGCGACCGCGCCCAGCTTGGAGAGGTTGAAGTAGCCGTTACGCGCCACGAGCGGGTCGAACGTCCACCGGATCTCGGCGATCTCCTGGTCGAGCGCCTGCGCGCGTTGCGCGAGCTTGAGCGCGTACCCGACCCCTCGATGACGGCGATCGGGCAACGCGGCGAGCATGTGCGAATGGGTGTGCAGCCCGTCCTCTGGGTCGACCCCCGCCCACCCGAGCACGTACCCGATCGTCTCGTCGCCGTCGAACGCGCCGAACGGAACGTTCCCGCTGTCGGCGAGCGCGCGGAGCAACTCGCGCGGGAACGGCTCGGGGCCCGCCCAGGTGGCGTTCATGATCCGGAGGATGCGATCCGCGTCCTCGAGCTCGGCGAGCGGCCGGAGCTCGACCCCGGCCGCGCGAGCCGCCTCGAACGCCAGCTCCCACGGATCGCGCTCCACGGCGCCGAAGTCTACCGAGCCCTTCGGCGACCCAACGCGAAGGGCCCGCGACGAGCGCGGGCCCTCGGCGGAACGTGGTCGGCTCTGCCTACCCGCCCGCGGGCGGTGGGAGCTCCTGCCACTCGTCCTCGTCAAGATCCTTGCCACGCCGACGCTTGAAGACGGCCACGACGGCCGCCACGATCGCCGCGATGAACGCGATCTTCATCAGCTTGCCGAAGAAGCCGCTCTTCTTCGTTTCCTCAGTTCCTTCGGACATCGCCGCCTCCTCCTCGCCGGGTGGGCCTGGTTGGACTTGAACCAACGACCTCATCCTTATCAGGGATGCGCTCTAACCGAGCTGAGCTACAGGCCCGAGGGACACTGCAGGGGCCTTCACCCGGCCCGCAGGCAAGCGTACGCGTGGCTCGGAAAGGGTGTCAATCGTGCGCCTGACCTGCGCTTGTGCGTGGCGAGCTGTCGCGTTACCGGCGTTCGGAGAGCGTGACCTCGATGCCACCGACGACGTCGGAGAGCAGGTTGTACAGGAACACGATGAAGACGTTGATGAGCGTCCACAGCACGACGAGCGCGAGCCCGATCGACAGGCCGCGGCTGAACAGCCACCCGCCGTTGATCTCGAAGGACTGGTCGGCGAACAGGTCTCGGATGAGCCGCGTCAGGGAGTCGAGCGCACCCATCGCCCCGAGGATCGCGTACAGGATCATCATCGCGCCGAGGATCACCACCATCACGCACAGGTAGAACAGGAACGAGATCTTCAGCACCGACCACGGGCCGACCTTGCGGAGCACGACCTTGGCCTGACGCGACCGAGCGGGCGAGGAGCGCCTCGACCGCCCCCGCTCGGCGGGGACGGGAGCCTCCGCAGGCGCGGGCTCGGGCGGGGCGACGGTGGCCTGATCGGCGGGATCGCTCACGGGTTCGGGCTCTTTCTACGCGGCGGCAGGCCCGGCGGCAACCACGTCGGCTCGCCCCGGCGGTCCGAACACGAGCCGGGCGTGCACCGGCCCGATCACGCCGAGCACGCCGAGGGCGAGCACCCACGACGCCGCACCGACGTCCTCCTGTACGAGGAGACCGCCGACCGCAACGCCGATCCCCCAGACCGTCGTCAGCGCGTACGCGGGGGCCGCCGGGATCCGATGCCACAGGACGAAGACGGTCAGCAAGCCGAGCGCGCTGGCGCCGACGATCGTCGCGACGCCGGCTCCGGTCGACACGATGGGATTATCCATCGAGACGACGCTCGTGGATCCCACCACCCGGCTCGAGCACGACCTGCGGATCATCCTGGCGATCCAGTCCCTCCGCGCGTTCGGCTACGGCTTCGCGAGCGTGGTGTTGGGCGCCGCGCTCGCGGACGGCGGCCTGTCCGACGGCCAGGTCGGGCTCGTCTTCGCTGCGATCCTGGCCGGCAACGCGTTGGTCTCGATCGCGATCGGGCTCGCCGGGGACCGACTGGGGCGGCGCCGGGCGTACGTCCTCCTGCTCTGGGTGATGAGCGCGGCCGGGGTCGCATACGCGCTCTCCGATTCGGTGGTGGTGCTGGTGCTCGTGGCCCTCACCGGCACCCTGTCGACCGACGCGAACGAGTCGGGGCCGCTCACCTCGCTCGAGCAGGCGATGATGGGTGGCGCCGCGCCCGAGATCCGCGCCCGGGTCTTCGGTCGCTACAACGCGGTCGCGTATCTGGCGGGAGCCGTCGGCGCGCTCGCTGGCGGCGGACCCGCCCTGATCCGCGAGCGGATCCCGAACCTCCCGACCGACCAGCGCTGGCTGCTGGTGCTCGCGGTCGCGGGGATCGCGTGCGTCGCCCTCACACGCCGGCTCTCGCCCGCGATCGACGCCCGAACCGAACGCTCGACGGCACCGCTCCGCCGTTCACGCTCGGAGGTGAGCCGCCTGGCGATGCTGTTCGGGCTGGACGCGTTCGCCGGTGGGTTCGTCGTGTCTACGTTCGTGGTGTTCTGGTTCGGCCGGCGATTCGGGGCAAGCGCCGAGCTCATGGGCCTGGTGCTGTTCGGTTCGGGGCTGCTCCAGGCGATCTCGTCGATCGCGTCCGGCCGGCTGGCCACCCGGTTCGGCCTCCTGCCGACGATGGTGTTCACCCACCTGCCGTCGAACGTCCTGTTGATCCTGATCCCGGCGATGCCGACGCTCGGCGCGGCGAGCGCGATGCTGTTGCTGCGCTCGACGCTGTCGCAGATGGACGTGCCCGCCCGCCAGGCCTACGTCACCGCGCTCGTCGATCCCGAGGAACGCACCGCCGCGGCCGCGTTCACGAACACCGCGCGCTACCTCGTGCGTCCGTTCGGCGCCGCGAGCGCGGGGGTGCTGATGCAGGCCGTCGCGGTCGGTGCGCCGTTCGTCGTGGCGGGGGTCCTCAAGAGCGTCTACGACGTGCTGTTGTTCGCGAGGTTCCGACGGGTACCGCTCCCCGAGGAGCGCGCGAGCGGCGGGGGGAACCCTGCCGAACCGCCAGAGAGCAGCTAGCGGGCAGCTCGCTACTCGAGCTCGACCGCGGCGATGACCGGCGCGAGCGCGACCACGGTCGCACCCTCTTCGACCCGCATCGTCCGAACGCCCTGCGACGCCCGACCGACGCGGCGGATGTCGGCCGCCGCGACCCGGATCACGATCCCCGACGACGAGATCACGAACATGTCCTGGTCCTTCGACCCGACGAACGCGCCGGCGAGCAGACCGGTCTTCTTCGTGAGCGTGTGGCCGATCACGCCCTTGCCTCCGCGCCCCTTCACCGGGTAGTCCTTGAGCGGCGTCCGCTTACCGTACCCCTGGTGGGTGACGCTGATCAGCTCCTCGCCTTGCGAGGCGACGCCGAGGACGATCACCTCGTCGTCCGGCGCCAGGCGCATCCCGATCACGCCCGCGGTCTGCCGGCCCATCGGTCGAACGAGGCTCTCCTTGAACCGGATCGCCTGGCCCTTGCGCGAGACCAGGAACACGTCGTCCTTCCCGTCGGTCAGCCGAACGTCGATCAGCTCGTCGCCCGGCTTCAGGTTGATCGCCGCAAGCCCGGTCCGCGGCGAGTCGTACTCGGGCAGGGTGGTCTTCTTGACCATCCCCTTGCGGGTGGCGAACAACAGGTACCGCCCGTCCGCGTACTCCTTGAGGTCGATCACCGCCTGGACCTTCTCGTCCCCCGTGATCGAGACCCCCGGCAGGTTCGCGGCGTAGGTCCCTCGCGCGGTCCGTCCCGACTCGGGCACCTCGTGGACCTTCACCCGGTAGACCTTCCCCTTGCTGGTGAAGAAGAGCAGCCAGTTGTGCGTCGTCGTCGTGAAGACGTCGTTGACCACGTCCTCTTCTTTGAGGTTCGCGCCGCGGATGCCCCTGCCGCCGCGTCCCTGACGGCGGAAGTTCTCGATCGGCTGGCGCTTGACGTACCCGGCTCGGGAGACCGTGATGACCACGTCCTCCTCGGCGATCAGGTCCTGAACGTCGAACTCGCCCTCGTCGGCCTTGAGCTGCGTGCGACGCGGGTTCGCGAACTTCTTCCTGACCTCGAGCAGCTCCTCCGTGATCACCGCGCGGATCTTCTTGGGGTCCTTGAGCAGGCCCTTCAGGTAGCGGATCCGCGCGAGCAGGTCCTTGTGCTCCTGCTCGAGCTCGGCCCTGGCCAGCCGGGTGAGGCGCCGCAGCGGCATGTCCAGGATGTGGTTCGCCTGGACCTCGCTGAGCTTGAACTGGGTCATCAGCTTGCCGCGCGCCTCCTCGGCGTCCTGCGAGCCGCGGATCACCTTGATGACCGCGTCGAGGTTGTCGAGCGCGATCAGCAGGCCCTTGACGATGTGGTCGCGCTCCTCGGCCTTCTTCAGCTCGTGGCGCGTTCGCCGGGTGACGACTTCGATCTGGTGGTCGACGTAGTAGCCGATCATCTCGGCCAGGTTCAGCGTCCGGGGGACGCCGTCGACCAGCGAGAGCATGATCACGCCGAAGCTGTCCTGCAGCTGCGTGTGCTTGTAGAGCTGGTTCAGGACGACCTGCGGGTTGGCGCCGCGCTTGAGCTCGACGACCAGGCGCATGCCCTCTCGGCCGCTCGAGTGGTCCTTCACGTCCGCGACGTCCTTCAGGCGCCCCGTTCGCACCAGGTCGGCGATCTTCTCGGCGAGCCGGGCCTTGTTCACCTGGTAGGGCAGCTCGGTGACCACGATCCGCTGACGGCCGTTGGGGGCCTCCTCGATCGTCGTGACGGCACGGACCTTGATCGAGCCCCGTCCGGTCTCGTAGGCCTCCTTGATGCCGTCGCGGCCCATGACGATCGCGCCGGTCGGGAAGTCCGGACCCTTGACGAACTTCATCAGGTCCTTCGGCTTGGACTCGGGGTGCTCGATGAAGTGCACGACCGCGTCGATCACCTCGCCGAGGTTGTGGGGCGGTATGTTCGTCGCCATCCCGACGGCGATCCCCCCCGAACCGTTGACGAGCAGGTTCGGCAGGCGCGCCGGGAGCACGACCGGCTGCTGCTCGTAGCCGTCGTAGTTCGGGACGAAGTCCACCGTCTCGGCCTCGATGTCGCGGAGCAGCTCGAGCGCGATCGGCGCGAGCCGCGCCTCCGTGTAACGCTGGGCCGCGGGCGGGTCGCCGTCGACCGAGCCGAAGTTCCCGTGCCCGTCGACCAGTGGTGCGCGCAGCGAGAAGTCCTGCGCCATCCGGACCAACGCGTCGTAGATCGCGAGATCGCCGTGTGGGTGGTACTTGCTCATCACGCCGCCGACGACGTTGGCCGACTTTCGGTAGGGGCGATCCGGCCGAAGCCCCTGCTCGAACATCGACCACAGGATCCGGCGGTGGACCGGCTTCAGACCGTCGCGCACGTCGGGCAGGGCGCGACCGACGATGACGGACATCGAGTAGTCCAGGTACGAGGTCTGGATCTGGTCCTCGAGCTGGACGTCCTCGATCCGCCCGCCGAGCATCGATTCCTGCGCCACCGAACCTCCCGATCCTTGGCCTACACGTCCAAGTTCTGCACGTCGGCCGCGTTGTCCTCGATCCACTCCTTGCGGGAGGCGACGTCCTCACCCATCAGGATCGAGAACAGCCGGTCGGCCGTGGCCGCGTCCTCGAGCGTCACCCGCAGGAGCGTGCGCTGCTCGGGGTTCATCGTCGTCTCCCACAGCTGCGACGCGTCCATCTCCCCGAGGCCCTTGAACCGCTGCGGCTCGAGCTTGCGCTGGCCGTCGATCTCCTTGCGGTACGCGTCCCACTCGCGCTCCGTGTAGAAGTACAGCTCCTGCTTCCCCTCCTTCAGCAGGTACAGCGGGGGCTTGGCCAGGTACACGTAGCCGGCGTCGATCAGCTCGCGCATGTAGCGGAACAGGAACGTCAGCAGCAGGGTCTGGATGTGCGCGCCGTCCACGTCGGCATCGGCCATCAGCACGATCTTGTGGTAACGCGCCTTCCCGACGTCGAACTCCTCGTCGCCCACCCCCGTGCCGATCGCCGTGATGAGCGCCTGGATCTCGGCGTTCTCGAGGATCTTGTGCAGTCGCGACTTCTCGACGTTCAGGATCTTGCCGCGGATCGGCAGGATCGCCTGCGTGTTCGGGTCCCGCGCCTGCTTGGCCGAACCGCCCGCCGAGTCCCCCTCGACGATGAACAGTTCGGTCGCGCTCGGGTCGGTCAGCTGGCAGTCCGCGAGCTTGCCGGGCAGACCCCCGCCCTCCAGGAACGACTTGCGCCGCGTGAGGTCGCGTGCCTGCTTGGCGGCCAGGCGCGCCTTCGCGGCCTGGTTCGACTTGGTGACGATCCGCTTGGCATCGCCCGGGTGCTCCTCCAGCCACGTCATGAGGTGCTCATTGACGGTGGTCTCGACGAGCGAGCGCATCGTGGTGTTGCCGAGCTTGGTCTTGGTCTGGCCCTCGAACTGCGGCTCGCGCAGCCGAACGCTCACGATCGCGATGAGCCCTTCGCGCACGTCCTCGCCGAGGAGGTTGTCCTCCTTCTCCTTGAGCAGGCCCTTGCTGCGCGCGTAGCGGTTGACGACGTTGGTGAGCGCCTTCTTCAGGCCCTCCTCGTGCATGCCGCCCTCGTGGGTGTTGATCGTGTTCGCGAACGAGTGGATCGACTCGGAGTAGCCGTTGGTCCACTGCAGTGCGACGTCGGCCTCCGAGTCGGCCTCGCGCGCCTCCATCGAGATGATCTTGGTGTGGATCGTCTCCTTGCCGGTAGCGAGGTGCTTCACGAAGTCGGCGATGCCGCCCGACGCCTTGAAGACCTGCTTCTCGGGCTTGCCCTCCCGCTCGTCGATCAGCTGGATCTCGACGCCCTTGGTGAGGAACGCGTGCTCCTGCAGGCGCTCCGCCAACATCCTGATGTCGAACTCGACGCCCTCGACGAAGATCTCGGGGTCGGGCCAGAACGTGATGATCGTCCCGGTCTTGCGGGACGGCTTGCCCTTGGTGAGCTTGGTCGTGGCCTTGCCGCGCGCGTACGTCTGCGTCCACGTGCTGCCCTCGCGCATCACCTGGACGACCAGCTTCTCCGACAGGGCGTTCACGACGGAGACGCCCACCCCGTGGAGCCCGCCCGAGATCCGGTACCCGTCCCCGCCGAACTTACCCCCGGCGTTCAGGGTCGTGAGGACGACCTCCACGGCCGGACGCCGGTCCTTGGCCTTGGGGATCGGCTTGATCGGGATGCCGCGGCCGTTGTCGTCGACCTCGACCCCGCCGCCCTTGAGGAGGCGGACGATGATCCGGTCGCAGTGCCCGGCCATCGCCTCGTCGATCGAGTTGTCGACCACCTCGTAGACGAGGTGGTGCAGACCCCTGCTCGACGTGGTGCCGATGTACATGCCGGGGCGGAGCCGAACGTGCGCGACGCCCTCGAGGACCTGGATATCCGCGGATCCGTACTGTCCGGGCTCGGTCGCGCCTGCCCGCTTGGTTGCCGTGCTTGCCACTTCACCTCCGTCATGGAACGCGGGCGCGCCGGACTCGAGACGACGCGTCTCGGGGGCCGACGGAACCGCGGTGCTAACCCCTAGATTCTATCAATCGGAGGTGACAGCGAACGCGTTTCTGGGCACCATCCGAGGCTCATCCCGGTGCTCCGAACGCCTTGCGCTACAAGCCTTTCCGTGGATCGTCCCGGACGACCACCTGCACCTTGACGACGCTCCCGGGGCCGATCGTGGTCTCGGCCCGTTCGCGGATCTGTTCGGCGAGGAATCGCACCTGCGCGCCCCAGGGTCCGGTGGTCGCGGCGACCAGCAGGACACCGCGTTCGAGGCTCACCGGGGCGGACTCCGCGGCCAGCCGTGGACCGACCACCGAGGTCCAATCCGACGCCAGCTGGCCGATCGGCATGCCGCGCGCGAACGTCCGCTCGCGGAGCAACCCGTCGACGACGTCGCCGATCAGGGTCGCCTTGAGGGTCCGCTCGTCCTTGCGGTGCGCGAAACCCTTCGAATGCGGCATCCGGTCACGCCCCGCGCGCGGCGACCGTCCCGGCCGAGACGTCGAGGACCAGCGTCGAGGGTTCGGGTACGTGCGCGTCGTCGGCGACGCTGACGAGGACCTGTCCCCGGTCTGCGAGCCGCTCCCCGACCATCCGCTGCCGCCGCGGGTCCAGCGCCGAGAAGGGGTCGTCCAGGAGCAGGACCGGCCGTTCGCGGACCTCTTCCGCCACAGCGCTCGCGAGCCCGAGCCGCAGACACAGCGCCGCCGCCCATGCCTCCCCATGGCTCGCGAAGCTCCGGGCGCCGAGATCTCGCACTGCGAGGGTCAGATCGTCTCGGTGGGGCCCCACCAGCGTGGTCCGCCGGATCAGCTCGTCGCTGCGGCGTTCGGCCAGCCGGGCCTCGAACGCCTCCTCGAGCGGCTCCCCGATCACGTTCGGAGCGTACTCGCACGCCAGGCCGTAGCCGGCGAGGTGGCGATACTCCTGCTCCGCGGACGGCGCGAGCCGAGCCGCGGCCTCGGCGCGGAGCCGGATCAGCGCGCTCCCGTTCTTGACGAGCTCGGCGTCCCAGGCCTCTAGCCCGGTGGGGGCGCCGCGCCCCTCCCACTCCTTGATCAGTCGGTTGCGCTGTCGCAGCGTGCGTTCGTAGGCCGTCATGGCAGACTCCTTGAGCGGCCACAGCGACCGGATCGCGTCGTCGAGGAAGTCGCGCCGCTTGGAGGGATCCCCGATCACGATCACGAGATCGTCGGGTCCGAAGTACACGGCGCGCACCTGTCGCCGCAGATCGCGCTTACGCCGCACCGACGAGCGGTTCACCTGCACGCGGTTGGCGCCCCGGCCGGGGATCTCGACCTCGACCAGCACCTTGCCGGCCTCCTCGGTCACCACCTCGCCGCGTGCGTAGGCGGGCCCGTCCGCATCGCGTCGGACCACGGGTTCGGTGGACGAGGTCCGGGGCGACTGGAGGAAGAACAGGAAGGCGATCCCCTCGAGGAGGTTGGTCTTGCCCTCGCCGTTGGGACCCGCGACCGTGATCAGGGCGTCGGGGAGCTCATCCAGGCGTGTCTCGACATGGTTGCGGAAGTCCCGGAGTTCGACCCACACGAGCCGCAACGCGGCATCAACCGACCGGCGTCGGCAGCCTGACCGGCATCACCAGGTACGTGAACTCGTCCGACTCGCCCCGCACGATCCCCGGCTTCAGGCCGTCCCGCACCTCGAGCCGCACCGACTCGCCCGAGGCGGCGGCGAGGCCGTCCGCGAGGTAGTTCGGGTTGAACGCCGCCGTGATGTCCTCGCCCTCGTACCGGGCCTCGACCGCCTCGACCGCCTGGCCGAGATCGGGCGAGGAGGACGAGAGCTTGACGCCGAGCGCATTGAACTCGAGCCGGACCGGCGACGTGTCTCGGGCGAGCAGGCCGACACGGCGCACGGCGTCGATCAGCTGCTGCCGGGAGACCGTCAGCCGGCTCTCGTACTGCTCGGGGAGCAGCTGCCGGTAGTTCGGGAACTCGCCCTCGATCAGCCGCGACGTGAGCATCAACGGCCCGACCTGGAACGAGACCTGACTCTCGTCGACGAACACCTCGACCTCGCCCTTCTCGATCGCCTGGGCGGCACGGCCGGCCTCCGAGAGGGCCCGTTCGGGCACGATCGCCCGCGCCTCGCCGGCGGAGGTCGCCACGAGGTCGCGCACGGCGAGCCGGTACGAGTCGGTCGCGACGAGCGTCACGCCCTCTCGGCTCACCTCGAGCAGGATCCCCGTCAGCACGGGCCTGGCCTCGTCCCGCGAGGCGGCCCTGGCCACCTGACCGACGGCCTCCGCGAACCGCGGCGCCTCCGCCACGATCCGGGTTCCCGACGGCGGTTGGAGCGCCGGGAAGTCCTCTGCCGGCAGCAGCCGGAGGGAGCCCTCGTAGGCCGCGCACCGGATGCGCGCCTGCGACTGATCGGTCTCGAACTCGACGGGGGCGTCCGACAGGCTCTTCACCGTGTCCGCCAGCAGCCGCGCCGGGACGAGCGAGATCCCCGGCTCCCCCACCTGCACGTCGATCGACAGTCGGGCCGAGACCTCCAGGTCCGTCGTCGTGAGCGTCAACGTGCCCTCGGACGCGGCTTCGATCAGGACGCCGGTGAGGGCGGGGATCCCCGGCCTCGACGAGACACCGCGCTGGACCGTCTGCAGCGCCTCGGACAGCGCGTCACGGTCACACCGGAACTTCACTTGTCCACCCCCCTACTGCTTCTTGATTCATCTCTTACCTCTTTCAGTAGTAGTAGGTGCTGTGGAAAACAGCGCCACGAGCCTGTTTCCCGAGCGTAACGGTCCCGTAGGACATGTGGACCGGGTGGGGGAATCTGTGCACTCGCCGGAGGTCCCCTCGAAGGTGTCCCCGGCCCCACCCATGTTCCCCACAGGTCCGTCCAAGTGGCTCGTGAAGGCTCTCATCCGGCCCGGGCCCGGCCGCGGATGATGCGCGAGAGGTCCTGGACTTGGCGGTACGTCGCCGTCCTGGCCCGCATGTCCTTCTCGACCTTGAGGATGCCGTGGCGGGCCGTCGTGTGGTCGCGTCCGCCGAACGTGTCGCCGATCTTGACCAAGGATTGGCCGCTGCACTCACGCATCAGGTACATCGCGACATGACGGGCGGTCGTGAGCGGCCTCGAGCGGTTGGGCGAGATCAGGTCCTGGACGGACAGCCCGAAGTAACGGGCGCTCTCTTCGAGGATCAGATCGGGCGGGATCTCGGCCTCGGCCTGGGGCAGCAGGTCCTCGAGCGCCTGCTCGGCGAGCTCGCTGGTGATCGGTTGTCCGGTCAAGTCGCCCCACGCCACCACCCGAACGAGCGCGCCCTCGAGCTCGCGGATGTTCTGGTCGAACGTGTTGGCGATGAACTCGATCACGTCGTCGGGGACGTGGAGCTCGTCGCGCTGGGCCTTCAGCTGCAAGATCGCCATGCGGGTCTCCAGGTCAGGAGGCTGCACGTCGACGCACAGGCCGAGGCGGAACCGCGACTGGAGGCGCTCCTCCATCCCGAGCTCCTGCGGCGGCCGGTCCGACGCGATCACGATCTGGCGGTCCTTCTGGTGCAGCGCGTTGAACGTATGGAAGAACTCGGTCTGGGTCTCCTCGCGCTTGGCCAGGAACTGGATGTCGTCGACCAGCAACACGTCGATGTCGCGGTAGCGCGCGGCGAACTGGTAGCCCTGGCGTTCGCGCACCGCCTTGATGAACTCGGCCATGAAGCTCTCGCTCGTGACGTACTTCACGCGCAGCCGCGGGGACAGGCCGAACATCTGATGCCCGATCGCGACGAGCAGGTGGGTCTTGCCGAGCCCCACGCCGCCGTAGATGAACAGCGGGTTGTACGCCTTGGATGGAGGCGTGTCGGCCACCGCCATCGCCGCCGCGTGCGCGAACCGGTTCGACGGGCCCGCGACGAACGTCTCGAAGGTGTAGTTCGGGAAGGGCAGGCCGGGGGCCCCGTACCCGGGCCGCTCCGCGCTCGGCTTGTGTTCGGGTGGGTCCGGCGGTTCGCGTTGCGGCACAACCTCTTCGGGGGGCACCGAATCTAGTTCGATCCTGACGGGGAGCCCGACGGCCTCGGCCGCGGCATCCTGGATCAGCCCGACGTAGTGCTTGGCGAGCCAGTCGCGCACGTACTCGGACGGGGCAACGACCTCTAGGACCCCGTCGTGCAGGCTCGTGGCGCGAACGCCACCGAACCACATCGAGAACGAGCTCTCGCTCAGCTCTTCATGGGCGCGTTCGACGACGTGCGCCCAGGTGTGTTCGGCGGCTTCCTCGAACGATGCGATCGCCATAACTATCCACAGCGCCTTTCCACAGTTGTGGAAACTCTTGGGGGAAGAGATGGCGTCGCGTGGGGAGGATCGACGCCCCCGGGGAACGAGGCCGGACTATAGCACCGCGGTTTTCCCCACCGCCTCGTCGGAGGGGCCTCTTGTCACACTTTCTCGTGCTTCAGATGCTCGCGGCCACAACGAAGCCGACCGGCCGGCACCGGAACCCTCCGCTATACTGCGCGAACCGCCGAACGGCCCCGCTCGAGCGCGACGACGAGGAAGATCCCGATGTCCAAGCGAACCTACCAACCGAACAACCGCCGCCGTCACCGCAAGCACGGCTTCCGCGTCCGGATGCGGACGCGGGCGGGCCGGTCGATCCTGGCGCGACGGCGCGCGAAGGGCCGGACGCGGCTGTCCGCGTAGGTACCTCGACGAGCGCGGATCGGGTCGCCCGGACCCTGTCCTCGGGCCAGGCATTTCACGGAGAACGGGTGGTAGTGTTTGTCGCCCCCGGGGCCGGGTCGGCAGCGTTCGTTGCCGGCCGGCGGATCGGTGGCGCGGTGCTCCGCAACCGGGCCCGGCGGATCCTCCGGGCCGCGTGGCGCGAGCTCGCTGACGAGGTCGAGGACGGATACGACGTCGTCGTGGTCGCAAGGGCCGCGATCGTCGGAGCCCGGACGCAGGAACTGGTGGCGGAGGTTGCGGAGTTGCTCTGGCGCGCGCAGGTGATCCGGACGTGAACCATGTGCACCGCATCGCCTGGACGGCGGGAGCGCCGGCGCGTCTCGCGTTGCTCGGTCTGATCCGCGTGTACCGCGTGACCCTGTCCGGTTGGCTCGGCGGCCAGTGTCGCTTCTACCCCACCTGCTCGCACTACGCCGAGGACGCGATCCGGATGCACGGAGCGTTCCGCGGGACCCTGATGGCGGCTTGGAGGATCGCGCGCTGCGGCCCCTTCACGCGCGGTGGCGTCGATCACGTCCCGGCTCCGACCCGATCCACCGGATATGACAGCGTCATACACGTGGAGCCTGGCCGATGATCGCGCTCGCCCCGTGGCAGGCGTTGCTCAACGCCCTCGGCTGGGTGGTCGCGCAGATCTACGACTTCATCCCCAACTACGGCGTCACGATCATCCTGCTGACCGTGACGATCCGCCTGATCCTGCTGCCGCTCGGGATCAAGCAGGTGCGGTCGATGCAGCACATGCAGATCGTGCAGCCGAAGATCAAGCAGATCCAGGCGAAGTACAAGGGGAACAAGACGCGCCAGCAGGAAGAGATCATGAAGCTCTACAAGGAGTACGGGGTCAACCCCTTCTCCGGCTGCTGGCCTGTACTGCTGCAGTTCCCGATCCTGATCTCGATGTACTCCGTGCTCCGGTGGCCGCAGCATCCGATCCACGTCCCCACCGACAGCGCCCTGTACGCGGCCGTGTCCCAGCAGATCCCCGAGACGCTTCCTCCGGGCGATCCGAACGGAGAGCCGATCACGACGCAGGCGCAGATCAACGGCCTGGACCTGCCGGGTCCGACCTCGGGCACCTCGTTCCTGGGAATGAACCTGCTCTGCTCGGCGGTGCACGCGGGCAACCCGGACGCGACCCTCGCCGCGAAGGGCGCGACGGGCGAGAACCTGGCGTACCCCGTCAACTGCGGGAGCGAAGTCGTGGACCGGATCCCCTATTACATCTTCGCGGCGCTGATGTTCGGGACAACCTTCTACCAACAGCGGCAGATGCAGAAGGCGACCCCTCCGGGTGGCTCGTCCCAGCAGCAGGCGCTCCTCAAGATCATGCCGATCATGTTCGGCGTCTTCGGCATCTTCTTCCCGGCCGGCCTCGTCCTGTACTGGACGACCTCCAACGGATGGCAGATCGGTCAGCAGTACTTCATGCTCAAGAGCCGGCCGACGGCCGAGCAGCTGGCCGAGAGCGCGAAGTCCAAGCCGCAGAAGGCCGAGAAGAAGGGCTTCATGTCCTCGATGATGGAGCGCGCGGAGCAGCAGCGAGAGCTCCGGGGGACCTCGAAGCCGGGCACCAAGAAGCCCGGAACCACCAAACCACCTGCGTCCAAGGGCGGGAGCAATGGCACCACCGGGTCCGGCCCCACCAAGCCGGGGTCCAAGCCGGGGTCCAACCCGAAGGGATCAGGGTCCGGAGGCAACGGCAGTGGAGGAGATCCGAAGAAGCGCCCCAAGCGTTGAGGAGGCCCTCGAGGCTGCCCTCGGCGAGCTCGGTCTGACCGAGCAGGAGGCCGACGTCCAGGTCATCCAGGAACCACGTTCCGGCGTGTTCGGGGTCGGCGCCCAGGAGGCCATCGTGGTCGTCCGCTCGCGGGTCAAGCCCGATGGCGAGTTGAGCGAGGACGATCTCGACGAGCAGGCCGAGATCGCAGCCGAGTTCCTCGAGGGCATGCTCGAACGGATGGGCATCACCGCGACGGTCGAGTCGGCGTTCGAGGACGGGACGATGTACGTCGACGTCATCGGCCCCGAACCCGACGACGAGGACATGGGTCTGTTGATCGGTCGGCACGGGCAGACGCTCGAGGCGATCCAGGAGTTGACCCGCGTGGCGATCGGCCTGCGGACCGGACTCCCCGCTCGGGTCGTCGTCGACATCGAGGACTACCGGAAACGCCAGATCGACCGGCTGACCGCCCGTGTCCGCGAGATCGCCGCTCGAGTCGCCAAGACGGGCCGCTCGGAGACGCTCGAGCCGATGAACCCGTTCCTCCGCAAGATGGTCCACACGGCCGTGGCCGAAGTCGATGGCGTCGAGAGCTCGAGCGAGGGCGAGGGTGCGGAGCGGCGCGTCGTCATCCAGCGGGCCAGATAGCCCATCCCGCCGCGGCGGGGCCCGCCTCAAGGTGTCGTTTCACGTGAAACATCGATGAGCGACGACGACGCCCTCCGAGCGCAGGCGGGCGACCTAGGGGTCTTCCTGGGCCCCCCACAGCTGTCCCAACTCCGCCGGTTCGAGAAGCTCCTCGCGGACCGGGCAGTGCCGCTCGGCGCGATCTCTCGGTCGGACGCGGCGCGGATACGGGAGCGTCACACCCTGGACAGCCTGCGAGCGGTCCCCGTCGTCGAGGGCGTCGACGAGGCCGCCGATCTGGGTTCGGGGGCCGGGCTGCCGGGCGTGGTCGTCGCCATCGCGCTCCCCCGTGTCCGGATGCTGCTGATCGAGCGCCGCCCCCAGCGGGCGGCGTTCCTGGAGCTCGCGGTCGAGGATCTGGGTCTGGGGAACGCCGTCGTGGTCGCCGGGCGGGTCGAGGACGTGGCCGGCGACGTGGACGTCGCCCTCGCGAGGGCGTTCGCGCCGATCGACGAAGCCTGGGCTCGGGCCCTGGGGATCCTCCGGCCGGGGGGACGGTTCGTTTACTTCGCCGGCAGCGGGTCCGGGACCCCCGAGGCTCCGACGGGATCGGTGATCCAGAGCGTCGTGCGCACGCCCGTGCTTGAAAGCGCAGGTGCCCTGGTTATCATGACTCGTCAGTGACGAAGCCCTCCTCTTCTCGGGCAGCTCGTTCGTCCTCCAAGCCGAAGCCCGCCTCCACACGAGCAACCAAGGCTGCAGGGACGCAACCGACTGCTGCGCAACCCGGTTCGAAGGCATCCGCTCGCAAACCGGCGGCCTCGAACGCGCTCCCACCCCCCTCCGGCAGGGCCAGGGTCATCGCGGTCGCCAACCAGAAGGGCGGCGTCGGCAAGAGCACCACCGCCGTGAGTCTCGGTGCCTCGCTCGCCGAGCTCGGCTACAAGGTGCTCGTCGTCGACCTCGATCCACAGGGCAACGCCTCGACCGGGCTGGGCATCCGTCACGAGGAGCGTGAGGTCACCGTCTACGACGTGCTGGCCGATGAGGCCCCCATCGAGGGCGCGATCGTCCCCACACCGATCGACAACCTCTTCGCGATCCCCTCCACGATCGACCTCGCCGGTGCCGAGATCGAGCTCGTGAGCCAGTTCTCGCGCGAGCTGCGGCTGAAGAAGGCCATCGAGCCGCTGAAGCAGGACGCCTTCGACTTCGTGTTCCTGGATTGCCCGCCCTCGCTCGGCCTGCTGACCGTGAACGCCCTCGCCGCCGCCGAGGAGCTCCTCGTGCCTATCCAGTGCGAGTACTACGCGCTGGAGGGGCTGGGGCAGTTGCTTCGCAACGTTCGGCTCGTCCAGCAGAACGTGAACACCGGGCTGCGCCTGACCGGGATCGTCATGACGATGTTCGACCCCCGGACCAAGCTCTCCGAGCAAGTGGTCGCCGAGGTCCGGCGGTATTTCGGGGACCGGGTCTACCAGACGATCATCCCCCGGACCGTCCGGCTCTCCGAGGCGCCCGGTTTCGGGCAGCCGATCACCGTCTACGACTCGAACTCCAAGGGCGCCCAGAGCTACCGAGCGCTCGCGCAGGAGGTGGCGTCGCGCCTGCCGGACGAGAGCCCGCTGCCGAACGTCGACGACGTCCCGAGCGTCGTGATCCCGCCGCCGGAGGCGCAGCCCGGGAAGGCCCCGCGACCGCTGGTAGGCCCCGACGACGTGCCACCGGCCGTCCTCGAACCGTTCGTGCCCGAGGAGGCGCCGGCGAGCGCCACCAAGGCTCCACCAGAGGACGAACCGCCGACCGAACCGATCGCCGCTCCGCCGGACGAGGAGGCGCTCGCGGCTCCTGACCCTGAAGGCCACCCCGACGCCGACCTGTCCGGCGAGGTTCCCGGTCATGTCGCCGAGGCTCGGCCGGCCGGCTCCGGCAGGTCTGGACCCGAACCGGATGACGAGGCCGAGCCGCCGCCATCGACCGCCGCCCCGACCGCCGACGCCGTCGGCGCCTCGAACCCTCCCCAGGAGTCCCGCCCGACCGTCGACCATGGGTCCACGGATGAGGACGAGGAGCTCGCTGACCTGAACGGCGATCGAAACGAGGCTGAACCACAGGACGAGATGCAGCTGAACCGAGGAGGGTCGATCGAGCCGGGCGAAAAGAAGCGCCGGCGCGGTCTCTTCCGCAGAGGAGGATCTGGATGAAACGTGGAGGTCTAGGCCGCGGGCTCTCGGCGCTGCTGCCGGGCGCCGTCGAAGAGGGGTTCGGTCTGCTGGAGATCCCGGTCGAGGCGGTCGCGCCGAACCCGCGCCAGCCACGGACCACGTTCGAGGACGACGCGCTCGAGGCGCTCGCGATGTCGATCCGCGAGGTTGGCGTCCTCCAGCCGATCGTCGTGCGCAAGGCCGGGAACGGCTTCGAGCTGATCGCGGGGGAGCGGCGCCTGCGGGCGGCTAAGCTCGCCGGTCTGGCGACCGTGCCCGCCGTGGTCAGGGAGAGCGACGACGCGGAATCGCTCCGCGAGGCCCTGATCGAGAACATCCACCGCGAGGACCTGAACCCGATCGAGCTGGCCGACGCCTTCCGCGAGCTGCTGGAGGAGTTGGGTCTCAAGCAGGAGACCCTCGCGGAACGGCTGGGCATGTCGCGCTCGCACATCGCGAACACGATCCGCCTGCTCCAGCTTCCGACCGAGGTGCAACAACTCTTGGCCGAGGGCAGGATCCAGGCCGGCCACGGCCGGGCGTTGCTCTCACTCGGCGATGCCGAGGCGCAACGGACGCTCGCCGTCCGCATCGCCGCGGAGGACGTGTCCGTCCGCGAGGTCGAGGAGCTCGTTCGCAACTACCTCGATCACCCGTCGCACGCCGAGCGCCCGGCTCAGCTGACGGCGGTGCCGGAGCCGCAGGAGAACCCGCTCGCCGAAGTCGAGGAGCTGCTCTCGGAACAGCTCGCGACGCGGGTCACGATCCAGATGAGCAAGCGGCGCGGCAAGATCGTCGTCGAGTTCGGATCCGCGGATGACCTCGAGCGCATCGTCTCCGAGATCATCGGGTCCGGCCCGGGCCGCGCCCCGGAGTAACGCTACAGCCCGAAACTCGTTGCACTGCAACGTTTTCCGCGTTGGTGCGGCGCGAACCTAGGTCGCTACCTTCGGGATGATCTCCTGGGCCAGGAGCTCGATCTGGTCGAGATCGTCGAACAGCTCGTGATTCAGGACGAACCGCTGTACGCCGGTAGCGGCGTACTCATTCATCCGCTCGATCGCCTGGTCGACGGTCCCGACGATGCAGTCGCGCGAGATGTCGTCGAGGTATTCCTCGAGCGATCCCGCGGTGGGGTCCATCCGCCGAGCGCGATCGGCTCGGTCGCGCCACTCGGCGTCGGTCCGGCCGACGAACACCCACGTCATGAACGACATCGTCACGCTCGCGCGGTCGCGCCCCGCGCGGTCGACCGCATCGCCCACGCGCTCGATCGACGCGCGAAGCTCGTCCGGCGTCCCGCCGACGCGGTTGTACCCGTCGGCCCATCGCGCCACCAGACGAGCCAGCCTCGGTCCGCCTTTGCCTCCGAGCACGATCGGGGGATGCGGTCGTTGGACGGGCTTGGGGAGGAACCGGCACCCCTCGAGCGCGTAGTAGCGCCCTTCGAACGAGAAGACGTCCTCGGACCACAGGCCGTGCACGATCTCGAGCTGCTCCTCGAGCATCTCGAACCGTTCGGGGGCCGCGGGGAACGGGATCCCGTGGGTCCGGTGCTCCTGGTCCCACCACCCGGCGCCCATGCCGAGCTCGACCCGTCCGCCCGAGATCCTGTCGACCGTCGTCGCGGCCTTCGCGAGGACCGCCGGCAGTCGGAACGTCACCGGCGAGACCATCGTCCCGAGGCGGAGGCGTTCGGTGCTCGCCGCGAGCGCGCCGAGGAGCGTCCAAGCGTCGTTCGAGCCCGGCTCCTCAGTCGTGACTACTGAGAGGTAGTGGTCGGAGGTCAGGAGCGCGTGGAACCCGAGCCGTTCGCACGCGCGGGCGATCGAGAGCCACTGCGGCCAGGTCACGCCCTCCTGACCCTCGAGCATCAGGCTGTAGTCGAGCGACCCCACCGACGTACGATACCCATCCGATGGGAGCCCCCTCAGACGCCGAGCTCCGGCGCGCCGGCAAGGCGCTCGCGCTCGGGTTCGCGCTCGGCCTCGTGCTCCTGCTGGTGGCCCGCCGCGCGTCCGGGCGGCGCGTCGGTGGAGCGAACCCCGGCTAAGCGACGCCGTTCGGCTCGGTCAGCGCGCGAGCTCCGCGGGCGCCGGCCGCGAGAAGGCGATCACGCCGTCCGCGATGGCACGCGCCACGTCGCCCGCGAACGCCGGCTCCCCGATGCGGGACGCGTCGAGTTCGTCGAGCGCCACGGCCGGCTCGATGCGCGCCGCCGGCATGCGGGTCTCGCGCAGGATCGCGATCGAACGTGGGTGCAGCCCGCCGTCGGGCAGACCGAGCCTGCGGAGGAGGGCGTGTTGGATCGACTCCGCGAGGCGGCGCCCCATGGGGGAGTGCGTGGTGGGCGTCCCGTAGTGGAAGCACGCCGACCCGCGTTCGACCTGCTCGCCCGAGCCGACGGCGATCGAGATCAGGGCAGCGGCGTTGCCGGCGTTCGCGCGCCGGATGCGTTCGTCGACCGGCGCGAGCTCGGAACCCTTGCGCAGCAACAGTGGACGAGCACCGAGCCGCGTGAGCTCTTCCGAGAGCTCCGAGGCGATCGCCAGCGCGAGGTCGAGCTCGTCCGCGTCGATGCGGTCGGGGTCGATCGCGATCGTCGAACCCCCGAGCGCGAGCCCCGGTCCGCGCGCGGCCTCGCCCTCGCGCACGACGGCGCGGCTCGGGGCGCCGACGGCCGGCCGGTAGCGGGTGATCGCGTGCACGGTGTCGAGCCCGACGATCCCGTCGACCGCGGACCCGACGTTGCGTTGAAACTCTCGGAGGCCGCGATCGGTCCGCGGCCCGAAGATCCCGTCCTCCTTGCCCGCGTCGAACCCGAGGGCGTTCAGCATCCGCTGGAGCTCGCGGACGTCGTCCCCGCGGAACGCCGGCGAGCGCAGGTACAGGGTGCGGTCGCCGAGCCGGTAGCCGGCCTCGACGAGCTGCCCCCACGTGTCGGGCCCCAAGATCCCGTCCGGCGGGAGCCCGCGCGCGCGCTGGAACTCTCGAAGTGCCGCCTCCGTCGAGGCGCCGAACGACCCGTCGAGCTCGTCGGGTTCGATCCTCATCCCCGCCCCGAGCAGCCGATGCTGCACGTCGCGGACGTCCTCGCCCCGTGCGCCGGTTCGGATGAGGTCCACGTCCGGAGTCTCCGCGGAACGGGGCCGTCCGGCAACCGGACGGTGCGAGGAACGCGCCGCTAGGCGGCAGGCACGTGCGGGTCGATCTCCTTCAGGAGCGCGTCCTTGCCCCGGGCGCCCACGACGCGCGCGATCTCCACGCCGTCCTTGAACAGCATGAGCGTCGGGATGCTCATCACGGCGAAGCGGCGCGTGACGTCGGGGTTGTCGTCGATGTTCAACTTCGCGACCTGCAGCGTGTCGCCCTTGTCTTGACCGATCTCCTCGACCACGGGCGAGACCATGTGGCACGGCACGCACCATTCGGCCCAGAAGTCCACGAGCACGGGCGTCTCGGATCCGAGCACCCTCTCCTCGAAATCGGCGTCCGTCACGTCACCCATCATCACCACGTGTCATCGTCCTTTCGGTCGCTCATCGTTGTTCTGGTCGTATCCGTGTCAACCTGTTCCGTGCGCCTGCTCTTCCAGGAACCGCTCGGCGTCGATCGCGGCCTTGCACCCCTGGCCCGCGGCCGTGACCGCCTGACGGTAGATCAGGTCGGTGACGTCGCCGGCCGCGAACACGCCGGGGACGCTCGTCTTGGTGGTTGGCTCCTGGACGAGGACGTAGCCGCTGTCCGTGAGCTCGAGCTGCCCCTTCACCAGGTCGGTGTTCGGAGTGTGCCCGATCGCGACGAACACGCCGTCGGTCGGGTGTTCGCTCGTCGCACCGGTCGCCACGTTCCGCAGGCGCACGGCGGTCACCGCGCTGTCGCCGACGATCTCCTCGACGACGGTGTCCCACGTCACCCGGATCTTCGGGTTCGAGAGCACGCGCTCCTGCATGATCTTCGAGGCGCGGAACTCGTCGCGGCGGTGCACGATCGTGACCGTGCTCGCGAACTTCGTGAGGAACGTCGCTTCCTCCATCGCCGTGTCGCCACCGCCGACGACGACGAGCTCGCGGTCGCGGAAGAAGAACCCGTCGCACGTGGCGCAGGCGCTGACGCCACGCCCGCGGAGCGTCTCCTCGCCGGGGACGCCCAGCCACCGCGCGCTCGCGCCGGTCGCCAAGATCAGCGTCCGGGCCTGCCACTCGAGGTCGCCGGCCCACACGCCGAAGGGGCGGTCCGACAGGTCCACCCGCGTGACCGACTGCGCCACGATGTCGGTCTCGAACCGGGCCGCCTGCTTCTCGAACGCGTCCATCAGCTCGGGTCCGAGGATGCCGTCGGGGAACCCGGGGTAGTTCTCGACGTCCGTGGTCAGCATCAGCTGTCCGCCGGCCTCGAGCCCCTTCACCAGCAGCGGTCGCAGGTTCGCCCGGGCAGCGTAGAGCGCGGCCGTGTACCCGGCCGGCCCCGAACCCAAGATGACGGTGCTGCGCTCGTCGACCATGTGACCCCGCTCCTCCACCGAGGATAACCGCAGCCTATTCCCGTTCAGTCCCGGGGCAACGCAGCACGTCGAAGCTTGCCCGATGGCGTCCGAGGGAGCCACTCCGCCAGGGTGAGCTCGCGCGGCGCCGCGTAGCGGGGGAGGGTTCGTGCGGCGAAGGCGCGCAGCTCCTCGAGCGACGGGGGGTCCGCCGGATCCGCGGGGACGACCCAGACGGCGACGCGCTGGCCCCACTCGGGATCGAGCCGGCCACCGGCGGCCACGTCGCGGACGCCGGGGTGCTCGCGGAGGGCCGCCTCGACCTCGTCGGGCCACACCTTCTCGCCGCCGGTGTTGATCAGGTCATCGAACCGACCCACGACGTGGAGGCGACCCTCGCGGTCGATCTCGCCCGCGTCACCGGGCCGCAGCCAGCCGTCCTCGGTGAAGGCCGCGGCGCCGGCCTCCGTGTCGAACCGGTACCCGCGCATCAGCGTCGGACCGCGCAGCTCGATGCCACCTTCCGGGTCGATCCGCATCTCGGTGCCGGGGAGCGGGACGCCGTCGTACACGACGCCCCCGCACGTCTCCGTGAGGCCATAGGTCTCGACGACGTTCGCGCCGGCGCGTTCGGCGTCCGCGCGCAGGTCCGGCGAAAGGTGGGCGCCGCCGACCAGGATCGCCCGGAAGGCCGACAGGTCGGCCCCCGCCGAGACGAGCCGCCCGAGCATCGTGGGAACCAGGGAGGTGAAGGCCGGGTCACGCTCCGCCGCGACGGCGCCGGCGTCGAACCCGGCGTGGATCGTCACCGGGGCGCCGAGCAGGATCGCCCGGAGCAGGACCAGCAGGCCGCCGACGTGCGCCAACGGGAGGCAGCAGAGCCAGCGGTCTTCGTCGGACGCTCCGAGCGCCAGCGCGGAGGACGCCACCGCCGCGTCGATCGCCGCCCGGTCGAACTCCACGAACTTCGGCGCTCCGCCCGTGCCGCTGGTCGGGACGATCACCGCGACCTCGGGATCGGCGGGCTCGCCGTCGATCCGCCGCGCTCCACCGCCGTCGATCGACACGGTCGGCCGGGCGCGGTGCAGGAGCGCCTGCGCTTCCAGGTCGGGCAGGCGGTGGTCGATCGGAAGGAGGGCGGCACCCGCGCCCCAGATCTCGGCGACCAGGTCGAACCACGCCGGGGCGGGCTCCCACGAGACCGCGACGACGTCGCCCGAGATGACCGAGACATGTTCGAGGGCCGGCACATCCGCTAGGCTAGCCCAGACCGTTCGAGTGTTCGCTCTAGGAGTGCGCAGTCATGACGTCAGACACCCCGGTCCCCAGCTGGACGAGGTCCGGCGCGTACACGGACATCCGGTACGAGACGGCGGAGGGAATCGCCAAGATCACGATCGACCGGCCCGAGGTGCGCAACGCGTTCCGACCGCTCACCGTGCGCGAGTTGATCGGGGCGTTCGACGTCGCGCGCGACGATCCCGAGATCGGCGTGGTGGTCCTCACCGGCCAGGGGACCGAGGCGTTCTGCAGTGGCGGGGACCAGAAGGTCCGAGGCGACGACGGCTACGTGGACGAGCACGGGATCGGTCGCCTCAACGTCCTGGACCTCCAGATCCAGATCCGGCGGCTCCCCAAGCCGGTCGTTGCGATGGTGGCCGGGTACGCGATCGGCGGCGGCCACGTCCTGCACGTGTGCTGCGACCTGACGATCGCGGCGGACAACGCGAGGTTCGGCCAATCCGGTCCGCGGGTGGGGTCGTTCGACGGCGGGTACGGGATCAACCTGCTCGCGCGTCAGATCGGCGAGAAACGCGCGAAGGAGGTCTGGTTCCTCTGCCGCCAGTACGACGCGACGACCGCGCTCACGTGGGGGCTGGTCAACACCGTCGTGCCGCTCGAACAGCTCGAACGCGAGACCGTGTCCTGGTGCCGCGAGATGCTGCGGATGAGCCCGCTGTCCCTGCGATTGCTGAAGGCCGGTTCGAACGCCGGGATGGACGGTCTGGCCGGCGTGCAGCAGCTCGCCGGTGACGCGACCCTCCTCTACTACATGACGGAGGAGGCGCAGGAGGGCCGGGACGCGTTCGTGGAGAAGCGCGCGCCGGACTTCACGAGGTTCCCGAAGCGGCCGTGAGCCGTCTCGGCGTCTGGGTCCAGGGCGCGCGGCCTCGGACGCTCGGGGCCGGCATCACCCCGGTCGTCGTCGGGACCGCCGCGGCCGGGGTGTTCGTGCCCTGGCGGTTCGTCGCGGCGCTCCTGGTCGCACTCGGGCTCCAGGTGGGCGTGAACCTCGCGAACGACTTCCACGACGGCGTTCGCGGCGTGGACACGCCCGACCGGCTCGGACCTCCGAGGCTCACCTCTTCGGGACTGGCGCCAGCGCGGACGGTCCTGATCGTCGCGCTGCTCTCGATCCTCGTCGCGGGCGTCGCCGGGCTGGCCCTGGCCGCCGCGACGACATGGTGGCTCGTGCCGATCGGGGCTCTCGCGATGCTCGCGCTCTGGCTCTACAGCGGCGGGCCGAGGCCCTACGCCGAGCTCGGTCTGGGCGAGGTGATGGTCTTCGTGTTCTTCGGGCTGATGGCGACCGCGGGGAGTGCGTTCGTCCAGGCCGAGAGCGTCCCCACGGCGGCGTGGTGGGCCTCGGTGCCCATCGGCCTGCTCGCCGTCGCGATCCTTGTCGCGAACAACCTGCGCGACATCCCCACGGACGCCGTCGCCGGGAAGCGCACGCTCGCCGTGCGACTCGGAGACGCGCGGACGCGGGTGCTGTACCGGGCCTGCGTGGTTGCGGCGTTCGGTGCCGTTGTGCTCGGCGTCGTGGTTGACGCGTTCGCCGACGGGAGTGGGCTTCCCCCCTGGTCCCTGCTGGCGCTCGGGGCGGTGGTCATCGCGGTGAAGCCGTACGAACAGCTGGGCAGGGCCGCCGGCCGCGAGCTCATCCCGGTGCTGGTGGGGACTGCGAGGCTGCAAGGGGTGTTCGGGTCGCTGCTCGCGATCGGGCTGTGGATCGCTTGGTGAGCCGATGAGCGAAGCCGAGCGCGCCTTCGCGGCCGCCTGGTGGGTCGTCGACGACCTCGTGCGGTCCGGCATGGAACAGGCGACGGTCTCGCCCGGGTCGCGCTCGACACCGCTCGCGCTCGCGCTCGCGCGTCATCCGCACGTCCGACTGCACGTCCATCTCGACGAGCGAGCCGCGGGGTTCTTCGCGCTCGGCATCGCGAAGGTGACCGGCCGTTCGGTCGCCGTGGCCTGCACGAGCGGCACCGCCGTCGCCGAACTCCTGCCTGCGGTCATCGAAGCGTCGCTGTCCCGAGCGACGCTGGTGCTCTTGACCGCCGATCGGCCGCCCGAGGTGCGCGGCGTCGGCGCGAACCAGACGATCGACCAGGTCGGGGTGTTCGGCGGGTACGTTCGCGCGTCGATCGACGCGCCCGTCCCGGGAGACGTGGCCGACGAGCAGGCCTGGCACGACCTGGTCCTCGAGCTCACCAGGGCGTCGATGGGACCGCCGCCCGGCCCGGTGCACCTGAACCTGCCCTTCCGCGAACCGCTGGTGGGTGCACCCCAGGTGCTGTCAGCCTCGCCGCCGTCCGGAACCGAGTTCACGCTGTCGGTCAGCCCCGAACCCGAGGAGATCGACGCGCTCGAGCGCGAGTTCACTTCCACGACCGATGGCCTGATCCTCGCGGGTTCGATGCGGGAGTCACCTCCGACGCTTCCCGAACTGGCGGTTCGAGCGGGATGGCCGCTCCTGGCCGAACCCACCTCGAACCTCCGCGTCCCGGGCGCGCTCTCGGCGGGTTCGTTCCTCCTCACCGACGCGAGGTTCGCGAACGAGCACGTCCCCGAGGTGGTGGTGCAGTTCGGCGCCGCGCCGACGTCGAGGGCTGGGCTCGAGCTCGTCCGCAGGGCGGGCCGGCTGGTCATCGTCGACCAGGACCATCTCGTCGGCGACCCTCACCGCAAAGCGGCCTGGACCCTCCGCGCGGAGCCTGCGGGCTTCGTGCCCGATCTGTTGCCGGGATCCGAGCCGGCGGGAGAGAGCGCCTGGCTCCGCGCGTGGACCGATGCGGATGAGCGCGCTCGAGACGCCGTCGATGCGACGGTCGACGGTTGGGAGGAGCCATTCGAGGGCCGGGTCGCGCGCGACGTCGCCGCGTCCGCCCCCGATCACGGCACGCTCGTCGTCGGTTCCAGCATGCCGGTGCGCGACCTCGACGCGTACATGCGTCCCCGCGACGGCATCCGGGTCCTCGCGAACCGCGGGGCGAGCGGGATCGACGGGTTCGTCTCGACGGCGCTCGGGGTCTCGGCCGCGGGCGCTCCGACGACCGCGCTGTGCGGAGATCTCACGTTGCTGCATGATCTCGGCTCCTTGATCTGGAGCGCGCATCGCGGGTACGACTGCGTGTTCGTCGTGCCGAACAACGACGGCGGCGCGATCTTCTCGTTCCTCCCGCAAAGAGAGCTGCCCGAGTTCGAGGAGCTGTTCGCGACGCCGCACGGGCTCGAGCTGGGCGCGATCTGCCGTGCGGCCGGCGCGGGACACGCGCTGGTCGAACACGCCGCCGACCTGATCCCGGCGGTCGAACGAGCGCGCGAGGCCGGCGGGGTCCACGTCGTCGAGGTCCCGACCGACCGTGCCCGTAACGTCGAGCTGCACGCCGCGGTCCGGGACGCGGTCGCCTCGGTCTTGCACCGGCCTACGATGTGAGCGTGGGTGGTTTCGCAGCCTGATGGTCGAGATCCGCCTGGCGACGGCCGGCGATGCCGACGAGCTCGCGCGGCTCCGATGGGACTTCCGCGTCGAACAGGGGACGCCGGTGTCCCGCTCGTTCGAGGCGTTCGCCGGTGAGTTCCGCGCCTTCGCGATCGACGTGCTCGCCGACGAGACGGCCTGGCGGGCGTGGGTCGCCGAGGACGCGGGCCGGACGGTCGGGTGCGTGTGGTTGCAGTTCGTCGAGAAGATCCCGCATCCGAGCCGGGACCGATGGGAGCGCCCGATCGCGTACGTGACGAACGTGTACGTCGAGCCTTCGCTCCGCGACGAAGGCCTGGGCGGTCGCCTGCTCGACGCCGCGATGACGTACGCGCGCGAGCGCGAGGCGGCGGAGGCCGTCGTCTGGCCGACGCCCCGGTCGGTCTCGTTCTACCGGCGCGCGGGGTTCGGCGCCGAGGCCGGGCCGCTCGGGATGGATCTGGCCGGGGACTGACTCAACCCCAGCGGAGCGCGTCCAGCAGGGCCCGGAACTTGCGCTCGGTCTCGTCGAGCTCGGCCTCGGGCTCCGAGTCGGCGACGATGCCGGCGCCCGCGAACAGCCGGGCCATCGAACCCGTGATCTCGGCGCAGCGCAGCGCGATCGCCCATTCGCCGTCGCCGTGCGCGTCCATCCAGCCGACGGGCCCCGCGTACCCGCCCCGCTCGATCGGCTCGAGGTCCTCGAGCGCCTCGCGAGCGGTCTCGCGCGGTGATCCGCACACGGCGGGCGTCGGGTGGAGCGCGGCCACGAGTTCGAGCGCGGTGACCGACGGGTCGTGCAGGCGTCCCCGGAACGGCGTCGCGAGGTGCCACACGTTGGCGGTGCCGAGCAGCTCCGGCTCGTGCGGATGGACGAGGTCTTCGCAGAACGACTCGAGGATGTGGTGGACGTCCTGGACGACGACCGCGTGCTCCTCGCGATCCTTGCCCGAACGGAACAGCCGGTCCGCCGAGGCGCGGTCGCGCGCTGCGTCTCCGAACCGCTGCGTCGAACCCGCGAGCGGCGTCGCCTCGACGAGCCGGCCGCGGCGGCGGACAAGGAGCTCGGGCGTGGCGCCGACGAGCACCGAACCCGTCACCGCGTTCGGCTGGGGGGCGGCGAACGCGTAGCAGTCCGCGTCGACGGCGCGCAGGCGCCACAGCAGCTGCTTCGCGTCGAGCGTCCGACCCGCGTTCACGAGCATCGTCCGAGCGAGCACGACCTTGCGGAGCTCGCCCGCGCGGATCCGCTCGGTCGCCCGAGCCACCGCCGCCGCGTACTCGTCGGGCTCGGGATCGGGTCGGAGCCGGATCTCCTCGAACGCGTCGTGGGGGAGCGTCCGTCCGGTCCAGCGTTCGCGATCGCCCGCGTGCGGGGTCTCACCACGCGGGGCGATCTCGATCTGCCAGGTCTCGCCGGCGTCCAGACGCACGGTCGTCCTTCGCGGGACGACCGCCTCCGCCGGCTCGCGGTCGTCGAACGGGATCGACGCCACCACCGCCGGGGCGGGCGAGCCGGGTTCGGCCTCGATCGCGGCCAGCGCCTCGACCGCCGAACGCGACAGGCGCAGGATGCGCTCGGGCCCGGCCTCGGCCGAGACCCGGTCGACCTCGCCGCTGGTCGCGAGCCCGAGGCCGGAGCGTTCGAGGAAGAAGCCACCCTCGCGGTACCCGGCGAGCAGGTCGAACGCCGGTCCCAGCCGGGTCGCCCTCGCGGCCATGGTCACGCGGCCGGCCTCATCGTGGACCTCATCGCCGGGTCCCCAGGAGCAGTTGCGCCACGCCGCCGCCGAGGGGGGCCCTCTCCACCTGCACGAACCCCGCCTCGCCGAGCATCTCGAGCAACCGTTCGGGCTCGGGCAGGTAGGCGGTCGAGCGGGGGAGGTACCGGTACGCCTCCTTGTCCGAGAGCGCCCCGCCGATCAGCGGCACGATCCGACGGAAGTACAGCGAGTGGCCCGCCCGCAGCACGCGCCCGTCGGGCTCGGCCGTCTCGAGGAACGCGATGCGCCCCCGAGGCCGCAGGACCCGCGCCGTCTCCGCGAACAAGGCGGCAAGGTCGGTCACGTTGCGCATCGCGAACCCACAGGTCGCGCCGTCCACGCTCCCGTCGGCCAGCGGGAGCCGGAGCACGTCCGCCTCGACGACCTGCGCCGCCGTGCGGGCGTTGCGCAACATCCCGTGCGAGAAGTCGAAGCCGACCGCGCGGTACCCGTCGTCGAGCAGCTCCTCGCACAGGTCGCCCGTACCGCACGCGAGGTCGGCCACCAGCGCGTCGCCGGGCAGACGGAGCTCGGCCACCGCGCGCCGACGCCACCCGACGTCCATCCCGAACGTCATCACGCGGTTCACCAGGTCGTACCGGTTCGAGATCCGGTCGAACATGCCACGCACGACGCTCGCCTTCTCGGCCGGTTCCGGCAGGCCCTCCGGGGTCCCGCTCACTCCAGACGCTCCTCGGCCTCGGCCAGCAGCACCCGCCGGAAGTGGTTGGCGACCAGGTTCGTCACGGCCGGCAGCAGCGCGTCGAACGCCTCCACGAGTTGCGCCGCGGCTCCCTCCGCGCCGGCGGTGTCCCGGATCGGCTTGCGGACATGCTCGTCGAACAACTCGACGGCGCGTGCGGCGAGGGCGACCATCGCGTCGTTCGTGTCCCGCGCGAGCGACAGGAGCTCGCCGAGCGGGAGGCCGTACTCCAGGAGGCGGAGCGCGCCCCGGACCATGTCGATATCGGCGGCGGTGTACCGGACCTCGCCGTCGACCGTGCGCCCGAGCTCGATCCCTTCGCGCTCGACCGCCTGGATCAGCGAGGCGGGGACCCCGCTGCGGCTCGCGAACCCGTCCAGCGTGAGGAGCTCGTCCTGTTCCGCCTCGCCGCGTGCCGCCGCGATCGCGACCGCGAGATCCGCGTCGGCGGGGTCGAGCCCGTCGCCGAGCACCCGTTCGATCGCCGCGAGCGTGAGCCCTCGGCGCCGGAGCTCGCGTACCTCGCGGATCCGTTCGGCGTGGCGGTCGTCGTACCAGGCGACCCGGCCCTCGCGCGCGGGCGGCGGGACGAGACCCCGGGTCTGGTAGTAGCGGACGGTGTCGACCGAGACGTCACACGCGGCCGCGAGCTGCTCGACGCGATACCTCACGACCGGTAACTCTACGAGTGAATGCTCGAACCTTCACCCGGGGAGACCGGTCCGCAACCAGGTCAGCCGGGCGTGATCCTCTGGGAAGCCGTGCTCAGGATGCGGCAGTCGTCCTTCGCGACCACGAAGACGACGATGTGGTCGGGGGGTTGCCCGGCGCCCGGGCCCTCCGAGAAGACCGCGATGTACGCGGGCGTTCCCTCGAACTCCGCTTCGATGAGGCGTATCAGGACGTCCTGCTGACCCTGGATGCCGCTCTGCTGGACGCAGTCCTGCGCCAGGGTCGTGCGCTCCTTCGAGTCTTGGGCGGAGGTTGCGAACGCGGCCGCCGGGGCCGAAGTCCGCTCGCCCGCCTGCGCCTCCTCGGCCGCCACCACCGCGTCGGCGGCCTCGAGCGCCACCGCTTGGATCCCGGGGTCGTCGTAATTCACGTTCGGCTGGCGTTCGATGCCCGCGAAGTGGATCGCCCCGGGCGCCGCCCCCTCGGCTCCCCCCGCGGCGCCCGTGCCGTCGGACGCGCTGGTGGCAGCAGGGGTCGCGGCGTTCCGCGCGTCCTCGCCGCCCACGTTGAGGGCCACGACCACGATGAGCGACGCGGCCGCGGCCAGGCCGGCGGCCCATTGGAAGCGGTCCCAGGCCACGCGGCGGCGACCCTCGAACCGCCGTCCCGCCTCGGCCAGCACGGGGCCGGTCACCCCGAACGGCACCCGGACGTCCTCGAGCTCGCTCAGCGCGGTCTTGGCGGCCTCAGCCTGCCGGATCTCGGAGCTACAGCGCGCGCACCCGTCAAGGTGCGTGTCGACGAAGGCACGCTCGCGTTCGGCCAGCGTGCCGTCGACGTACTCGGCGAGGAGATCTTCGGGATGGCTCACGGGGATATCGTCCCTTCTGACGGCCCGGCGGCGTCCGCCCGTTCCCCGAACCGGGGACCTCCGGGTGGCTCATCGGGCCCCGAGGACCCGAGCTCGCCGGATGGCCGTCCCTCCTGCTGGATCCCCATCGCCTTGGCCAGCGCGATCCGGCCTCGGTGGAGCCGCGACTTCACGGTGCCGACGGGAACGCCCACGATGGCCGCGACCTCCTCCTGCCGCAGGTCGTGGACGTCGTGCAGGATCATCACCGCGCGGAAGTCCTCGGGCACCTGCAACAGCGCCTGCTGCACGTCCATCGACAGGCTCGAGGTGTCGGCGTGGTCCGGAGCCGGCGGCGGCTCTCGCGCGGGCAGGTCGTCCTGGCCACGGTCGAGCAGGGGTGCCCGCTGGCGCTTGCGCAGCAGGTCGTAACAAGCGTTGACCGTCACGCGGTGGAGCCAGGTCGTGAATGCCGCCTCGCCGCGGAACGACGAGAGCTTGCGGAGCACCGTGAGGAACGCGTCCTGGGTCGCGTCGCGCGCGTCCTCCTCTCGACCCGTCATCCGCAGCGCGAGGTTGTAGACGCGTCGCTCGTGGCGTTCGACCAACGCCGCGAACGCGGCTCGATCTCCCGAGAGGTACCGGCGGACGAGGTCTTCGTCTCGGGCCGGCGGGTCAGGCACCTACCGCCTCGGCGTCGGCGTTGCGGACCATCACCCGCACCTCGGCCACCTCGGCGCGGATGCCGTCGTCGACCGGCACGACCGAGGTGATCCACACGAGCACGTACCGGCCGGCGCCTCGCACGGGGATGCGGGACAGGGACGTCGCGGTGACCTCGCCGCCGACCTCGTCGACGAGCGCGTCGGGGTCGTCGCCGACCGCGACGCCGAACCGGAACCCGGGATGCGGCGTCCACAGCCGCAGCCCCAGGACCTCGTGCCGACCGCCGAGATCGAGCAGGAGCCCGAACCCGGGCTTGCCGAGCTCGCCGTCGAAGTAATCCTCGGACCGCCACGCTGTCAGGGGGTCTCCGTCGGCGGCGAGGGCCGCATTCGACGAGAGCTCGTCGCCGTCGCCGAACGGATCGATCGCGCTCACGGACGCCGGTCGGATCGCCGTGGGTGGGGTCTCGACCGCGGTGGGTTCGTCGGGCGCCGCGCGGATCCCGAGCGGCCCACCCACCTCGAGCTTGCCCATCCACAGACCCAGCGTGATCGCGGCGATCGCGAGCGCCACCACGATCAGCGGCACGCCGATCCAGGTGAACAGGTTGGCTGAGCGTCCGTCATCGGACGCGTCGATCGGCTCGGTCTCGACCGAACGGGCGAGCGCGTCCGCGAAGGTGCGCGCTTCGGGGAACCGACGCTCGGGATCGGGGTCGAGCCCGCGCGCCAGGACACGGTCGAGGGTCCGAGGGACGTCGGGACGGGCGGCCCGGGCCGAGGTTCGGCCCCGGGGGGGTTCCCCGGTAACCAGCTCGAACAGCAGCGTCGCGATCGCGTGGAGGTCGGTGCGCGCGTCGGGTTCGGTCCCGGCGAGCTGCTCGGGAGCCAGATGTTCGTCGCCGAGCAACGCCGCGGTCTCGCTCGGCCGGCTGGCGGCGACGGCCGCGCCGATCCCGAAGTCGATCAGGCACACCCGCCCGTCCTCGCCGACGATCACGTCGTCGGGGTCGAGCGCGAGATGTAGGACCCCGCGGTCATGGGCCTCACCGAGTGCGCCGAGGGCGGCCACACCGATCCGGACGGCCTCCTCCGCAGACACGGGGCCGGTCTCCGCGAGCCGCCCGCGCAGGCACGTTCCCGGCGCGTACTCGCGGACGAGGTAGGTGACACCGTCCTGCTGGCCTGTATCGAGCAGGCGCGCGATCCCCGGCACCGACAGGACCGCCACGCGCCTTGCCTCCTCGGCCAGCGCCAGCGCGAACCCCGGGTCATCCGCGAGACGCGGGTGGATCAGCTTCACGGCCACCGATCGTTGCAGCAGAGGGTCCTGCGACCGCCACACCATCCCGGTCCGGCTCCTGCCGAGCTCCTCCTCGAGCGCGTAGCGGCCGGCGAGGACGTGAACGGGTTCGATCGTCTGGGTCACGGTTCGAAGTCTATGCCCGGTGACACCGCTCCCGACCCTGCGGGATGCGTTCGCTCAGTCCCGCGGGACCGCGGTGGAACCGCTGACCGTCACCCGCCCGAGGTCGTCCAGGAACGGGATCCGCCCGACCACGAGCGTGTCCGCGTGGACCACGAGCACGACGGTGACCTCGCGCCGCCCGACGTCGATGCGCTTGAGACGCACCCGCTCGTCGGCGTCGGCGATGGTGTCGAGCGCCGCGAGCTTCGCCTGCTCCTCGTCGCCGTTCTGCCGCAACGCCTCGGCCGCCGAGACCGAGGCGTCCTTGGCCAGATCGGCGGCCCTCGAGCGTGCCAGGAGGATCGAGCCCGCGTCGATCGCGCCGACCACCAGGACCGCCAACAGCAGCAGCCACACGAGTAGGATCTTGCCGACCAGCCCTCGATCGTCTCGGAATGGCGCCCTCATCTCCATCGCGCGGCGATCCGCCGGCGCACCAGGCCGACCTCCTCGATCCGCAGCGCGGCCGCGGACGCGACGAACACGGCGAGCCCCGCCACCACCGCGCCGAGCACCTGTGCGGCCTGCGTCGCGATCGTCATGGTCCCGAGCCACCGTTCGAACCCCTCGGCGACCAGCCAGGCCACCGCCGCCGTCGCGAGCCCCGCAACCAGGATCCGCACGAGCGACGCGAGGATCCTCCGCCCCCCGATCGGCCCGATGCGCCGGCGGATCAGGAGCAGCAGCACGGTCGAGGCGAACCAGTACGAGAGGGCGTGACCGAGCGCGAGACCGGGGACGCCCAGATCAAGCACGAAGAAGCACACGAGATCGACGAGTACGTTCACGGTCACCGCGGCGACGTTCACGAGCGCGGGCGTTCGGGTGTCCTGCATCGCGTACGAGGCCCGGAGCAGGAACTGGAACGCCGAGAACGCGAACAGCCCGATCGCGAACGCGAAGAGCACCTCGGAGACGAGTTCGGCGCTCACGGCGGTGGTCGCTCCGTGCTCGAGCAGGAGGCGGACGATCGGTTTCGCGAGCACGAGGTAGCCGAGGGCCGCGGGGATCAGGATCGTTGCCGTCGCCCGGATGCCCTGGGAGAGCAGCGCCTTGTACCCGTCGAGATCCCCGGCCGCCCATCGCGAGGACATCGCCGGCAGCAACGCGGTCAGGATCGAGACGGCGAAGATCGCGTGGGGCAGCTGGAACAGGATGAACGCCGCCGCGTACGACGAGTAGCCACCGGTCGGGCCGCCGGCGAGGATCACGATCACGAGGTAGCCGAGCTGGTTCGCAACCACGTACACGACGACCCACGTGGCCAAGCGGCCGATCCGAACGATCGCCTCGTCCCGGATCCCGCCGAGCCACCGGAACCGGAAGCCGGTCGCGCGCACCGAGGGCCAGAGCGCCGCCGTCATCGCCATCACGCCGAGCGTCGTCCCGATCGCGAGGACGAGCTGCTGCGCGCCGGTCGCGAGCTCCCTCGGGTCCGCCGGGCCCGGCATCGCGGCGAAGATCAGGAACGTGGCGATCACGATCAGGTTGTTCGCGATCGGCGCGAACATCGGCGCGGCGAACCGGCGATGGGCGTTCAGCAGGCCGGCCGCGACGGCGCCTATCCCGTAGAAGACGACCTGCGGCATGAACCAGCGCAGGAAGAACGTGGCGAGCCCGTGCACGGCCTCGCGTTGCGCGTCGGGGTAGCCCACCGTATAGAGGTCCACGATCCACGGCGCCAGGAGGATGCCCAGGAGTGCGATCGCCGCGAGCACCACGATCGCGATCGTGAACAGGCGCCGGACGACGTCCCAGGCCACCTCGCGACCGCGCGCCTGCATCCATTCGACGACGACGGGGACCACGACCGAGGTCAGGATCCCGCCGAGCGCGAGTTCGTACAGGATGTTCGGCGTGATGTTCGCGACGTTGTAGGCGTCGGCGAGACGCGACTCGGTGATGCCGATCGCGAAGGCCATCGCCGACAGGCGCAGGAACCCGGTCAGCCGCGAGATCGCGATGCCGGTCGACATCACGATCGTGTTGCGGACGAACGAGGACGTCGAATCCTCGGCGGGCGGTCCCGGACGCGCCGGAGGGGCGGGCGGTGGCGGCGGCTCGACGCCGCCCGGGGTCAGGTCCTCGGTCAGGTCGTCTGACATCCGGTGGTCAGGTCCTCTCCGACCGCGGCCGGCCCGGCGCGAACCGCCTCGCCCAAACGAGCAGCAGCACGAGTGCAGCTCCGATCGTGATCAGCAGCGCGATGCGGTTGTACGCGGTCGAACGCACCACGAGGGTCGCCTCGCCGATCATCCGGCCGCTCGGCGAGACCATAAGCACGTGGACCGGGAACCGCCCGGTCGATCGCAGGCTGGCCCGGAGCCGGAACGTCTCGGTTTCGCCGGGTGCGAGCTCGACCGGGGTCGCCGGTTCCTCGCGGATCCTGGTCGAGACGAGCTGCACCGAGAACCTGAGCGAGTGCGGCCCCTGGTTCGTGACCGTAACCGGGATCCCGCCCGAGTCCGAGGTCAACGTCACTGACGGCACCGTGTCGAGCGCCAGATCGTCGACAGTCGCGCGCACGCTCTCGCGAGCGGCGTCGATGAACGCCAGACCATCCGTCGTCGAGGTCAAGAACTGTCGCGCCTCCGCCAGCAGCAGCATCGTTTCCAGGCGAGCGGGTTCGAGACTGCCATCAGGGAGCATCGAGCGGAGCGTCTCGATCCGCCTCCTCGCCTGCTTGAGTGAGGCGACGTACGCGATCGGGAACCGCCGGAACGAGGGCGACACGAGGATCGACCCGCCGGTCGGTGGGAACGTCGCGACGAACCCGCCGACGGCGGTGGGCGCGAGCCACGGCGCGGTCGCGACGCCTCGGACCATCGGCGGGAAGAACGGGCCCGGGAGCGGCGCGTCCTCGCCGAACACCATCGCCACGCCCCGTGTCTCGCCGGGCTGCTCCTGCCAGATCGTCGCGAGCTCGCCGAGCAGCACTTGCGCCGCGCGGACCGGATCCTCGCCGACCACCGATCCGAGGAGGGCGTCGCTCGCCGGTTCGGGGACGACGGCCGCGAGCGATCCCTCGCCCAGCGTCGTGGTCGGCGGACCGGCGAACCCGAGCGGCTGCTCGGGCAGCTCGACGGTCGTGGGGTCGACGATCAGCGTTCTGATGCCGTCGCCGGCGAGCCCACGCAGGGTCGTGTCGTCCAGGGCGGCGCCCGGCGGCCGCAGGATCGTCTCGGGGATCTGGGCTCCGACCAGCGTCGACGTCACGTCGCGGCCGTGCTGGAGCTGGACGACGACGTCCCGTCCGAGACCCCCGCCGTAGAGCGACGGGATCTCCGGAGCCGAGAAGGGCAGGGCTGTGACCTCAACGTTCGGGGCGGCGACGACCGTTCGGATGTCGTCGAGCGCCTGCTTGGCCAACGCCGACCCGCCCTCGCCCCGCGCCACCTGCCGATCCCCGCCATCCTCGGCGACCCGATAGCCGTCGACCATCCGTCCGAGCTGGGTCAGTAGCACCGGCGCGATCGCCACGTCGACCTGCGGTGCGGTGGGGTCGGCAGCGACCTCGAGCAGCGAGCGGATCTCGCCGTTCAGCCGGCCGCCCGGCCCGAGCGAGACCTCCAGGGACGGATCGCTGAACGTTCCGTCGGGCTCGAAGGTGATCGGGTGCGACAGGACGAAGGTCCACGACAGCCCCAGCGGGATCTCGGGCTCCCGGACCAGGTAGATCACCGGCGTCCGCAGGGCGGCCAACGACCCGATGCCGCTGCGGAGGTCGACCTTGAGCGGGTAGACGCCCGAGTGGTCGGTGTCGATGCCCGGACCGAGCGTCAGCGAGACCTCGAAGTCCCTCGTCTGGCCGGGTGCGATCTGGCCCTCCCTCGGCAGTGTGCCCCCGTCGATCACGATCGATGGGTCGGAGGCGAGCGAGGCCTCGTAGGCGCTCCTGGTGAGGACACGCGAGTACAGGGTGACGCCGATCGCGAGCTCGTCGAGCGGGGTCGTCCCCCGGTTCTGCGCCCGGAACCGCACCACGAGCTCCCGCCCGGACGGGCAGCTCCAGGTCGTCTGCTCCTGCGCCAGGTCGGCCGTCGCGGTTGGGCAGTTCCACGATGGCTGCGACAGGAGCGTGAGCAGGACCGAGGGGCTCTCCTGCGCGGTCGCGGACGGCGCCGGCGACCCGAGGGCGAACAGGAGCACGAGCGCGAACACGGACGAGAGCGCGGGGACGAGCGGCGAGAGCCGTCGCATGGTCGGTCGGGTCATCCTACCCTTGCCCCTCGGCCAGGGCTGTGAGCTCGGTCGCCGCGTATGCGATCGCCACCACGAGCAGGAAGGTACCGACCGCGAGGCGCAACGTGCGTTCGCGGACGCCCAGCGCGATGCGGGCCCCGAGCCGTGCCCCGGGGATCACGCCGAGCGTGAGCACCAGGAAGATCGCCCAGTCGACGTTCCCGAGGAGCGCGTGGACGATCGTGCCCGGGATGACGAGGACCGCGATCACGAGCAGGGAGGTCCCGAGCGCCCGGCGCAGGGGCATCCCGATCCAGGACGTGAAGGCTGGCACCATCACGATCCCGCCGCCGACGCCCAGCAGCCCCGAGACGAACCCCGCGAGCAGGCCGATCGCCGCGTACTTCCACCCCGGCGTCTCGCCCAGGACCCACGGCGTGGAAGGGGTGCGGCCGACGACCACCTGGACTGCCGTGATCGCGATCAGGCCGGCGGTGATCAGGAGCAACAGGTGCGCGTTCACCACCTCGGTGAGCAGCGCCCCCACGATCGCGGCGCCGACGCCGGGGATCGCCGCCCACCGCGCGGCGCGGAAGCTCACCTCGCCCGCCTTCGCGTAGGTGTATGAGCCCACGAGCGAGGTCGGCAGGATCACGGGCAGCGGTGTCGCGATCGCCTGGATCGCGGTCCCGCCCAGGATCGTGTTGATGGCCGGGGTGGTGACGATCCCGCCGCCGACGCCGAACAGACCCGCCAGGATCCCTGCGGCGAACCCCACGGCGACGCCGAGCGCCGCCTCCAGCGGCGTCACGTCAGCCGTTCTACCGCGCGCTCGATGACCTCGCGTTCGCCTTTGTATGCGGCCCGCTTGACGGCCGAACGCAGCGGGAACCACCGGACGTCCTCCATCTCGGTGTCGTGATCCGCGACATCCCCGCCGGTCATCCGCATCAGGAAGAAGTGCACGCGCTTGCGGACGCGAACGCCCTCCCAGACGTAGAAATACCGGATCTCGCCGAGGTCGGCTTCCACGTCGACCTCGAGACCGGTCTCCTCGAGGACCTCGCGCACCGCGGCCTGCTCCTCGCTCTCGCCGGGTTCGATCGCGCCCTTGGCCAGGCCCCATGCGAGGTCGCCACGCCGCGTTCGGCGCGCGGCGAGCGCCATCTCGACCCCGTCGCCCTCGCGGCGGTAGACGACGCCGCCCGCGGAGACCTCGTTCCGGGATTCCATCTAGAAGGAGGCCGAGTCGGCGGTGAGCACGTTCCTATACTGGGCGGCCGTGCTCGACCGGATCATCGAGTTCCTCCGCCCGTACCTCGAGCCTCCGTGGGGATACGCCATCGTCTTCGCGGCGACGTTCCTGGAGAACTCGGTGGGCGCCGGCGTCATCGTGCCGGGCGAGACCCTGGTCATCATCGGCGGATTCTATGCGCGCATCGGCGAACTCTGGCTGCCCGGCGTGGCGATGGTCGCGATCGTCGGGGCCGTGCTAGGCGACAACCTCGGGTACTGGATCGGGCGCCGGTACGGCCGGGGCTTCCTCGAACGCCACGGTCGCAAACTGTTCGTCACCCCCGAACGGCTCGAGGCGGCCGAGGGCTACTACCGCCGGCACGGGGGCAAGACCGTGTTCCTGGGCCGGTTCATCCCGGTCGTGCGCAGCGTCGGGTTCATCGTGGCGGGGGTCGCCCAGATGGAGTGGCGCCGGTTCATCGTCTACGACATCGCCGGGGCCACCCTGTGGGGGATCGGCCATTCCCTGCTCGGCTACGGGCTGGGGGCCAGCTACCAGCGCTGGGAGCGCTACCTCACGCCGATCGGCCTCGTCGTGCTGGCCCTCCTGCTTCTTCTGATCGGGGGCTCAAAGATCCTGGCCGCGCGCCGACAAGTGAGAGAGGACCTCGAGGAGGTCGAGGCCGTGCCCAAGCACGAACACGACCACGAGCGGGAGGCTGAGTAGGCACGTGGAGATCACCGAGCTGCTCCGGCACACGGTCGAGGTGGGCGCCAGCGACCTGCACCTGAAGGCGGGCAACGTGCCCTTCGTGCGCGTCGACGGGGAGCTGAGCGCCACGGCGTTCGGGGCCATGTCGGCCGCCGACACGGAGGCCGCCGCCCTCGCGCTCATGCCCGAGCACAAGCGACTCGAGTTCGAGGCCACGAGCGAGGCCGATTTCGGCTACACGCTGGCGGGCGTCGGGCGGTTCCGGATCAACGTGTTCCGGCAGCGTTCGATGGTGGGGCTCGCGATCCGGCGGGTGCGCTCGGAGGTCCCGACGGTGGCCGAGCTGATGCTCCCCCCCGTGATGGCCGAACTCGCCGACTCTGCCCGCGGGCTGGTGCTCGTGACGGGTCCGACGGGCACCGGCAAGACCACGACGATCGCGTCGATGATCGGCCACATCAACCGCACTCGGCGCGCACACATCGTGACGATCGAGGACCCGATCGAGGTCGTGCACGACGACGATCGCGCGATCATCCAGCAGCGCGAGGTCGGGCTCGACACGGATACGTACGCGGCGGCCCTCCGGCACGTCGTGCGGCAGGACCCCGACGTGATCTTCGTCGGCGAGATCCGCGACCCCGAGTCGGCGCTGTCGGCGATCCAAGCCGCGGAGACCGGGCACCTCGTGATCTCGACGATGCACACGATCGACTCGACCGAGACGATCAACCGGCTGCTCGACCTGTTCCCCGCCCAGCAGCAGCGCGAAGTGCGCACGTCGTTCGCAGGCGCGCTCCGCGGGATCGTGTCGCAGCGCCTCGTGACCCGCGCCGACGGCAAGGGGCGCGTCCCTGCCGTCGAGGTGCTCGTCTCGACCGGCCGGGTCTACGACCGGATCATCGATCCCGAGGCGACGATCGAGATCCGCGACATCATCGGCGAGGGTGCCTTCTACGGCATGCAGACGTTCGACCAGGCGCTCGTGGGTCTGGTCGAGAGCGGCCTCGTGACCGAGGAGGACGCCCGGTTCGCCTCGACGAGCCCGCACGACTTCGTACTCGCGCTCCGCGGGACGCTCACCAGGAGCTGAACCGCGCTCCTCACGTTTCCTCGCCCGCCGCGCGGCGGGCAGCCCGCTCCATCGGGTGCCGGCGGTAGCCGAACGGGATCGCCAACAGCAGGTAGACGGGGATGAAGAACGGCCCCCACACCATGTACTGGCGGATGTGATGGCGTTCGTGGACAAGCAGCCGCCCCTCGACGGGGACCGCGGCGACGATCACGAACCCGACCGTCATCGCGTTCCGGCGCATCGATCGGAGCAGCCGGGTCAGCCCGCGTGGTACGCGGTCGAACACGATCGCGCCGCCGTGCGCGCGCGGCGCCTGGAACGTGAGCCCGCCGAGCAGGAGCCCGAGGACCGTGTTCGGCACCGTCCAGAAGAACCCGAGCCATTCCGCGGGGCGCACGGCTCGGACCGTACCGCAGGTCCTCGTGGCGTTCGGTGAGCAGTGGGCCTGGGACGCAGGGGTATCCTGAGCCCGTCATGGCCGACCGGTCGCGTCCGAACGGCGGCGCACGCCTCGAGATCCCCCCGATCGCCACCGAGCTCGGCGAGCGTTTCCGCCTGGCCGGTCACGAGCTCTACCTCGTGGGTGGCGCGGTGCGGGAGCTGCTGCTGGGGCGGGTGCTCGGGAGCGATCTGGACTTCGCGACCGACGCCGTCCCGCGGCAGACGACGAAGGTCCTGCGCGGGTGGGCCGAGCGGCTGTACCTGGTCGGCGTGAAGTTCGGGACGGTCGGCGCCCGCAAGGGGGACCAGGTCCTCGAGATCACGACCTTCCGCGAGGAGGTCTACGCGGAGGAGCACCGCAAGCCTGCCGTGACGTTCGGCAAGGACCTGCAGACCGACCTGTCCCGTCGCGACTTCACCGTGAACGCGATGGCGATCGGGTTGCCCGAGGGCGAGTTCGTGGACCCGTTCGGCGGCGTGAAGGATCTCGCGGCCAAGCGGCTCGACACGCCGCTCGACCCCGAGATCGCGTTCTCGGACGACCCGCTGCGGATGCTCCGTGCGGCCCGGTTCGCCGCCCAACTCGAGCTCGTCCCTGTCCCGCGCGTGGTGCGGGCGATCGAGCAGATGCATGACCGCCTCGAGATCGTGTCGGCGGAACGGATCGGCGACGAGCTCACCAAGTTGCTGACCGCGGCTGTCCCCTCGCGCGGCCTGGAGCTGGTGGTCTCGACCGGTCTCGCGCAGGAGTTCCTACCCGAGCTCGCCGCGCTCCAACTCGAGCAAGACCCCGTGCACAAGCACAAGGACGTGCTGCACCACACGTTCGCCGTGGTCGAGAAGACGGAGGCCGACCCCGACGATCCGACGCTCCGGCTCGCGGCGCTGCTCCACGACGTGGGCAAACCCAAGACGCGCGAGATCACACCCGACGGCGTCTCGTTCCACCACCACGAGGTCGTGGGGGCGCGGATGGCGCGCGAACGCCTCCAGGTGCTGCGGTACCCGGCGCACGTCGTGGACGACGTGGCCCGGCTCGTCGAGATGCACCTGCGCTTCCACGGCTACACCGAGTGGAGTGACAGCGCGGTCCGCCGGTACGTCCGGGACGCGGGGCCGCTGCTCGACAAGCTCAACCAGCTCACCCGTGCCGACTGCACGACGCAGAACCGGTTCAAGGCGAAGAAGCTGGAGGCGCTGCAGGACGATTTGGAGGAACGGATCGCGCGCCTCGCCGAGGAGGAGAACCTCGGCGCGATGCGCCCGCCGCTCGACGGCGGTCAGGTGATGGAACACCTCGGGATCCCGCCTGGGCCGGAGGTGGGACGCGCGCTCGATCACCTGATGGAGCTCCGCCTCGAACGCGGTCCGCTCGACGAGGACGAGGCGTTCCGCCAGCTCGACGAGTGGTGGCGGGCGGAGCGAGACACCCCGGGCGTCCGATAGCGCGCACCGTGCCCACCACCGAGGGCCTGACCCCGCAGGAGGTCGCCGAGCGCCTCGCGCGCGGCCAGGTCAACGACGTGCCGGCCGTTCCTTCGCGCACGGTCGGGCAGATCGTCCGAGCCAACGTCTTCACGCGGTTCAACGCGCTGCTCGGCTCACTCTTCGTGGTGACCCTGATCGTCGGCCCGATCCAAGACGCGCTGTTCGGGTTCGTGCTGGTCGCGAACGCAAGTATCGGGATCTACCAGGAGCTGCGCGCGAAGCGGACGCTCGACTCGTTGGCGGTGCTGACGTCGCCGCACGCCCGGATCGTCCGCGACGGCCAGGTCGGCGAGATGCCGCTCACCGAGGTCGTCCTGGACGACGTGCTCGAGCTCCAGCCGGGCGATCAGGTCGTGGTCGACGGCGAGGTGCTCGAGGCCGCCGCGCTCGAGGTCGACGAATCGCTGCTGACAGGCGAGGCCGAGCCCGTGATCAAGTCGCCGGGCGACGAGGTCCTCTCGGGGTCATTCGTCGCGGCGGGGAGCGGACGGTTCCGAGCCACGCGTGTCGGCGCGCTCGCGTACGCGGCGCAGCTCGCGGAGCAGGGGCGGCGGTTCAGCCTCACGCGTTCGGAGCTGCGGAGCGGGATCGACAAGATCCTGCGGATCGTGACGTGGCTCCTGATCCCGACCGCGGCGCTGCTGTTCGTCAGTCAGTTCCGTTCGAACTCGAGCGTGCGCGGCGCGCTCCTGGGTGCGGTGGCCGGCACCGTCGCGATGGTCCCGGAAGGTCTGGTGCTCCTGACGAGCGTGGCGTTCGGAGTCGGCGTCGTCCGGCTGGCGAAACGTCGCGTGCTGGTTCAGGAGCTGCCCGCGGTCGAGGTGCTCGCTCGCGTCGACGTCCTGTGCATCGACAAGACGGGCACGCTCACCGAGGGCCGTCTGGTCGTCGACGAGGTCGAGCTGCTCGGCGAGGACGGTGTCCACCGCGACGCGCTCGCGGCCCTCGCCGCCGCCGAACCTCACCCGAACGCCACCCTCCTCGCGATCCGCGAGGGCTTCCCCGACGCCCCGGACGGATGGCTCGCCTCCTCACCCGTCCCGTTCTCGTCCGCCCGCAAGTGGAGCGGCGCCGACTTCGGGACACGGGGGACGTGGGTGCTCGGCGCGCCCGACGTGCTCCTCGGCTCACCGGACGACGACCGCCACCTCGCGAAGGCGCGTGCGCACGCCGAGGCGGGACGGCGCGTGGTCCTCCTCGGCCGCACCGAGGCCCCGATCGGGACCGATCGTCGACCGGATCGGCTCGTCCCCGTCGCCTTCGTGATCCTGACCGACCGGGTTCGCGAGACGGCGTCGACCACGCTCGCGTACTTCGCCCGGCAGGGCGTCGACGTCAAGGTCATCAGCGGCGACCACCCCGCCACCGTCGCCGCGGTCGCGCGGCGCGCAGGCCTTCCGGGCGCCGATGCGCCGTTCGACGCGAAGGCGCTCCCCGAGGGAGGCGAGGAGCTCGCCGACGTGCTCGAGGCGCACGCGATCTTCGGGCGCGTGACCCCGCAGCAGAAGCGCGCGATGGTCGAGGCGCTCCAGTCCCGAGGTCACGTCGTGGCGATGACCGGCGACGGCGTGAACGACGTGCTCGCGCTGAAGGACGCCGACATCGGGGTCGCGATGGGCTCGGGGAGCTCGGCGACCCGCGCGGTCGCACAGCTCGTGCTGCTGGACTCGACGTTCGACGCGATGCCCTCGGTGGTGGGCGAGGGCCGCCGGGTGCTCGGCAACATCGAACGCACGTCGAACCTGTATGTGACGAAGACCGTCTACGCGATGCTGATCGCGCTCGGTGTCGGGGTGGTGGGGCTGGAGTTCCCGTTCCTGCCGCGGCAGCTGACGCTGATCGGCGCGCTCACGATCGGGATCCCTTCGTTCTTCCTCGCGCTCGCCCCCAACGACGAACGCGCCCGACCCGGGTTCCTCGCACGTGTCCTGCGGTTCACGATCCCGGCAGGCTCGCTCGCGGCGATCGCCACGTTCCTCGGCTACTTGCTCGCGAAGCAGGAGCCGGGGATCTCGCTCGCCGAGGCCCGGACGGCCGCCACGATGGTGCTGCTCTACATCGGGTTCCTCGTGCTGACGATCATCGCGGCGCCGCTCACGGCCTGGCGGCTCGCGTTGGTCTGGTCGATGCCCGCGCTGTTCGGGCTCGTGATGGTGTTCCCCGCCACGAGGGAGTTCTTCGCGCTATACCCGCCGCCGTTGATCGTGTGGCTGGCGTCGTTCGGGATCGCGGCGCTGGTCTGGTCCTTCGCCCGGTTGTTCCTGCCACCCGAACGACCGGTGGGTCCGGGCGCGCCGCCGGCGCCCGTCTGAGTGCTCGAGCCGTTCGGGCTAGATGCCGCCGATGTGCGACGGCGGCCAGATCAGCACGAACGCCTTGCCGATCACCTTGTCGAGCGGGACGAAGCCCAACCCGTACCGGCTATCCGCCGAGTTGCCGCGGTTGTCACCCATCACGAAGAGCGCGTCGTCGGGGACGGTGTGCAGCGGGTAGTCGCCGGTCGCGTCCTTCGCCGCCTGGGTCAGGTACGGCTCGTCCAGCGGTTCCCCGTCGATGTAGACGACGTCGTGGCGGATCTCGATCGTCTCGCCCGGCAGCGCGATCACGCGCTTGATGAAGTCCTCGTTCTCGGGTTGCGCCAGCCCCACACCCTCGCCGAGCCAGTGCAGGACGCTGCTGATCCCGCTGCGGTCGGGGAGCTCGGCCGCGTTCGGGTTCTCGAACACGATCACGTCCCCGCGCGCCACGTCCCCGCCGTCGAACATGAACTTGCTCACGAAGACGCGGTCGCCGACCTCGAGCGTCGGGACCATCGACTCGGAGGGGATGTAGAAGGCCTGGATCACGAAGGTCTTGACCAAGATCGCGACCGCGAGCGCGACGAAGATCAGGAACGGTGTCGAACCGATGAACCGGCGCCCGACCGAGCCGCGGTCCTCGTCGTCCGGCTCCTCCGGCTTCCCCTCGCGATCGAGCACGTCCGCGCTCGGCTTGGGGTCGGTCTCGCCGGTCGCGAGCAGCGGCGGCGCCGGCTCGGAGGTGCGGAGCGCGACGCCGTCGGGCTCGCCGCGGGCGGCGTCGTGTGCGGGCTCGATCTCGGCCATGGGTGGTCAAGGATACGTGTTCGGTCCCGGTAGGACGGGAGGTCGTGCCCGACGGGCGGTCGCACCGGCAGGCCTACGAGCCGGTTGCGATCATCACCTACCGTGGCCTTGCATCGTTCCACCTCACGTGGGCAGGATCTCCACCTCCACGGCCTTGAACGAAGCCCACGTGACGACGCCGTCTCGCAGTCCGAGGCGCTCCACCGATGCCAGGGTGACCTCCGCAACGATGGGCGGCCCGCTCGCGATGCGCACGCGGGCGCGGTCCCCTTCCACCGAGATCGACGTCACGTGGCCCTGCACCACGTTGCGAGCCGATCCGCCCGGCGGGTCGAGCGAGAGCGTGACGTCAGCGGGACGGAGCAGTCCGATCACCTCGCCGCCCGTGAACCCTTCGGGCCAGGGGGCCACGATGTCGCCGTCTCCCGTGACCAGCAGTCCGGCGCCCACCTCGAGCGGCTCCAGGGTCCCGCGGAACGCGTTGACGCCGACGAGGTCCGCGGCGTAGCGCGACCGCGGCGCGGCGCGGATCTCCTCGGGCGTCCCGGTCTGCGACACCTTGCCGTCCTCGAGCAGCACCAGGCGCTCGGCGAGCACGGACGCTTCGACCGGGTCGTGCGTCACGATCACCCGGACCCCCGGGAAGCTCGCGAGCTCGTCCCGGATGAGTTCCCGAACGCGCATGCGCGCGCCGACGTCGAGTGCCGAAAGCGGTTCGTCTAGGAGCAGCAGACCGGGTTCGACGACCAGCGCCCGGGCGAGCGCGACCCGCTGCGCCTCGCCACCGGAGAGGTCGCCCGGTCGCGCGTCGGCACGGTTCGCGAGACCGAGCCGTTCGAGGAGCCCGGACGCGCGTTCGCGCGCCTCCGCTTTGGGCACGCCGCGCGCTCGGAGCGGGAACGCGACGTTCTCGGTCGCGGACAGGTGAGGGAACAGAAGCAGGTCCTGGAAGACGACGCCGATCGGCCGTCGCTCGGGCGGGACGTGTGCACGGCTCGCGGCGGCGTCCAGGACCAGATCGTCGAGCGCGATCGTCCCCTCGACGGGAGGCAGCAGACCGGCGATCGTCGAGACGAGAGTCGACTTCCCGGAGCCGTTGGGTCCCAGGAGCGCGACCGTCCGACCGGCCTCGGCTTCGAACGCCGCCCGGACCTCGAACGCCCCGCGCCGCGCGGTGACGTCGACCACGAGTGTCATCGGAGGAACCGACCCCGGAGCGCGAGGATCACGGCGAACGCGAGCAGGATCAACAGCATCGAGACGGCGAACGCTGCGTCGGTGTCGGTCTGCAGCTGTTCGAAGACGGCGAGCGGCAGCGTCTGGGTCCGTCCCTGCAGGTTCCCCGCGAACGTGATCGTCGCGCCGAACTCGCCCAGCGCCCGCGCCCACGACAGCACGAGCGCGGCCGCGATCTGCGGACCCATCAGGGGGAGCGTCACTCGGCGAAGGACGTACCAACGGGACGCACCGAGGGTGGCCGCCGCGTCCTCCAACCGTTCGTCTAGGCCCCGCAGGCCGGCCTCGAGGGCGAGCACCGCGAGGGGGAACGAGACGAAGGTGGCCGCGAGCACCGCGGCGGCGGTCGTGAACGTGAGCTGGATGCCGAACCAGTCGTAGAGCCACGATCCGATGAGGCCGCTCCGCCGGCCGAAGGCCGCGAGCAGTCCGACGCCGGCGACCACGGGCGGCATGACCAGGGGGAGGATGACGACCGCGCGGACGAGGGTCTTGCCGGGGAACGTGCTGCGCACGAGGACCCACGCGAGCGGGAAACCGAGGACGAACGAGATGGCCGCCGCGGTGGTGGCGACGATCAGCGACAGCCGCAGGGCCGTGCGCGCTGTCTCGCTCGTGAGGATCTCGAGGACGCGGGACCAGGGCGTCCGGAGCACCAGGCCCAACAGGGGCAGCGCGACGAGGGCGACGCCGAGCGTCGCGAGGACGACGAAGCCGGCCGGGATCCGCCCCTTACGGAGGGGGGAGGAAGCCGAACCCGGCGAGTGTCTGCTGTCCGTCGCCAAGGACGTAGTCGACGAAGCTCTGCGCGAGATCGGCCTCCTGGGATCCGTTCACGACCGCGATCGGATAGGTCGCGATGACATTCACCTCGTCCGGGATCGGGATGAGCGTGACCTGGTCCGCCACGTCGGGCGTCACATCGGTGACGTAGCCGATCCCGGCGTCCGCCTCCCCCGACATCACCTTCGTGATCACGGCCTTCACGTCCTCCTCGTTGGAGACGACGTTCGCGAGCGCCGCCCTGGAGATCCCGGCGTTCTTGAAGATCTCTCGTGCGTAATCGCCCGCGGGTACGCCTTCGGCCGCGAGCACGAGCTGCACGCCGTCCTCGGTCAGGTCGTCCAGGTCCTCGATCCCGGCCGGGTTGTCCGCCGGCGCGATGATCGCGAGCCGGTTCTGCGCGAAGTCCGCTCGACCCGTTACGCCCGGCCCGTCGTCCTGCACCGAGTCCATCCAGGTCGGGCTCGCCGAGGCGAAGACGTCGGCCGGCGCCCCCTCGTTGATCTGGCCCGCGAGCCCGTCAGACGGCCCGAAGTTGAAGGTCACGGTCGTGCCCGGGTTCGCCGCCTCGAACGCGTCTCCGATCTCCCCGAACGCTTCCGTGAGCGAGGAGGCCGCCGACACGGTGAGCTCGGCCTCGGCGCCGCCCGACCCGCCCCCCGCCTCTGTCGTTCCCGTCGTCCCCTCACCGTCGTTCGAGTCGCTGCAGGCAGCAAGGAGCAGCACCGCCGAGGTCGCGAGGATCAGGACCCTCTTCACTCGTCCACCTCCAGCATCACGTTGGTCGCCTTCACCGTGGCGACGGCCTGCATCCCGGGCTCGAGCCCCATCTCGTCGACGGCCTCCCGCGTGACGAACGCGAGGATCCGGTGCGGGCCGGCGAGGATCTCTACCGTGGCCGCGAGCTTGTCGCGCTTGACCTCGGTGATGGTGCCCGCGAACCGGTTCCGGACGCTGGCGGAGGTGATCTTGGGGCGCTCGCGGCCCGCGGCGAGGAGCCGGGCAACCTCCGCGGCGGCCACCCGGCGCTGACCGCCTGCAGTCCGTGTCGTCCGGATCTTGCCCTCTCGTTCCCAGCGGCGCAGCGTCTCGACCCGCACGCCGAGCAACGCGGCCGCTTCACCGATCCGGTACGTCTCCTCTCCCATGGGACGGGAGTCTAGCGGGTCCGGTCGGGGAGCCACCAGGGATAGCTGGTGACGAGGGGGCAGAACCTGGTGGAACCGTCAGTCAGACCGCGAAGCGGACGTGGAGGATGTCGCCCTCGCGGACCTCATAGTCCTTGCCCTCGACCCGAACCTTGCCCGCCTGCTTGGCGGCGTCCATCGAGCCCGCCGCCACCAGCTCGTCATACGAGATCACCTCGGCGCGGATGAAGCCCCGTTCGAGATCCGTGTGGATCACGCTCGCCGCCTCGGGCGCTTTGGCGCCGCTGCGGACCTCCCAGGCGCGGGTCTCGTCGTCCCCGGTCGTGAGGAACGTGATCAGGTCGATCGCGCGGTACCCGGCGCGGATGACGGTCTCGAGCCCGGGTTCGTGGACCCCGAACTCGTCCAGGAGCGCCCGCGCCTCCTCGGCGTCCATCTCGGCCGTCTCGGCCTCGATCGAGGCGTACACGCCGACCGTCCCCTCCGGCAGACCCTCGGGCACGTCCGTGCCCTCCTCGAGGTTCGCGACGACGATCGACGGCTTGATCGTGAGCGGCGCGATCGGCTTGAGCTCGCGGCGGTACTCCTCGGACAGCCCGGCGTCCGAGAGGGGGAGCTCGGCCTGCAGGGCCGCGTTGGCGGCGGCGAGCGCCTCCACCTCGGGCGTCGGCTTGCCCTTCGCCCGCTTCTCGGCCTTCTCGAGCGCCGGCTCGATCACGGCCTGATCCGCGAGCAGCAGTTCGGCCCGGACCTCCGCGACCTCGGACGCCGGCTGCGCGTCGGGCCCGAAGCATCGGACGACGATCGCGAGCGCGTCCGCCTCACGCAGCTTCGCGATCCCCTGGGCGGAGGCGGTTCCACCCGGGACGTCGACGAACCCGACCTGCGCGTGGACGGTCTTGCGCGATCGCTCCATCTCGGTCAGGACGGCGACGCGGGGGTCGGGGACGGAAACGATCGCGTGGTTCGCCTGCCCCCCGTGACCACCGGTCCGCGTGAGCGCGGTGAACAGGGTCGACTTCCCGCTGAAGGGAACACCGACCAGACCGATGTCCTTCACGGGGTCAGTCTAGGGAGCGGCCCCGGAAGCCGAACCCGGGCGCGACGAAGGGCGGAGCCGGTCGCCCCGCCCTTCCGCGTTCGGAACCCGTTGCCTACGACTTGGTCTCCCAGAAGATCTTGCCGATCTCGTCGATCGAGTCCAGCAGCTTCTGACCCTGCGCGGGATCCTGCGCCTTCTTGGCCAGACCCGCCTCCTTCGTCGCGTTCCAGAACAGGTCGTGGAGCTGCGGGTACTTCTCGAGGTGCTCGGGCTTGAAGTAGTCGGTCCACAGCACCCATAGGTGCTCCTTGACCAGATCCGCCCGGGCCTCCTTGATCGCCAGCGCGCGGGTCCGATAGTCCTCCACGCTCTCGCCGGCGGTCTTGAACTTCTCCGCGTCCTGGTAGCGGGTCTGGATCGCCTTCACGGACTCGGCCTCCACGCGGGCCTGCGCCGGGTCGTAGATCCCGCAGGGCAGGTCGCAATGCGCATGGACGACGCGTCGCGGTCTGAGCAAAGCTTCCAGCATGCGTTCCCTCCTTCGGACGATGGGTGTTCCGTGACCCGAACCTACCACCGCCGTACGCGAGCGCGGAAGGCGATGCTCGCCACCCTGTTCGCGGGTATCGCTGCAGCGTACGGGTTCCAGCGCTGGCGACCGTTCCGGGTCGAGGTGGCCGGCACGTCGATGCGCCCCACGCTGGAACCCGGCGACTGGGCGCTCGCGATCCACGTTCGGAGCGTGCGCCGCGGCGACATCGTCGTGGTCGAGCACCCCGAGCGTCCCGGTTTCGAGCTCGTCAAGCGCGTCGTCCACGTCGCCGGCGACGTGGCCCCCGACGGGCGCATGCTGATGGGCGAGTTCTGGATCGAAGGTGACGAACCCGGGGGTTCGACCGACAGCCGACGGTTCGGGCCGGTGCCGATCGAGCGCGTTCGCGCACGGGTGCGGTGGGTTTGGTGGCCGCCCGAACGCGTTCGGTCGCTCTGACTGCGGCTGCCGCCCCGGGCCCGATCGTGCGCGAACCGGCCCGGTTGCGGTATTTCCCATCTCGCCGGTAGCATTTGCAGTTGCAATGATCCGGACACGCTGCCGTGGTCTCGTCGGGGCGATGATCCCCGACCGATGCTGCTGTCCTGGGGTGCCCGGCGAGGGCCGCTAGGCCTCGCTCACCGGCACCGCACCCCCTCGCTACCCCACATCGCTCGCAAGGAGGTTCCGATCTGATGGATGTCATCACCGCCACCGTGGACGCGCGGGGCCAGTCCTGCCCCGGACCGCTCGTCGCGCTGCACAAGGCGCTGAAGGAGGCCGACCAAGGCGACCTGCTCGAGCTCCTCGCGACCGACCCAGGCTCCAAGTCCGACGTCCCGTCCTGGTCGAAGCTCTCGGGTCACGAGCTGCTCGATGCGAGCGAGACGTCGGGGGTCTACCGCTACGTGATCAGGAAGGTGTGATCGGGATGGTCCAGACCGCACGCGACGCGACGAACGACGCCGAGGCCGGCTCTGACGCAGGGGCGATCCGCGAGCTGATCGACCAGGCGCTCGCCGAGCGCGAGACCGCCGACGGGTTCAACCGGAAGAACAAGATCACGATCGTGGCCTGGGACGGGCATCTGGACCGCGTGTGGCCGACGCTGATCCTGTCGACCACGGCCGCCGCCTCCGGGATGGAGGTGAGCGTGTTCTTCACGTTCTGGGGGTTGTTCGCGCTCGTGAAGCCGGAGCGCCGACGCAAGACCGGGAAGGACTGGATGACCAAGGCGCTCGGGCAGATGAACCCGGGTTCGACCGCGAAGGCGAAGCTGTCCCGGTACAACTTCGGCGGCATGGGACCGTGGATGCTCGGCAAGGTGGCCGAGGACTACAAGACCCCGCACCCAACCGAGCTACTCGAGCTCGCCCGCGACATGGGCGTCCGGCTCATCCCGTGCCAGATGACGATGGACCTCATGGGGATCGGTACCGAGGACCTGATCGAGGGGCTCGAGGAGCCGATCGGGGCCGCCACCGCGCTGCTCGAGATGAAGGAGAGCGCGATCCAGCTGTTCATCTAGGGCGTCCCGAGGTCGTTCGCGTCGCTAATTAGCATTGCGTAGTATCATGCGAGTGTGACCACGATCGCGTCCGTCGACGCCACCGCTCTGGCCGCCCGGCTCCGCCTCGCCGTGACGCGGCTGGCCCGCCGCCTCCGCCAGGAGGCCGAGGCGGGCGTCACGCCCTCGATGCTCTCGGCGCTCTCCTCGGCCGAACGCCAGGGGTCGCTCACGATGCGCGACCTCTGCCACGCCGAGCAGGTCCAGCCTCCCACGATGACGCGGATCGTCGCGGCCCTCGTCGAGGCCGGCCTGGTGGTGCGCGAGCAAGACACGGCCGATGGCCGGGTGGCCTGGGTCACGGTCACGACCGAGGGCCGGCGCCTGCTCGAACGGAGCCGGCGCCGCAAGGAGGCCTATCTCGCCAAGTCGCTCCGCTCGCTCGAGCCGGAGGAGCTCCGGACCCTCGAGGCCGCGGCCCAGATCCTCGAACGCCTGACCGACGCGCCGTCCGGGCCTCAGTCGGGGGTACGCCCGTGACCCCCGTCCGCGTCACCGTCCATCGAACGTTCCACTCCCTCGGCCACTCCGAGAACTTCCGCCGTTTCTTCATCGGGCAGGCGATCTCGGTCACCGGCACGTGGATGCAGATGGTGGCCGCCGCCTGGCTGGTGCTCCAGCTGACCGGCAGCGGGGTCGCGCTCGGGATCGACACCGCGCTCGCCTTCGGGCCCATCCTGCTGTTCGGCCCGCTCGGCGGGGCGCTCGCGGACCGGCACGACAAGCGGCGGATCCTGCTCGCGACGCAGGTTACGTTCGGCGTGCTCGCCCTGGGGCTGTGGGCCATCGTGGCTTCCGGCGTCGTCGAGCTCTGGATGGTCTACGCGCTCTCGTTCCTGCAAGGCGTGACGACCTCGATAGACCAGCCGACCCGCCAGAGCTTCTTCTCGGAGATGGTCGAGGAGAAGGATCTCCCGAACGCGGTGAGCCTCAACAGCGCCGTGATGACCGGGACCAGGATCGTCGGCCCCGCGCTCGCCGGGGCGCTGATCGCGGGGATCGGCCTGTCGTGGTGCTTCTTCCTCAACGCCGTCTCGTACATCGCGGTGATCGCCGCGCTCCTGTCGATGCACACCGAGGAGCTGCGGAAGCAGCGTGCGCCAAGGGAGGCCGGCGCGATCCGCGAGGGGTTCCGCTACGCGTGGCGCACCGACGAGCTCCGCCGGCCGCTGATCCTCATGTCGGTGCTGTACCTGTTCAGCTTCAACTACTCCGTCCTGATCCCGCTGTTCGCCGAGCGCACGTTCGGGGGCGATGCGGGGACGCTCGCCCTGCTGTTCTCGGTCGCCGGGGTGGGCTCGCTGGCGGGCGCGCTCGTGATGGCGAACCATCCACGGCCCGGCGAACGCATGCTGGCGCTCGCCGCCGTCGGCGTCGGGATCGTGACCACGCTCGTCGCGTTCGCGCCGAGCCTCCACGTCGCGGTGATCTCGATGCTCCCGCTCGGCGTCGCCTCGATCGTCTTCTTCGTGACCGCGAACTCGACGCTGCAGCTGACCGCGAGACCCGACATGCGCGGCCGCGTCATGGCCCTGTACGGGATCGTGTTCCTCGGGACGACGCCGATCGGCGCCCCGATCGCCGGCTGGGTCGGCGAGCACCTCGGACCGCGGATCGCGTTCGCGGGCGGCGGTCTGGTCGCGCTCGCGACCGGGCTCGTCGGCCTCTGGGTCCTCTCGCGCCGGGCCTCGCGGCGCGCCTCGGCCGAACGGCTCGAGCTCGAGCCCGGGCAGCTCGAGGCCGCCTGATCCCGCGGCCTAGCCCGCCCGAACCGCGTCCATGTTGAGCCGGACGTAGTCCAGCTCCAGCCGCGGCAGTCGCGAGGCGACCTCGTGCGAGAACGCCGCAGCCTCCTCGCCGGTCATCGCCTTGACGTGGTCGCCGAGCACGACCGTGCGCAGGAACGTCTCGAGCGTCCCGAGGGTCTCGAAGGGGGTGGGCTCGGTATGGAGCCAGCACGAGATGTCCGTGAACCCGGACGCGCGCAGGCGCTCCTCGGTCTGCTCGGGCGTCGCGAACACCTTGCCTGTGAACGGATCGGCGCCGAGCTCCTCGAGCACCCGCACCACGCTGACGAGGTTCCCCGCGCCACCGCACTGAGCGGCGAGCCGCCCGCCGGGCCGGAGCACGGCCGCGAGGTTGGCGAACAGCGCGTAGTGGTCCGGGACCCAGTGGAACGTCGCGGTCGACACGATCGCGTCGACAGGCTCGTCGATCGGGAGCGGCAGCATCAGGTCCGCGGCCACGAACCGGAGCCGCTCGCCGAACGGCGCCAGCCGGCGCCGCGCGGTCTCGAGCATCGACGTCGACCCGTCGAGCGCGACCACGTGGCCTCGAGGGAGCCGTTCGGCCAGGCGCGCGGTCACCCGCCCCGAACCGCACCCCGCGTCCAGCACGGTCTCGGCGCCGTCGAGCTCGAGACGGTCGACGACGGCCGAGCCCCACCGAAACTGCGGGTCGGCGATCGCGTCGTAAGTCTCGGCGTCCCACTCGCGCGGCATGGTCGGTCAGGTGCCGGTCGCCGAGAAGTGCATGTAGTCCTTGTCGCCGCTCCAGTTCCCGCCCCACGACCAGCCGATCGCGGCGAACGCACGGACGACGACGTCCCCCTGGTGGATCATGCCCTCGAGGTGTCCGCTCCGGTCGGTATACGGCTCGGCCGCCCGGTTGCGGACGAACCCGTCGCTAGTGACGTACGGGTTCTGGAGCGGGTTGAGGTCGATCGCGAGCCCGTACGAGTGCTGGGAGAAGCTGTCGCTCGGACCGAGCGCGGTCACCACCGGCCGGCAGTTGAACGACGCGGTCACGCTTCGGTTGCTATCGATCCGCCGGTGCTGCGCGAACGCCTTCGGATGGAACGGGGTCGAGAGCGAGACGCGCTTGATCGGGAACCGGGCATCGTAGAGCCGGTGGAACACCCCCAGGACGTCCTCGGCGGCCGAGGCGTTCACGACCATGAGACCACGGAGCACGTTGCCACCGAACCCCCAGTAGTTGAAGTGCAGGAGCCGCAGGTCCTCGAGCGCTACCGGGCAGCCGGGATGCCACGTGGTGCCGCTCATCTGCGCGGCCAGGCCTTGAGCAAGCTCGTCCAGTTTGCCGTGGAAGCCCGATCGTTCGACGGGCCCGGTCGGTTCGGCGCCAGTCGGTCCGGTGGCGGGGCTCGGCGCCGTCCCGGTCGGCCCGGTGGGTTGGGCCCGGTCGGCCCTCGGGCCCGGTCGCTGAGGGGCGGCATCGCCGGACGACGCGCAGGCCGCGAGCGTCGTCGCGAGCACGAGGCCGAGGACCATGGCGCCACGGCGCGATCTCGTGGCCGTAGTCACGGCCACGGTCATGGCCAAGGTCACGGCAGGAACTGCTCCTCGATGCCGACGATCTGGCCGTTCGCGATCGTCACCCAGTAGGGAGAGAGGCTCCCCGCGTACTTCCACCCGTCGATCTCGACGAAGCTCTCGTGACCGATCGCGGACGCGAGCCCGTCGAGCGTGGCTCCCGGCCCCGTCTCGCAGCACGCGTTCCAGTCGATCAGGAGCAGCTCGGCGGATGGTTCGACGGGCACGTCTCGGGTCGCCGGGTTGTCGTTGACGATGTAAACGTCGTTCGGGACCGGGACCTCGTCGCCGCGCGCCGCGGCCTGCTGGTTGGCCTCCTCGCCGGTGTAGAAGCACGCGAGGTCGAACTTCGACACACCGGTGTCGACGTCGATGCTCTCGAAGAACCCGAAGTAGGTGCCGTCGGCGAGCGTCTCCGGCGCGGTCGCGCCAGCGCAACCGGCATTCCCCGTGTCCTGACCGGTCTCACCCGTGGGACCCGTCGGTTCGGCCGACGGACCCGTCGTGCCGGTCGGCGATGTCGGACCCGTGACGCTCGTCTCACCGGTCGGGCCCGAGGCGGCTCGCTCCTCGTCGCCGTCGCTGAGGGCGAACGCGAGTAGGGCTCCCCCGATGACCAGGACCGCGACGACGGCGGCGACGATCAGCCACGATCGGCGCGTGCTCCCGCCGTCCGCAGGCGGCGGGCCCGGCGGCTGCGCGGGCATCGGGGCCGTCGCGTCGGGCGGCGGAGGTGGGACCGGCGGCTGGGTGGGGTCGTTCGACACGAGACGACTGTTCTACCACCGGTCCCGGCGGTCGGCGGGGGTTCGGCTGAAGAGCAGGGCTCAGTCGAGTTCGCGCTCGAGCGTCCAGGCGCCGTCGGGCTCTGCCTTGGAAACCTCGATCGTCGTCCCGTCGAGCATCCGGAGGCGGTAGCGGGTCCGGCGCACGCCGTCGGTCTCCTCGAGCGAGCGCTGCTCGACCTCGACGGTCTCCTCGACCCCGCCCCAGACGACGGCCCGAGGGTCCTCCTCGGCGCGCGAGCCTTCGTAGAAACGGAGCGTGAGCTCGGGGACGCGGCCGATCCACCGGGGCAGCACAGGGCTCCACAGGATGAACACGACACCGACGATCGCGACCGCCCCCGCCTCGCCGAACGCGTTCAGGAGCGGGATGGCGAGGAACGCGGCCGCGACCCTGGACAGGTTGTAGGCGACGTCGTAGACGGCGAACACCCGGCCGCGGTAGCCGTCGGGGATCGCCTCCTGCACCATCGTGTCGACCGGGATCTTCTTCCACGCGAACGTGAGTCCCACGGCGAAGCTCGCGATCAGGACGCTCCATCCGGTGATGTACAGCGCCACCGCGATCAGCACGAGGCCGCCCGCGAAGAACGCGCGAGCGACGATCCGCTCCTTCGGGTAGCGCTCCTCGAGCTTGCCCACGGTGAGGATGCCGAGCAGCACCCCGAGCCCGCCGGCCCCGATCAGGTTCGAGAACGACCCGACGCCCTCCTCGAAGCGGTCGCGGAACACGAACAGCGAAAGCACGAGCACGATGCCCTGCCCTACCTGGTCGAGCGTGATCGACGTGATCGGCCCGAGTGCCCGCGGCGTCCGAACGAGACGGGCGATCCCGTCGCCGAACTCGCGGACGACCCGCCCGAGCTCGTCCCGGACCGCCACCTCGGGCACGTGATGGGGGAGTAGCGGGCTCCGGATCCTCGTGGCGACCAGTGATGCGATGAGCCACTCGACGCCCGCAAGGGCGATCGCAGGCGCCCCGTTCCCGCCTGCGAGGTCGACCATCCACCCGCCGACGAACACCCCGAGGAGCAGGGCCACGGTGCCCCCGACCGTGGCCATCGAGTTCGCCATCAGCAGGTCGTCGGTCGGGACCAGGCGCGGGACCACCGCGACGGCCGTCGCCAAGTAGAAGCGGTTCACCGAGAGGACCCACAGGGCGCCGGCGAAGAACAGCACGGGCGCCGCCTTGGGGCCGAACAGCACCAGCCACATCGCCGCCACCCGCAGCAGCGGCGCGACGACGAGGATCTTCCGCCGCGACCAACGGTCGATGAACACGCCGGTGAACGGGCCGATGATCGAGAAGGGCAGCGAGATCAGCAGCGTCGCGATCGCGAACCCGAGGATCGTGTTCTGCTCCTCGGGGTTGAACACGATCGACGCGATGAGCGTCGCCTGGAACAAGCCGTCACCCGACTGCGTGATCAGACGGATCGTGAACAGGCGCCGGAAATCGTCGCTCCGCAGGGCCTCGCGGGCGCGCTGCCGGGTCGGCTTCACGCCGAGGATGGTAGGCGCACGGCCTGCGTTCGGCGGTTAGCTGCTCTCCTTCTGGCGAAGGAACGGGACGACCGCGCCGAAGTCCTCGTCGGCGAGCCCCGCCTCGATCGCCTCGTCGCACCGGGCGGCAGCTGCCTCGGCGACGGTGAGCTCGGTGCCGTTCCGTCCGGCCTCGTCGGATGCGAGCGCGAGGTCCTTGCGCGCCAAGGCCAGACGGAAGTACGAGGCGTGGTCCTCGCCCTTCAGGCGGGGACGCCAGCGCTCGATCAGCGATGCGAGCGGACCCGCAGCGAGGCTGTCGAGGGCGACGTCGGGGTCGATCGCCGCACGGTCGGTCAGCGCGAGGAGTTCGCCGACGGCCACGAGGGCCGCGGTGCCGGCCGCGTTGTTGACGAGCTTCAACATCGCGCCCGAGCCGGATCGTCCCAGGTACCTCGGCGTGCCGAGCAGTGAGAGCAGATCGACATATCGGTCGAACACGTCGCGGTCCCCACCGACGAAGATCACGAGCGTGCCGCTCTCGACCGATGGAACGCTCCCGAGCACCGGGGCATCGAGCACCGGGACCGGCGCGAGGCGTTCGGCGACCGAGGCGATCGAGGTCGGCCCCACGGTCGACATGTCGATGAGGGTGGCGTCGGGAGGGATGGCCGAGGCGGCTCCGTCCGATCCGAATAGGACCTCCTCCAGCGCCCTCCCGTCGGTGACCATCGTGATCACGACCTCGGCGTCTGCAACGGCGTCGGCGGGTGTTCCGGCCCGGCGGGCGCCGGCGGCGACGGCCTCGTCGTCGCGACCCGGCGTTCGGTTCCAGACCGCGAGCTGGTGGCCCGCCTCGAGGAGCCTGGCCGCGATGGCACGCCCCATGGCGCCGAGACCTAGGACCGCGACCGCGGTCACGCCGGCACCACCGCGACGAGGTCGATCTCGATCAGCGCATCCGGGACGACGAGCGCCACGACCTGCACGGCCGTGCTCGCCGGGGGTTCGGAGGTCAGGTACTCGCTGCGGATCTCGCGCATGCCGGTGAGGTCGTCCAGCGTGGTGAGGTAGGTCCCGATCTTCACCGCGTCGGCGAACGTCGCGCCGTTCGTCTCCAAGATCGCCTTCAGGTTCTCGAACACCTGCCGGGTCTGGGCGCGGATGTCGCCGGGTCCGACGAGGCTGCCATCTCGATCGATCGCGATCTGCCCGGAGACGTGGATCCAGACGGCGTCGCCGGTCTCGACGCGGACGGCCTGAGAGTACGTCCCCATCGGCGCCGCGACGGTGTCGGGGTTCGAACGGGTCGCTCGCATGCTCTCCTCCTCGGTAGCCGAGCTCGGAGGAGAGCCTACGAGGTGGTGCCGGGGCTACGCCTCGGCGGGCTCGATGTCGAAGAACGCGGTCCAGTCCGCGGCCTTGCTCGCGCCGTTGCCGAGGATGAACTGCTCGACCATCTCGCGAGCGGCCTCGTCGCTGAACTGCACCGGGGGCGACTTCATGAAGTACGCGCTCGGGCCGATCAGTGGGCCGGCGACGCCGCGGTCCAGCGCGAGCTTCGCGCACCGGAGCGCGTCGATCACGATGCCGGCGGAGTTCGGGCTGTCCCACACCTCGAGCTTGAGCTCGACGTTGATCGGCACGTCGCCGAACGCCTGACCCTCGAGCCGGATCTGCGCCCACTTGCGGTCCTCGAGCCACGGCACGTGGTCGCTCGGACCGATGTGGATGTTCTGCTTGTCGAGCTTCTTGCGCATCTGCGACTGGACCGACTGGGTCTTCGAGACCTTCTTGGAGGTCAGGCGCTCCCGTTCGAGCATGTTCATGAAGTCCATGTTGCCCCCGAAGTTCAGCTGGTAGGTCCGGTTCAGCTTCACACCGCGGTCCTCGAACAGCTTAGTGAGGACGCGGTGGATGATCGTGGCGCCGACCTGGCTCTTGATGTCGTCGCCGACGATCGGAACGCCGGCCTCGACGAACTTCTGCGCCCACGCCTTGTCCGAGGCGATGAACACCGGCAGGCAGTTCACGAACGCGACGTGCGCGTCGAGGGCGGCCTGCGCGTAGTGCTTGGCCGCCTGCTCGGAGCCCACGGGCAGGTACGACACGACCACGTCGGCCTGTACCTCCCGGAGCGCCTTGGCGACGTCGACGGGCGGCAGCTCGGACTCGGCGATCGTCTCGCGGTAGTAGCGGCCCAGGCCGTCGAACGTCGGGCCCCGCTGCACGGTGACGCCGGTCGGCGGGACCTCCGCGAAGCGGATCGTGTTGTTCGGTTCGGACAGGATCGCCTCCGCGAGGTCGGTCCCGACCTTCTTCGCGTCCACGTCGAACGCCGCGACGAGCTCGACGTCGCGGATGTGGTAGCCGCCGAGCTCGACGTGCATCAGGCCCGGGACCGTGTCCGCCGGGTCCGCGTCCTTGTAGTACTCGAGACCCTGGACGAGCGACGACGCGCAGTTGCCGGCGCCGACGATCGCGAGTCGAACCTTGCTCATGTTGCGCGCTCCTTTCTGCGAAGCGCGCGGCCGGTGCTCCGGCGCTTCGAGCCCCCTGTCGTCGTCTCGGTGGTTCGGCGCTCGGCGGTGATGAGGCCGTTCAGCCACGCGATGTCCTGCTCCGTGCTCTCGCGACCGTGCTGCATCAGCGACATCGTGTACATGTCCCCGCTCGTGGTCGCGAGCGACGTCTGGATCGTCATCAGCCGCTCCTCGAGGAAGGCCCGCCGGCGTTCGAGGAGGCGGATCCGCGTCTCGGGCGACACGTACTTGAAGAACGCCATGCGGACTCGGAAGCGGTTGTCCTCGCCCGAGGATTCGGGTCCCGACTCCTCGAGCAGCTCCTTGAACAACGCCTCACCCTTCTCGGTGATGCGGTAGACGTTCTTGCGACGGCCGACCTCCTGCCTGTCGAAGATCTGCTCCACCGCGCCCTGGCGCTCCAGGCGTTTCAGCGATGGGTACAGCGAGCCGTACGACACCCGCCAGAACCCCCCGAGCGAGTCGGTGAGACGCTTCGACAGCTGGTAGCCGTGCATGGACCGCTCCTTGAGCAGTCCGAGGATCGCGAGCTCGAGCATCCCTGAACCGTCCCCCTTCACGTTGCGTTTCGATATATCGCTTCGATATATCTACCCGCTATGTCGGGGATGTGTCAACTTCCAGGACCGGGGTCGGATGGCGGCCTGCGGCCAGGGCGAGCGTGGCCGCCAGCACGCCGGCGACGCCGCACGAGATCCACAGGAGATCCGGGCTGAAGGCGTAGGCGAGAGTCCCGAGCGTGGGCCCGACGATGGCCCCGAGCCCGAACATCACGCCCAGCGACGCCTGGTACCGGCCGCGGGTGTGTTCGGGGGAGCGATCGGCGACGAACGCGCTCGCGACCGGGGACGAGATGATCTCGCCGAGGGTCCAGATCAGGACCATCACCGCGAGCGCGGGGATCGACTTCGCGACCACCAGCGTGGCGAACGCCAGCCCCACCAGCAGCGTGCCGAGCGCGACCATCCGCGTCCGCGATCGCCGCCCCGTCCAGGAGGTGATCGGGAGCTCGAGCAGGACCACGATGATGCCGTTCAGCGCCTGGAGGGCGCCGTACACCGACGTGGAGTAGCCGGCCTCCTGGACGTGCAGCGGGAAGGTCGCCACGTTCTGCATGTAGATCGACGCCCCGATCAGGATCGCTCCCAGGAACAGGAGGAACCCGCGATCGGTCACGATCGCGCGGGTCGCGCCGGTGAGATGGCGTTCCTCGTGCCGTGAGGTTCGTGTGCCGTGCGGCAGCGCGACGAGCGAGATCACGCCGAACAGCGCGGAGGTCGCCGCGTCGCCGATGAACAGGTAGGAGAACGAGCGGTCGGCGAGCAGGCCGCCGAGCGTCAGGCCGCAAGCCCAGCCGACGTTGATCGCGAGCCGGAACACCGCGAACGCGGCGACCCGTTGTTCGCTCGGGACGAGGTCGGCGATCAGTGCCGAGGCGGCGGGACGGTGCATCTCGGCCACGAGCGCGAGCAGGAGCATCAGCGCGTAGATCATCAGCAGGCTGGACGCCTGCCAGAGCAGCAGCGTGATGACCGACGCGCCGAGCATCGAGAACCCGATCGTGTTCTTGCGCCCGATCCGGTCGGCGAGCCATCCGCCCAGGAACTGCGCCGCGACCCCGCCGATCCCGTACATCGCGAGGGCGAGCCCGGCCTGCGACACGGAGAACCCGCGATCCGGATCGGTGAGGTACAGGACGATGAACGGCATCACGAAGGTCCCGAGTCGGTTCACGAACGTCCCGCCGAACAGCACCCACGCCGCGGGCGGGAACGATCGGAGGTTCTGGCGGAGGCTCGGGCGGGCGGGTTCCATCGGTCTCAGCCTAGGAGCGCCGGGCGACTATCGGCGGTAGTCGCGGACGTAAGCGGGCGGATCGATCCCGCTCGGCAGGAGCGGGTCGGGTTCGGGCTCGCCGGGAACCGTCGTGAGAGGCAGGACCCCGGCCCACACCGGCAGCTCGAGGTCCTCCTCCTCGTCCTTCGGCGGACCGGTGCGCACCTTGGCCGAGGCCTCCTCGAGCGAGATCGCGAGGATCGTCGTCTGGTTCAGCTCGCGCTCGTTGGGCAGGCGGGCGTCGTCCGCACGCCCGCGGACGACGTGCTCGACGAGCGCGCGCTGCGCTTCGAACTTCTCCGTCGGGTCGATGACCTCTCGCGCGCGCCCGTACACGACGACCGAGCGGTAGTTCATCGAGTGGTGGAACGCGCTCCGCGCGAGGACGAGCCCGTCGAGCAGCGTCACCTCGGCGGCGACGGGCGCTCCACCCTTGGTCGAGCGGAGCGTCCGGCTCGCGTTCGAGCCGTGGACATAGAGCGTGTCGTCGACCCGCGCGTGGATCGTCGGGATCACGCGAGGCTCGCCGTCCTGGACGTACGCGAGGTGGCAGATCAGGGCCTCGTCCAAGATCGCGTCGATGGTGTCGCGGTCGTAGACGCCGCGTTCGGGCAGTCGGCGCACCCGTGTGCGCTCGGAGGGAGGTGCCGCACTCGCGTTCGCGTCGGTCTCGTCCGCGTCGCGTTGCTGCTCGGTCCGCTCCGCCATGGTCGGATGCTATCGGCCGTGTCCACCGGTGTCCGCCTCAACGGCGGTTACGACATCGGTCCGCTCGAACCGCCGTCGCCCCGTTGCTGCAGGAAGCGTTCGATCTCGCCCACGAGCTCGTCGCCGGTCGGCAGCTCCTGGTTGTCCACGACCGATTCGAGGCGCTCGACGTAGGTGCGCGAGTCGTCGTCGGCCTGGACGATCGTGTCGAGCCGTTGCCGCTGCGCCATCGCCTCGTCGGGCAGCCCGTCCAGCGGCGGCTCGACGCCGAGGTGCCGCCCGAGGTGCTCGAGGATCGCGATCGCGGCGGCCGCGTACGGACCGCCTACGTAGTGCGGCACCTGCGCGTAGAAACCCACGGTCGGCATGCCGTCGTCCGCGACGGACTTCTCGATCGCCGACAGCGCGGCGGACGGGACGCGGAGCAGTCCGGCCGGCCCGACCTGCTCGTCCTCCTGCAGCAGGCCCTCGGCCGACGCGGTGGCCAGCACGGGGACGGGACGCGTGTGGGGCACCGCCGTCGGGATCGCGCCGAGGCTGACCCACTGCGTGACGCCGAGCCTCCGAGCGACCGACAGCACGTCCCGCCCGAGCTCCTGCCATCGGAAATCGGGTTCGGCGCCGGTGAGCACCAGGACGTCGCGGTCGCCGAGTCTGCGGTGTCGCAGCGTGAGCTCCGGCCACGTGAGCTCGCTCAGCCGGCCGTCGACCACGTCCAGCACCGGCCGGCGCGAACGGAAGTCGAACAGCAGGTCGGCGTCGAACGTCGCGATCGGCGCCGCCCCGTCGGCCAGCCGTTCCGCCGCGGTCGTCGAGGCGCCCGCCGCGTCGATCCACCCGTCGAGGGCGGCGACGATCGCCGGGGCGACGAGGGGTTCGGTCGGTTCGCTCAACAGGTACAGGGGCACGGACCGAGGATAGCCCTCGGCCGCTCAGGCGCGGACGAGCAGGCCCTCGAGCCCGCGGATCACGTAGTTCGGCTTCCAGGCGGGCTCCTCGACGAGCTCGAGGTTGGGGAAGCGGTCCAGCAGCGTCGTGAACGAGACCTGGAGCTCCTGACGGCCGAGCGGCGCCCCGAGGCAGAAGTGGATCCCCGCCCCGAACGACAGATGCGGGTTCGGCTCGCGGGTGAGGTCGAGCTCGTCGGGCCGCTCGAACACCGAGGGGTCGCGGTTCGCCGAGCCGAACAGCAGACCGAGCTCCGCGCCACGCGGGATCTCCACGCCGTGGATCTCGAAGGGTTCGAGCACCCACCGTTCGAACATCTGCAGCGGCGTGTCGAACCGCAGGAGCTCCTCGATCGCGTTCGGCAGCAGCGAGCGGTCGGCGCGGAGCTCGCGGAGGCGGTCGGGGTTGCGGAACAGCGACCACCAGCCGAGCAGCGTCGAGTTGACCGTCGCCTCGTGCCCCGCGTTCAACAGCAGCACGCACGTGCCGACGAGCTCGTCCTCGGTGAGCCGTTCGCCCTCGTCCAGCACGAGCGCGAGCTGCGAGATCAGGTCCTCGCCCGGGTCCTGCTTGCGCTCCCTCGCGAGCTCTCGCAGGTAGGCCGAGAACTCGTTGCTCGCGCGGACCGCATCCTGCTGCATCTGGGTCGAGGGGTTCAACTCGTACATCTTGCAGATGTCCGCGGACCACGGACGCAGGTGGTGGCGGTCGGCATCCGGGACCCCGAGCATCTCGGCGATCACCGTGACCGGGAGCGGTTCGGCGACCCGGATCAGGTCGAACTCGCCCGCGCCGTCGACCTCGTCGACGAGGCCGTCCATGATCGACTGCACGCGCGGCCGAAGCCCCTCGACGAACCGCGGGGTGAAGGCCTTGGCCACGAGCCGCCGCACCCGGGTGTGGTTCGGAGGCTCCATGTCCAAGATCCCGGCGTTGATCAGGTCCCAGAACGGTGCGTGCCACTCGGGCGGAGGGGGATGTCCCATCTCGGCGTGCGAGGCGAGGTGCCGGTACGTGCGCCCGAACCGTCGATCGCGCAGCAGGGCGTTGACATCCTCGTACCGCGAGATCAACCAGTGGTCGGTAGCCTCGTCGTAGGCGACCGGTTCACGCTCGCGCAGGCTGGCGTAGACCGGGTACGGGTCGGCGATGAACCCGAGCTCGGTGGGGGCGAAGTCCATCGTTCCCGACTGTAGCGCCGGGCGCCATAGCCGGGATACGGCCGAACGATGGAGAGGTCACGCGTCAGGCGATGGCGCCCGACCCCGTCCCTCGATCGGTGCCGTCCTCACGCATCCGGCGCATCAGCGCGTACGCCCCGCCACCGAGTGCGAGCAGGAAGAGCATCCAGCGGCCCTTGTGGGAGCGTCCGTGGCCGTTCCCGTGATCCTGCTCGGCCATCCGCTCCTCGAGGAGGTCGAGGATCCGATGATGCTCGGTCCGGGACTCCTCAACCTCGTCGCGCAGGAGCTGGTTCTCGAGCCGGAGGTGTTCCGCTTCCTCGCTCGAGCGGTCCAGGCGCTTCTCGAGCATCCGATCCTTCATCCGGTGGCCGGCGGCCTCCGCCTTGAAGCGCGCGGCGGAGCCGTAGCCCTTCATCGTGCCGGTCATACCCATCGTGACCTCCTCGTGTCGGGGACACGGGGTGGTTACCCATCCGGGCCGAGCACGAACCGGCCTCAGGGGCCAGGCGCGATGTTCTGGTTCGAGCGGAACACGTTGGTCGGGTCCCAGCGCGTCTTCAGCTCGACGAGGCGCTCGTACTTCTCGGCGCCGTACGCCGCCCGAACGCGGTCGGCGCCCTCGTCGCCGAGGAAGTTCACGTAGACGCCGCGGGCGTTCGGCTCGAGTTCGCCGAACAGCGACCGGACCCACGCCACGTGATCGGATGCGCCCTCGGCTCCCTCGGGGAGCCAGACTCCGTTGATGTTCACGTCGAAGGCGGGGGATCGCCCGGCGAACGCGGTCTCCATCTCGCCGACCCGCGACATCGCGCCGCCGAGCTGGAACGCCACCGCGTACGAGAGCGGCGAGGTGATCCGTTCGGTGTGATCGACGATCGCGTCGACGGCTGGTTGGTCGATCTCGTCGAGCTCGACCGACTTCCAGTAGTAGTGCCACCCCGGCGTGACGGCGCCGTCGAACATCGCTTGGTGCTCGAGCCACGGCTTCGGCTCGAACAGGTCGAGTGTCGGCCCGAGGGCCCTGATCGGTGCGATCACGGTCTCCCCGTCCTGGATCGGACCGGACCAGCAGGCGACGATCATCCACACGGGAACGCCGTGGAGCGGTTCGGGCATCCACGGCGCGGGCGGCGCGCGGCGGACGTTCAGCACCGTCGTGAGTTCCTCCGGCGCCTCCGCGGCCCACGTTCGGTAGGTCTCCATGACCTCGGGACCGCGTTCGAGCGGGAAGAGCATCGGGCCCGCGACCACCGTCGGACCCAGCGGGTGCGCGCGGAAACGGAACGACGTCACGACGCCGAAGTTGCCGCCGCCGCCGCGCAGACCCCAGAACAGGTCCGCGTGGTCGTCCTCGCTCGCGGCGACGAGATCGCCGTCCGCCGTGACGACGTCAGCCCCCACGAGGTTGTCGATCGTCAGGCCGTGCTTGCGCGTCAACCACCCGATCCCGCCGCCGAGGGTGAGACCGGCGACGCCGGTGTGCGTCACGATCCCGGCAGGCACCGCCAGGTCGAACGCCTGCGTGGCGCGATCGAGCTCGCCGAGCGTGACCCCTGCCCCGACCTCCGCGAGGCCGGCGTCCGGATCCACCCGGACGCCCTTCATCTCTGACAGGTCGACGACCAGGCCGTCGTCGCAGAGCGCGAGACCGCCGACCCCGTGCCCACCGCCTCGAACGGACATGCGCAGGTCGTGGTCGCGCGCGAACCGCACCGCGCCGACCACGTCGTCCGCATCCGAACACCGCGCGAGGAGCCCTGGCCGCCGGTCGATCGCGCCGTTCCAGATCGATCTGGCCTCGTCGTACCCCTCGTCCTCCGGTCCGATCAGCCGGCCGCGGAAGCGTTCGGCGAACGAGCGCAGCGCCGGCGCCGGTACCGAGTTCACGGGTGCGTCGTGGGTCGTCATCGCTCCTGATGGTGGGACACCGGGGCTCGTGCGTCCAGCCCGATCTGCTCACACCCGGCGTGCGAGACTCCGTCCGTGGACGAGGAGCTCCCGGTGGGCGAACCCGTGGACCCCGAACCCGCTCGCCCGCCTGAACGCCGGCCGCTCGAGGGACGGTTCGTCCGGGTCCGTCCGCTAGCTCCCGACGCGGACGCCGAGCCGCTCTGGGACGGGTCGCATGACGGCAGTGCTGAGGCGGAACGCTTGTGGATGTACATGTACGAGCCGTTCGCCGACCGGGCAGCGATGCGCGACTGGCTCGACGGGTGCGCCGCCTCGACCGACCCGTTGTTCATGACGATCGAGTCCCGCGACGCTGGTCCGGTCGGCATGGCGGCGTTCATGAACATCGTGCCGGAGCACCGGCGGCTCGAGATCGGGCACATCTGGTACGCGCCGTTCGCCCAGCGGACCGAGGCCAACACCGAGGCGGCGTACCTGATGATGCGGGAGGCGTTCGACGGGCTCGGGTACCGCCGCGTCGAGTGGAAATGCGACGCGCTGAACGCGCGTTCGCGCGCCGCGGCGCTGCGACTCGGCTTCACGTTCGAGGGGGTGTTCCGCGCGCACATGATCGTCCGCAGCCGCAACCGCGACAGCGCCTGGTTCTCGCTCCTGGACACGGAGTGGCCCGCGGCGCGTGACGCGCTCGAACGGTGGCTCGACGCCGACCCCGAGCGACGGCCGCCGCTCTCCTCCCTCCGCGAGGAACCTGAGACTTAGGCGTACGCGGGTTCGTTGCCCTCGCGCCATTTGATGCCGCAGCCGATGCTCGCACGCTGTTCCTGCGAGACCGGTCCGCCCGTAAGGACCGCCTCGATCGCGGCACGGAGGTCCTCGCCGGTGACCGGGAGCCCGTTGCTCGGGCGGCTGTCGTCGAGCTGTCCCCGATAGACGAGCGCCCGGTGGTCGTCGAACAGGAAGAGATCGGGCGTGCACGCCGCCGTGTAGGCCTTCGCGACCTCCTGGGTCTCGTCGAACAGGTACGGGAAGGCATAGCCGGCGTCCCGAGCGTCTTCCGCCAGGCCCTCGGGCGCGTCCTCGGGGTACGCCGAGGGATCGTTGGAGCTGATCGCCACGATCGCGAGGTCGGAGTCGGCGAAGTCGCGTCCCAGCCGGGCGAGCTCCGTGCGGACGTGCTTCACGTACGGGCAGTGGCGGCAGATGAACATCACGAGCAGCGCCCGCTTCCCGTCGAAGTCCCGGATGCTCACGGTCGTTCCGGTCACGACGTCCGGGAGCTCGAAGTCCGGCGCCTTGGTCCCGAGCGCGAGCATGGTGGAGGGGATGGCCACGACCTCATTGTCCCAGGAGCTCGCCGATCCGTGCTCGAACGCGCCCGACCGCCGGGACGACACCTTTGCGTTCGAACCGCTCGAGGGCGCGGTCGTAGGCCTCCTGCGCCTCGTCCGGCCGTCCGGCGGCGGTCAGCACCATCCCTCGGACCTCGTCGCTCTCGGCCTGCCACGCGAGGTAGTCGGTCCTCTCGTTGATCGCGAGGGCTTCGTCCGCCAGCCTGAGTGCCTCGTCGTGCTGCTCGCGATGCGACAGTACGCGAGCCTGAGCCATCCGCCACGCTGCTTGGGAGGCGAAGTCGTCATCGGACGAGAGGACGCGGCTCCGGTCCACGTTGGCCTCCGCCTCCTCGAAACGCTCGAGGTCGCAGAGCACCCAGGCGAGCAGGGCGGTGATCGTCGAGTTGAAGCCGGTCTCCCCGAGCGCGTCCCATTGCTCGACACCCCTGCGGAACTGCTGCTCGGCGCGATCGAGGTGTCCGAGGAACCGTTCGGCCTCACCCCGACCCTGATACGTGTTGCTGAGGAGCTCGGGCAGCCCGATCTCGTCCATCAGGCGGTCGACGCGCTCCTGCTCGACGCGGAACTCCTCGTCCTTGCCTTGCATCGCGAGCAGGGCCGCGTGGACCTCACCGAGCAGGGCTTGGGCGATGACGCTGTCCGAGACGATCGCGAGCGCTCGCTCGTGGATCCGCAGGGCCTCGTCCACCGGCGCGGGTCCGAAGTACCCGCATATGACACGATCCAGGGCGATTGTTCGCCGCGCCGAGTACGGGAGCTCCCTGGCATGTTCGAGGAGTTCGTCGGTGATCTCGAGGCTGCGCGTGCAGTGTCCGTGGTAGAAGGCCATCCGGCTGAGGGTGATGGTTGCCTGGACGATTCCGGCGTCGTCCCCGAGGCCTTGTAAACGTCGCAGCGCCTCTTCGGCCGAGGCCCGCGTCCGCTCGAGCGTATGGGTGGGGTCGAGCTGTCCCAGGTCTTCGCTCAGCACCAGCGCCGCGCGCTCCGCGAGGGCCGGATCGTCACCCACCTCGGCTGCCTCGATCGCCTGGCGGGCGGTCTCCGAGCTCGCGCGGAAGTCGTTCTTCTCGAACTGCGTCTGGCAGAGCTCGAAGAGAGATCGGGCGCGGAGGGTCCCGTCCGAGATCTCGGCGGCGCCGGTCAGGAGCCTCTCCGCGACGGCGAAGTCCCCCCGTTCGCGCGCTCGTTCCGCCGACGAGATCAACCGGGCGGCCGCCGAGCGCCCCAGGTCCTTCATCGCTTTGTCGGGCGCACCCAGCTCCGCCCGATACCGGTACGCCTGCTCGAGGTGGTAGCCCAGGATCTCCTCGTATTCGGCCAGACGCTCGCCCGCCGCCCCCTCGAGCCACTCCGCGAACCGTTGGTGCAGATCCGCGCGTTGCTCCTTGGGCATCGCGCGGTACGCGGCGTCGCGGATCAAGAGGTGGCGGAAGCGGAACGCGTCCTCGCCGGCGAACTCCGCCCGGTCGGGGCGGATCAGCTCCTTGCGAGCCAGGGCCAGCAGTCGTGTGGGCACCTGCGGGCGGAGCCTCTCGGGCGTCAGTGTCGTCACGGCCCCCGCGTGGAAGACCTTGCCCTCGACCGCCCCGCGTTCGATCACGGCGCGTTCCTCAGCGTCCAGTCGGTCCAGACGGGCCGCGAGCAACAGCTGGATCGTCGGCGGTACGGTGACGTGCGCGAGATCCTCGACAGCGCGCCACGCGCCCTCCTCGAACCGCAGGAGCCCGTCGTCGATCAACATGCCGAGCATCTCCTCGACGAACAACGGGTTCCCCTCGGCTGCCTCGAGGATCCTGGCTCGTGCGGCGGCGGGGATGTCCGCGCGGCCGAGCAGGTTGTCGACCAGGTGAGAGATCTCGTCGCTCGCGAGCGGTTCCAGCAGGATCGTGGAGGCGTTCATCTTCCCGCCGCCCCAGTCCGGGCGGAGCTCGAGGAGCTCGGGCCGCGCGACGCACAGGAGCAGGAGGGGCGCATCACGCGTCCAGTCCGCGAGGTGCTCGACCAGCTCGAGGAAGTTGGGCTCCGCCCAATGGATGTCGTCGAACACGCACACGAGCGGCCGCTCGTGGGCGAGGTGCTCGAGGAGCTTGCGGACGCCCCACTGACCGTCCTCGGCCGCGACCGGCTCGCCCCACGAGAGCATGCCGGCGACGAGCGAGACGATGCGATCGCGGTCCTCGGCGCCCTCGGCGAGGGTCGAGACCTTGGACCGAGCGGTCGCGAGGTCGTCGGTGCGTTCGACACCCGCCGCCTCCTGCACGATCTCGAAGAGCGGGAAGTACGTGATGCCCTCGCCGTAGGACAGGCACCTGCCGCGCAGGACCGTGGCCTCGGTTCCCGGTCCCTCTACGAACTCCCCGACCAGCCGGGACTTCCCGACGCCGGCGGATCCCAGGAGCGTGAACAGGTGCGACGTCCGCTCGGTGACCACGCGATCGAGCGCGCGCTCGAGCATCTCGAGCTCCTTGTGCCGCCCGACCATCGCCGAGTCCAGGTGCCGGGCATGCCCGGCCGTGTCCTCCAGCACCGCGTCGAGCCGAGACGCGTGGACCGACTCGGCCTTGCCCTTCAGGTCGAGCGGCTCGACCGGCGAGACCTCGACGGCGTCCCTCACGAGCCGATGCGTGCTCTCGCCCAGCAGGATCTCGCCCGGGGCCGCCGCCTGTTCGAGCCGGGCGGCGACGTTCACCGCGTCGCCGGTCACCAGACGCTGACCGCCGCTCGGGTCCCCGGCGACGACCTCGCCGGTGTTGACACCGATGCGCGCGGTGAGACCGACACCGTGGTCGCGTTCGAGGTCGTGGTTCAGCGTCTCGAGCGCCGCCCGCATCCCGTCCGCCGCTCGAACGGCTCGCAGCGCGTCGTCCTCATGGAGCTGCGGGATCCCGAACACCGCCATCACGGCGTCGCCGATGAACTTCTCGACCGTCCCGCCGTG
>Ga0207674_10000175_pt1 | contig 78289 bp, 63 predicted proteins | sample KBSCornC72_FD_184303 | JGI IMG/M metagenome (GOLD analysis project Ga0207674, IMG submission 184303) | Corn rhizosphere microbial communities from Kellogg Biological Station, Michigan, USA - KBS Corn C7-2 (SPAdes) (version 2) | ecosystem: Host-associated > Plants > Roots > Rhizosphere > Soil ...
CATGGATGTCGAGGCCGTGGCGCGGGCCGTTCTCTACATGGCAAGCCTGCCGCTTGACGCGAATGTGCTATCCATGACCGTGATGGCGACGAAGATGCCTTTCGTCGGCCGCGGTTAGCGCAGGCGCAACAGTTTGCGAAACTGGCGGTCTCGCTTCAGGAGAACTTCGCGGCGCATCGCGGCATTGCGCGTGCGGTAGCGCTCCGCATAGACCAAGATCCACTGACTGCCGCGCGTCGTTCTGGCGCCTGAACCCACGTTGTGCTGCTCGAGACGCCGCTCCAGGTCGAGTGTCCAGCCAACATAGGTTCTCGCCGGCTTTCGCACGCTCAATAGGACATAGACGAAGGCAGCCACGTCAGGCCGCGAGTGCGCATTCGGCGCCGGACCACAGCGCGATGAGTTCGGACTCGATCTCTCTGGGCGAGGTCAGACGGCATAGACGCGACTTGGCGGCACGTCTCAGCGCAGCGCTCAAGGGATAGGGCGCGCGCTCGACATACCAGCCGAGATGCTTGCGAAAGATCCTCACGCCATGCAGATCGCCGTGAAACTTGAGGCTGTCGCGAAAGTGCTCCAGTACGATGCCAAATCTGGTTGCAAGGCTCGGCTCGACCAGCGCTCGGCCCTCCGACAACGCCTTGTCGAGAGCCGCCGCGATCCAGGGTCGGCCGTAGGCGCCGCGGCCGATCATGATCGCGTCCGCGCCTGAAGCCTGCAGAGCCTGGCGCGCCGAATGCGCATCCACGATATCGCCGTTGACGATCACCGGCAGCCGCGTCGCTGCCTTCACGTCTGCCACGGAGCGCCAGTCGGCTATTCCGCTGTAGAATTGATTGCGGGTGCGGCCATGCACGGTGATCGCTTGCACGCCGGCACGCTCGGCGCGAACCGCGAGTTCCGGTGCGTTCCTGGTCCGCTCATCCCAGCCAAGCCGCATCTTGAGGCTCACCGGCCGCCGCGATGCGTTCACGACCGCGGCAATCAAGCGCTCGGCCCCGTCAAGGTCGCGCATCAGGGCCGAACCGGAAAGCGCGCCCGTCACCTCCTTGGCCGGACAACCCATGTTGATGTCGATGATGTCTGCGCCGGCCGCTTCCGCCATCTTTGCCCCATGCGCCAACCACCGCGCCTCGCGACCGACGAGTTGGATCACCGTCAGCGGCAAGCCTTCGCCGACGGCGGCTCGGCGCACGACATCGGGTCGGCCGCGCGCAAACAACTCGCAGGCCACCATCTCGGTTGCGACATAGGGTGCGCCGAGCCGCGACGCTGCGCGACGGAATGGGAGATCGGAAACGCCTGTCATCGGCGCAGTCAGGACGCGCCCTTTGATGGGCACGCCGCCAATGTTGAAACCGGCCGCCATTAATGGCCCGTGTGCGCGACGGAAATCAGCTTCATGTCGAAGACGAGTGTCTGGTTGGGTCCGATGTCAGCGCCGGCACCCGCTTCTCCGTAGCCGAGCTTCGAAGGAATCACGAGTTGCCACTCGTCGCCCTCATGCATGAGCTTCAACGCCTCAACCCAGCCGCGGATGAGCCGGCCGGCGGGAAAGCTTGCGGTGCGGCCGGACTCTGTCTGGTCGAAGACGTGGCCGTCGATCGTCCAGCCTTTGTAGGTCACGGTCACGGTGTCATCAGGCCCGTGGATCTGTTTGCCGTGACCCGCGGTCAAGACCTTGTACTGAAGGCCGCTTGCCGTGGTAACGACGCCGGGCTGTCGCGCATTCTCGGCGAGGAATTTCTGGTTGGACTGTGGGGTCAGATCATACGTCATGTCAGCCTTCGTTTGTGTGTTGATTCCACTCATCAACGTGGCAAATGCCAGGGTCGCAAGGGCAAGTTTCGCGTTCATCAAACAGAACCTTTGTTGGATCTCTGCAGCGGCTTAGAGCGCGTTTGCGGCTCATCGCGCAAGAGCCAGCGCGTTGTTGGGGTTTCTTTCGCCGGTTTGCGCGTCCAACGGTCCTTGGCAATGATGGGCCATGAAACGCATTTTGGCGGTCCACGCCCACCCCGACGATGTTGAAGTCCTTGGCGCCGGCACGCTTGCCTTGCTGGCGGAAGGCGGCAACCACGTCACCATCGTCACGATGACCGCCGGGGATTGCGGCTCGGTCGAGATGGATTTGGCCGAGACCGCACGTGTGCGAAAGCAAGAGGCGGCGGCAGCAGCCGTCATCATCGGCGCCGACTATCTCTGTGCGGGGTTCGGCGATCTTTGCGTCTTCAATGACGATCAAGCGCGACGCCGCACGACCGAACTCGTGCGCGCAGCCCGGCCGGACATCGTCATCACCGCTTCGCCAGTCGACTATCATCCCGATCATGAGGCGACGAGCATGTTGGTGCGCGATGCGCTCTTTGCCTCCTCGGTACCGAACTACGAGACCGGGCCGGCGGCCGCCCTCGCAGCCATTCCCCATCTCTACTTCATGGATCCGATCGAAGGCCGCGACCGCTCCGGCATCCGTGTCACACCCGATTTCGGCGTCGACATCACGGCGAAGTTCGAGACGAAATCCCGGATGCTCGCCGCGCATGCGAGCCAACGCAACTGGGTTCTGAAGCAGCACGGCATCGACGATTACATGCTCTCCATGAAGAAGTGGGCCGCCAAGCGTGGCAACATGTTCGGCGTCACCTATGCGGAGGGCTTCCGGCAATACACGGGTACGCCTTATCCGCGGACGAAGCTGCTCCAGGATCTGGTGGGCGAAGCGCTCCTGCTTCCTTGAACGCACGCTGTCGTGATCGTCTTGCGATACTCGCAACCTGTACCTAGGGTTCGTCAGCACCAACCATCGCTCCCAATGTCACTGCACCATCGCGCCTCGCTCCTGGTCCTTCTCCTCGCCATTTTCATCGGCTTTCCCGTCGCTGCCGAGGAGCACAAGGACCGAGAGTTTCGCGAGTGTCCGGACTGTCCGCTGATGGTCGGCATCCCGGCAGGCACGTTCGTGATGGGCAGCCCCGCGAGCGAGCCTGGCCGCTTCGATGCGGAAGGGCCCGAGCATCGCGTCGCCATTCGCGCGTTCGCCTTGGGCAAATTCGATGTCACGACGGCAGAGTTTCTCATCTTCCTGCGCGAGAGCGCCTATCAGCCGGCGCCGTGCAATGAAACGCTGACGCTTGGCTGGCAATCGCCCGGCAACGGGCGCGCCTATCCGCGTTCCGACGCGGAGCCTCCGACTTGGCCCGCGACCTGTGTCAGCTGGAAAGATGCCCAAGCCTATATCGCCTGGCTGAACGCCAAGGTGCGTGCAGCCAATCCGTCGCGTGGGCGCGGCGCCGGCCCGTACCGGCTGCCGAGCGAAGCGGAATGGGAATATGCCGCGCGCGGGGGCACAGCGACGGCGCGCTGGTGGGGAAATTCCATCGGCTCCGACAATGCGAACTGCAATGGCTGCGGCAGCAAGTCCGACGACCGCGTCCTGACAGACGTCGATGGCTTCGCCCCCAATCCATTCGGCCTTTACGGCATGCTCGGCAATGCCTGGCAGTGGACCGCCGATTGCTGGCACAAAAGCTATGTCGGCGCGCCGGCGGATGGCCGCGCCTGGCTCGGCGATGATTGCGGCAAGCATGTCTTGCGCGGCGGTTCGTTCGACAATGTCCCCATTTTTGTTCGCTCTGCCGCGCGAACCGCAGGTGGCGGCGAGAAGAGCGCCTACGACTATTCCAGCCTGGCGGGCTTCCGGGTGGCGCGCACGCTTCCCTGACGCCTATTGCAGCGCGTCGCGTGGATTGAAGTTCAATACCATGTCCATCACCTCGGCATAGTTTCCGGCAGGAAGCGGCACCGGCGAGGAAAGCAGAACGGCGTTGCGGGCGCTGAGCGCGATGTCGCGAAAGACGGCATCGGTGCGATAGCGCTCCTTGTCGATGATTTCCGCCTTCTCGATTTTGCCGTCGCGCGTCATCACGACACGTATCGCAATCTGAAATCGGCGAGCGCCAAGGGTGTGGAGATCGAGGCTCCAGTGCCGCACGACCTGCTGACGCACGAAGTCGCGCACGCTGTAGGCGGCCTGGTCTCCGGCAGCCGCGGCGTCGCTGGTCGAGGTCACGTCGGATTGTCCCGAATTGTCGATCACGCGCGGCGCAGTATCCGGCTGCCTCAGTCGGGCGAGCGCGCGCAATTTGGCGTCGAGATTGTCGAGCGGCACGGGCTTTGTGCCGTTCGGCGAAGTGCCTTCCGGTGGCACCGGACTTGCCTCCTCCTGCTTCCTGGTCGGAACGCGCTTCTGTTGCGGCACGACGGACTTCAAGGTTGCGGGCGGAGACGTGGTTTCTTCTCCGAATTGCACGACGTCAACGGGAACGACGCTCAGCGCGGTTGGTCGCGCCGGCGCAGCGAACTGCATGTGCATCAGGATGATCAGCGTGACGAGGAGCCCATGCAGGAGAAGTGCGGACGCCAGCCCGGGTCCGGTTTCGCGCGCGTGTTTCCTGGCCGCTCCGAGAAGGGCGCGGACGTCCGCTTCAGTCGCAAAAGCAAACTGCATTCCCGGCCGGCTCCGGACGGCGCCGGCGCCCGTCAGAGGGCGCCACGCATCCGATCTTAGAGCAGATCGCCGCCCGCCGCCGATGCAGTCGTCCCGAATTGTTTGTAAGCCTTGATGACGTTACGGCCCGTGGTCCAGCGGTGCACCTCGTCAGGTCCATCAACCAGGCGCTGCGAACGGATGTGTGTGTACCAGGCCGCGAGCGGCGTATCCATGCTGTAGCCGAGCGCGCCATGCAGCTGGATCGCGGTGTCGACAACCTTGTGCACCATGTGGGCGAGGAACACCTTGGCGATCCCGTTCTCCTGACGCAGATCCAATCCCTTCTCCGCCTTGTAGGCGATGTGCATCAGCATGAGCCGCGCGATGTAGAGCTCGCTGGCACAGTCGGCGAGCATGAATTGCACGCCCTGGCGTTCCGACAATGGCTTGCCGAATGTGCTGCGGCTCGTGACATGCTTGACCGCCATGTCTAGCGCGCGTTGCGCCATCGCGACGTTGTGCATGCCGTGACGCAGTCGGCCATAGGCGAGGCGATGCTGGCCCATGTTGAAGCCATTGCCGACGCCGCCCAGAATATTGTCCGCCGGCACTTCGAGGTTTGAGATTTCGATTTCCGCGTGACCGCCACCCAGAATGTGCGACAGCGGTCCCTCGATTCCCATTGTCTTGATATTGCGCTTGATCTTGTAGCCGGGGTTCGGCAGCTCCACGAGGAACGTGCTGAACTGCTGGTGGCGCGGCGCATCCGGATCGGTCTTTGCCATCACCAATGCAATGTCGGCGACGCTCGCCGCACTCGAAAACCACTTCTCGCCATTCAGAACGTAAGTGTCGTTGCCCTTCTTCTCGGCCCGCGTCTGCATGCCGGTTGCATCCGCTCCGGCCGCTTTTTCCGTCATCGAATAGCAAATGCGCTTTTCACCGTTCAGCAGCGGCTTGAGGAATTTCTCTTTTTGGTAGTCCGTGCCGTTCTGCAGGAGCGTGAGCATGGTCGCGTCGTCGGGACCTTGCGTGTTCATCGACAAGGCACCGAGATAGCTTTCCCCAAGTTCCATCTGCACGAGCGCATTGGCGAGCGGGCCGAGCCCCATGCCGCCATGCTCTTTCGGAATGAACGGGCACCACAGGCCCTGGGCGCGGGCCTTCTTGCGCAGCGCTGCCAGCGTCTCCTTGTAGTCGGCGCCGGCGAGCAGCTTCTTCTCCGCCGGAATGCATTCGTCATGGACCCATTGGCGCACCCTTTCGCGCATGGCCTTGGCTTCGGCGGGGATTTCGAAATTGAGCGACATAGGTAGTTCCTTTCCACGAATTTCTTTGCCGCGACTGTAGCGGGGGCCAACGAAGCCCGCCATCGCTTCCGCATGCGGGAAAGGGTGACGCTACGTCGAGTGGAAGGAGCCGATTTGTCGGGTATTCGTAACTTGGAGCCGGGCTTAGCGGCGCGTTTGCCGACGAAGCTTGCGCCTTGCTGCCATAGCGGCGATGCCGGCGCCAAAAAGCGTCAGCGTCGCGGGCTCCGGCACGGACACCAGGTTCGGGTTGGCTGACGGCGCATCGCAGGAGACGCCGCTGCAGCCCTGATCACCCCCGGTGGGGCCGTTTGTGTCGCATGCGGCCGGATTGTTCAGCGAACAGCCTCCGTTCGGATCGTTGACGCCGTTGCCGGTATCGCCGTTCGTTCCGCCGTTTTGACCGTTGTCCGCACCGCCGCCGTCATTCGAGCCACCGTTCTGACCGCCGTTGGAACCATTGTTCTGTCCGCCGTTGGAACCGCCGCCTTGGTCGCCATTCGAGCCGCCGCCATTGCCGGCTCCCTGATCGCCGCCGGAATTCCCGCCATTGCCGTCGTTGTTGGAGCCGGAGTTGCCCGACGAGCCGTTGCCGTCATTGCCCGCGCCGCCAGTTCCGCAGTTGCCCGAGTTGCCGGTGCCGGTCGTTCCTGTTCCGGAGTTGCCGGTGGAACCCGAGTTGCTCCCGGTGTTTGTCCCGCCATGGTTGCCGTGGCCGTGGGAGGGTCCGTTCGTGCTGCCGCCGCCGGAATGGCTGTGGTTCGTGTGACCCGTCGAGCCGCCGGTTGCGCCACCAGTCCCCGTGCTGCCACACGAACCGCCTGTTCCACCTTGAGAGCCGCCTGTGGAGCCGCCGTTCGAATGGCCGTGATTGCCGTGATTGTTGGTTCCGCCGGTCGAACCGTTCGATGTGTGCGTAGGCGGCGACGAAGAACTGCCATTGCCGCCGGATGCCGCTGCCGGCAGTGCGACCATCAACGGCAGAACAAGGCCGAATGCTGCGGTGGCTTTCAGAACGGCATTCAGAGGACGCATTTGAGCCTCAGGGTTAACCATTATGAGCAACGGACGTACGCAAGTCGGCGCCCATGTAGCGAGAGACGGCGAGCGCTGGCGAGCAGAATCAGAATTGCTAGTAAATGAGTTTGGTAAACGCGCGGCGTCCTTAGGCGCATTCTCGGCGGCGGATCAGCTGTGCTGTTTTGTAAACTGGCCGCTGACGCTGCCCCAACCTTTGAGACGCGGAGGCAGCGGACCTGTATATGTGCAGCCGGAGAGAATGAGCGTCGCGGCAGGGTCACCCGACAGGATCATCCCGCCCGTTTTCGTCCCATCGTGAAAGATCTCATTCGTGATGGTCACGATATTGCCGACCTCGATGTTTTTGGTGCTCTCCATGGCATAGGCGATGAAGTTTTGGTTTGCTGCCTCTTTCGGCAACGTCATGCTGCCGTTCGATATGCTGAGCTGTCCGCCGTCGGAGATGTCATAGGCTGCGCCTTCGCCGCCGGTCAGGTGATGACAGCCGAATGAAATCGTATGCATGGCACGGCTCTTCACCTCATGTCCGCCCTTGCACGACGCCGTGGTGAGGTTCGTCAGTCTGAAGAACGCCGTTGGATGTCCGCTGACATATATATTGTGCGTTTGTCCGGTGCCGCTGCCGTTCTCGTGGATGTAACCGCCATCGATCTCAACCTCCGAACGAAGTGTGCGAACACCGTCTTGGCAGTTAAAGATCTCGACATTTGAAAGTTTGATGGATGTGCCTGGTCCCGCGTAGACGCCGGCAGCGTTGCCCCCGATCAAGTCCGAAACCGATGCGTTGGCGATCGCCAAATTGGAAATTGCCACACCTGGTACGGATACGAACAGAATTCCCTGATTGCTTGTGACCGGGATGCCCATGGCATCCAGGATCGTCTGGCCCGATCCCGCGCCGATCAGGGTGCTGGAGACTTTGATCTCGGTCGTCCCAATGATCTTCCCAGAAGGAAGCGAGAGAATGCCGCCCGCAACAACGCCGGCTTGAAGTGCGCTCAGCGTCTCCGGCGTCGCCAATTTTCCGTCGATGCGCGCGCCTTCGACTATGGTCATCTCGGGGCTGGCGGTCGTCGTCAAGGTGGTGCCTGTCATCGGAATCCTTTGGCGAATCGAATGGCGGCTACTGCGATATAGCCTTTAACATAAGCGGTTCGATCAACTTGGCTCCGCGTGTGCTCAGATGATGGTTATCGGAGTAGAGAGGTTCACCGTTGAGCTCCAAACTGCATGTTGTTTTACAAAGAATCGAAGCAGGGTCGAGGACCATCACACCAAACTGAGCGTGAAGTGCATTCATCGTATGGCGGACGAAGCGCTGTCGGTCCTCGAACTCAGCGACTGTCGGACCGGAGAACCGGACGCCTCCCAGAAGATGTTCCTTCGCCAACAAGGAGGGAACAGCGCGCCCGATTTCGGGAATTGAACCCATCAGGACAATACGCTTGCGGGCATCGATGAGTGTGCTCACTGTGCGCGTCAAACCCAACAGAAAAAGTTGATGGTTGTTGGCAGTCGGGTCTTGGTTCCGAGCGTCTTGAAGACTGACGAATTCGCCGGGTTCATCACCATAGTGCGTCCCTTCGGCGTCCAGCGCCCAGCGAGCAATCAAAACAACGGTGTGGACCTTAGAACGCACGGCAAACCGAAGGACATTGCTGTTGAATTCGCGGCAGTCCGGTGTGCTCGGGCGATTAATGTCCAAAAGAGGCGGGCAGCCATTCAATTCGAAGTAGTAGGCGCTCTGCCGTGTTCTATCCAAGGCGGAGGCAATCGCGGGCAGCATGGAATTCGCAATCGAGTCGCCCCAGAAGAGGATGTCCGGCTCTTTGATCGAAGTCGGCCCCACCCGACAAATTTTGAATTGCCCTTTCTGCTCGCAATTGGTGGGCTCGTGGTAGTCCGAGGCTGCGGCGAGAATGACTTGGACGGGCTTTGGATATCGGCCCGGAAGGCCGCGAGTCAGGACGAGAATCGCGCCGAGAGCGACGACGCCCAGTGTTGAAATCGCCGCGGCGTAAAACAATTCGCGTCGAGAAAGAATCGCACTTCTGCCGCGAAACGGCCGCTCGACAAATCGCCATGACGCGTAGGCGAGTACCACAGATGCAGCTATCAAGAGGACTTTGGAGAGGTCTGTTATGCCGTTCGACGACGCGTATGTCGCGAACACAAGCAGCGGCCAATGCCAGAGATACAGAGAATATGAGATTAGCCCGCCGACGACCAACGGCCGGGCACTGAGAATTGCGTTCACGAGTGACGATCTGTTCGAGCCGGCGAAAATGAGCAGCGCCGTGCCTCCGCACGGAAGGATCGCGCTCAAGCCGGGAAATGGAGTGGACCTTGTGAAGTCGAGCGCAGCCCACCCGATTGCGATCATTCCCATGACGGCGCAGAGGTTCGCGAGCAGCGCATTTGGTGGCTTCAAGTCAGACGTCAGCAGGAAGGCGCCGAGCAGGGGTTCCCAGGCCCGAGCGGGCAAAAGATAAAATGCGGCCGTCGGAGAAGTGCGCAAGACGACGACAGCAATTGCAAGCGACACCGCGCCAAGCGTCGCCAGGATCGGAGCTGCGGACTCGACGCGTCGCAGCCATCGAATGGCGAGTAACAAGGGTGGAAAGAAAAGATAAAACTGCTCCTCGACCGCGAGCGACCAGGTGTGGAGCAAGGGTTTTGAGATGGCTGAGCTGTCGAAATAATTCGCCTCGCGCCAGAACTCGAAGTTCGACGAGAAGAGGGCCGTCGCGAAAAGACTCTCACCGAATTTGATGAGGTCCTCGGGAAAGAGAATGATCGCGCCGGCGATCGCCGCGAAGAGGAGCGTGGCGCCGAGCGCGGGAAAGATGCGCCTGATCCGCCGCGCATAAAAGTCCAGTATCGAGAAGCGCCGCCCGATGACTTCAGGATAGATGATCGACGAAATGAGGTAGCCGGAGATCACAAAGAAAACGTCGACGCCGACAAACCCGCCGGTCCAAGGCCAAACTCCGTAGTGATAAAAAATCACGATGAAGACGGCGATCGCACGAAGGCCGTCAATGTCGGGTCGATAGTGAATGCGTTCGTGGAGCGCCTGAGGCGTTTTTTCGGACGGCATGGTTCCGTTGCCAAAGTTCGACTTGCCCGACGAAGCTTCTGCTCTAGAGCTTCCGGTCATTCCCCTGATGGGGCATGTATTGTGGCGCTGGAGGCAGCTGATCAGCTTTCGGAGGAACTGGCTCGGACGTTGCCGGAGCGTGAGTTCCCGGAAGAGCTTGTCCCGTATCCTTTGCGCGCTTCACCGAGTCCGGTTCGCCGGCGCTACCGGGACAAAGTTTGGGAGACGTCATGGCTTCGTTCGTCTTGAGGTCGAACCAGACGCCTTGTCGAAGCGCAAAAGTTCCACCACTGCCGGCATTTATCGCGCGGTCGGGTTTGCCGGCAACGTACTTGGATCCGGGAGGAGGGCCGGAGGGAAATTCCTTCCCTCTGCCGATGGCCTGAGGCGGCGCCGACGGTTTTCCGTTGGTTCCCGCCACCGAGACGCCGATCCAGTCTCTTTTTCCGCAATCGAAGTAGAATATGTAGTGATGCATGACGTCCTTGTGCGCCGCATCCGGATAGTCGCCGGCCGCAATTGACGGATTGTTCGGGTCCGAGACGGCGCCTTCGGGAGGAAATTCGGCGCGAGCCGGGGCGACTGCGACAAGCACGAGTGCGCTTAGGCAGGCGAAGGTCCGAGCCTTGCGCTCGTGTCGACCGCTATCGATCACCCCGAACAAGGCCTCGCCGCGTCCTTTTCGAATTTCCTGCAACCTTAGCTTGGACTGGAAACCTTGCACAGTGTTCGGAAGTTATCGGGAAGAGTTCCCATCGCCTTGGATAGACTACGAAGAAGTTCCATCCCTTTGGATCGAAATTGTGATTCAGAGCCGGACGTTTTTGTGCAATAGTCGCGCGGGGTGAGCGCGGGTGGGTCCAGATGAAATTCTCAAACGTATCCAGGACCGCGCTAGCGGCCATTGGGTTTGCCGCCTTGTTCCAAGTGGCGGCGGCGGATGCGAGCACAGTCGTGCTGCCGTTCCCAGGCACGGGGACACTTTATACGAGCGCAGCCGACGGCTCCGGCTTCATTCCCGCCGGCGGCGCCAGCGCCGTCATGTTCACGGCAGGCGACAATGTCGCTCAGACTTTCACGGGGACGGGTGTTACATCAGTCGACTCGCTCAAAGTCGACTTCAACGTCGACGATAACCTGAATGGCGCCAGCGAAGACGTGATCGTCGCCATCAACGGCACGAACATTGGGAGCTTCACCGTTCCCGATGGTGGCGGCAGCGGCGGGATCATCAATTATGCAGTTTCTGTTTTCTTTGCGCCCATCGTGGGTAACGGAACCTACAATTTGACCATGACGCTGCAGGACACAGTCGCCGGCGGAAGCATCGACTTCCTCGACGGAGGCGTCTTTGTCCTCAATGGTGGCGTTCGGGTTGCCGCGCCTGAGCCCATGACGGCATTGCTGTTCGGCGGCGGACTTGCCGGCGCGGCGTTGGTACGGCGCCGCAAGGTTCGACAGTCGTAATCCCCAACGCTCAGTGTCCGTAGGCTGCGTCCGCATGCGCCGCGGCCATGGCACGGTTGTCGCGGATTTTTCAAACCGGCTAGACTTTCGTTACCCTCGACCGGGATAACCTGGTGCGCATGCTCAAAAGACGCCTTTCATCGCTGACGAAAGCGCGGTCCGGTGCGTCCCCCATGCGGCTCACTGAGCGCGGCGTGCGAAAATCGCTTCGACTCATGGCCGGCGCCATGCTCACAATTTGCGTGCTGCCGCTTCTCACGCAGTCCGTCGATGCCACCTACGGCAATACGCCCGCGCGTGCGCTACCTTCGCCCAATCCTAAAGTCGTGGGCCTCATTGCCGACGCGCGGAATGCGCTTCGCGAGGACGATGTCAGGCGCGCCCTGACCGACCTGAAGCTCGCGGTCGGCATCGAACCGACAAATCCCACCGTGCTGATGGAACTCGGCGTTGCGTTCAACCGCGCCGGCGCCTTTGCCGATGCGGAAGATACCCTCAGCCGTGCCCGAAGTTTAGGCGCGCCCGACGATCTGGTGCTGGGCCCTCTTTTCGAAGCCATGCTGGCGCGCGGCGAAAATCAGGTCGTGCTCGATCTCTACGCGGATCCGAGCTCGTCCGATCGCAGTCCGCTGGCGGCAACGATTCTGCGCGCGCGGGCCCTTGCGCTGGAGGCGCTTGGAGATGACGCCGCAGCTCAAACGGCAATGCAACGCTCGCTCGCAATCCGGCGCGACTACGACGGCCTGATGGCTGCCGCGCGGATCGCCTTTCTGCACGAGAATTGGGCCCAGGCCGACAAGCTCGTTGACGAAGCCCTCGCTCTGGCACCCGGCAATATCAGTGCTCTCGTCTTCAAGAGCGACGTCGCTTTGAAGCGGAACGACCAGGCAGGGGCGCTCGCCATCGCCGAAAAGCTGGTCGCCGAAAAGCCGCGCAGCCTTGCCGCCCGGCTTGCACGTATCAAGGTTTATCTGTCCGTCGGAATGACCGAAGACGCCAAGCCTGAAGTCGACCGTATCCTGGCGCAGAAGCCCGATCTCGCGATTGCGAACTATTATCGCGCGATCATTCTGGCGCGCCGCGGGAATATGACGGGAGCCTGGGGCGTAGCACATGCGCTGCCGAGCGAGTTTCTGCAATCCGACGTCGAGATTGCCGTCAACGTCGCAAATATGGCGCTGGAAGCCGGCTTCCTGGAAAGTGCGGCGAAGGTATTGAGCGCCACGGTTTTTGCCAATCCGGGTCTTCTTGAGCCGCGTTTGGAACTGGCCGACATTCGACTTCGCCAAAAGAGTCCCCAGTACGCCCTTAATGCTTTGGCGCTGGTAGAGGATTCCAAAGATCCGCGCGTCGCTGTTCTTTTTGCGCGGGCCTATCTGATGTCGAAGCGTCCCACAGAGGCGCAAAACTATATCGCGCGCGCAATCGCACTAGGTGGCGGCGAGGCGTTGGCAGCGCTCGGAAAGGACGTTGCGCTGGCGGGCTTGCGAAGCTGGATTGCGCAGCACCGCGACAATCTATTGGCACGTCGACAATATGCCCTCCTGCTGTTGCGGTTTGGCGATCCAAAGGGCGCGCGAGCGCAGTATGAACAATTGGTACGCGAGCATCCCGACGATGCTCTGGCGTTGAACAATCTCTCCTGGTTGGTCGTGGACGAAGCGCCGGCCAGAGCTCTCGATCTCGCGAAGCGCGCAGTGAAGTTGCAGCCCACTTCGCCCGACTATTGGGACACGCTGGGTTGCATGCAACTGCGTCGATCCGATCCCAAGGGGGCGCTGATTTCTCTAAGGCGGGCGCATCAATTGCAGGGCAACGACGCGGAGATCGCCTATCATCTCGCCCTGGCGCTGGATGCCAATGGCGCGCGCGCGGATGCAAAAGCCCTGTTGTCCTCGGTGGCGATGCACGAAGACTTTGCCGATCGTGAGAAGGCTCAACGCTTGTTGGAGACCTGGCGTTAGATCGGCCAGTCGCGGTTCTGAGCCAGATCCATTGTAAGAATATTTTACAAATTCGCGCCAATTCGGGAGGGTGCCGTGGCAGGCTGCACGCTTTATCAATAGGTTAAGGGGTGGCATGATTTATGCTCTAAATTTAGGGCGAGTGAGGTCTGGTGGATATTTTGAAGCCCCGGAATTGTTTGACGTTTGCGGCGGCGTGCGCGGCGTTGTTGTGGATTGCGCCGGCCTCAGCGGGTCTTGTCCGCACCTTGGCTGCCCCTCACGGCTCACATTCGACTGGTGGAAATAACGGTACGATCACCGTGCATCAAACCACTGGTCAACACGGTTCAACTCATGGGCGGCGATCCCGCTCGGGAGGGGATACGGGAACACCGCCGCCTGTTACCTGTACCGACTCTACAACTCCGATCATTCCGGTAAGTGATCCGGTGGTGACACCACCAAGAGGCCGTCACACGCGGGTGGCGAAAACGTCGACCACTATCGACCAGTCGACCACCATCGACCAGGTGGCGCCCGTGATACGCAACACCGGACCCTCTCGGCCGACACACGGGTCACGCAGGTCCGGCTCGACGGGAAGCGGTGGCATCACCGATCCGGTGAGTGGCACTGGCTCGTGTCCGCCGCCTCCGCCATTGGTCATTGACGTGCCGACCGGCGACGGACCATCGACACCGACGCCTCCCACCGTGGTAACGCAGGCACCAGAGCCCGCGACTTTGCTGATCTTTGGATCGGGCATTGCCGGTGTCGTCGCCTATCGCCGCCGCAAAAAAAGAGCGGCCTGAAAATACACTAAGCCTCGAGACCCATGCCTTTTCGCGGGCGTGACGCCGGTTTCGCGGGACTCTTGAAGAAAAACTTAATCAGAAAGAGCCAGACTTGTAGCGAGACGCCGGCGCGATTTGCGCCTGCGAACGCGACTCGTTGCGAGAGAAGAACGATCGATGAACCGTCCCTTGGCCAAGTTCACGCCACCTCCTCCGCCGGTCAGCTATCGTCCGCTCGACGATGGCTGGCGCCAATGGATCGCCGAAAACCGGCTGCGCGACTGCACGGCCGAATCAGTCATCGCGACGATGGTGGCCGCGGGTGTCCATCCGCACGATGCCCAGATCTCCGTCATGCAAATGGAATCCAATCCAGTGTTTCTCGCGGCGCGAAGGCATCAGGAATTATTGCGAAAGCTCGAATCGGTTGTCGCCAATCAGCAGCGCTTATGGGAGTCCGCTCCACGCTACGCCACGGTTGAAAAGCGCGGCGAAGTGGAAGCTGACGAATTTGTTGAGCGCTATGTGCGTGGCAGTCGGCCATTGGTGCTGACCGGTCTCACCGCCGACTGGCCTGCCATGAAACGCTGGTCGCCAAATTATCTGAAACAGCACTTCGGGCACCTCAGCGTCGAGATTCAGTGCAAGCGGAATTCCGACGCACGCTACGAAGAAAACAAACTCGATCATCGCGAGGTGCAACTGTGCGGCGATTTCGTTGATCGCGTGGTCTCGGGTGGTCCGACCAACGACTACTATATGACGGCGAACAACGAGGCGCTGCGCCAGCCGGGGTTTGCTCCGTTGCTCGATGACATTGGCAGCCTGCCGCCCATTTGCGATCGCGCGCAACTTTCGCGTTCGTCATCGTTCTGGTTTGGTCCGGCGGGAACGGTGACGCCGCTGCATCACGATACGCTGATGCTTTTCCACACCCAGGTGGTCGGCCGCAAACGCTGGCGGTTCATTTCGCCGCTAGATACTCCGAAGCTGTACAACTTCAACGGTGTCTTCAGTCCCATCGACGTGGACAAGCCGGATTTGAAGCGCTTCCCGTTGTTTGCCGACGTGACGATGCTCGAAGTCGTCGTCGAAGCGGGAGAAACCGTCTTTCTGCCGCTGGGTTGGTGGCATCAGGTGACGTCGCTCGACGTCAGCCTGTCGTTCTCCTTTTCCAATCTCAATATTCCCAATCAGTTCAGCTACGCCAACCCGACCATGCCGGACTGGTGAGGCATCACATGGGATGCGTCGAGATCATCTCAGGGGACGCAATTCTCAGTAGGTGCGTTCACGCAGCCATTTGTTGGCGATGGTTTTGACGCCGCGCACAACCGGAGTGCCGGCGTGCAGCGTGCGCCGGTCAGGAACATGCTGGCTGTCGGTATTCTGGAAGAAAACGGCATTTCCCTTCTTGGGCCAGATTTCGAGGCCGAATTCCGGAAAGGCAGTGGCGCCGCCGCTTTCGACATCGCTCAAATAGATGACGAACGTCGCAAGCCGTTGCCCGCCGCGCTCCATGTGCTTGCGTGGTCCGGGCAGTTCCGGATCGAACCAGTCGAAATGCGGCCGATATTCATTGGTCGCGTCGTATTGTTGGATCTGCAGACCTTCGCTGTGATCGACCGGCCAACGCGCAAGCTGCGCGAGGCGCGCTTCGACACGGCCCACGAGTTCGGTTTCCATCCGTTGGATAAAAGCGCCGCGGCTGGTTCGACTTTGATGCTGCTGAATCGTTCCATCATCGTCATTGACGACCGGTGAGCGTTCGAGACGCGACTGGCAATACGCCGTCAGAGCAGAGGCCTCCTCATCGCTGAGGACATTTCCCAGCAGGACGATGCGCGGAGACGTCAACGTCAGAAGGACATCGACGACGCGATCGGACGTCCGAATGCAATTCGAACGCGTGTCGATGTCGGGCATGGCAGTGAGCGCGAGGGGAGATGACTTGATGCGTCCGTCGCTGGCCTCTTCGATCGCCAAGCGCGCAAGCGCCGGATCAAATTGGCCGTCGCGCACCAGAATCTCGGCCATGCCGTCAGGCTCGCAGGCGCGCGCCAAATTGCCGATGATCCAGTCCTGCCAGGCGTTTGGGAGGGAATTCAGTGCCGTCTTCGCCATGTTCGCTCAGCAGTTATCTGCGCTGGTGCGCCGCGCTCGTCGACGCATGTCTGACATTAGTTGCGGCGCATGAACAGAGCGTAAAAGCGATGAAGGATTTGCTTAAGGCTTTAAGTGTTGTCGCTGACAAGTGTTCGAAGATTTGCAGCGCGCGCGCGGATTTCTTCTCGCGCCCCTGGTTACGGGATTTCCCCAGATCGAAAATTCAAAAGAATCGAACGTCTACGCAACTTTAGCCAAGAAGATAACTACACGTTAAATCGCCGTCTTTAGGCTCACCCGCGATCAGCCACGGGTGTACCCACATGTCGAACGTCCGCAATCTGCTCCTCGCCTGCTCTGCGCTTGCTCCCATTGCCTTGGCGACACCAGCGCATGCGGCGCTCGACTCCGGCCTGCGCGGCGCGATTTTGTCAGATCAGCCCGACGCGCCACGGACGGCAAAAAAACATTTCAAGACGAACGATGATGTAGCCGGCCTTGCATTCGCTGCTGCCCGTTCGGAACTCGATTACAATGTCGCGCGCAATGAAGGGCCGGTCGTTCAAGCCAGGCCCGATGCGTCGAAAAAGAAAAACCGCCCGAACGCGCCTGCACCAACGCCGGCACCAGCTCCAGCACCTGCGCCAGCTCCGGCGCCAGCACCTGCTCCGGCTCCAGCACCTGCGCCAGCTCCGGCGCCAGCACCTGCTCCGGCTCCGGCACCAGCGCCTGCACCAGCTCCGGCGCCAGCACCTGCTCCGGCACCCGCGCCTGCTCCGGCACCAGCGCCTGCTCCGGCACCAGCGCCTGCGCCCGCTCCAGCACCTGCGCCCGCACCGGCTCCGGCACCTGCGCCAGCTCCGGCGCCTGCACCGGCACCAGCACCAGCACCTGCGCCGGCTCCGGCACCTGCGCCAGCTCCGGCACCGGCACCTGCTCCGGCCCCAGCACCTGCGCCCGCACCTGCTCCGGCACCAGCTCCGGCACCTGCGCCAGCTCCGTTCTCAGCCTATCCAGGCAGCGCGCGAGCGATCGCAGGCTCGATGGGTTTCACCGGCAATGCCAACGGCGCCGGCGTCATCATCGGCGTCATCGATACCGGTGTGGACTTGAATCACCCGGAATACCTGAACGCTGCCGGCGTGTCGCGTGTGCTTCCCGGCGCGTGCTTCGCGGGTTTCTCGACCACCTTGTGCTCGACGGCAGACAATAAAGTCGGAGGCGACGACTCCATATGGCCGACGATCACCCATGGAACCCATGTCGCCGGCATCGCAGCCGGATTGACCACGGGCCTTGCCAACGACGCTTCAATCCTTCCGGTGCGTGTTTGCGATCCGACGAACGGCTCCTGCCCGGGCAACATCGACCAGGGCATCGTCTGGGCATCGCAGCATGGCGCTAACATCATCAATCTCAGCCTGGGTGGTTCAACCCTGACATCGAGCGACCTCTCGGCAGCCAGAACGGCGGTGTCGAATGGATCGCTCCTGGTTGTGGCTGCCGGCAACTCTGGCAACTCAGTGCCGACCGGCGGGTTCATAGCTGGCGCCGCACTTTATGATGGCGTGCGCGGCTCGATGCTGGTCGTCGGCGGAGTCAACAATAGCGGCGTCATTGCGTCGTGGAGTCAGACGCCCGGTACCACCTGCATGGCCCAGACCGGCGGCACCTACTGCATGATGAACTACTTCGTGGTGGCGCCGGGTGTCGGCATCGTCTCGTCTGTCGGCGGCGGCGGATATGCAAAGCTTTCCGGCACGTCGATGGCGACCCCTTATGTCAGCGGCGTTGCTGCCGACATCAAGGGTCTTTGGCCGTACCTCACCATGCCGCAGGTTGCGAGCATTATTCTGGGTACGACGATCGATCTTGGTGCTCCCGGACCCGATCCGATCTACGGGATGGGCGAAGTCAATCTCGCCAAGGCGCTGCAGCCGACCGGGACATTGAGTGTCGTCACCAACGGCACCAACGTCACCACGACGCAAAGTACAATCAGTGGCGTCTCGACCGCGTCAGTCAGCGGCGTGATGAGCGTGGGACTTGCGGACAGCAAGCTTCTGAAAAATGTGATCGTGCTCGACAAGTTTGGACGCGACTACACCGCCGATCTTACGAAGGGCATCCACAATGAAGGTATCGACGCTTCTTCGTTCCTGATGCTCGACCAGGTCCTTGCGCAATCGAGCGCGCCGGGAGCGACCGAGAGCGGATTGAAGGCTGTGTCGAGCCAGAACTATTCGCCGCAACTCGGCTTGGTCACCATGTCGGGTCTTGTGAACACCGTGACGACGCCGGCCGCGTTTGCTTCAGGTTTGACTGCGCAAGACGTCGTGCGCGGCTACATGACGAATGTTGCCGTCAGTGCAGCGCCGTTCGATCATGTGAGCTTCGATCTCGGCTACAATCTGCGCCTCTCCGGCCGCTTCAACCAATATGACGCAGCCACAAGCCCGGCCTATTCGGGATTGTTCCTCTCGGCCTCGGCGGTCAACTCGCCTTATGCGTCGTTGACGGATGGCGGCAACTACGCCGGCACCACGATCAATCTGGCAGACGGCCTCGATGTCCGCACCGGATATTCGTGGCTCGCTCCGCAGTATCAGCAGCTCGGCCTCACGTCGTCGGGTTCGGAGTTTGCACAGTATGTGCGCTCCGACTCCTTTGGCCCGCACGACCTGCGCGGCGCCAACGCGGCTGCGATGAGCGTCTCCTGGCGGTTCGCCGACTGGGGCGGGCTTGGTGTCGTTGCATCGCAAACTGGCGAATCCAACGGCGTACTGGGAGGGGCAACGACCGGCGCACTCAATGTCGCGCGTTCGGCCAGCACATCGGCCATTGACGCAAGCATGCGCTTCAGCCTCGGCGACAGCTGGATCGCCACACTGGCGTATGGCGAGGGCATTTCGCACCTCAACGGCCAATCGGGCGGACTGCTCAGTTCAGTCAGTGCGCTCCGCAGCCGCTCCTATGGTCTCGCCGTCGCCACGCGCAATGTGTTCGGGGATGACTCGCTCGGCTTCGCTCTCACGCGGCCCATGCATCTCTATGGCGGTAGCGGCACGCTAACTGTCGCAACCGATGCCGACAGCATGGGCAATCTCACGATCGGGCATGGTCTGGTCAATTTCGCCGAAGCCACACCCGAGACGGATCTGGAAGTCGGCTACACCAAGTCGTTCCTGGAGGGCAGGCTGTCGCTGCAATCGAACGCGGCTTACCAGATGGATGTCGGCGGCCAGACGGGTCGAAATGCGGCAACCGTCATCGCGCGCCTGAAACTGAGCTTGTAATCGGCCGGTCGCGCTGGCCGTCGCGGAGTAAACAAAATGGGGTCGCCCGCAAGGGCGGCCCCATATTCTTTGTTCAAATCGGCATGCTCACGCTCAGATGAACGTCCCCTCAGCACTCGATGCCGTACATTCGCCGTTCAGCGGGAAAGTCCCCGCCGGCACGGGTACTATTTCCGGCGCAATGCTCTCACGGCCGCAATGGCGACGGCGCCACCAGCGACCAGAGACATCGACATTGGCTCGGGAAGCCTTGCTGCCGCAAAGGCCGGCTCGGCCAAGAGGCACATTCCCAGAGCAACACCGGCGATGGTCAAAATGGTCTTCATTGTCTTCTCCTGCTCAAATAATCACGCGTAAGTTGTACTTCCTCAAAGTTGGTCTCAGTCGCGAACCTGGCGACGACGGCGGTACGCAGCCACTCCGGCGAGGCCAGCACCGAACAGAGTCAACGTGATCGGCTCGGGAACGTTGTTCAAAGGAATGCCGGGAATTGCCAGGAGCAACCCCTGCGTCTGGCAGCGCGAGTCCTTCGTGATGAGCCCGACGTTCTTCGAACTGCAGGGCGCCTCGAGTTGCGAGAACGTCCACGGCACGAGGAAGTTCGCGCTGCTGGTGAAGAACGTGTAGTCGGCCGCGGCTCCCGCGATCAGGTCAGCGACGACGGTTTGAAAGTTCGCATCGCCGGAGAAGGTGGCAGTGCCGCCATATTCAAGTTCCCAGATCGCCATTTGGAGTGCTGCACCGAGCTCGGGCGTCAGAGTACCCTTGTTGAAATCGTCAGTTCCGAGAGCGGTCAGACCCATGATTTCGTGCGCGGTCGCCAAGCTGCCCACGTTCAAGTACGAGACTACGTCAGCGGGCGCGGCCGGGTCGGACGCGAAGTAATTGTTGTAAGTGTGGTTCGGCGTGACGCTGTCCTTCAGGTCATCGCAGAACACGATTTCGTTTTGCGGAAAGGTCGCGGGGATCGTGTTGATCGTCACCGACAACGGGCCCGCATACTGAATGCTCTGATGGCCGAGGCTCGAGCCGTTCAAATCGAGATGCGTGTGCGGCAGTCCCGGCTTCAGCGTTCCCGTTCCAATCGTGAAGTCCAGCGGATTGAGGTGCAGTGAAAATGGGCCGGACCAGGTCGCAGGGATGGCAGCGGCTGGAGCCGCGAACCCGACCGATGCCGCGATCGCAATCGCGCCAAAAAAGAACTTTGAATGCCGCATGCCTTGCCCCGTCTGAACCTTGTTGCCGCTAGCAAAGCAAGTCGCGCGCCAACATCGTAGACCATTGAAATTTCAAGATTTAATGATTACAAAACAGCAATCAGCCGATTGCTGTGTCAATTTCCTTTACAAATTAGTGAAAGGAGCTGACTGCAGAACGAAGCTGCCAGAACGGCGTGTCGGGCGGCATGGTGGCATGAGACAGCCGTCGTCGGTCAGAAAAATCCGAACCCGGCCAGAACGAGCAAAATGATCGCCCAGAAAAGGGTGCCGCCAGCCAATAGAAATGCGGCGCTTCGCCGATGGCTCCATTCGGACCGTCCGAGAGCCACATTGTCGCTGTCAGGCTTGGAATGCGCCAAATCCATCACCTCGCGGTAGCCCCCTTCGTGGGACGACGGATGCATCGAAAACGTCGATGTTAATGCCGAAAGCGAGACGCAAGCTTCGTGCCATCGTAAAAAACGGCTTCTGAGGCGGAGTCTTAAAGTTAAAATTCCCGAATTTGTCAAATCTGGTTACAAAACTGCAACGGTCCTTGCGGTTGCGAGGCAAGGATCCAGCTACCAGACTGTGCATACGTTGGACGTTGGGCCTCTCATCAAATAGGAGACGGGGAACGGGAGCGTCGAGTCCCATCACGCGTTGCTTATAGATGTCGAGACGGTGCGGTGTTGCTTTGCATCTCCCCTAGAGATTCAATAGTTTACTGTCGCTCTGTCCCGACGACCTGACGAATCAGAGCCATTTTCGGGGGTAATCTCATGCGATCGATTTCTGCGCTGAAACGCTGCGCCGGCAAATTCACGCTTGCCTTGGCTGCATTGGGCCTTTTGACGCTTGCAAGCTGCACTTCCGGCGGTCCAACAGCTCCCCCTGTATCGGCGACGCCTCCGGATGCCGCCAATTACGTCATCGGGCCCGGCGACAATCTCGAAGTTTCGGTTTGGCGCAGCCCCGAACTCTCGACGAAAGTTCCGGTTCGCCCGGATGGTCGCATCTCTACCCCGCTCGTCGAAGACATCGTGGCCGCCGGCCGCACGCCTGCCGAGCTTGGTCGCGACATCGAGACCCGCCTGAAGAAATACGTCTCAGATCCGATCGTGACCGTGATCGTAAGCAACTTCGTCGGCCCCTACAGTCAGCAGATTCGCATCGTCGGCGAAGCAGTGACACCGAAAGCAATTCCCTTCCAGGCGCGTATGACGGCGCTTGACGCCATGATCGCCGTCGGCGGTCTGACACCCTATGCTGCGGGAAATCGCGCAAAGCTCGTTCGCAACGTGAACGGCCATGAGGTCACGACAATCATTCGGCTGACGGACTTGCTAAAAGACGGGGACATGAGCGCGAATACTGATCTTCAGCCAGGCGACATCATCATCATTCCGCAGTCGTACTTCTGAGCGCGCGCACTTGCGCGCGTTCTAGCTGAGGGAAGCAATTCTTGCGACAGTCATCGTCAACGAATCGCGCTATGAAGCAACGCATCGCGCGCGCCGTTTTGCTCTCGACTGTCGCGGGCACTCTATGGGCAGGCGCAAGCTCCGTCGCAGTGGCGCAGGAGGAAGCGTCGCCCGACGCCACAACTCCGGTGCGTGTGGCCCAATCGACGGTGACCAAGAACCGCCCGCCTGCCGTGTCAAAGAAACCGGCGGGCGAAACGACAAGCATCGTACCGCCGCCACCGGCATTCGACTTTAGCGGTTCGGCGCGCGCGGCTGAAAGTTATGTCGACAATGCAAGCGGGTCGGCCGGCCGTTCGCGGTCCGACTTCGTTTCATCCATCGGACTGAACGCGCACGTCCACGATATTACGAAGCGCGCTACGTTGGTCGCCGATTATTCATTCAATGTCGACTTTTACCTAGGTGGTCGGCAGCCAACCCAGTTTACGAATAACCTGCTCGCCCTCGGCGACGTTCAAGCCATCCCCGACTACCTCTCGATTGGTGCCAAGGCTTTTGCGACGCCGGTCGTGACCAGTGATTTGGGTGTCCTCACCGCCGGCAATCGCATCGTCGCGAATGGATATCACAGTTCGTATGGCTTCTTCGTCACGCCGACCCTGACATTCAGGCTCGGCAACTTTGCCGATTCTCAGACCGTGCCGCTCTTTGGTGCGACCTTCTTCACCAATCCCGCCGGCTCCAGTCCTGCTGTTGTGATTCCTGGCATCACTGGGCCGGAAGACATGACGACGCGCGGTGTCACCCAGCGTTTCACGAGTGGCGAAGATTTTGATCGGCTGACCTGGAATGTGATTGCCGCACTTGTTGAAACCAAAAGGAAGCAGGGCCTCCTTTCGGATAAGGACGGTTCGACCACCTTGAAATATGCGCTCAGCCACGAATTCGCATTGCTCGCCACAGGCGGATACAGCGCGATCACCGACACACAACCCCTCGCTCGCAATGTCTCCGGTCTGGTGGCAATGGGCGGCTTTTCGCTCACGCTCGGGCCCGATTTCGATCTGGAAATCGAGGTCGGTCAGAAATACCGGGACATCAGCTACCTCGGAAGCTTGCGTTATAATTGGAGTCCGACCGCGTCGATCGTCGGTTCCGCGAACGACTCGATCACGACTCCGGAAGGGCAGCTCCTGGACAGCCTCAACAATCTGATCACGACTCCGAATGGCGATCTCACCTCGAAAGACAGCCTGCTCGGCAACGGAGACCCGGCGTCTCTCGGAACATCCGACTTCCAGGCTCTTTCGTCATTCGACTTCCAGGCATTAGGCAATCTCTCCTTCGATCAAAACATCTCGCGTTTTCAGACCGTGTCCTTGGCGTGGCTCGAGGATTTGGGGCGGAACCACATAAATCTCTCGCTGTTCGGCATACGCAGAACGTTTCTGGGCGGTATCTTGATCGGACCGCCCCGAACGATCTCCTGGGGCAGTCGCATTGCACTGTCGCGCGACATCACCCCGCTCTTGCTGGGAAGTATTCGGGGTTCCTACACGACCACGCAGGAACTCGGTGGTACCGCGCGCATTTTTCAAGCCGGCGCCGACTTGCGTTATTCGCTCACCCGCGAAATGCAAGTCTCATTCCGTGGCGACTACCTCGATCGTCATTCGTCGACAGAGTTGAATAATTTGTCGCCCTTCACGGGCAGCCTGAGCGACTATCGTCTTACGCTCTATCTGAGCCGTTCGTTTTAGGTCGCCATTGCAGGCCAACCCGTCAGATGGTCCCCAGCGTGCGCCGGCGCAAGCGTCGCTGACGGTCCGTGCGTTCGCACTGGCAGACTCCACCGCGTGGGACCGATTCGTCCGGAACAGCGGGCAGGGAACGTTTTTTCATCTCGTCGGCTGGCGGCGAATTTTTGAAGACGTGTTCAAGCTGCATCCGCACTATCTGGTCGCGGAGCGCAATGCGGCAATCGTCGGGATCCTGCCTCTGGTCTATCAGCGCAGCCTTCTGTTTGGGAACGCCCTGATCGCTGCTCCCTTTTGTGTAGAAGGTGGGCCGCTGGCGGCGGACCACGATGCCGATGTGGCGCTGACCGCTGCTGCCGTCGCGCTTCAGAATAAACTTCGCGCGCCCTATGCCGAGTTCCGCAGCAAGAGGGCAAGCCATCCGGGCTGGACTGCGCGGAAGGATTTGTATGCTACCTTCGTCGGCCCCATTAGCAAGGACAGCAAAACCAATCTCCTTGCAATCCCACGCAAGCAACGGGCGGTCATTCGAAAGACTCTGGAAGGCAATCTGGTCAGCGAAGTCGATGCCGAGGTCCACCAACTTTTTGCAGTGTACTCGGAGAGCGTGCGAAACCTCGGGACGCCGGTATTTTCAAAGAAATATTTTGCGGCCCTGAAGCGGGAGTTCGCGAGCGATTGCGACATCGTCGTCGTGAAAGAAGGCGCACACGCAATCAGCGCTGTGTTGAACTTCTACTTCAAAGAAACAGTCCTGCCTTATTACGGCGGCGGAACGGCTGCCGCGCGCCGTAACGGCGCGAACGACTTTCTCTACTGGGAAGTCATTCGCCGCGCCGCTGAACGCGGATACACGCGATTTGACTTCGGGCGCAGCAAAGCTGGAACGGGGGCGTTCGCCTTCAAGAAAAACTGGGGTTTCGAGCCCAACTGGCTGGAATACGAATATCACTTGCGTCCGGGCACGGCACTTCCCGACAAGAATCCGCTCAATCCGAAATATTCCCTTCTCATCGAGGCGTGGAAACGGCTTCCCCTTCCCCTTGCCAATATGATCGGTCCGCTGCTCGTACGTGGCCTCGGCTAGAAAAAAGAATTAGTGCCACGAAGCCAAGAGCTGAGTTGCGTTGGCGAGGTCGGCGAATTTTACGCCGCTGTTCATCAAGGCCACCAGCAGACCCTTGGCAGAGTCACGCCTGCCGTTTGCGTCCAAGGCGAGAACGACATGATAGGTAATTTCACCGTCCTTCGGGCGCAAAGCATGAGCGCGATTCAAAAAGTCGAGAGCTCCTTTGGCATCCTTTTGTCCCAGCTTGATCATGCCAATCGTGTCGAGCACGTCCGGAGAATTCGGCGACAGCTTGTCGGCGCTCAGGGCGAGTGACAGGGCGCGCTTCGGATCACTGCGTTGCAGGAGCCAGCCAAGGTTGTTCAGCGCGGCGACATTCTTGGCATCCTGTTTCAGGATGAGTTCGAATTGTGCAGCCGCCTGCGTCGTATCCCTGGTCATCATGAGCAACGTCGCATACTGAATGCGCACTTCGAGATCGAGCGGATTGGACTTGAGCCAATTTGCGAGCAGCGCCGCAGCCTGCTTGGAGTCGCCGCCGGCGATCTTCAACTGCGCCAGACGGGACAAGGCCGCGCCATTGGGGTGCGCAGAATAGCTTTGTGTCAATACGCTCGCGGCTTGGTCGAGTTTCTTGGCTCTGACCAGCGTATCAGCAAGGAGTATGTCTGCCGCCGCGCCGGGATTGGCTGTCTGGTACGCTTTGGCTTTGTTCACGGCGCCGTCCGCGTCGCCCTGCGCGAACATCAGATTGATCTGCGCGGCGCAAACGTCACCGGAACTGGGTTCTAGGGTGGCAGCCGCGTTCAACACACCTGCCGCTCCAGCGCGATCGCCGCTTACGAACAGCGCGTTGGCAAGCATAATTTGTGGCCTTGTCGAGCGAGGTTGCAAGGCGACCAACCGTTTGAAGGTTGCGATAGCCTCTTTTTTCTGACCAAGTCCGATCTGCAGCTGTCCCGCCATGGAAAGAGCGTCGGCGTTGCCGGGCAGTGCACGCACGGCGTCGGAAGCGGCGGACAAGGCGCCTTTAAGGTCCTTGCGGTTGGTCAGGTAGCGTATCAGCGCCAGACGCGGTTCAGGTTTTGAGGGCGCAAGCGCCATGGCCTTGCTGAGAAGCGATCGGACGTCGCTGTCCTTGTTTTGCTGGGCAGAGACGTCAGCCAGTTGGACGAGCGCAGCAACGTTTTTCGGGTCGATCGTCAGAAGGGCCTGCAGATCTCGCGTCGCCTCCGGAAACTTGTGCTGCTTGGTGTACATTTGGGCACGCAAATAAAGAGTGGCGATGTTTTTGGGATCAAGCTGAAGCACCTTTTGAAATGCCGTCAGCGCGCCGTTGATATCGCCCTGTTGAAGGAGAATTTCGCCGCGGAAGAAAAGCGACTGCGTGCGCTGCTTGGGGTCGCCGCCCAACCTGTCGGCCGCTGCCAAGGCCTCGGGAAAACGCTTGGCTTGCACCAATGCTGCGATGAGGGGCGCGACCACGGTAGGTTCGGTCGGTTGCTGGGCGCCGAGCTCGATCAGATCCTTGAGCGCCTCATCGGACCGCCCGGCCTGCATTTCGACCAGGGCAAGTTCGCGTTTAACGCCAACGTTCGAAGGAGAGGCTGCGTTCAATTTGTTCAGGACATCGATGGCGTCGCTGGATCGGTTGAGTTTCACGTAAACCTGCGACAGCAGAGCAAGCGTGCGCGGATCCGTGGAGTCCTTGACGGGGTCGAGGACGCTCAAGGCGTCCTGCGGGCTGTTCTGGCGCAGCCTCACGGCGGCCAGCCGCAGTCGAAGCTCCAAGTTGTCGGGTGACTTCGCCAACGCAGCGCCCAGAATTGCCGCGCCCGTATCGATATTTCCGCTGCTGATCGCCATTTGCGCGACCATGATGGCGGTCGAAGGCTGCGCTTGCGTGAACTCCGGTGGCAGGGACTGAGCGATGCGCCAGGCTTGCTTGACGTCGTTGGCGCGGGCCCTGAGCAGAGCCTTGTAATAAAGACCGACGGGCGCATTCGGCGCCTTGGCCAAAATCGCGTCCACATCGGCCTTTGCCTGATTGTCCTGCTTGAGCTTCAAGAAAATCTCAATCCGTGCGAGACGCGCGGCAAGATTGTTCGGGTACGTCTGGATCAGTTGGTTGCTCAATGCCAGAGCGCCGTTGTTGTCGTTCGCCAGCATCAGTACGCCGAGCTTGAACATCAGGACGGTCGCATTTTTGGGGTCGGATTTGAGCGCTTCGTCACTCAGCTGCTTGGCCAGATCCAGGTTTTTCTGCAGTTCGGCGATTTGCGCCTTGGAGAGAAGGCCCGAAATATCCCGATGCAGCGCCAGCGACCGATCCATCGCGGCCATCGCATCGGCCGGCCGCCCGAGCGCTTGCAGCGCCAGGGCACGGCCCTTCAGGACGTTGGCGCTGTCATTGCCCTGCGCCGTGGGTCCCGGATCGGGAAATTCCTCCAGCAGTTTCGCCTCTTCGTGGCGCATCAGCATCGCCTGAAGAAGTGCGGGCGTGACGGCTTGCGCGGGCGCGCCGTCACTGCGCGCTTGACGCAATTCGCGTTCCGCCGAGACCGGATCGCCCCCCTGCAGCAGGACGAAACCCAGCTGCGCGCGCAACGTCGCGTTCTTGGGTTCCACTTTGAGAGCGTTCTTGAGCAAGATGACGGTCAGGCGAACATTGCCTTCCTTCAATGCCTTCTGCGCATCCTGAACATATTGTCTGACTGCCGCATTGCTTCCCGGCGCTTCGGCATTTGTGCCACTCGATGTGGCGGGCGAAATCGCCGCCTGCGCCGCGGTTCCCGCGGCAAACATGAGGAGGACGGCGCAGACCACGAGCGAGCGCATGTTGCAAAGCTGCCGGACGGGCAAGTCGAATTTCTTCAAATGGCGCTCCTGAATTTGAAAGCCAGCAAACTAGCTTTGGCCGAGTAAGTTGTAGAGGTGGGGGCGGCTCACTCCGAGGAGTTTTGCCGCCTTTGAAACGTTGCCTTGCGTGATGGCAAGCGCTTCCCGCGCGAGCTTCTTTTCCAGCTTTTCCGTTTCGGTCTTGATGTCCAGGCTCTGCGCGACCGGTCTGACGTCGGCCAGATCGAGGTCCTCGGCGGTGATCCGTTTGCCCGCCGACATGATGACGGCGCGCTTCACGCGATTCTCGAGCTCGCGCACATTTCCAGGCCAGCGGTGCGCCGACATTGCCTGCAGCGCCGATTCCATGAATCCCGAGATCTGCTTGTAGTAGAGCCGGTTGAACGTATTGAGAAAATGCTGAGCCAGGACCGCGCAATCGCCCTCCCGCTCGCGTAACGGCGGCAGCTCCAGCCGGACATCGTTGATGCGGTAGAACAGGTCCTCGCGAAAACGCTGCTCGGCAATCAGCTTTTCCAGCTTCTGGTTGGTGGCACAGATCAGGCGAACATTGACCGAGATCGAGTCGCGGCCGCCCACCCGTTCGAGTTTGCGTTCCTGCAGGAAGCGCAACAGCTTGGCCTGAAGTGCGAGCGGCATGTCGCCAATTTCGTCGAGAAACAAGGTGCCGTTGTTGGCGAGTTCGAACTTGCCGTGTGTGCGTTTGATCGCGCCGGTAAAGGCGCCGCGCTCGTGGCCGAACAGCTCGCTCTCGAGCAGGTTTTCCGGAATCGAAGCGCAGTTGATGGCGATGAATGGTTCGCCTTTGCGGGGAGAAACGTCGTGCAAGGCCTTTGCGACGACATCCTTGCCCGTCCCGGTTTCGCCGACGAGCAGAACGCTCACGTCCAGCGGGCCGACACGGTCGATCATCTGCCTGACCTGGGTCATGCGGGAAGAGGCGAAAATCAGCCCAACGGAGGAGTGATCCGACTCCTCGCGCAGTGCGCGATTTTCCTCCTCGAGCTCGTACATGCGAAAGCCGCGTTGAATGACGAGCTTGAGCACTTCGACGTCGATCGGTTTGGTTATGAAGTCGAATGCGCCTCTGGCAACGGCGCGAACGGCATTGGCGCGCTCGACGTTACCGCTGGCCACGATGATCTTGGTGTCGGAATAGCTGCCGAGAATGTCGTCCAGCGTACGCAACCCTTCGCTCGCACCATTTTCATCGGGCGGCAATCCCAAATCCAGAACGACGATATGATACGCCTGTTCCCCCGAAAGTTTGGCCAGGGCCTCCAGGCGATTGCTGGCGATGTCGACCTTGTAGGGCGCGAGCGCCCAACGCATCTGCTTTTGCAGGCCGACATCGTCTTCAACGAGGAGAATGTGCTCGTCGGGTTCCGTTTCGGCTTGAACGGCCTGGGGTGAGGTTCGTTTCATGTGGCGCACATGTCCGGCGCCTCAATCAACGGGAGCGTTAGCGTCACACATGTCCCTTCGCCGATCTTGCTTTTGACAAGGACGTCTCCGCCGAGATCGCGCATCAATTCCCGCGCCTGATAGGCGCCAATCCCGAAGCCGCCATCCTTGGTAGTTCGTAGCGGCCTGAAAAGTTCCTCGGCCACGAATGCATCTGTCATGCCATCACCATGGTCGATGATGTCGATGCGGACGACGTCGCGTGCTGTCGACACGGCGATTTCCACGGCCCCTCTACCGCCTGACGCATCCGACGCGTTGGCGACGACATGTTCGAGTACGCGGCGCAAGTTTGTGCTGTCAGCTAGTTTCAAACCCAAGGAATTATATTTTGTATCTAATATCACACCTTGTCCGAGATTACCCTTTTCTTTAGTAAATTCTCTGAGAAATGTAATCAGATCAACGGTTTCCGCGCTCTTCGCCCCCGGGACGCTTGCCTCGCCCACTACGGTCAGGCTCTTGAGCAATTCTTGCAGCCGGTCGACCGCGTTTCCCAACGTCGTGATCATGTCGGCACGGAATTCCGGTTCATGTCCGTACTGTGCGGCGTTGCGTACCAACAGACTCAGCTGCCCGATGGTGTTCTTGATGTCGTGCACGATGAAGGCAAAACGTTTGTTGAACTCTTCCAGTTGCCTCGCATCGGCAAGCGATTGCGCCGTCTCCTCCTGAACAAGATAGGCGCCGAGCTGAAGGCCCACGATCCGGATGAGGTTTTCATCCTCCCAGTCGAGGTTCTTTGGGGCCCGTGACTTGGCCAGGATGGCGAGGCCCACGATGCTTGAGCGATAGCGCAAGGCGACGACGATCCAAGCCGAGGGAAAGTCATTGCGCCACGCTTCTGTTGGCTTGTCGTCGGAGGAGTCGGCAAGGGCGATGTATGATTTTTTCTCGTCGCGGAATGGCTCAAGCCGGAGGTCGTTTTCCGGGATCGGAACGAACGCGCTCGAGAGCGCCAATTTCGCCGACGGTAGATATTGATGCCAGCTCGCGCGATGAATCCACAAAGCGCCGCCGGGACTGTCCAAGAGCTCGCACAAGGTGCGCAGCACGCGCTCGGCGCTGCGCTGATTCGGGTTCAACGAGAGCGCATGGATCACTTTTTCCCACTCAATTCGGTAGTCGTATTTCAGGCTGAAGAAGTTCTCATTGATGAACTTTCGAATGCGCGAGCGCAGGCTGCCGGATACGAGAGCGACGGCGACTGCCACTGCGCCACCGAACGCGAGAATGACGGCGAGCACTGTGCCGTTCGACCCGCCATAAGAACGCACATACCAGGCGGCCGCCGCGACGCCTTGCAACATGATCCCGGCCGCAATGAGAGTCGCCGAGTAAAAGACGAACGACCGCGAGGAGTGTACCCGCATTTGCAGGTTGGGAAGACGAATCGAACTCACGACGAATAGCGGAAGAACGAGCAGGAAGACGAAAGGACGCGCCAGTACGATGCTGGGGTCCTGCTTATGCGTCAGGAACTCGGGCACGCGCGAGAGCAGCTGAAAGGCAAGTACGCCTGAGAGGCCGATCAGCAAGTGCTTGTGAGCCCAGAACTCGGCGCTGGAAGAATTGCGATATATGTTTTCGACGAGTACGAGACCCAGGATGGTCACGGCGATCCGAGCAAGCGTGCCATCCATCCGGATGCCGGCGATGACACCCAGATCGGAGCCGGTTGCATCCAGTCCGATCTGAAAGGCGACGAAGATGAGCGCCAAAAGCAGGAGAGCCCGCCATGGCAAGGTCTGGCCACCACGCGGATACATGACTCCAAGACCAAGCCCAAGCCAGCCTGCGTCGCGCAATCCGCCGCAGACCGGATCCAGCCAGGCTGGAACGAGCTCGAACGCGACGGCAACCCACGTTTGAGCCCAAAGCGCTGTTGCGGCGATCGCGGCAAAAAGCACACCGCTCAGCAAGGTTCGTGCGCCGCGCAGAATGATCAGCGCGGCAAAACACGCATAAGCGACGAATGCGACCTCGTGGGCCAACGTGAAAAGAGTGGAGTTCATGCGTTCAACAGGGCAGCGTCATCCGGGTTCTTTCTTGCGTACCTACTACTACCACGAGCAGTAGGCATTTTCGGCAAAAGCGGAAAACTGGTTTAACGCCGTGTCTTCCGCTCCACAGAAGGAAAGCCGTTAAAAATCCCTGGGCTGTTGCGCAATTCCAACGCTTGAAGGCAATCGCTAATGCGCGGCCGGAATGGACGCCATCGCACCAAACAAGACTGCTGAATCGCCGCCGATTAGAGTTTGCCGCATGGGCTTGCGCTTTTTCAGTGGTGGTTTAGTAATCATTTGATTTTATTCGAAATTTTTTCCATGCCGTCGAAGCGGTTGGCGATTGTGAATTGAACCTGGTGGCCGATGCGTATCTTGCATGTCTTTGACCACTCGTTGCCCCTGCAAAGCGGCTACGTCACACGCTCGCTGGGAATCATCCGCGGTCAGCGCGCTCGCGGCTGGGAGACGATCCATCTTACGACGCCAAGACAGCATCGGGGTTCCCCCGCACTTGAGACTGTCGACGGACTCTTGTTCCATCGAACGCCCGCCGTGGCGGCGACCACGCCAATCGTGCGCGAACTGCTCGAAATTCGAGCGACACAACGGCGGCTCTGTGAGATCGTGCAATCCGAAAAGCCGGATATCATCCACGCTCATTCCCCGGTTCTGAATGTCATTCCTTCTCTCGCGGTTGCACGACGCTTCGGCTTGCCGGTCGTCTACGATGTGCGCGCGCTATGGGAAGATGCGGCTGTGGATCATGGCACGGCTCGAGAGGGCTCTGTTCGTTACCGTATGTCGCGCGCGCTCGACACCTGGGCCATGCGCCGCGTCGATTTTGTGGCGCCGATCTGCGAACCCCTGAGGAGGGAGATTGTCGCGCGCGGCATCGCGGCGGAACGTGTCGCTATCGCGCCCAATGCGGTGGACCGATCACTCTTGACCTCGGGCAAACTGGAAACGGGTGAAGCGCCGCTGCGCGATCGCTTCGGCATCAAAGATCACATCGTGCTCGGTTTCATCGGATCATACTATGCCTATGAAGGCTTGGATCTCTTGTTGCGGGCGGCTCAGCGGCTGCGCCAAAGCGCGGTCAGCTTCATCGTCCTTCTGGTTGGCGGTGGTCCTGAGGAGGCGCGCCTGAAAAAGCTCGTCGAGGAACTCGACCTCGACGGCCATGTTCGCTTCGCGGGGCGCGTTCATCATAGCGAAGTGCCGCGCTACTACAGTTTGATCGACATTCTGGTATTTCCTCGCAAACGCATGCGATTGACGGAACTCGTCACACCTCTCAAACCTCTGGAGGGGATGGCGCAGTTGAAACCTGTTGTGGCGTCGGATGTCGGCGGCCATAAGGAGCTTGTGCGCGATGGTGTTACCGGACTGTTGTTCCCTGCCGACGATGTAGCGGCCCTGACGTCCTGTCTGGCGCGAATCATGGCTGACCCGGCGCGCCGTGCCGAATTGGCCGCGCAGGGCCGCGCTTTCGTCGAGGCGGAGCGGACATGGGACAGCGTCATCGATCGCTATGCGGAAATCTATGAACGCATCGGTGTTCGCTTTTGAGCGGCTGGGAACTCTGTTTTGTCGCATTATGCGAGTTGAACGTGGTAGTTGCGAGAACTTGAGTCTCGAAGCCGATTGGAGAGACGCAAATGGATGAGGCAACGGATCGGCAGCGGCGTGAGGTGGAGTATCATAAGAGTTACGCCGCATCGCTGCCGAATGCGAACCAGCCGATCAATTTTGATGTCGTCACCTCTTCCTCCCGGCGCTGGTGGAATGGCTACTGGAGTATGTGGCGGCTGCTTCGCGGGATGCCGCTTCAGAATATGCGCGTGCTCGTGGTTGGATGCGGAGCGGGTGCCGATGCGCTGTACTTTGCAAAGCTTGGCGCGAATGTCTCCGGATTCGATTTAAGCCCGGACATGCTGGAGCGCGCAATTCACAAGGCGGCGAGCAATGGTCTCAGCGTGGCGTTCGAGAAGATGCCTGCCGAGAAATTGTCCTATCCGTCCGACACGTTTGACCTTGTCCTCGCGCACGACATCCTTCATCACGTCGAAATCGATCTCGCGATGGACGAAATTGTCAGGGTATCGAAGCCAGGCGCCGTTTTCGTCATGAATGAGATCTACTCCCACTCCATCACGGATGTAATCCGACGCTCGTGGGTCGTTGAGAAAGTGCTCTATCCAAAGATGACGCGCTTCATCTACAAGGGCGAGGATCCCTACATTACCAAAGACGAACGAAAAATGTCCGAACATGACGTTGCAAAAGTTACAGCCAGACTGTCGCGCATTGAGGACAGGCGGTACTACAACATGTTCGTGACACGACTCGTGCCGGATCGATTCAGGATCTTGAACATACTCGATCGACTTACGCTGAAGTTTTTGGGACCACTCGGTGGCGTCGTTGCGGGACGTGTGGTCCTCGTTGGGCTCTTGGAAAAGGATAGCCACGCTACACCCATCAATAGTGCGAGTTAACTAGTTGGGTTTGAAGATGTGGCAAATGCGCAATCGACTTTTATAGTGCGATCAGAGTGGTTCGGCCTCGACGGGTCGTGCGCCGGTCTCTTATTCTCGTCACGATGAAAGCATGCCGGTGCGGATAGACGAACGAACGTCCATGGTCGCCAACAGTCTCCTGAAGTTACCGATCGATAAAGCTGCTCTCGGAAGGGCTTTGTTTGCCGTTGCCGGGATTAGTCGGATCCACATCATCGGATGTGGTCGATCCGGCACGACGATGCTGCACTTGGCCCTGGCGTGCTTCAGGAACGTGACCCTGTCGACGTCGGAGACCAGTGTTCAATACCCTTACCTGCGCGAAAGGCTCAGTCTGACGCTTCGTCTCTTCAGCGTGAGTGGTCGAAAACACTACGTCACCAAGCGGAACTCCGGCTGGACCAAGCCGGATCGCATTGACGATCTGATTGAATGGACTCGACTTGAAAATATTGGAATCATCAACCTGGTACGTGATCCCCGCGACGTCATGCTTTCCAGGCATGCGGGTGCAGCACGGCCTGATTTGCCCTACATTTCGCAGAAGCGTTGGTATGACAGCATCTTGGCGACCGATAAGGTTTTTGACAGCCTCAAGGATCATCCTCGTAAGCTGACTTTGCGCTACGAGGATCTCATCTTGAAACCCTTGGAATCGCAGAGCCAGATTGAAGCCGCTTTCGGCGTGCTCCCCAATCCGAATGCTCTGCCGATCGATAAAGTGAAAGACAACTTCGAAAGGTTGCGCCTTCAATACGACGCGCGAGAACTTCCGGCACTCAATGGTCTCAGGAACATGGATGCAGAAACCGTGTTGCATTGGCGTAAGAGCGGAGACGCGCCGTCGTTCGAAACAATGACGCCTGACATGCTCGATCGGCTGAAGCGCTTCTGCGAAGAACACGGCTACGACCGAATCTAGCTTGGCCCGTCACGGGGGCAGGATCGCCCACTTCTTGAACTCGGAAATGTGTTTGTAGCCGGCTGTGCTCGGCAACACCTTCTCGAACCAGGCCGCGCTCTCTACAGCATCTGGAATACCCAAGTGCGATGCCATCCTCAGAGACCCCATGAGATACTGGAGGTATGACGGACTCTGCATGGGCGCCATGATCGAATGGCCGTCCCAACCACTGTCGTCGATTTTCTGTTGCGTTTTGAAGAAATTCCATGCGTCGCTCCAATCACGGCACGTCTCCGCATCGACGGATGTGTCCTTGAAGAGCATCGATGGGCTCTCTTTGTATTTTTCAAATGTCTTGAGCGGGTACCAACGAAGGGGCACCGGCCATTGGCGGCTCCAGCCAGACTTGCCATTGCATTGGGCCATCGGACCGGCGATTTGCCAACGGTAAGCGTCCTGCCATTCGCGGTAACCCAGCATGACGCCCCACGCCAGGATGAAACTCACAAAGTGGGACATCCAGGTCGGCGCGCCTTCGATGTTGGTAAAGCACCGGAAGTAGCGATGAATGCGAGCGGGGCTGTCCATATAAAGCTGCATGAAAGCCCGGCTGTCAGCCACGTTCTTTCGCCAGTAGCTCTTGGGCAGGAGCCAGCGCGGCGGCTTCTCGGGTGAGACCACGCCAAGCTGGAAGAGCGAGCGCATGGACCAGGCAAAGGCCCGCGTTTGGTCCGGTTGAGCAAGGCCCGGCAGCTTGTACAGTTTTCGGAACCACGCGGCCTCGCCGATTCCCAATTCGCCCAAAGCCTGGAGTTCCTCGAGATAATAAGGGTCATCGGTGAGCAAGAATGGCACGTACGCGAGTGCCCCGGCGTGTGCAGTGTCTGCGCGGAAGAACCGGCGATCTTGCTTGTCGTCCGGTGTCCTCGGAGCAGGCGGACGTGGAATGGCAGGGCGACCGTCATGCTCGTTCGCCGAAGCCGTCGGATACTGCTGGAAGTTGATGAATGCTCCCGTGCGTTCGTCGCGCCAATGAATTGGCGCGCTCGCGCACGCTTCCGCCTGCGCAAGGAGCGATTGCAGCGACGACGACGAGCCCGTTATGACGTACTCGGCCTGAGCTTCCGTGATGGGGCCGATCTCACTTCGCTCTCCGGTCGTAGACCAGTCCGAGGCAAGGCCGGCTTGGTCCATCGGCTTTTCGTAGACGGCGCCTCGCATCCGGGATTGCCCGGCGTATTCGGGCATTTCGCCGTATGGCGGCAGCAGGGACGTCGCAATCAGAGTGGACGGCTTGCGCACGATCGGCCGCGGAGCGGACTGCCAACGCCACCGCGCCCACCACCAATGAAAGGGGACTTCGATCTTTGCGACGCTTTTCTGACCCCTAGCGATCTCGACGGTATATGGATCGGTTATGTGCGCCATCGACGGGGAGTCAGAGGGAATCCACATGCGCCCCAGCTCGACGACGACTTCTAGACGATCACTCGCCACGTCTGGACGAAGGAATACCGTCAACGGAAGTTCGGGGTGCATAACGCGAAAGCAGCGCTGCTGGACGAATTCGCCGACGTAACTGCCCATATCTTCGCCGGTTGCGCCGTCATAGACGTATTGGCGCCCGCGCAATGTCACGACCACCTTCAAGTCGGACGGTGCGATTGCCGGTCCCGCCAGCACGCGCGCGCCTGCAAAGGCTCCCGCTCCGAGACCCACAAGGCAACTTCCGTTCAACAGAACTTTCCGGCGATCAAACATCATTGCCTCGGCAGCAGTTGGGCGCGATCCATTGAGCTACGTGCCATCTCGGAAGGCGAAAATTCAACCTTCTGCTCGAGCCAATGCAGGAGCAGGTCCTTCGATGGAGCGCGTTGCTTGGCCTTCACCTTTCAAGAGCAGGGAACGTCGCAATCCGAAGAGAAGCGCAGAAAGCAATCCGGCCCAAATGAAGAAAACATCATAATATGCCATGCTGAGCGCAGCGCCGCCGACGCAAAACACGAAAAGGCTGAGTTGAATCATGTCGGCCAAGTCGCCGGCCCAAGCCAGGTCGGGATCTGTACGCGCCAATTTTCGAATTCTGCGGCAGTTCAAGAATGCGACCACGAGGATTGCCAGATAGATCCCCAGGCCCATGAATCCGTTGTCTCCCAGGACTTCGAAGTAAATGCTGTGCGCAGCATGGGTTCTCTCGCCGGGGAAATAACGGTTGAAGACTCCCGGACGTTCCGCTCCGGCAAAGCCGTCTCCGAAGGGGAAATGATCGCGGGCGTAGCTGAACGCGACCTTCCAAGCCATGATGCGACCCTGAAACGAACTGTCGACATCGGCGGATTGAATGGTGTTCAGACGATCGTAGTAGGACTGCGGCATCAAATAGAAGAGAGGCACGGCGACAGCCACGATTGTGACCAGATAAAGCACCTTTCTCTTCGATCGAAACCAAGCCACGGCGGCCAACGCCGTGAGTGCGACAAACGCGCCGCGCGAATAGCTTCCCAGAACGGACAGGGTCGAGAGCACCATGGCGACGGAGAAGCCGATCGAGATGACGCGGTTCGCAGTGTGGATCCTGAGATAGTTTGTCACCGGCAATATCATCAGCAACGCGAGCGCGAGCTGGTTGTTGTCCCCGATGATGGAGTTTGAGGGACCCAGAACGTGACTGCCTCCGCCGGTCACGATCGTGAAGATGCCGCCCTTTATTCCATAATAAAGGAGAGATATGACGACCGCCCAGATGAGGGCATGAGCGCGCACCTTGTTTGTTGCCAGCGCCATGATGACCAACCCGAGAACGATCGTCTTCCAGGTGCGATCCCAAAGCGGCCACGACCAGGCCGGATCGGGAGCAAGAAAGCCATTCAGCGTGATCCAGACCAGAAATGCCAGGATGAGCACGAAGGTGGCGTCGATCGGCGGCATTTTTCGTTCTTTGGAAAAAAGCCATGCTCCGATGGTCACCAAGGCGATGATAAAATTGAAGGGCGCCGACTGCGCAAAGCCATAGGCTTCTTGGTGCGGGTCCATGCACGTGAACCAGGTCCAGAGCAGGACACCTGCAAAGGGATAGCTCAACGTTGCAAACAGACTTGCGCCGATGACGGCAACCAGAAAGAGCGCTCTCATTCTGTCTTCAAGGTCCCGCTGAGTCGGAATCGGGTTTCCGCTCGACCGACGCACGCATCGCCAAAAGCCCCTTCTCTCCGTTCTGCTCGGAACCCTGGGCGTCGTTGCTCATGCACCACCAGATGATGATGAGGATCGCCACTCCAAACACGAGATAGTAAAGTCCACTCATCCGACAACTCCCAGATCACAAGATGAGCGCATCCATCCGAAGCGAAGGTGGCCTGCTGTTGTGACATTCGTAGGCGCAACGGCACAGTGTTTGCAACGTAATTGGGTCAAAATGCTAAACGCGCCCGAAAGGCAGCGGCCCCATTTTGAGAATCGGTTCCGGAGCTTAACCTGATTTTGGCATAGTTCTTTGCAGAACCACTATGGCAGTCGATAAGCTTTCGTGATTGTTATTCCAGACGATCCGTCGACTTGACTGGGTTTTTTGTTCCGCGGCCCCTCGGAGGAATCATGTTGCACCGTTGGCGTAAGAAATTAAGCACGGCACGCTTCTATCGCCTGACCCAGAAGATTTTCGATACGCCACCGATGCCTGTCGTGGATGCGCCATGGACTATCATGAGCATGGTCTCGAACGGCGATGTTCAAATGTACTTGCTGAGCCTCAAATCGTTCTACGCCCACATCAAGCGGGGCAAAATCTGCGCGATCATAGACCGCGACATGCCGGTGGAATCCCGCGCGATTCTGGAGCGTCATTTTCCGGGAATTCGCTTCGTGATCTTGGAGGACATCGATACCGGGCCCTGCCAACGAGGCGGGACCTGGGAACGCATCCTGCACGTGGTCGAGCACTCGAGTCAGGAATACACAATTCAAATCGATTGCGACACGCTTGCGTTCGGTCACGATCTTTCCGAGGTTCTGGACTGCGTCGAGACGAATACGGCATTCACGCTCGGTAGCATGGGTCATCAGATCGTCTCGTTTCCTGAGGCCGCCAAACTCGCGCGAGAGTCACGCAGCAACTTCGTCGGGCTCGCCGCCGAGAGGCTGTTTGATCGCTATCCCGATGCGGCCAAATGGAAGTATGTGCGCGCGTCGTCGGGGTTTGCGGGCTTTGCCAAGAACGGGATTGCGCGCAAGTCAGTCGAGGATTTTCACGTCAACATGGAGAAGTTGCTCGGTTCGCGGTGGACAGAATGGGGCACAGAGCAAAACGCCTCGAATTTCGCGGTCGCGAATTCTCCCAATGCGGTCGTGCTGCACCGTCCGAAATACGGCAATTTCAGCCCCGGCCTTGCGAACGAGAAGGCTTCGTTCCTGCACTTCTACGGCACGCACCGCTTCGAGAACGACTTTTTTGCCAAGCGCGGTCTCGAGGTCATTCAGTCTTTGAACGCGATGCTCAAGGCGGCCTGACCCAGCCGATGCGGTGGCAGTTATCGCCAGATGCCGCGCGTATCGATCGTGATCTTGGGCTTGAGAAGATCACGGTCGATGCGTTTGAATTGGCGGTGATCGACAAGCAGCAGCACGATGTCGGCGGCGGCCAGCGCCTCGCGCAATTCAACGAGTTTGATATTTGACGCTTGGCTGAGACTCGCCGGCAATTTCCTGACATTGGGTTCGACGATGAGCAATTCGCCCACGTGTTCCTGTGCCAGTCGCTCGACAATGTGCAATGCGGGGCTCTCCCTGAGATCGTCGATGTCGGCCTTATAGGAAAGGCCAAGGCACGCGATGACAGGGCTTCGCAGCCGCTCGGCGGCGGCTTTCACCTTTGCGAAAACCAATTCTGGTTTGCCGTCATTGACGCCGCGCGCCGCCCGGATGACGGGTGTCGACTCCGGGGACGCGGCGATGATGAACCAGGGATCGACCGCAATACAGTGGCCACCCACGCCGGGTCCGGGCGAGAGGATGTTGACGCGCGGGTGCTTGTTGGCAAGTTCGATAAGATCCCACACGTTCACACTGAGTTGGTCGCAAACGATGGAGAGCTCGTTCGCGAAGGCGATATTCACGTCGCGATAGGCATTCTCGACCAGCTTGGCGAGTTCCGCCGTGCGCGCATTGGTGAGATGCATCTCGCCGCGCACGAAGCTGCGATAGAGGGCGACGGCGTGCGTTGCACACAGCGGTGAAATGCCGCCAATGATCCGATCGTTGTCGACAAGCTCGCGCAGAACACTCCCTGGCAAGACGCGTTCCGGACAATGGGCGATATGGATGTCGGCGTTCTCACGCTCGGCTTCGGGCATCACGAGATCTGGACGAAGCTCTGCGAACCAAGAACAAATCTGCTCGGTCGTACCGACGGGCGAGGTCGATTCCAGAATGACGAGATTGCCCTTGCGCAACAACGGCGCGATCATTTGGGCAGCCGCCTTGACGTAAGAGATGTCGGGTTTGTGATCGCCCGTGAATGGGGTTGGTACCGCGATGATGAAGGCGTCGGATGGTTCAGGTTTGAGCGTCGCACGAAGCCTGCCTGCGGAAACCGCCGCTTGCACGACCATGTCCAGGTCCGGTTCGACGATGTGGATCTTGCCCGTATTGATGACGTCGACGATGCGTTGCGCCACGTCGACGCCGATCACTTCGAATCCGCGGCTTGCCAACGCGCCCGCCACCGGCAAGCCGACATAACCCAGGCCCAGAACCGAGATGCGTTTTGTGGAGGGGTTATCAAACGCCGCGTTCAGCGTGTCCTCAGTGTCGGGCATGGTCGAAATCCTGAAGAAGAGAGACGATGATGCGTTCGCACGCCTTTCCATCGCCATAAGGATTGTGAACTGCGGTCATGGCATCATAGTCGCCGGCGTTTTCGATCAATCGCATAGCCGTCGCGACGATGGTGTCGGTATCGGTGCCGACGAGCTTGACGGTGCCGGCCGCCACCGCTTCAGGCCGTTCGGTGACCGCCCGCATCACGAGCACAGGCTTGCCCAAAGACGGGGCCTCCTCCTGCACGCCGCCACTGTCGGTCAAGATGAAATAGCTCTTGGATTGCGCATATACAAAATCGAGGTAATCCAGCGGTTCGATCAATTTCACGTTCGGTAAATCGCCTAGCAGCGAGAACGCCGCGCGCACATTTGGGTTGCGGTGGATCGGGAACACGATCTGGACATCGGGCCTCGCCGCCAATTTCGCCAGGGCCGCGCAAACATCGCGGAATCCTTCGCCATAGCTCTCGCGCCGGTGACAAGTCACGAGAATCGTCTTCTTGTCGCTGTCGAAAAACGGAAAGCGCTTCTGCAGTTCGCGCTGCGTGGTCGGCTGCGCCAGGGGACCGCGCACGATGTCGAACAAGGCGTCGATGACGGTGTTTCCCGTCACGATGATGTTCGCGGGCGGAACTCCCTCCGCCACAAGATTGTCACGGGCTGAAGTGGTCGGCGCATAAAGGCGGTCGCAGATCGTATCGGCGATGCGCCGGTTTATTTCTTCAGGCCATGGCGCATAAATGTTCCCGGTCCGCAGGCCTGCTTCGACGTGGCCGACCGGAACTTTTTGATAGTAGGCGGCGAGAGCAGTGGCCATCGTGGTTGTGGTATCGCCATGGACCAACACGCGGTCCGGCCGATGTTTCGCGACAATGGCTTCCATTCCGGTGACAACATTCGCCGTCAGTTCGCTGAGCTTCTGGTCCGGTCGCATCACCGCGAGATCTTCGTCCGGTTGAATCGAAAAGAGGTCGAACACCTGCCTGATCATCTCGCGATGCTGACCCGAAGAGCAGACGACGACCGACAAATCGGGGGTCGCCTGCAGCCGCCGGATCAATGGCGCCATCTTGATCGCCTCGGGACGCGTGCCGATGACAGTGAGGATCGTTGGCATGGTATCTTGTTGTCGGGCCAGATTTGCGCGGATCGCCGCAACGCATTATCAGCTTAAGGCGAAACCATCCAGAGTCTTGAGCCAACATGATAAATGCGTCCTGGCGCGCGGCGGACAGGACCGTTGCGGAGTTCAGTCGGTGAATGCTTTCGTATTGCGGCTAGGCGATCGATCGCGTTGCAAGCGCGGCAGCGACACGCGACAACGCCCGTGCCAGCCGCATTCACGATTAACCGCTCCGCAAAGGAGTTTTTGCTATGATTCGGATGGTGTGCATTTTGCCGGGCCGTCTTTGAACCAATAAATGCGCGATCGAGCAGGAGTGAAGGAAATGGCGCGAGGACGGCCATGTCTACCCAATTTGTTGATCATCGGCGCGGCCAAAGCAGGCACGACCAGCCTTCACAGCTATCTTTCCGAACACCCGGAAGTCTTTATGTCGAAGCACAAGGAACTGAGTTTCTTCAATCCGGAACGCAGGTGGCATCTGGGAGTTGAGTGGTACAAGTCGAATTTTGATGATCGCTTCGCAATCAATGGCGAAGCCTCTCCCAAATATTCACGCTTTCCAAGAACGTTGGGAGTTCCAGAGCGCATCCGCGACGTCCTGGGGACGCCCAAGCTTGTCTACATCGTGAGAGACCCCGTCGATCGGCTCCTCGCCCAATATACCGAGGTGTTGGCGGACTACGAGCACGTGCGGCCGTTTCGAGACATACTTGTCGACATCGAAAATGAAGAAGCGGGATACATCCAGCTGAGTTCGTATCACCTTCAACTTGAGCAGTACCTGAAAGTGTTCCCGCGCGATGCGATCCACGTCATGATCCTGGAGAGGCTGAAGTCGGATCCGCGCACGGAGCTGCGAAATCTATTTCGGTTCATCGGCGTGAAGGGAGACTTCTGGTCGCCAAAGTTCGATCTTCGTTCGAATGTGGGCGCGAGCAAACGCGTCACTGCCGGCTGGTTTCGGCGCACGGCGCCTTCCTTTCTCCGGCAAGAACTCAGCGATGGCGAGTGGTTGCCCTGGAAAATCAACCAAGCCATAGATAGCTTGGCCCGGGTTGGAGGCGAGCCCGTGCGCAAGCCGACTCTGTCGCGAGAAGACGATTATCGGCTCCAGAAAATGTTGAGTTCGGACGTTGCGTCTCTTCGCGCACTATTGGGGGATCAACTTCCAGAGTGGCGACCCTATGAACAGTGAGGCCGGTTCGAAGTGGGGGATTTGGCTGTTGGAAAGTGGAGAGCGTGCGTAGCGGCCCAACCCTTCCGAACCTGCTGATTATTGGCGCCGCGAAGGCTGGTACGACCAGCCTCCACAGCTATTTGGCCGCGCATCCGGATATATTCATGTCGAAGCAGAAGGAGTTGAACTTCTTTGACGACAAGGGACGCTGGAACAACGGGATCGAATGGTATCGGTCGAATTTCAATGCTGCATTCGCAGTGAACGGAGAATCCTCGCCGCAATATTCCAGATTTCCGAGAAACGCCGGAGTGGCCGAACGCATTCGCCGAGTACTGGGAACGCCGAAAATGATCTATTTGATCCGCGATCCGGTCGAACGAATTATGTCGTTTTATGGCCATATGGTCGAACGTTCGCCGGCAACGCCGCAATTCTCAGAACTCCTCGCGAAGATCGAAACGGATTCAGAGGAATACGTGCAGGGAAGTTCGTATTTCTTCCAGCTCGCTCAGTATCTCGATCTTTTTCCGCGCGACGAAATACTCGTCGTGCTTCAGGAGAGATTGCGGGCGGATCGTCGCGGAACGCTCAAATCGATCTTTCGGTTCTTGGGCGTCGATCCAGATTTTTGGACTGATCAATTCAATCAGAATTTGAATGTCGCCGAAGCAAAATATCGCATCGCGCCCTGGTTCGACAAAGTTGCGCCGGCCGCACTGAAGACTGACGACCGGCGATCCGCCTGGCTGCCCTGGAGAGTGAATGACGCCATCGATTGGGTATCACGTGTCGGCGGCGAGCAGATCAGAAAACCCGTTTTGAGCGAGCAGGAGGACTTGAGACTTCAGGAGTTGCTGAAGAGCGACGTCGAATCGCTAAGGGCCTTTCTCGATGATCCGTTGGCGGAGTGGCGACCCTATGCTTGAAGGGCCCGCGCCGCCGGAGCGCAGTGTTCACCGGCACATGCTGGGTGGTTCGGCCTGGGCAATCGCCCTGCGCTGGAGCGTACGGCTGACGGGATTGGTCAGCACAGTCGTGCTGGCCCGCCTGTTGACGCCAGCCGACTATGGCGTCGTCGCGATCGCGATGCTGATTGTCGGCACCATCGAAGTGTTTGCCCAGACCGGTCAATATAGCGTCATCATCCGGCATCCCAGCCCGACACGCGAGCACTACGACTCAGCCTGGACAGTCTCATTGCTTTTGGGATTCGCGCTGGGCTTCATCGTTCTGGGGGCGGCCCCTTTGGCGGCCATCTATTTCCACGAACCGCGTTCAACCACGATCGTCGAAATCCTGGCTCTCAGAACCATGCTGACGGGCACGCAGAATATCGGCGTGGTCAATTTTCGCCGCCATCTGCAGTTTCACAAGCAGTTTCAATTCTCGGTCTACCCCGCCTTGTTTTCGTTCGTCGTGACCATCGCGAGCGCCTTCATCCTGCGGAATTACTGGGCGCTCGTGATTGGAATCATGAGCCAATATATTTGCACGGTGGTGCTCAGTTATGTGATGGAGCCGTTTCGCCCGCGTTTTTCATTCAGCAAAGTCGGCGAAATCTGGTCCTTTTCCTTTTGGACTCTCGTAAAAAGCGTCGGCATCTATCTCAATGGCCAGGTCGATAAGGTTGCGATCGGCGGGTTCGCCGGTGCCGCCGCCATGGGGCACTATGACGTCGGCCGCGACGTCGCGACGAGCCCCACACAGGAACTGATCAATCCGATGGTGACGACGCTGCTCCCCGTCATGGCGACAGTGCAGGGGGATCGCGAAAAGCGCCGGGAACTGTATCTCAACGTGCTCTATTGGTCGGCCATCATCTGCACGTCGACGAGCGTGGGTGTCGCGCTCGTTACCGACGACATGGCCGATCTCGTGTTGGGTGCCAAGTGGCATGACGTCAAGCCGTTGATGCCATGGTTGGCATTGGCGTTTGGCCTGCTCGGCTTGAGCAGCAGCGTCTATTCGGCATTCGACACGATCGGTCGACCACGAATCTCGGCGCGCCTTCAGTGGACGCGCCTTGCCGGACTGTGCCTCTGCATCTTTCCCGTGGCTTATGCCACGGGTGACCTGCGCTGGATTGCCATTACGCGGTTTCTCGTGACCGTCGCGATCACACCCACGCTCTTCATCGCTCTCGCCCGCGCATTGGACGTGCAAGTGCGCGATTTTGCGGTGGCGCTGTGGCGTCCGATGGCGGCCGGACTGGCGATGGCTCTTGTCGTTTTGGCCATCAACGCTGCCATTTCCTTTCATGGTCCACCTCGGCTGGCGCTCGACGTGCTTGCCGGCGGCGTGACGTACGTAGTTGCTCTTCTGTTGCTCTGGCATTTTGCCGGCCGGCCCGCCGGACCGGAAGCCGACCTTTGGCGTTGGCTGGAAGAACACGCCTCAAAGCGCCGCCTGGCGCTTTTGTTAAGCGGGAAAGCGAGCGCGACGAACACCAAGGAACAGTGACACGCCGATTGGTTAGGGCGCTGACGTCCGGCGCAGAAAACGCATGACAACAACGAAGAGCAAGGCCGCGGCAACGCACGCGACGACGGCAAGAGCGACGAGCGTCTCCGCCGGGACCACAAGCACACGCCATATAAAATCGGCGACAACCAAAACGAGCGACAAGAACACAATCGCCGCAACAAACGGCCAAGAAAACCGTCCCTCGATCCAGAACCATCGCATCATTGGGTCTTGCCACCTGTCGTGATGAGGGTCTCACCCGCGACGACGCGCTCGTCCTTCTTAACCGCGAGCGCGACCTTGCCGGGGAGCTCCACGATGACAGTGCTCCCAAGAAGGATGCGGCCGATCCGCTGACCTTTGTCCAGGTGTTGACCGGGATGAGTCCACACCTTGATTCGACTCGCCCAATAGCTGGTGACGAGTCGGACCTTAACCTCTCCATTGTCCGTGCGCAGTGTTACGACCTCCTGCACGGGAGCGACCTTGCCGCGGAGAAAGAAGATGGCGTTGCGATCCTCGCGGCTGGAGAGGCGGGAATAGAAGACGCCTTCGTTTTCGACGCTTTCGACCACGCCGGCGATCGGCGTGCGAACCACATGCACATCCCAGAACGATAGTCCGATAACCAGAAAGGTCACGCCATCGCGGTACTCGGCGGCCTTCACGAGGCCGTCCGCCGCGGCTACTAGGCCCGGGCCGCCCGGAACATGACGTTCAGGATCTCGATAGAAGTACTTCTTAAATGCAGGATCGATATTCTGAGTCTCGATCCATTCCATGACCTGTTCCGTCGGCCATCTTAACCTTGGTGACAAGAGCGGTTTGATCAACGGTGAGGGAAAGGGGAAATTGTTTGCCCATTCGGCCAAGACGAATAGCGACAACGCGAGAAGGACCAGTTGAACGAGCAAGACTTTGGAAATTTTCACGCTTGCAACCTCGCGACACGCCCGTTAACGGCATTGGTTCTGGTTTAGCAAGTCTTGCTGATCGATAGATCGACCCGAAGCCCGGCGTAGGGCACGATGGCCCGGTAACGTATTCAGACGATTGAATCACGCGTCTCAACGATAGTAGAGCGGAACGAAAGGAATGCTCAAGCCAAGTCGCACGGATCGTCCCGCCAAATCGGGTCGCGACGCGCCGCTCCCGGTTGCCGTAGTTGCTGGCTTGGACTTGAACGGCTTGGGCGTCGTTCGCAGCCTTGCAGGAGAGGGCGTTCCGACACTTGTGCTCGATACCGGCTTTTTGAAACCGACGGCAGCAACGCGTTTTGGTCGAAGGATCAGAGTCCCGGCGCTTTCCGGTGCAGGCTTCATCGAGGCTCTCCGTTCGGTTGCCGCTCGCTTTGCCGAAAAGCCGGTGCTCTTTCTGACTCAGGAAGGAAGCGTTGAAACCGTCGCAGCCGCGCTTGCCGACGTTTCGGCTTCCTATCACCTCACGATGCCGAACCTGGACGTCATGAAAAGCTTGATGAACAAGGGCGGCTTTCAGAAGCTTGCGGAGGAATTAAATTGTTCTGTCCCACGTTCCGTTCGTCTTACGCGAGACGGAGCGACAGGTGTGGTTTCGTCGCTGCGATTTCCTTGTGTCGTCAAACCGCTCACCAAGGAAGATTCCTACTCCGCCAAATTCAAGAAGGCCTACAAAGTCGAGAGCGCGGACGAGCTCGAGCGCCTCTGGCTTATGTTGCGGGATACGGCAGGCGAGATGATCGTGCAGGAATGGATCGAGGGATCGGACAGCGAAGTCTATTTTTGCCTGCAGTACCGGCCGCGATCGGCGCCGCCGGTATCCTTTGTGGGCCGCAAGATTTGCCAATGGCCGCCCTTGGTCGGAGGTACCGCGAGCTGCGCGCCGGCGCCTGAAGTTCACGATGAACTGGTTTCGCTGACGAACACGTTCTTCGATCGCGTCGGGTTTGTCGGGCTCGGAAGCATGGAGTACAAACGCGACGTTAGGGACAACCGATTCTACATGGTTGAACCGACCGTCGGACGCACCGACTATCAGGAAGAGATCGCCACATTGAACGGCGTGAATTTGCCCTATGCGGTCTATTGTGCGGAGATCGGCCGTGCGTACCGGCCAACCGCCTCGGTTCGGCCGCCGCGTGTTTGGCGGGACTTGGAATCCTATCGAAAGGCGTGCGCCGCGGGCGCCATCGACCGCGCTCTGGAGATTTCTCCTGATGCGAAGATTGTCGACGCCCTGTATCGCGCGAATGACCCGATGCCGTTCCTCTTTATGAAGTTGGAGCCGGTGGAGCGCCGCCTGAGGCGTTGGTACGGTGGTCGCTGAATGCGGCGAACGGTCAAGTGGTGAACGCTCCTCCCTTTTTCATCGTTGGCTCCGGCCGATCGGGTACGACGCTGCTGCGCATGATCCTCGTGTCTCATTCGCGACTCTGGATTCCGCCTGAGACCTGGTACCTGAATCAGATGGGCGACATGTTGGATTTGGACCGCCCGCTTGTGCCACAGGAGGTCGAACGTGTCGTGCAGATCATGACGCGACACTACCGCTGGCCCGATCTTGAACTCTCGGCCGACGAATTCCGGAGTGCGGTTGCCAAGATGACGTCTCCCTTCCTCAGCGACATCGTCGAATGGGTGTACCTCGAACATTTGAAGCGGAGCGGTAAACGACGCTGGGGAGACAAGACACCGGGATACATCGAGCTCGTGCCTCAATTGGCGCACCTCTTTCCCGGCGCGAAATTCATTCATGTCATTCGCGATGGACGTGACGTCGCGAAGTCGTTTCAGGCTCGTCGCTGGTCCGGTCGCTGGCTGCATCAGAACGCGGACGAATGGCTCATGGCGATGGGGTATGGTGAACGTTGGAAAAAGTCGCCGTATGCCGGCGCCTTTTACGAGGTTCGCTATGAAGACCTCGTGCGCGATCAGGAACGTGAAGTGCGAAGAGTCTGCGAATTGCTCGGCGAAGAATACGAACCGCAGATGCTGTCGTGGCAGAGTGATGTCGAAAAACAGGTTCCCGCCCGGGAGGCGCACATCCATGAAAAACTTGGTCGTGCGCCAAGTGCCGAAGACGTGGACCGATGGCAGAGGGAAATGAGCGCGCGTGAAGTGTTCGTCAGCGAAGCGTTTATGGGCCCGCATTTGAAGGCGCACGGTTACGCGTTGCGATTTTCAAGTCCGATCTGGACGCCGCTGTTGTGGCTGACGCGCTGGTATTGTCTGTGGGTACTTCCCGTCGCCAGTCTGCCGCACAAGGCAATTCGGGCGCTGCGGGAACGGCTCTTTGGCCAACTGGTACGGCCCGAAGTTGGTCACGGGCCATAATGCGCGACTTGCTGTTGCTCTCCTACACCTATCCGCCCGACAACACGCCAGCGGCGGTGCGTCCAGGACAATTGAGAGACTATTTGCCCGAGCTCGGCTACCAGCCGCATGTCGTCGCCTCGAGCTTCGAGGGCGGTTCCAACATGGACCCATTCGTCCATCGTGTGCCCGGCGCCCACGAGCCGCGGCGCGCCAGATTTTCATCAAAGCTTGCGACATCGTTCATGCGGAACTTCGCGCCCTATGATGACCGCCTCCCTTGGGTGCCCTATGCGAGACGCGCGGCCACCGATGTGATCCGCTCACGCCCGATGGCGGCGGTGTTTTCGACCTCCCCGTTTCTCGCGGCGCACTTTGCCGCCCTCGTTGTGAAAATGCGGACCGGCCTGCCATGGATCGCAGACTTTCAGGATCCGATTCGGGACAATCCCTTTCGGACGCGAAGATGGTTCTTTCCCTACGACATGATCATCGAACGGCTGTTCTTTCGTTTTGCCGATCGTCTGATCGCCAATACGGATACCGTGGCGGAGGCTTGGCGCGCGCGTTATCCAAGCTTGTCCAGCAAAATCTCCGTGCTGTGGAACAGCTTCGACCCGCGCGAAGAGTGCGTGAACATATCACGGCCGCGGCGGCCGCACCGTGTCCTGGCGCATGTCGGTGCGCTTTACGGTGATCGTCACCCTGCGCTGCTTTTGGCGACGCTGGAACGGCTCGCGCCCTCGAATGTTCGCGTCAAGCTTGTCGGTCCGATCGAGCCTGAGTTGCTGCAGCGTCTTCAAGGCTCGTTCGATCGCGTCTCGCAGTCGGGTTTGCTCGAATATGGCGATCATCTGGTGGACCGCGCCGAGGCGCTGAAGGAGACGGCGGAGGCCGATTATCTCTTGTTGCTTGATCTGAACGCGAAGAATGCGTCCTTCCAACTGCCCTCGAAGCTTCTGGACTATATCCGCTACGGCAAACCCATCCTTGCCTATACCCCCAAGAACTCGCCATCCGAACGCATTCTGGCCGAAAGCGGACTTTCCTTCGTGGCTATCGACCCCGGCGAATGCGCTCAGTCGCAGGACGAAAAGGTCGCGATGTTTCTAAAGCTCTCCGCCGAGCCCCGATTGGCATCGCCGCAGTTCGTTGAAAAATTCAGCGCCAAGACGCAAGCGCGGATTGTTGCCGACTTACTGGACGATTTGTTGGAGCCGAAATGAGCAGGGTAATAAAGACAGCCAAATATTGGCTCGATCGGCTCACGCTGCCGGCGCGCGCGCGCGCAGCGAGGCGAAGCGATCGCCGCGGCATCCATGAAACGGATCCAGGCCCCGCGCGCGTGATTGCAGCAGGTCTCGCATGGCTCGGTCATGCCCAGGATATGTCCGCATCGCGCGACGGCGGCGTCGCGCGACACTTCAGTCTCGTCAACGGCTGGTCAAGCTCCTATCCCGAGACGACGGGATATATCGTCGACACCCTTCTCTCCGTCGCCGAGGAAACCTCGGATCGCTCTCTTGTCGAGCGGGCGCGTCGAATGCTCGATTGGCTCGTTTCAATCCAATTTCCGGATGGCGCCTTTCAAGGCGGCATGGTCGACGAGACGCCGCGTGTCCCGGCGACGTTCGATACGGGACAGATTCTGATCGGTCTCGCGGCAGGGATGAAGATCGACGTGAAATATCGCGAGCCCATGGTGCGCGCAGCCGACTGGCTGGTCGCGAACCAAGACAGCGACGGCGCCTGGCGCAAGCATGAAACACCGTTCGCCGCCGCGGGCGACAAAGTCTATGAGACGCATGTTTCGATCGGATTGTTGCGCGCCGCAAAGCTGGTGTCCGGCCGTGGTTATCTGGAGGCCGCGAGCAAGCAAGTCGACTGGGCTCTTCGTCATCAAACGGCAAACGGGTGGTATGCGCATTGCTGCTTGACCGATTCACAGAATCCACTGACCCACACGCTCGGATACGCTTTGCGCGGAGTCGTGGAGGCGTACCTGTCGACGGGAGGAGAAAAATATCTCGCTGCCGCCTGCCGCACCGCCGATGGCATCCTTTCGGCTCTCGAGCCGAATGGCAGGCTGGCGGGGAGACTTAATGATCGCTGGCAACCTGCGGCCGACTGGGTCTGTCTCACCGGAACCTCCCAGTTCGCCGAGAGCCTGTTGCTGCTTGCCGGCCCCGCCAAGCGCGAGGATTATCGCAGCGCCGCTTTGCGGGCGAACTCCTTCGTTCGACGCACAATCGATCTCCAGGGATCGCGCGACACTTGCGGCGGCGTGAAGGGGTCCTTTCCGGTTGATGGCTGGTATGGCAAGTGGCAGTTCCTCAATTGGGCCTGCAAATTCACGATCGATGCCAACCGCGCCGAACTGAAATAGTCGCGCCCACCGTCGATTTTGACTCAGCCGTAGAGAAATGTGCCTGCAGCTTGCTCAGCGACACGCAGAGCGGTGCGCCAGGGCTGAGATTGGATTGGACTTAGGCGTACGTCCGCGCGCGCAAGATTGTCACGCTCCAACTCAACGAAGCCACCGGTCAAGGCGCGCTCGCCCAGGGCGCTCAGAATTTCACACAGCTTTTCGAAGCGGCGCACCACGATCGGATTGCCTCGTGTTCGTGTGCCGTTCAAGAGCTCGAAGCTATGGCTGACGATGATGGCCGAGGGCCTGTTCTGCGCCAGGCTCTGCCGAAGCAGCAGGTTCATTTCCGACGCTGAAATCGCGCAGAGCTGCGCCGGGCGCTGGTGCCCTGGATAGTCGATGAATGTGGAAATCGGGACTTCGACGGCTCCGTCCATTTCCACGGGTTCAACGAGAGGTTCTCGCGTCGCGATCCGGCAGGGATTGCCGAGATAAGCGAAGTTGTAGCTGCTGTCGTATCGGATCCCTTCGCTCGCCAGCGCCCGCAAGGTGTCGTTGTTCGCACCATAATTTCCCGCGCGAAACGCTACCGGTCGCGGCGCGCCGGCGCGGGTCAGATTTTCGATACCCGCGGCGATCAGGCGACGTTGATCGTCCATACTGAAGTCGCACATATTTTGCCCGCGGCGACCCGAGACGGGATCGCTCGAGAACCATTCGAGCCATTCTGTGTGAATGTGCAGCTGCACCTCGTGTCCATCAGAAAGGATCGGATCGATGGTGCGTTTCAGGAGATCCAGCCCGACGACATTTGCACTGAGCGCCTCGACAAAGAAAACCGCCTTAAGTCCCTTTTCCCGGAATTGGCGGAGTTGAAATGCGACGCCCCATTCGCCATCCGAAACGCGTCCAAGAATGGCACAGGCATAATTTTCATCGGCCCTCACGCCGCGGCTTTGGGCTAGGGGCGACAACTCTGTATCAATGGTGACTAGGACTGCCGTCATATCGATTTCGACACCTAAAATTCTCCATCCGATTTGGCCGCAAGCGCGTCAACCAATTTGCCCAATCGGACGTTATTGCGCGGCACGAAGCGTCACCACAACGATGACAATTAACCGCAATCCCCTGAACTGCTTGTATAATTGACGTCGTTCGGGCTTAACTCAAAGTAGATCAGAGCGAAGTGCGATCTTAAAGTTTTCGCCTCATAAAGGTCCAGCTTACCGCGTAGTTATGCCGACAAGGACGGCGCGAGCGACATGCAACCTTGGATGATTCAGGTCCGCACCTATCTCAATGGTGCGTGGCATTACCGTTGGACGGCCATGGCGATCGCTTGGGCGATCTGCATCGTCGGATGGATCGGCATCGCCTTTATTCCCAATCAATTCCAGGCCATCGCTAAGATTTACGTCGACACCGACACGATGATGGCGCCCCTTCTCAAAGGCCTCACCGTCACGACCAATTCGCAACAGCAAGTTTCGGTGATGCTCAACACCTTGCTGACGCGGCCCAATCTCGAGCAGGTCGTCCGGCTGACCAACAACGATGCGAACACGTTCTCGCCGACGCGGATGGCGAACGAAGAGCAGAACCTCCTGGACAATATCGCGATCAAACCGCTCGGAACAAAAAACCTCTTCGAGATTTCGTATTCGAATGCCAATCCGAATCGCGCCTTGACCGTTTCGCAGTCGCTGCTCTCGATCCTTGTCGATTCGAACATCGGCGACAAGCGACAGGACATCGAAGGCGCGCAACGGTTCCTGGACAACAAGATCGCTGAGTACGAGACTCTGCTGAGGAAAGCGGAACAGAGACGGGCTGAGTTCAGGGAGGCCAATCTCGACGTGCTTTCCAATCCCATTACGCCCGACAAGGCACGTGCCAGCGTGCTCGCGGCGCAACTGGCGCTTTCGGAATCCAAAGCGCGGCTCAACAGTTTGAGGGGACAGCTCGCGGCTATTCCGAAGATGATCTACATCGACGGGCCGGGACCGATTGTGCTTGGTTCGAGTTCGGGCAGCTATGCCAGCGCCGGTGGGGGCACAAGTCTGCTGCAGCGGCTCGCCGCGGCGAAGCAAAATCTCCTTGAGCTTCAATCGCGCGACACCGCCGACCATCCGGACGTCATCGCGGCGAAGAGACAAGTTGCCGAACTTCAGAGGGAATTGGCGGCGACCCCGCCCGAGGGCTCGGCCGGCTCCGGCAACCAGTCGGTGCCGAACCCGGTCTATGTGCAGACGCAAGGCAAACTTTCGGATGCGCTCGTCGATGTCGCATTCCGCTCCGAACAGCTCGCCGAAGCCAATACGACGCTCGAAAACTCGAAGAAGATGACCGCGCGCTCGATTGCCATCGGCGCGAAATTCGCCGATCTCGACCGCGACTACGACCTCATCCACAAGAACTATCAGGATCTCCTCGCCCGCCGCGAGTCGGCTAGACTTTCGCAAGCCGTGAATGAACAGCAGCCGCAGTTGAACGTGCGCATCGTGGAGCCGCCGCAAAAGGCACCTTATCCCGTTGCCCCGAATCGTCCGCTTTTGAACTCGATCGTCTTGCTGATCGGCTTGGTTGCAGGGATGGCCGCCGCAGTCGGGCTCAGCATCAACGCAGGGCGCTTCATCGCCAAGGAGCAGTTGGCCGCGGCATTCGACTATCCTGTGATCGGAGTCGTCGCGCGCCTTAGCCGGTTCGACGACAAGCTGAAGGCGACGCGCACGATTGTCGCGCTCTCGGCCTCCGGACTTCTCTTGCTTGTATGCTACATGGGCGTCCTCGTTGCGCTTGATGCAACATTTCGTGGGACCTTGCGGGGATTGCTATGACGGATAAGCCGCCGCCATCACTGAACCTGATCGAACGCATGGCGCAGCGCCTGGCGAAGCAGGACGCCGCCGAGGAAAAAGTCGAGCCCAGGCTCGCTGCGGTCGTCTCGCCGACGGCCGAAGTTCGCGCCAAGCCGCCGCTCGCACGCAGCGAACCTGCGCCGCAGCCGATCAAGCCGGAGATTCGCCGCGCCGCTCCCACGATCGCACCCGTTCCTCCCGTCGTTGCGCCCGTGGCGCCGGAGATTGGTCATCGCGATGGCAGGAGCCGGCAGGTCAATCTCGATTTTCGCGTGTTGCGGCAGAACGGCATGATCACGCCGGACAACATGGCATCGGTCATCTCCAACGAATTTCGCGGCATCAAGCGCAAGCTCCTGCAGAAGGCGCGTGATCCTGCCACGCGCTCGGCCGTCAACAACCTCGTCATGGTGACAAGCTCGCTTCCTGGCGAAGGCAAAACCTTCACCTCGGTGAATCTTGCGATCAGCCTCGCCGCCGAGCGCGGATTGCAGGTTCTGCTCCTCGACGCGGACGTCATCCGGCCGTCTATCGGCAACATGTTCAAGTCGACGCCGCAGGAGGGCCTGACGGACCTTCTGTCGGGCAAAGTGAAGCGCGTCTCCGATGTGATGTGCCGCTGCGCTGAAATCCCCAATCTTGCAGTGCTCTTTGCCGGCAGCGGCCATGTCGACAGCCCGGAACTGATCTCGAGCACCGGCATGGCCGATCTCTGCACCGAACTGTCGACGCGCTATCCCGACCGTGTCATCGTCATCGATACGCCGCCGGTTCTGGCATCGCCCGAGCCCGCTTCGCTCGCGTCTTATGTCCATCAGTTGATCATGGTCGTGGCGGCCGACCAGACCGACCGCCATCAGCTCAGGAAGTCGCTGGAAGCGATCGCGTCGTGCAAGAACATCAGTCTATTGTTCAACAAGGCGCCGCGCTGGAACGAGGCTGAATACACGCCTTATTACGGCTATGCCGCGGCGCCGAATGCCGCGCCGCCAGCCACCTCTTCTTAAAAAGATCGGCGCGTATGTACACGGACTACTACAAGCTTCGGGCCGAACCGTTCCTTTTGACACCGGATGAGCGCTTCTACTTCGAGAGCAGCGTTCACGCCCAGGCCATGGCGCATCTGACCTACGGTCTGAAGCGCGGCGAAGGCTTCATCGTCATCACGGGCGACGTCGGCGCAGGAAAGACCACGCTCGTCAAGCGCCTCATCGCCAAGATCGATCCGAACAAAGTTGTCGCCGCACATGTCGTCACGACGATGTTGTCGGGACACGACTTGCTGCGGATGGTGGCAGCCGCGCTGGGATTGCGCGACTTGCCCGCCGATAAGAGCGGCGTGCTGCTGCGTCTGCAGAATTTCTTCGAAGCCACGCATCGCCAGGGCCGCCGCGCGCTGCTCATCGTCGACGAAGCTCAGAATTTGTCGGAAAGTGCGCTGGAAGAACTGCGCATGCTCTCCAACATCCAGGTCGGCCATTCCGCGCCGTTCCAGAGTTTCCTTGTGGGCCAGCCCCAATTTCGCCGCCTGATCGCGAGCCCCGATCTGGAGCAACTGCGCCAGCGCGTCATTGCCTCCTATCATCTGGGGCCGCTGAACGTGTCTGAGAGCGGCGAATATCTCATGCATCGCTTAAGACAAGTCGGCTGGACCGACGATCCCACCTTCGAACTTGGCGCAATCGAGGCTCTGCACTGGCATACGGGTGGAATTCCGCGCCGCATCAATACGCTCGGAAATCGTTTGATGATTCTGGGCTTTCTGGACGAACTGCATCGCTTCACACGCGATGACGTCAATCGCGTCGCCGCCGACCTTGCCGGCGAGATCAACGGCGCAGACGACACCGATGGCGTCAGCATTGCGGATTTGCCGATCGGTGCGAATGACACCGCCCCAAACAGCCTGACGTCGCGGTTGAGCGGCATCGAGCAGCGCCTGGCGCAGCAGGAGACCTTCATGCGTCGAGCGGGCAGCTTCATTCAGGATTTCTTCAACACACGTGGCTCTGGTACGAATTAGCTGGCTGGTTTCGGAGATCTGCCGTGAAAGTTAGACGGGGAGATGACGATCCGATCGCCGGCTGGGGCCGTAGACCAGTTGCGATCAAGAGCGCCGGCGATTTCAACGCCATGACCGTCGATGTGGAGGACTATTTCCAGGTCGAGGCTTTCTTCTCGCATGTCCAGCGGGACGAGTGGAACAGCCGCGAGTGCCGCGTCGAACGGAATGTCGATCGCATCCTTCAACTGTTTGCCGATAGCGAGGCGAAGGCGACGTTTTTCACTCTCGGCTGGATTGCACAACGCTATCCGCGGTTGGTGAGAGCCATCGTCGACAATGGTCACGAACTGGCTTCGCACGGCTGGGCGCATTTTCGCGCCGATCAGCAGTCGCGGCCGATGTTTTCCAGCGACGTTGTGCGCGCCAAGAAGTTGCTCGAAGATACGAGCGGCGTCGCAGTGCATGGCTACCGGGCAGCGTCATTCTCCATCCGGCGCAAGAATCTCTGGGCGCTCAATGCGCTTGAAGAAGCCGGTTACAAATACAGTTCGAGCACCTTTCCGATCCGCCACGATCTCTACGGAATTCCCGAACAGCCCCGCTTTGCGTTCTATCCTCTCGAAGCGAGCAAGTTCATGGAAATTCCGATTACGACCGTGCGCCGCATGGGGACCAACTGGCCGTCGGGCGGGGGAGGGTATTTCCGTCTGCTGCCCTACGCGCTCTTCCGGCAAAATCTGCGGACAGTGAGAGCGCGCGACCGGCAGCCCTGCATGTTCTATTTCCACCCCTGGGAGATCGATCCGGAGCAGCCACGCATCGGTGGCACGTCGCTGAAGACGCGGGTCCGTCACTATCTCAATCTCGAGCGCACCCAGGGACGCCTCGCCCAACTGTTGAAGGATTTCCGCTGGAACCGCGTCGATCGCGTCTATCCGATCGAAGTAGCGCCATGAGCAGTGCGTCGCTGTTTCTCTGCCATCGCCTGCCGTTTCCGCCAAACAAGGGCGACAAGATCCGCTCCCACGCGCTCTTCAAGCATCTGGCGGAGCGTGGACCGGTGCATCTGGCCTGCTTCATCGATGATACTGACGATCTGCAATACCGCGATGAGGTTGTGCGCCTCGCGGGCGGAAAGTGTCTGATCGAACCGATCAACAAGGCGACGAAAGGGTTGCGTGCGATCGAGGCCGTCATGCGCGGCGAGTCCGTCACGACGGCTTTTTTTTCGAGCCTGGCCATGCGCAACTGGATCGACGAGATCGTGACGAAAAAGGCCATCGGCGACACGATCGTTTTTGGGTCCGCGATGGCGCCATACCTGCTCAAACATCGTGCCATGTGCCGACGAGCGATTTTCGACATGGTCGATGTCGACTCGGACAAGTGGCGGCAATACGCCAGGTCCTCGTCAGGGCCGAAACGCTGGGTCTTTGCCCGCGAAGCCAAAGCCATCGCAAAACTGGAGCGCGAGGCGGCGCAGGCGTTCGGCCGCACGTTGCTGGTGTCGCCCTTCGAGGCCGAGACATTCCGGCGCATGGCGCCCGAGTGCGCGGCGAGGATCGACACATTGAGCAACGGAGTCGATCTGACGTTTTTTTCGCCAGGAGCCTTCGCGAACCCGTTCCCGAACGATGAGATTCCCATCGTCATGACGGGCCATATGGACTACCGGCCGAACTGCGACGGCGCGCTGTGGCTGGCCAAAGAGGTCGCGCCGCTTCTTCTTGCGGAATTTCCGCGCGCCCACCTCTACTTTGTCGGAGCGAATCCACCCGCGGCCTTGCGCGGGCTCGCAGGTCCAAACGTCACGGTCACCGGCAGGGTGGATGACGTGCGGCCCTACATCCAAGGAGCACAGGTGATCGTGGCGCCCTTGCTGATTGCGCGCGGCGTCCAGAACAAGGTGCTGGAAGCGATGGCGATGAAGAAGTGCGTCGTCGCGACGCGCGAGGCGACGCGTGCGCTGGCGGTTGAATCGGGTCGTCAGCTTTGGATCGCCAGCGACGCGCGATCGTTCGCCGATGCCATTAGCGCGGCCCTTCGCAGTCCCGATCGTCAACAGGTTATGGAAAACGCTCGCAGATATGTCGAGCAGCATCACGACTGGGGAAGCGTTCTGTCTGCCCTGGATGAGGCTCTGGCGCGCCTGGCCAACAGTCATGCGACCCATCGGCATGTGGCATCGTCATCCTGCGCCACGACTTCACGTCCCAATGGCGCCGATCTGCGCGGGGCCAAAGCGTGACGACGATGCAAGCTGAGACGTCGGCCGGAGTGACGGACAGGGCATGGCGCAGTCATGGCGCAGCTTTGGGTGCGCTTGTCCTGCTTATTTTGCTGGCTTTCCGCACCGACGTCACGGATATGGTGGTCATATGGTGGATCTACTCCACCTATTCCCACGCCTTCCTGATTTTGCCGATCTCGCTTTGGCTGGTATGGGAAAAACGCGTGCAGTTGCGCGAGACGCGACCCGCCGTCGAGCCGCATGCGCTCTGGGCCTTGCCCGTCATGCTCTTCGTTTGGTGGATGGGTGAACTCTCGACGATCAACGAACTCAAGGAGTTCGCGATCGTCGGCATGGTGATTGTGGCCATCCTGGCCATGCTGGGGCGACAGGTCTTCAGACTCATCTGGTTCCCCGCGCTCTATCTCTTCTTCATGGTGCCGACCGGGCAATATCTCATCGCGCCCATGCAGCGCTTCGCTACGGAATTCACGGACACGGGACTGACGCTTCTGCGCATCCTGCACTACACGCACGGTACGTTCATCGAGGTGTCGAATGGCGTATTCGAAGTCGCCGAGGCCTGCGCCGGACTAAGATTCATGATCGCGACCGTCGCGCTGGGCGTGATCTTCGCCTACATCAGTTTTCGCAAGTGGTACAAGATCGCGCTCTTCATGCTGTCGTGCGTGATCATTCCCCTCATCGGAAACGGCTTGCGCGTTCTGGGAATCATTGTGCTGGCGCACTTCACCAACAATCGCTATGGCGCCGGCGCCGACCATGTTCTCTACGGATGGGGATTCAACATCGCGATTCTTCTGGTGCTTTTTTTCATCGGCTCATTTTTCCGCGATCACATCGACGACCACGTAAAAACTGGGGCGATCTCTTCCAGTTCTGATTCACCTGTGCGGATCTGGGCCGTGGTTGCGGCGGCCGCCATCTTGATCTTCAGTCTGCCGGCCTACGCCTCCTGGCGGGAGAGCCAGACCCAGGCGCCCGACATTTCAGCGCTGACGAAGCCGATGTCGATGCCGGGCTGGCACACAGTGCGGCCGATTGGAGACTGGGCGCCGGATTATGCCGGAATGGCTGCGCGTTTAGGGCTCTCTTTTGTGCCGGACGCACCGCCAGCGGCGGTACCGGTCGATCTTTATGTCGGTTATTACGCCAACGCGAGATCGGCCCACGAACTGACCGCTCACATCGACCATTTGTGGAACGCAAAAACCATGACCCTGCTGACGACGAGGCGCGTCAACGCGCGGCTTCAGGGGAAAGACCTGGAGATGCAGGAGTTGGTCATCACCTCGCCTGCGGCGCGACGGGTGATCTGGTCGGCCTACTGGATCGACGGACGGTTCACGGCGAGCTCGTTTGCGACCAAGCTCCTTCAGGTGCCTGCCGCGCTCTCCGGACGCGAGGGTCAGGCCATCGTCGCGGTATCCACCATCGTGGATACCACCGACAAGGAGGCGCGCAGGCGCTTGCGCCAAGCGCTGCTTGCTATGAGCGATCTGCCGGACAGGCTTGACGCCGCCGGGCATCGTCCTTCCGTCTCCGGCGTGACAAACTAGCGGCTGGAGACTGCGTCATGTGCGGAATTGCCGGCTGGTTCGACACGAAGGGCGAACGTCCCGCCGATCGCAATCTTGTCCAGGCCATGACCAACGCGATCGCGCATCGCGGTCCCGACGGCGAAGCCTTCTTCTTCGCGCCGGGCATCGGATTCGGTCACCGGCGTCTCGCCGTCATCGATCTGGTGACGGGCGATCAGCCGATGTTCAGCGCCGACGGGTCTGTCTGCATCATCTTCAACGGCGAAATCTACAATTTCAAATCCCTGAGAGCCGAGCTTCAGTCGCTCGGCCGCCGCTTCGTCACGCAGTCGGATACCGAGGTGATCATCCAGGCGTGGCAGGAGTGGGGACCGGACTGCGTCACGCGTCTGACAGGCATGTTCGCCTTGGCGCTTTGGGATGCGAATGAACGCGCGCTGTTCCTGGCGCGCGATCGTCTCGGTGAAAAGCCCCTCTACTACGCGCTTCAGCCCGACATGTCGCTTTTGTTCGGTTCGGAGCTCAAGGCGCTCAAGGCCGACCCCACTCTGGCGCGCGACATCGATCCTTGCGCAGTAGAGGAGTTCTTTGCGCTCGGCTACATCGCGGAACCGAGAACCATCTACGCACACGTGCATAAGCTGGCCGCAGGTTCGACGCTCCTCATCCGGCGCGGGCAAACGCCCGAACTTCGCACCTATTGGGATCCGCATCCTGCCGAAATCCCGAAAGGCGAGCTTGCGACGCTCGAAGAAAGCCTCATCGATCGTCTTGGCGCCATCGTGAAGTCGCAACTGGTCGCCGATGTTCCCGTGGGTGCCTTCGTCTCCGGGGGAGTCGATTCCAGCGGCACGATGGCGCTGATGGCGCGCGCGTCCGCCGATCCCATCACGGCCTTCAGCATCGGCTTCAACGACGACGCCTTCGACGAAACCAGGTTTGCCCGCCAGGTCGCGCAACGCTACCACGCCCATCACATCGTCGAGCGCATGGACGGAACCGAGAGCAGCCTGGCCGAAAGGCTGCCGGCCATCTTCGACGAACCCTTTGGCGACAGTTCGGCGTTGCCGTCTTCCCTGCTCATGCAATTGGCGCGCAAGTCGGTCACCGTCGCGCTTTCGGGTGATGGCGGCGACGAGCTCTTCGCGGGTTACCGCCGCTACGGCTTCCATGCCAGGGAAGAGTTCCTGCGCCGCCTTTTGCCGGGTCCTATTCGCGAACCGTTGTTCGGCGCGATGGCGAGTCTTTATCCCAACATGGACTGGGCGCCGAGGTTCCTGCGCGCGCGTCACACCTTCCGCGAGCTCAGCGTCGATTCCCTGCAAGGCTATTTCTGGAATGTTTCGGTCGTCGATGACGAGCAACGCAGCAGGTTGTTCTCAAGAAGCTTGCGCAAATCCCTGGCCGGGTATCACGCCTCCCAGGTGCTCGATCAGCACGCCCGCAATGCGCCAACAGATGATCCCGTCACGCGCGCGCAATATGTCGACCTCAAGACATGGCTGCCGGGCGATATTCTGACCAAGGTCGATCGCACCGCGATGGCGTGCAGCCTGGAAGTGCGCGTACCGATGCTCGACCATGGCTTCGTCGACTGGGCCCTGGGTCTTCCGCTCGCCTGCCGCCAGAGCGGAGGCCAGGGCAAGATCATCCTCAAGCGCGCCTTCGAGCGGCTGGTGCCGCGAGAAGTCTTGTACCGGCCCAAGCAGGGCTTTTCCGTCCCCCTGGCGGCCTGGTTTCGCGGCGCGCTCGGTCAACATTTTCGCGCGAGGCTAGAGGCGAGGGATGGCTTCGCCTCGGCCGGCTACATCGATCGCGATGTCGTGGAGCGGCTCATGGCGCAGCACCAAAGCGGCGCGTACGACCACAGCCGTACGCTCTGGCTGGTGTGGATGTTCGAGGCATTCATGGAACGCGAATCTCAACGCGCGCCGGCGCCACGCCGCGAAACGGTCGCCGCCCGCTAGATCCGCCCGCTTCCTCTCGGCAAGGCTTCGTTGCGGGCGTGCGGGCGCATGGTTGTCAGGGCATGGCAGACCAGGGCGAGCAGGATCACCATGACCGCGTCGGTGATCTCCGCAGAGCGGCCGACGAGCAAGGTTTCGAACACGCTCGTGGCCGCCAGAACGGCGCCTTCGAAGAGACTTGCCCCAACCAACCCCAAGCCGGCATCCATCAGAAGGACAAGGGCGGCGCCATAGAGAAACGTCTTTTGCATGAAAGACTGCGTATTCACCGCCAGCGAGCCATGCAGAAAGCTGAAGAACGGAATCCACTCAAAGGGTCTGGCGGCGGCTGACATCTGGAGCGGCAGGATCCGCTCCAGTGCGATCGAAACCAGAAACGCCGCCGCCAATAGCCGTGTTCCGAGCGTCCGCTGAGGATTGAGGACAAAGATCAGAAAGCCCAGCGCGGCAAGCGCGCCGATGATCTCGGGAAACGTGATCACCTGATCGACGATCAGCATTTTGGCGAGAAAAAAAGCAGCCATGGCGGCGGGGACCGCGAGGTACGGCTTGAGAACCTTAAGCCCGAACTGGATGAGGTAGGTTACGGCTCCCCACAGGGTCGCGTAGCGAAACATCTCGTAGATATCGAAGCTCGGGCTGAGCAGCAGCGGCTTCACGCTGGCCCAGTATTTGTGCAGATCGATGACGGGTTCATACGGGAACAATCTCCAGCCCAGCCAGGCGAGGAGCAGCAACGCGGCGAACGGCGACGCATCGCGCGGAACGATGGTCAGCGCCAAAAGCTTTTGTCCCCAGAGGAGGCCCGCAACGGCCCCTGCGGCCGTGCCGATGCTGTTCAAGTAGAAGTCGGACATGGCGCTGACACGGCCGGCGTCGAAATGCTGCAAAAGTTCCATACTCAGGGAGAGCAGCGCACCGGACGCGACGGTCAAGATCAGTGCCGTTTTGTAGCCGAGCTTCTCGACCAAGGCGCGCACGGCAAGAAGTCCGAACGGAAAGTAGAACAAGAGATTTGCCAGGAGATCGCCGCGGCTCTGCGGCGGGCGGCGCCAGGTTGCGAGGAAGCTCGTGAGAGCACCTTCGTCGCCTGGCGGTACGTGCAACGCGAAGGGATAGAGCGAGCCATAGATGATGGCGACGAGAACGAGCGCAACCAGCAACCACGGCCTGTTCTGCATGATCGCTACCTGCGACGATGTGAGGAGCACAGAATGCTGAATCAGTCGCTCCTAGTCACCTCCGTGCGCAAACGAAAACGGCGGCACCAAGGCCGCCGTTTTTTTGGATCGCGTGCTAACTTGCGATGTCAGGCCGACTTTTTCCGGCGGCGGAACAAGCCGACCGCGCCAGCCAGTCCAGCACCGAACAGCGAAAGCGTGATCGGCTCTGGAACGTTCTGCGGCGTGGGGCAATCGACACCCGGCGTGCAGAGATCGTTGATGTTGGCCAGGGAGTAACTGTCGGGGCCGTCATTTGCACCAAGGATCGTGGTCTCAACCGCCAGCGTGCTGCAGCCGAGCAGTTGGGCGCCACAGGCGGCGTCGACAAGCGCTGCCTGGTTGGCGTCCAGAATGAGCGCGAAACCCGTGCCGCCATTGCCGAGGTTCACGCCGGTGTCGCCAAAGAACAAGGGATCGGCCGACGTACCTGTGCAGCTATCGCCACACCCACCATCCACAGCAATGACCAGATTGTTGTTCGAGTCATAAAATTTGAGGGTGATGTCTTGGATGTTCGTACCGGGGTTCTTTTTCGTCTGCGACGGGTTGTAGACGATCACGATCTGGTTGGCGTCGGTGAACGTGCTCAGATCGCCGAGGCTATTTTTGACCGGGCCGTTAACAGCGTCGGCGGAATTTGGCGTGAAATAGCCATTGTTTGGCGCCGACGCGTCGGTTCCCAAACAGCTGTTCGTCGATATGGCGCCGCCGACGTTGGCGTCGCAAGCCATCTCCGTGCCCGTGGGATTCGTCTTATCGCTTCCAGTCTGTTCGACCGTCAAAAGACGTTGTACGGCCCCGAACCCTTGCCCGCTAGCTTGGAGGCTTGTGTCTAAAATGATGTCAGCCGCCGCTGGTGACGTTCCGAACGCCAAAAGGGCAGCTGCGAATGTTCCGATCAGTAATCTACGGTTTCCTGTCTGCACGACGAACTCCCTCAGGATAACAGACAGTTAACCCAGCAATTAGTGTGCCATCATAAATTTACGTTAGAAATCAAAGGCCAGGTCGGAGGGCCGGGTGGCCAAAAGTCGGGATTTGTAAATGGCGATGACAGATTCAACAGGTTTGCGCCGCCCAGGGAGGCGAGCTCCGACATTGCCGATCAAGACCCTTCCGCACGGCGAAGTATGGAACTCGGGAACCTGACCGAGGCGTCAAATTATATTGTGTAAACAAGTGAGAACAAATTGTAACCGAAACTGACAATTTGAGGGCCTGTTAACCGTGAAAAACCCGCAGCCTAAAAGGAAATCCCGATCTGGCACAGATGTTGCTTGCTGACATGGTTAAGTCCTGCTCCCTGGGGAGCTATTCAGCAGTTGGAGTAGATCAAAATGACAAGAACAATTTTCAGTTTGATCGCCGCAGCCGGCCTCGCAGCCTGCGCTTTCGTTGCCACACCGGCCGCCGCGGATACCCTGCACGGTTATTGCTTTACAACGGGCTGCCCGGACACAGGCGTCAGTTCGCCGACCTCGGTGAATCCGCCAGTGTTTACGTTCATTGCGGACCCCGGGCCCCAATCCGGCGATTTTATCATCGGAATCCTCGTTCCGAACGATAACAATCCGCCACCTTCAGGTTTCACGATCCAAGACGTCAACTCGCTGACAACGTGGAACTCTGTGTTGCTGAACTCGACCACATCTTGGACGAGCGGCAAACTCGGCACCTACATGACGGACAACGGCTTTACCGATCTTACAGGGGGCATCGATCATTCGGTTGGTGGCTATCTGCCCATCACCCAACATGTTGATGCGTCGGCAACCGGCTTTTGGGTGTACGAAGTCGATTTGGGTAATCAGACTCTTCAAACCTTGGCCAACGTCAACAACGGTTTGGAGTTGACGTTCACAGGTACGCTTCCATTGGGTACGTGGATAACCGGGTTCCTGTGCACGTCGTCGGGCGACACCACGACCTGCATCTTGACGCCTAACAGCGCCACAATAATCGAAGAGGGCCCAGAGTGCCCGGACTGCCACGTCGAGAACGTGCCTGAGCCGGTGACGCTCTCGCTGTTCGGAGTCGGCTTGGTTGGCGCCGCCGCGGCCGCTCGTAGGCTGCGCAAGAAGGCCAAGGCCGCCTAATCGGCAGCTCTGACAAAGATCAGGGGCCGTCCGCGTGGACGGCCCCTTTTTTTGGCCAGAATTCAGAGACCAATCCTCAGCCGCGTCACGAAGGTCGCCGCATTGCGACCACTCTGTCCGGCCACATCGACCTGATAGGCCGCGTCGTTCTGCCAAGAGATTCTTCCGTCGAGGAACGACTTGGTGTAGCCGACTTCCAGGTCGGTTTCGGGCGTCGCTTCGGCAAAACCGATCCGCTCACTTGCGAATGTGAGATTGCCCGATGCGTCGACATTCGTTGCAGCCTGCAAGATGCCGTTTCCGCTATAGACATGCATCGGCCGCGTCAGCGCCAGTCCGAGCGAGTCGTCGCCAAGGATATCGCTCGTGGCGACGGCAACGCCGTACGAGCGGCTGCGAAGCGCACCTGCGCTGTTCAACAGACTGTCGGAACGCGCCGCGAGTTGCGTCAGGCCTTCGCCATAAGCGAGCGTTGCAACCCAGCGCGGCCCAAGCGCAATTCGAAGCGAAGCATCGATGGCGGACGTGTCGGCGGAACGCGCCAGATTGAGCGCGCCGGAACCGACACCGCCAAGTACGCCGTTGATCTCGGCCGTTTGCGACGCAATGACGCCAACCCCGCCCCAAGCGGCGAAATCCCACGACACGCTCACGACGGCGGCTGATGCGCCGCGCTGATCAAAATTGCCGGATGGATCGTGGACGGTGTAGCCGTCGACCTTCGAAGACGTCAGAAGTCCCTCATGCGGCAAACCCGAAGCCAGCCAGGAATAGCCGGTGCGCACGCTGAGACCGTCCGCCAGGCTGACGGTGGCGCCGGCATAGTTGCCGCCGTCCGTGAGCGAGGCATAAGGCGAGTTCACCGCGGAGGCCGAGAGGAACAATCCCGAATAGGCTTCGCTTGCACCGGCGTCATACTGATTGATGCGGCCGGAGAGACGCAGCCGGTAACCCATATCGAAACTCACATCCTCGAACGGCGACGCGCTGACTGCGAGATTGCTCATGGTGGAACGGACGACGTCGCGCGATGTGGTGCCCGACGCGAGCGTCGCCGGGGTCGTGACGGTATTCACCATGCCCGACATGGTGACGAGGCCGAGCTCCGGCGCGTAAGCCGCACTCGAAACCGCCATGAGACCGGAACTGACGCTTCCCGGCGCGCTTGCCGTTGAAAGCAATTGGTCGAGCATCACGAATGAGGACACATCGAAGCCGTCGTTGTGCACGCCTTTGCTGAGATCGGCGGTGTATGTACGATCGAAACCGTCGACGGCAACGACTTTCTTCAGAAGGTTGCTCTGCAGCAGGCCCGCACTCAAGACGCCGCTCAGAGAAGCGCCGCGAATATCGTTCGAGACGGAAGCCGTGCCAGCCGTGGTCGTAGATGTCGTTGTCGTGGACGTGCTTGTGAGGTTTGTGCTGCTGGTCGCGAGCGTCAGCGTGCCATGTGGTTTTAGCGCGTTCGCAATGTCGACGACGCCCATGCCGTAGACCGGATCGGGCCCAGCCGCGCCCAGATCGATCGCCGTACCGAGAATGACCGAGGCGACCTGGCGCATCGTCAGATAGGGCCAGAGCGCCTTGATGTCCGCCGCGACGCCGCTGACATAGGGCGCGGCCATCGACGTGCCCGAAAGCGTCGCGGTGCCGCCGCCGCCGACGGAGGAGATGATCGCGGAGCCGGGGGCGACCACAAAATAATTCTTCATGCAGTATTTCTGGCCGCTCTGAGTCATGCAGGTCGTACCGGGAACCTGGCTATATTTTGCAATGTGGTTGGTGGCATCGAGGGCGCCGACTACGATCATGCCGCCGCGGACGCCGTCATAAAGTGCCGCGCCCGTGAGAAAGCCGCCGGTGGGAACCGAATTTCCCGCGTTGCCGGCAGATTCGACGATCAAAGCGCCGTTCGACACCACCGTCTTGGCGACGCTGATGTCGTAGGATGACAGAACACTCCCACCCAGGCTGAGATTGATGATGTTGGCGCCATGCTGAGAGGCCCAGAGGATTCCACCATCGATATTGCCGGGGCAGCCACCCGTGTTGGAATCGCACACCCGCACCGGAAGAATGTAAGCTGCAGGGGCGAGACCGACGGTCAGGCCTGCTGCGATGCCGGCAACGTGCGTGCCGTGCGTGATGGTGGGCCAGACGGAGTCGTCGCCACCGAGCTTGTTGTCCTTCGTCGCGCAGAGCGTCGTCGATAAGCCGCCCAGACACGTGCCGGGAAGGACCCGCGTGGCGCCCAAGGCAGTCTTGAATTGGGGATGATTGAGCTGCACGCCGGTGTCGACGATGCCGATGATGACGTGCGTCCCGGTGGAATTTCCGAGAAACCCCATCGAATTCGCGATCTGGCGCGCGGTCAGGTGATAGCCGGTCGATGTCGATGCCTTGGCCAGATAGTCGATCGAGGCGGAGTCGGAACGAGGCGCGGCAAAATCGAGTCCCTGGATAGCCGCTCGGTGCGCTTTGTGCGACGTGGCGGGCGGGGTGGTTTGGTCCTGAAAGACGGAGCCTCTGAGGCCCGAATCGAGCGCGGCCTCGACCGGCGTTGGCACGGCGATGGGCGCCAGAGCGGAGCAAGCCATGACGAAATTTCGGAACGAACGCATCACGGCCACCCTTTTTTTCGCGGGGGAGCCTATGTGCGCCGTTTTAACGCGTAGTTATGATGTCGCCGAAACTTGAGGTCTCTTCCAACGAATCGTTCCGACGTCGCGATCCGTCGCGTGGTGCGCGAAAATCGTGCTAACCAGGAGCGCCGATCGCAATATCGGCGGCGACGTTGCATACAGCAGGCCCATGGTCACAAACGTCGCACCCAAGTCCCACCCGCGCGCCGATGCTTCGCAAACTATGCTTTCGATCCTGACCGTTTCCACTTTGTACCCGAACGATGCCCAACCAACGCACGGCGTCTTTGTCGAGACGCGGCTGCGCAAGCTCGTCGCAGACGGGCGCGTGAGGGCTCAGGTGATGGCGCCCGTTCCCTGGCTGCCGCCGCATGTCTCCTATGGCTCGCTTGGCCCCTTGTGGTCCGTTCCGCGACTCACGGAACGCCATGGGATTAAGGTGTCGCATCCGCGATATCTCGTCGTTCCGAAGGTCGGAATGAATCTGGCGCCGCACATGCTTTATCGCGCCATGCACGGCGAATTTCGCAGGCTTCAGGCCGCGGGTCTGAAAGTGGATCTCATTGATGCACATTACTTTTATCCCGATGGCGTGGCCGCCGTCTGGCTCGCACGCGCCTTTCGTCTGCCCGTCGTCGTGACGGCTCGCGGGACGGACATCAATCTCATTCCGGCTTTTGCCTATCCCAGAAGGTTGATCGTGTCGGCAGCAGAAAAGGCCGATGCGATGATCACTGTTTGCAAGGCTCTGAAGGACCGACTGGTCGAACTCGGTGCAGCGGACAAACGGATTCGGGTTCTGCGCAACGGCGTCGATCTGGAGCTCTTTCAGCCGCGCGATCGCGAGCCGCTCCGTCGCAAGCTGGGGTTGAGCGGATTCGCCATCGCCTCGGTCGGCCACCTGGTGGAACGCAAGGGCCACCACCATGTGATTCGCGCGCTGGCCGCCATGCCCGATGCAACATTGCTGATCGCCGGAGACGGCCCCGAACGGGCCGCTCTCGAACGGCTGGCGAGCACGGTGAACGTGGCCGAGCGAGTCCGGTTCCTGGGCGCGCTCGATCAAGCGGCGTTAGGTGATGTCTACAACTGCGCCGATGTTCTCGTGCTGGCATCGAGCCGGGAAGGGTGGGCGAACGTGCTGCTCGAAGCCATGGCGTGCGGCACGCCCGTCGTGGCCTCGCACGTTTGGGGAACGCCTGAGGTCGTCGCGAGCCCCGAAGCCGGTGTCTTGATGCCGTCGTTGGACAGTGACGGTGTCCTTGCGGGCATCAGAGCAATTCGATCAACGCCGCCAGATCGCGCGCAAACGCGCCGATATGCCGAAGGTTTCGACTGGCAAGCGACGACCGAGGGACAGATCGAACTCTTCAGCGAAATCCTCGCGCGACGAAAGTAACGCTATGTGGCCTGATCCGCGCCGAACCACGCGCCATAGGCCGCGAACATGCGATCTCCTGTATAGTCACGCGAAGCGCGCGCCTGGTTCGCGGCGCCAATCTCGCGCCGCAAGGTTTCATCCGTCAGCAATTCCGCAAACGCATGCGCGAGGGATCGCGCGTCCGTCGGAACGACAAATCGCTGGTTCTGCGTCGCGACCATGGTGCGCACATCGCCGACATCGCTCGACACGATGGGCAATCCCGCGGCCATCGCCTCGATCACCGACGTCGGCATCTGTTCGGTGTCGGACGACAAGGCGAAGATGTCGAGGCCGGCATAGACTCTCTCCACATCGCTCACGTGACCCATGAATGTCACGTCACTTGAGATCCCGAGCGTCGCAGCATGCCGGACGAGTTTCTCGCGCTCCGGGCCGTCGCCGCAGATGACGAGACGGCATGCGTGATTTGCACGCACAAGGTGGAACGCGTCCAGCAGACGGATCAGGTTTTTCTCTTCGCGCAACGCCGCCACCGTTCCGATCACGGGCAGATCGTCTTGTTGAACGCGGGGTTCGCTTCCGGCATGCGCGAAGCGTGCGCAATCGATGCCGTTGGCGATGTAGTGAACCTTGCCAGGCCTCAGGTGCCAGACATCGAGCGCCAGGCGTTCGAGCTGGTGCGAGGGCACGATCACGTCGCTGTTGCTGAGCAGGATGCGCCGCGCCCACACGCGTCTTCGCAACTGTTGCGTCGCTTCCTCTGGCCCAAAACCGTCTTCGACATGCACGTGGCGTGCGATCTTCGGCAGGTTGGCCATGGCCCATTCGATCGTGCCCCAATTGTACGTCACCAGGCACGCGGGATGCGTGGCGCGCAGGATCTGTCTGAACAGGCGCCGATTGGTTATTGCTTGGCCTCTGCGATGATCGAGCGGCCAGAAATCGACGTTGAGGTCGGGCTTCAGTCGCTCGCTGCAGGAATAATCGCCATCCATGGCTAGGATCACGTGCCGGAACCGGTCGGCGAAGTGGTTGGCGATGGCCGCGAAGCGAACTTGCGGGCCGCCGACGCCGAACGTGGAGAAGACGCTCAGCAACAGTGGCTGACGCGGCTTGTCGCTCATTGCGCGCAAGTGGGCCCGAAGGCGCTGGCGTAGAAGGCGTCGAGATCGGCAACCGGCTGCCAGCCGAGCTCCGACTTGGCATCGCCGCAGTCGAACTGGGCCTTCAACCCGCGCGAGAGAATGTCATGCAAGGAGGGCATGGGGATTTTGCGGCCGCCAATACGTTTCACGCACCACTTGCCCACTTCGCTGGCATAGAGGCTATACGGACTCTTGCCATGAAACCGCAACGGCCTGTGGAGGCGTCGCGCGAGCTCCGCCAGATAGTCGCGAGCGCTGGGCCTGAAATCTCCGACCAGGTTGTAACTTTTCCCCTCGCTCGGGCGGTCCAGCGAAAGGACGATCGCGTCCGCGACGTCTTCGACAAGAACGAAGGGCAATGGATTTCGTCCCTCGTTCCAGCCGATGCAGTGCTGGGTGTTGTTGAAAAATCCCAGTCCCGAATGAAACGGCGATGTTCCCTGACCGACCACCAGTCCCGGGCGCAGGACCGTCACCGCGAGCCCCGACTGGCGGCGCATCTCGGCAAGCCGGACCTCGCACAGCGCCTTGGCGCGCGCATAGTCTGCGCGGCTCTCGGCCTGCGCGTCGGGCATGGCGCTTCCCGTCACGGTGCCGGCGTCAGGTCCCAGATAAAGCGCCGCAATCGAGCCGACATAAATGAGGGGCTTGTTCCCATCCGACAAGCAGGCTCTGGCAACGGTTTCCGCACCGCCGACCATCGCATCGCGGATCTCCTCCCAACTTGCTCCGCCCCCGCCATGGGCAAGGTTGACGACGAACTTCGTCCCTGCGATCGCGCGTGCAACGTCTGTGGGATTGCGGATGTCGCCGCGATGGAGCGTCACACCCTCAGCGTTGAATTCCGCCGGCAGGTTTGTCGTGTTGCGCGCCATGACCGATACCGTCATCCCGGCCGCGCTGAGGCGCCTGACCAAAGCAGTACCGATGAATCCCGTTCCGCCGAGCACGGCAACGTCGCGCTGGCTGGTCTCGTTTGGGAGCGGGCGCGGCGAGCGAGGCACGCTTGCAGGCGCGATCTGTGTGGAAATGCGGTCGCAAAGCGAAACGACCTCGGCGCCGAATTGCGCGTCGAGCAGCGGCTTTGTCCCGTGATCGACGGCAGCGTGGAAGTCGGCGATGCTGACGCGCATCGACTGGAAGAAGGAGTCAGAACGTCCAACCAGGCCCAGCGTCGAAAGTCCGTAGGAGAGAAGGTTTCTCCAACTGGCAAAGCCAAGTGCGAAGCCCTGACGTTGACCTGAAACAAAGTCATCGACCTGTTCCAGCCAGCGGGTCCGCGTCTGGGACCAGAATCGGTTCGCAAGAATATCGGCGAACAAGATGCCGTCATCGCACACCACGCTCACCTGCCAGACCGGGAATTCCTCTCCGACGGCAAAACGCAGCGACGCGGGGACCGTTGTGCCGGACAATGTCGCGCTGAAAGAGGGAACGAGCCTGACCCCGGGAGCGATTTCGATAGGCTGGCTGCCTGCTGCCTGAATCGTCTGGATTTCGCCCAGGAGAACAGCGATTTGCGAAATGGGATGGACGGCTTGCTCCAGCAACAGATTGCGCGGTTCGCGAAACATCCAGTGACCGAATTGGCGGGAGTCGAGCTGGCGAAGTTGCGCGTGGTAGATGACGTTGACGAATCGCGGGAGACCAAGCCTGCGTTGGTGAACCGCATCGCGAAGGCGAACGAATGCCGGATGAAAGACGAAGTTCTGATTGACGCCGACCGGCGCAGATGATGCGGCGTCGACAAGCTCCTGACACGCCGCGCTGTCGGTTGCGATCGGCTTCTCGATGAGAACTGCCTTGCCGGCCCGCACCAGCGGCAGCGCCGTCGCCGCATGGAGATCCGGGGGGACGAGGACGTGAGCCCGACTGAAGCTGCCCGACGCGAGCGCCTCCTCGATCGACGCGAAACTTTTTCCAATCTTATAGCGCTCGGCCAGTCTCTGGCGGGCCGCGCCGTTGGGATCCACCACCGCTGTCAGCGGGATACCGAGCGCGCGCAGCGCTTCGGCGTGTATCCCGGCGATATGTCCTGCGCCGACGAGGCAGGTCCCGCGCGTGTCGTCAGGGTTTGTCATTCACGGTCTCGGGACCTGCCGGCCAGTTGCGCTCGTGGCGGTGATATTGGGTTGAACCTTGGCATGCAATGGCAGGCGGGACGCGGCAGAGTCGGCATCGGCCGACCAGCAGAGGATCAGCGCATCAACGGCGCTGGGCTAGCGCACGCCATCGGGCCAGAGCACCACCCGCAGCGTCTGCAGCATGATGGCCACATCGCGCAGCAGGCTGAAATTCTTGATGTAGAAGAGGTCGTATTCGAGCTTGCGCTGGGAATCTTCGAACGACGCGCCATAGCGATAGTTGATCTGAGCCCAGCCCGTCAGTCCGGCTCTGACGCTGTGACGAAGCTTGTAGAGGCGCAACTCTTGCGAGAGTTCCGCCACGAAGCACGGCCGTTCCGGGCGCGGTCCGACGATCGACATGTCGCCCCAGAGAATGTTGAGAAGCTGGGGGATCTCGTCGAGACGCGTGCGGCGCAGAATGGCGCCGACCTTGGTGATGCGCGGGTCCTTTTCGTCGGCAAACTTCGGCCCGTTGGTCTCGGCGTCCTGATACATGGTGCGAAGCTTGATGAGCCAGAACACGCGGCCATTCAAAGTGACGCGCTCCTGGCGATAGAAGATCGGGCCCGGCGAGTCGAGGCGCACGGCGAGCATCGACAGCAGCAAAATCGGAAGGCTCACGAAGAGAGCCAAGGAGCTGAGCACGATGTCGAGGCCGCGCTTGATGCCGTCGTCGAGCATGCGCATCTGGAAGCCGGTCGAATGCAGCAGCCAGGAAATTTCCAGCCAGGCCAGGTCGATTCGCCCCGTCATCCGCTCGATGAAGGAATTGAAGTCGGTCACGGGGAAGCCTTGCGCCTTGCACTGCAGAAGGCCGTCGAGATTGATGCCGCGCCGATCATCCAGCGCCACGACGACCTCGTCGATATCGAGCCGCATCGAAAGTTCGTCGACCGCGGAGAGCGACAGCGGAAAGCGAGCGTTGCGGTCTGGCGCCAAACGCGGCTTCATCGAACCGTCCTTGAGGATCGCTTCGCTGGCGAAGTGGATCTCCTGCAGCGTGCCGTGTGCGTGGCTCTCGTTCAATTCATGGATATAGCGGGCGCGTTTGCCGGTGCCGATCACCAGCACGCGCCGGCGGAACAAATTCAGATTGAGCATGATGCGGATGATGGTGCGGCTGACGAGGGCGGCACCGAGCGAAATGCTTGTCCCGATCAGGATGATCGTGACGTCGCGGCTGATGCTCAGATAGACGCGCGCCGACGGATAGAGGTAGGGAAAACCATAGTGCAGCGCCACGAAAATCACGGCCGCCGCGAACGACAGCGCGATCGGAAGCCGCGCCATCGAAAGCGATGTATTCAGTATCGCGTCCCGGCGATAGCAGCCGGTGGCGTAGAAAAAGAGCAGAACGACGAGGACGGAGAAGCAGACGACGACGCCGGCTTGTGCCATGCCCTCCAAGCCGAGCCGTTGATAGATCAGAAGCAGGACCGTGGCCTGGGTCGCGGCGATCAGAACGATGTCCAGGAGGAGCTGCGCGACATTGGCGGCCGGCACATAACGGGGAAAGCGGCGAGGGGCCTGCTGCAGTTGTTCTGTCGGCCGGTTCGCTTCCGCAGTCTGTTGACCTCTGACGCCACGTTTGTCGTCGCTGGCCGGGCGCCGGTGCGCGGAATCTGAAACGGCGGGTTTGACGTTCGTCGCCGCAAGCCGCAACGACGAAGTTATGCTCTTTGGCGATACGCCATCTAAGCTCATCAACAACCCCTCACCGCGCCATACCGAGTTTTCTTACGTTCTATGCAGCTTCCAAGCCGCGCGACGCGTGCCCATTACCCTAGGCGAGTTCATTCAAATTACGCTTTATCCCGTAAGGTTTTAGAGGCAATCCCCAAACTGGTCCAGATTACTTGTAAGTTTACGGAATTCGATTCTGGTACATCGTACAGTTAGCTATCGGACCAAATTGAGACGAAACCGTGACTACGACTCCTTAACCATGTTTCGAAAACGCAGAGGTCGGCCTTTTGTGCCCCGGTGCGGGCGACATTTCTTGGGCGAACCTGTCATTCGCTTAACGGTTATTCTGGGGAGACGGTTTTCAGCCGAACTTGCTTTGCACAAGAGGCTTGCGCGGCCATGAAGTGTGCACGGCGCGGCGACGGTCAAAGGCGCGTCCGCCCAGTGGGCGCGAAAGCGGAGCAAGTCGTGCGGTGCGCGCGGCCGGATACGCAACATTTAGTGAAAACAGCAGTTGGCCGATGAGCGGCGCGAAAAGCGCCGAAGCGCCGAACCAAATCGCGATTGCCAGAAAGACCGTCATCGAACCACCCGGGGGGCGCTCAGAGCTAACATTTCATAGCCCGAGTCGCTTTATTTTTGGTTAATTGAGCTGTGGACAACCCGCGGGCCGCAGGTGGCGATCACACCCCCCAGCGCCTCAGGCAGCAGCGTCCCGGTTCGACGCCGGCCACAAGTGCTTGCCGAAACTGCCGAAACCAAGTGCCGGTGGCATCATGGCGATGACATGGGATACGACGTATCGTCCGCCAGCCTCCGAGAGTTACGCACATGGATTCAGCGAACTGGTTGGTCTCCGTGGGCCACGCAGGACACCTCGTCATGCGGTCGATCCCGAACGCCCTTTGGCTTGCCTACAGCTGGGCCAAGGACTGGCAGGTTTTTCTCGGCGGCACGTTCATCCTGATCGCGGCTCAAATCTATGCGCAAGCCAGCGTCCGCTCCGCCCGCATTCGCGCCGCCGCAAGTGTGCGAGCTGCGCAAATCGCAACCGGGGCGATGCCCCTCGCGGAGGAACGGCCCGCGCCGTCGTTCTCGCAGACGAGCACCTTCTTGCCGCAAGAGCCGTCCCGGCCTCCTGCCGTCGAACGCGATCTTGGGCATAAGCTCGAGCAACTGAGGAGCCTGATCCGCTCCGCGATGGCGTCGCTCGCCGCCGATGTCGATGGCGCGGATGCGACGGGCAACATCTACTGCGAACGTATCGTGCGTCTGCATTTCGAGAACGAAGAACTGACCAAAGGCCTGACGGCGAACACGCTGGAGCTCTACAAGCGATTTCTGGCGCAGCTTCTGACGGTGCGCCGGGCGAGCGAGCGCGGGCTCGCGCGGACGGATTTGTCGGAGGCTCTGTTTCAATTGAACGCGCGCGCGCGTGAATTGGCCGCGGCGCTCGGACCCGCGCCGACCAGCGCCAGCGCGCGACCCACGCGCCCGCAAAATCAGGTTCGCGGCTGATCGCGAAAGCGCTCGGCCGCTTCGGGAAACGCCAGAATCCACTGCCGCTGCGCTTCGGTTTCCGGCACTTCGAGTCCGCGCGCATCGGCGATCATGTCGAGCGCGACGTCCGCATGGACGCCCAACCATATCAGGACGCACGCCGCGAGCGTCGTCGAGCGGCCGATACCCGCGCGGCAGTGAATGGCAACCGAATGACCTGACGCAATTCGACCCGCCAACAAGGCGACGATGCCGACGAACGCCTCCAGCGAGGGCGGCACCGATTTGTCTCGGATCGGAAACGACAAAAACTCGATGCCGAATTCGCGGCAGAGTTCGCTCTCGGCGTCGTTCAGCGCCGGAATTTCCGACGGTTCGAGAAGACTGACGACGCAATCGATGCCGTCGCCGCGCCAGCTCAGGATCGTGTCCTCTACACGCTCGGCGTGGCGTGGCGCCGGCATGATGGCAAGATTTCCGTCGCGATATTGGTTGATCCAGAAAAGTTCCATGCTCGGACTGCGACTGCGTCTCTAAAAGGGCGCGCCCCTTGCGGCGGTTCGCAACATAGCCATGCGAAAAAGCGATGCAATCCCGCGGCTTTTACAGGGTGAATGCCCTGCAGTGTTGATTTCTCCCGTTTACGAAGAAACCATTGCCTACTTTCAACGCTTGACAGGCAACAGTAGTAGCAACCCGCCGACGTCCCGTGAAAGCCATGCGCGCGAATTCGTCATCGCCGTGCCCATTTGGACAGCGTTCTCCGTCACGCCGGGCGCGCGCCACTCTGGCGTGCGCGGTCGGAACGCTTCTGACGATCAGTACCGCAGAAGCCGCGCACCCTCGCGTCGGAGACGCCTGTCCCACCACGCTGCGCGCTTTCCTGCCGGTTTCCGGTCGTGATGCCGCGCTCGTGGTCGACGGTCAATCCGGACAGGTTCTCTACGCGCGCAACGCCGCAGCCGAGCGTCATCCGGCGTCGCTCACCAAGATGATGACGCTCTATCTCCTGTTCGAAGCGCTCAAGGCGCACCGGTTCTCGCTCGCGACACCGGTGACGATCTCGCGCCACGCCGCGGCGCAGCTGAAGGTCAATCTCAATCTCAGGCCCGGAATGACGATGTCGGTCGAGACGGCGATCAAGGCGATCGTCGTGAAGTCGGCCAACGATGTCGCTGTCGCGATCGCGGAAGCCGTGGGCGGCACCGAAGGCCACTTCGCGCAACTGATGACCGCTAAGGCGCGCGCACTCGGCATGCGCAACACCTTCTATCACAATGCGTCTGGCCTTCCCGATGCCTTGCAGGTGACGACCGCCGACGATCTGGCGCTTCTGGCGCGCCGCCTCGCCTATGATTTCCCGCAATACTATCCCTACTTCGCCACGCCGAGTTTCGGCTATCACGGCATGACCTACTATACGCACGACAATCTGCTGTACCGCTTCAAAGGCACCGATGGGATCAAGACCGGCTACACCAACGCGTCCGGATTCAATCTCGTCTCTTCGGTCGTGCGCGACGGGGCGCATGTCATTGGCGTCGTGATGGGCGGCAACACTGCGCGCCAGCGCGACGATGAAATGGTGCGCCTGCTCGCATCGACATTCGGACGCGTGCATGCGAACCCGTCGCTGCTCGAGCATGGCGTCATTCCCTGGAAGAGCCCCGCCGCCGAGACGATGTCTCAGCCGGCCACGCCTGCGTTGCCCGGTCCTCCCGCGCCTGTGATCACGCTGGACGCGCCGACGCTCAGTCCGCTCCTCGCTAAAAGCGGCGAGATCGATGAGGACATGGCCGAATCTTACGTCGGCGATGCGAGCCTCACATCGGAACCACCGAACTGCGTTCCGAAACGGGCTGTTCGTCGCGTCTGATCCCTAGTTGAAGCGACGCTCCCACTCGAACGCCGAGCGCACAATCTCATCCAGATTTTGATGGGAGGGCCGCCACTTCAGCTCGCGCTTCAACTTGCTTGAATCGGCGACGAGCATCGCGGGGTCGCCCGCGCGCCGCGGCGCCTCATGCACGGGAAGAGGCGCGCCAGTGAGCTTTTCGATTGCGCCCACGACCTGGCGGACGCTGAAGCCCTCGCCATAGCCGCAATTGTAGATCGCTGGTGAGGCATTTGCGCGCAAGGCATCCAGCGCCAGCAAGTGCGCGGCGATGAGATCCTCGATGTGGATGAAATCGCGAACGCCTGTCCCGTCGGGCGTCGGATAGTCCGTGCCGAAGATGTCCAGGTGCGGCACGCGCTTCAGTGCCACCTGGCAGGCGCGCTTAATCAGATGGGTGGCGCGGGGCGTCGATTGGCCGGTACGCTTCTTCGTGTCGGCGCCGGCGACGTTGAAATAGCGCAGTGCCATGAAGCGGAAGTCGTGGGCCTTTGCCGCGTCTTCCAGCATCCATTCCGTCATCAGTTTGGAGCGGCCATAGGGATTGATCGGCTCCTTCGCTGCTTCTTCCGTCACGAGCTCACCGTTGCCCATGCCGTACACAGCCGCCGTTGAGGAGAAAATGAAGTGGCGCACGCCCGTGGCGACGCAAGCCGCCGCCAAGGCGCGCGAGACCATGGTGTTGTTGGCGTAATATCGAAGCGGGTCGGCTACGGACTCGGGAACGACGATCGAACCGGCGAAATGGATGACGGCATCGACCTCGTGCTCAGCGATCAGGCACTCGACAAGCTTTGCATCGCCGGCTTCGCCCTCGACGAAGCTTGCCGTCTCGCCGACGAGGCCGCGCACTCCGGTCGAAAGATTGTCGAGCACGACGACGCGTTCGCCGCGATCGAGCAGCGCGTACGTCATGTGACTGCCGATATAGCCGGCACCTCCGGTCACCAACACGCTCATCGTCGT
>Ga0207674_10000176_pt1 | contig 78267 bp, 109 predicted proteins | sample KBSCornC72_FD_184303 | JGI IMG/M metagenome (GOLD analysis project Ga0207674, IMG submission 184303) | Corn rhizosphere microbial communities from Kellogg Biological Station, Michigan, USA - KBS Corn C7-2 (SPAdes) (version 2) | ecosystem: Host-associated > Plants > Roots > Rhizosphere > Soil ...
GTCGTTGACGCCTTTGATGAACGGGAAATGGATCTTCACGATCTTCTTGCTGAAGTCCTGATAGTCCTTCAGCATGTCCAGCGCCTCGCCCACGGGCATCGCGGCGGGCATCCACTGGCGCCGAAACTCCTCGGAGACACTGTAAAGCGAGTAGTAAATCGTCGGCGTGATGAAACGGAACACGTCGCGCAACGACCGCTTAAACGTGGTCGGCATGATCGTCGAGATGTTGAATTTGGAAGGGAGCCGCTCAGCGATCGCGAGCTGGCCCAGCTTGTTCAACAGCTCGTCCGCAGAATCCAGGAAGTGCCGGTTAGCCAGCGGCTCGCCGCGCGCCATGAAGTTGAAGTGAACGAGGTCCGCGGGCGCGTTGTCCCGTTCGCGCTCGCGGCGGTAGTGCCGGAAGACCTGGAGGGCCTGGCTCAAGAAGTCGTTGTGATCGGAGTCCGTGAAGCTCGTTTGGCCCGTGGCGGTGAGGTGGCAGAACGTGCACCCTCGATTGCACCCGGTCTGCGACGACAAGTAGCAGATGAAATACTCTCGGCACTTCCGAACGTATCGGCTTTCCAGGAACCCGACGAGCTGGTTTTCGACGAAGTTGACTGAGCGATCTTCCGTCGAATTCAGGACCTTCAAGCCGTTCACGTTAGGCGCCTCGTCTCTTGGTTGGGTAGGAGGTCGGCGCGCCTCGGTCTCGGATTCACACCGCGGAGACCGAGACGCGCCGGAAGATCGTTAGCCCTTCGCCGCCTCGGCGTGAGCCGCGGCCGCGCCCTCGCCGTCGACGATATATTTGACCTTCGTGAACGGCCGGTTGGCCTTGGTCATGATGTTGACCGCGCACGCGCGGACCATCTTGCCCTTGCACGGGTTCGCCGACGACACCATGAACTCGATCACCTCCTCGGTGATCTTGTCCTCGGTCACGGCGAGGACCGATTGCGCGAACTGCTTGATGTTGCCGAGCGCCGGCTCTTTGTCGAGAGTCACCATCCAGGAGACCAGCGAACCCACGGCGCAGTCGACGTTGTTCGACTCCAGGATCTTGAATTCGGCTACGAAAGCGTCCTTCTTGGTCCGGGTCTGAAGGGACTTAACCGCCTCGATCTCCAGGCGATAAACGCCCGGTTTGAGGTAGTTGCCGCCCTCGCTATACTTCGCCTCGTTGATCTTGCCAAACAGACCCATAGCATTGCTCCTTTGTCTTCCGTTCGTTTTCTTGCAACGGGCTTAGCCCTCAAAGGAGCCGAGGCCCTCAACGGACCGGCTACAGCGCCGGTCCCAACACTTTAGAGCTTAACTCTGCGGCCGCTCGCGTGGGGCCTATTTTTAAAGGAAAAGAGAGCCCGAATCGCGAGGGGCCGCGACGAGCAACGGGCCCGAACGCAACAACGCCCGCGGTGGTTAGGCGCGGGCGTTGAACGAACGTAGCGGCTGGCGGCGTTCTCAGATCTCGCAAACCCCCGAGCGACACCGGCCCTCGGACGCTTCCGCCTTGGCCTCTTTGGCGAGCTTGACGGCCTCATCCAAGGAGATCGGCGTGAGTGGCTGATCCTCCCGGCTACCATCGGGGTAGACCGTGATTCCTTTCAGCTCGGGGAAGAACTCCATGTAGAGATCGGACAGCTCCTCGGCCGACGTACCTTGCGGCAAGTTGATCGTCTTGCTGCAAGCGTTGTCGAGGTGCTTTTGCGCCGCCGCCTGGATCTCGAAGTGGTTCCGCAGCGACAGATCGAAGGCACCTTGGAAGTGCTTCACCGAGCGGCCCTCGTCAATGAACCGCTTCAACAGCGGGTGGATCACGATCTCTTCCCGAAGCGCGTCGCCGTCGCGGAACTTGCGCCGATAGGCGGGCGCAAACATAGGCTCGATCCCGGACGTCACGCCGGAAACCATAGACGTGGTCCCCGTGGGCGCGATCGTGAGGAGGGCGCAGTTTCGGATCCCGTGCTCGCGGATCTGGGCCCGGAGCGTTGGCTTCAGGGTCTTCGCGAAGCCTCCGCGGAGGAACGGCTCGGCCTGGAACCTCGGGAAGGCGCCCTTCTCCTTGGACAGTTCGATCGACGCCTCGTAAGCGGCGACCTTGATAAAGCTCATCACCTTCTCCACCATCTCTAGGCCGCGTGCGGAGCTGTACTTGAGACCCAGCAACAACAGCATGTCGTGGAGACCCATCACGCCGAGACCGATCCGGCGGATGTCGTTCGCCGTCGCCTGAATCGCCGGCAACGGGTAGTTGTTGACGGAGATGACGTTGTCCAGGAAGCGGACGGCCAGGCGCACAGCCGCGCGGAGCATCGGGAAATCCAGATCGCCGCCGTCAACCGGGTCCACGAACCGGGGGAGCACCAGCGCGCCCAGACAACACACGTCGTTCGCGATCAGCCCGATCTCGCCGCAGTTCGCTACGTGCAAACCACCGGTCCAATAGGTGTGCTCTGGATCGTCCACCGTGATCGAGTAGACCGGCATATCGCCCCGTTCTTCGACGTCGACGATTTCGTAGGACAGCTTCGGCGGCTTGCAGGACGGACCCCGAGAGAGAGTTTCGTCCAGACGCTCGGTCTTGTACTTCTGCACGAACCCTATGAGGTCGCGGAAGATCTTGCGGCACTCCGCCGTTCCGATGTTCAGATCGTAGCTCTCACGACATTCGTAAGAGCCGTTGGAGAAATCGACGACGTTCGCTTGATTCACGGTGTAGTAGGAGCGAATTCCCAGCGACGATAGCATGTGCTGCACGGTCTCAATGATCGGTAAGCTCGCCGCTTTCAGGGTCACGCGGCCGCCGGTGACCGATCCGTTTGCCGAATATAGACCCCGCAAAAACCCCCGTACCTCACGCGCGCAGCCGCGCGCGAAGCGCTCCGGCACTCGACGCTCGAACGTCTTCGGCAACGGTCCCAGGGTCGTTCGAACTTCCCACGCCTTGGGCTTGAGCCCGTCTCTGTTAGCGCCGATCAGGTGCTTGATTTCGCTCGCATGGTAATCTTCGTCATTTTGCCCGATGATCAACACGGTCAAGTCATTGCTGGCCCAGTGCGTGGTTCCATCGCCCAGCACCATTCCATCCATGATGTCCTGAGGATCGAGCGCCGTTGCCTCCGGAGTCGGGCCGACGGCCCAATCGATCGTGGTCGCCTCGCCTACTGGGATCTTCGCGCCGTTCTGGAGCACCTTGTGATTCTCAGTCCCGAGGAACTGTCCGGCACGGGTTCGGTACAGCTTGACCGGCTTGATCCCGGTCATCTCCTTACGGATGACCCTTGTCCATCGGCGCCCGGACCAAATCGTAGAGCCGACATCGATGTCCGCGAATCGTCGGACGCCTTCCGGTGTCAGGACGGTGGCGGTCGCCGGCTGACACGGGTTCGTGCACACGATCGGCGCGTGATAGGAAATGTTGCTCATCTTGTTGAAGAGGTACCCGTTCAGCATTCCGGGCTCGCCGCTCTTCAGCGCGTTGGCTATGATCTTGTCCCAGATCTTCCGAGCCGGGACCGATCCGATGATCTTGCCCCGGAACTTGAGATGGAGGTCCTCGCCCGCCTTGACCGCCGCGAAAAAGATCTCTGGGTTCTCGTCGAACCACACCGACACGTTCGCGTTCGTGAGTTGCTTCAAGTCGAGTTTCTTGTCGAGGAACTCCTCAATGTCGCCGTGCGAGAGCCCGAGCGCGAACATCAGGGCCGTCCTTCGCCCACCGCCGGCCTTGATGACCTCGCCGGCCGCGTTGAGGATCTCGAAGAGGCTGACGGAGCCCGTCGCGTGGCCTCCGGTCCCCGAAATCGGCGTCCCGCGGGGACGGATCGGGGAGGCATTGACGCCGAGCCCTCCGCCGGTTCCGCAGATGACGATCATGTCGGAGGTCGTCTTGCCCCAGCCCTCGCGACTGTCGTCGGTGCCGATCACGAAACAATTCATGAGCTGCCCCTTCGGACGCCCCGAGCCGTACATGATGCGGCCGCCGGGCACGAAGAGATTCTTTCGGAGCAGCCCCGAGAACTCCTCGCGGTAGCGGATCACCAGCTCGCCGGATTCAGCGGTCGCGACGTGGGACCCGACGCGCTCGCACGCCTCCGTCCACGACTCGTCTCGGTGAAGGGCGTAGCGTTTCGAGAAGATCTCGGCCGCGAGGCCGGCCGGCGCGTAGTCGGGGACGGAGGCGAACGGATCGGGGCCGAGAGAGGCGGGAGTTTGCACGGTTAGGCTCGTTTGGTGAAGGGTGGGAAAGGCGGGCTACGAGGCCGCCAGGGCGGCGGCCTTCTTCTTGGCCTTCAGGATCTTCGGATTCAGGTGCGGGTAACGTGCACGCGCGGCCTTGTTCCACGCCGCGATCTCGGCGGCCGGCGTGAGCGCCAAGGGCTCCCAGCGGCCGCGATACGCATTGTCGCCGTAAACGAACCACGCGTATTCCGTGGCGTCGCCGCCCCATCCGGTGAAGCTCGGACGATTCGGCGACGTGAACAAACCCGGCCGCGTGCGATCCGTGAACTCCGCGCGCTCTGTCGCGCCTAGGAAGTTCTGCCGCAAGAGCCAGATCGATACCTTCGCGATCCGCTCGGCCGTCTCGATGAACTCTTGCGCGAGCGAATAGGGCGGGTTGCTGATGACGAAGCCAACCTCATGATCGCCGATCGACTTCGCCAGATCCATGAACGAGCCGATCGCGAAGCCCTTCAGCACGCCAGCCCCTACGAGCTTTTCCAGCGCGGGCCGGCACTCCTCGCGCAGCTCGAAACCGATCAGGATCAGATCGGGCCGGAGCTTGTGCAACTCCGTCAGAAGCTCGCCCTCAGCGCAGCACGGATCCAAAACGACCGCTCCCTTATCTATCGAGAGCGTATAGCGTTCCACAAACCGATCGACGGTCCACGTCGGGGTGATATACGCGTCTTCGGGTTCCCGCTCTGTGCCGCGGCCGGTTGCGCTCATGCCTAAGAGCTTAACAAAAACTTATGCGCTTAGGTCTCCTTTTTCGTCAAACCTCCACGTGACCCCACGCGCGACCGGATCGAATCATGCGGACAAGCTTTCGCGAGACGCCAAAATGTTCCGCGATTCCGGACACGGTACCAACACCGGCGACGGCCAATCGCTTTAGTCTTGTCGCTTGGCGCAAGGTTAGCTTGTTGCTCCAATGCGCTTCGCCGCGAACCGTGCGGCCGTTTCGTACTTTGTCGGCGCCGTTATCTTTGGGCGTTCCCCACGCCACGTTTTCCGGCTTGTTGTTCGTCGGGTCGTCGTCAAGGTGTCGAACTAGGGAAGCGCCGTCGGGCCTGGGGCCGTGGAACGCTGCCGCTATCAATGCGTGGACGGAGCAGTAGACCGGCCGTCCGCGATTCCACAGAGCGACGCGAAGATACCGGCCACGTTTCGAAGGGGACAAAGCTCGAAGAGGTCCGTCAGTTCCTCCGCTTTGGGTGCGCGTCGAATATATCCGTCCATCGGCGCCGGCCAGATATCCAGGGACGTCGAGCGGTCGAAAATCCATCGTCATCGCTTGAACAAGTCGCGCGTGCTTTTCCACTCGATACCTTCGGACTCGATGTTGATCGACTCGCGACCGGCGAAGTCGAACGCCTTGTCTCCAAAGCCCAGCTTCTCGGCGAAGTTCAGCTTTTGGCGCTGACCCGTGGTGCTTTCGATATAGCAGGCGTCGCGCACCGAGTTCCTAAACGCGGCCTCGGTCTCCGTGGTGTGCACGAACACATCCACCGTCACCTCGTCCGCAAGCTGGCCCGGACGGTGCGTGCGGGCGATCAACTGTTCCATGTCGGCACCGCCCGGGATCGGGGTCGTGAGCAAGTTTTGGCAGAACGGTTGCAAATTCTTGCCAACCCCGTGGGCTTTGGCTGAGCAAATGATCACGGGCGTCGCCTGCGCGTCGACCTGGGTGAGCGCCTCGTTGGCCTTCGTGCCGGGGCCGAAGAACGGCCAACCCGTTGCGGCCGCCAGCCTCTCGCCAACCGTCGTGTGCAGGTACCAGACGATCGCGGGCGCGGCCTTGCTGGCGTTCTTCTCCGCCCACGCGATCGCGGCCTTGATGAGGAAGTCGTGGATCCACACCGCCTCACGCGGCGGCTCGGGGCGATCCTTCACCGCTCGCCATCGGGCATAGGTCGTGCTCTCGTATTCGCCACGCTCGATAGCCGCAGCGATCAGCATCGGCGAATCCAGCCCCTTACGGCTCAGGCGCAGGATCTCGCGTACCTCGCGGTTCCATTCCTTCCGGGCGTCGAGCCATTCGACATCCGGAACCCCGTCGGGCCAGGCCCACCGATAATAGAAGCCGGCCGCCAGCTGGCGCGCGACGCGCGCGACGGCGAGCGCGTCCACCAGCTCTTCGCCCTGGATCTCCCAGCGCGCGCGGACATTCATGATCTCTTGCTGGATCTCGGCCGGCACCATCGGCCGAACCGCGTTGATGATCAGGGACGTCCCGATCGCGCTTTCGGCCGTGGCGACAACGCCAGGGGTCTCGACCAGCCGGCGACGGAACGCCTCACGCACGACGTGCTGGACGTTCTCCATCACGTGCTCGTCTTCGTTCTCCCAAAGCTTCGCGACGTCTCCCAGCTCCTCGTCGGTGCAGAGCTGCAAGAGCGCGCCCGGTGGCATCGGGTCATCTGAGACGTCGAGGGCCTCGGCCCACTCGCCCAGCGTCGGGAAGTGGTTCGGGAGCGGGGAATTTTTCCGTAGGGCCAGCTCCGCGAGGTGCTGATAGTCTTTGAGGCTGCGGCGGGTCATCGTTCCCGAGAGGCCCACGAAACGACACTCCGGGTGATCTTTCATGTAGCGGAGGAAACGCTTCGTCCTAGCCGCCGTTCGGTAGCGTAGTGAATGTGCCTCGTCGGCCACGATCAGATCCGGCTTGATGTCTTCGAGGATGTCCGCGCTCGTCGCGCTCGAAATCTGGGAGTAAGCGACGACTCGGATCCGGGCGAGCGGGATTTGCCACTCTTTCGAGAGGCGTGGGATATCGACGTTGATCAGCTGCGCGCGCAGGGCCGGCGGCACGAGGATCACCGTCATCCTGGCATTGAGCGCCGAGCCCATGAGGAGGGAGGTCAAGGTCTTTCCCTGGCCTACGCCGAGGGCGCCGAACAGTCCGCCCGCGCGCCGCGCTTCGCCGAGCGCCGCCGACTGCACCGGCCAAAGACGCATCTTGCCCGGGGCTCCGGGCTTGCGAAACTCGTCGGTCAGATCCTCGGCCGTGTCAATGATCGGGGGCCGCCGCTCGATAGTCAGGATCCTCTTAAGCTCGTGCGAATCGCGCACGCCTTCACGGCGCTGCGCCTTGCCGACCTTGGACGCCTTTGTGAAGCTCGGCTCCTCGGGCAGCTCGAACAACGTGGCGAGAGAGACCCGTCCTTTCGGAAGGGGCTTGCGGTCTTTCTTCTTCCCGACCTTCTCGACGCCCTTGAAGAGCCCACCCGAGACGGGCCGGGAGACCTCGGAGAAGATCGACGGCCCTTCGAACGGCGCGCCCGCGGCGCCCTCGGGTGAGTCGAACCACCCGACCTTAGCGAGCGCCTCGGACGCGGCGGCGCGGATATCGATCGCCGCCGTCGCCGGGGCCGCCGTTCGGATTTCGGGAACCACGAACGGCTCCGCCTTATTCGCTCGATACGCGGCGACCCCATCCGCTATCGCCTTTTCTCGGGCGGCCTTCTCGGCCTCGGTCTCCGTGCGAGGAGGGACAGGCGCGGGCGGCGGAGTCGCCTTCCTCATCATCTCGAAGAAAGCATCGGCTCCGGAGGAGGCCGGCTTCGACGCTGGTATAGGCGTCCCGGGGCGGACCTTGAACAAGGCCGCGAGTTCTTCGGATACGTTCACGGACCTTCTATCTTAACCGATTAACTCAGCTCAGGGACGAATCGCCGTCGGGCTTTGCCGCGATCGAAAGAGAAACCCCGCCATCGTCGCCCTGCTCGATCACCAGCCGCTCGATTCGCTCGACCAGCTCCTCCGGGGTCACCTCGATCAGCTTCATGGAGCCGGCGCGCCGGACGAGCGCCGTCAGGATCATCACCATCATGTTCAAGCTGTTGAGGTGGTCTTGGGCGTGAACATCAGCCAGATGCAGGGCCATCAACAGATCGCGAATTCTCTCGACGTGCTCGGGCTGGGCCACTCCCTTCGCCCATTCCTCGGCCGCACGAAATTTGTCCTCGGTGTCCTTGCATTCGTCGATCTGCGCGCGCACGGATTCAATGGAGTCGGGCATAGTGGGGGCTAGCCTTTCTTCGTAGGGGCGGGAGGGGAATCCAGAACGTTCAAAAGCTTATCGGACGCGTCCGGGGCGAGGTGCGCGTAACGCATCGTCATCGTGATCGAGGAGTGGCCTAGCCACTTCTGCACCCGCTGCATTGGGATCCCGCGCATGGCGCAATGGGATCCGAAGGTGTGGCGGAGCGCGTGGGGGTGAACTACGCGGAGGCCGGCTGTCTGGAGCGCACCTTCCACGACGGTCTTCAGGTAGGCGCGCGAGAACGGGCGGCCGCTCAATGGGCCAACGAAGACGAAATCGGATCCCGCAACTACGCGGCGCGCGCGAAGCTCCTGCAAGGCGTCCGAGAGCTGAAGCGACATCGGAACTTCTCGCGGACCCGTTTTGACGTCGACGAGTTTGGGCTCTTCCCCCGAGCGGTATCCGGGAATCAGTTGCCGATCGTATTGGATCGTGTTGCGCTCGAAGTGGACCCGATCCCACGTCAAACCCAGCAGCTCGCCCGCGCGCGGGCCGGTACGGATCGCCGTCAAAATCAAAGCGTAGGCGTTCCATGCCTCCGGCCCGGAGTTCGCGAGGAGCCGCTCGGCCTCTTCGAACGTGAGAAAGTCGAACTTCGCTTTCGGCACCTTCACCGACGGAAACTCCGGCATCGAATCCAACTCTCCCCACGAGACGGCCGAGCGCAGGATCCGACGAAGCGTCTGGAGCACCAGGGCCACGGTCCGAGGGGCGAGCGGCTTCTCCCCGCCGTCGAGGCGTCCGCTCGCGCTCATGTCCGCCGCCATGCGATCGATCACCTTGCTCGTGATCTGGGAGAGGAGGAAGCCGCGCTCCCGGGCCTCGGGCGTCGTGAAGGCCAGCTCTCGAAAGTAAGGGATAAGGCGCTTGCGCACGTGGTAGGTCTTGCTTTGGATCGTGGTGGGGCGGTTGTTGCGCGACGCGGGGAACGTGTCGAGCCAGGTCTCGGCGAACTCCTCGAAGGTCTTGACGACCTTCGGTGGGGCCGGCGCCCGGGATAACGCCTTTTGGCGGGCCCGCTCCATGTCTCGGCGCGCCTCGGTCTTGGTCGGCGCCGTGCCTGAGATCCGCTTCACCGACCCGTCATCGAGTCGGAATTGCCGGCGCCAGCGGTAAACCCCATACTTCGCGTCGTGCCTGATGTTCAAGGACATCGGTGGATCCTCCAGTAAGCTTTAATACCCTACCGCAGGAAAGTGATCCGGAAGAACCGTCAGACCCAGCGCGCTAAGATCGTCGTCGGTCTTGCCGCTCGCCCAGCACCAACGGCGCTCGACGGTGCACGTTCCGGCCTTGTCCGCGATGCCAACCGCGACCACGTGCACTAGGTCGGCGCGCCCGGTCGCGGCGCCGATCCACTCTCGGAGGAGGAGACGCGCTCCGACGGCCACGTCTCGCACCGTCTCGTCGGTCGGGATCGGAATCTCGACGCGGAAGCGACCGCGGATCTGTCGGGCCAGCTCAGGAGACATCCGACACGCCATCGCCTGGCGCGTGAGAACGGAAGAGGGTGCGGCCGGGGCATAGGTCGCGACGCCCTCGACTCCGCCTAGGGTGATCGTCTTGACCTCGGTCTTCAGACGGGCGGGTTTCTTTGCCATGTGGGTAAAGGTTAGAGAGGGCGCGCGGGGCTACTTCCCCACCCGTAGAAGATTCCTAACGAGTCGGCGTCCCAACCGACCAGCCGGTCAGCCTCCGCCGCGCCCTCTCTAGTGCCTCGTCTTAGGTCTCGAACCTCTCCCGCTTGCGCGGGCGCCCCGGACGGCGTTGACGAGACGCGGACTAGGCCGCCGATTCGACGCGCGGAGAGACCGACTTCCGCGAGACGCGCCCGAGCAAGAGATCGCTCTTCGTACCGTCGCCGTTGGTCAGGCCCTCGAACAGGACGACCGGGACATCCTTCTGTCCGTCGGCGTAGGTCGGAGAGATCCGCACGTCGTGCTCGACCGTCAGGGACGGGAAGTCGAGGTGGAGCTTGTCCAGGCCCTCGGCGCTGAGGGTGATCTTCTGACCCTTCACGAGCGGGATGACCTTCGAGGACCGGGGAAACCCGACCTTGAACGCCGTGCCCGACGCGGCCAGGGCCTTGAAGGTGTCGGCGAGGGCGTCCGAGGACGACATCACCAAAGCGATCTGCGAAGCCAGCGGAGCCGCCGCCGGGTTCTGAGCCGCCCACTTCGCCGTCATGCGGGCGATCTTCGCGGCGCGCTTGCTCACCGAGCGCACGGAATCCTCGAAGTGCCCGGCGGGGTTGTCCTTCAGCTTGCGGATCGGCGGGACCGTGCGGACGTGCTGCTTGCGGGCCGGCTTCTCCGTCGTCTCGCCTTCGGCCTTCGCGGTGTTCGTGGCGCTCTTCTTCGTGCCCATGATTTTCTTATCTCCTTCGGGTGGTTCGTGTCCTGGATGACAATTTGTAGAGTAACAAACTTTTACGCGTTAACTCGTTCTTTCTTTCGCGGCCGATTCTTTTTTAACGCGTAACGTTTTCAGCGGAGGCCGCGGAAGATCGCGGCGGCGTAGGGGGTGATCACACTCTCGAACACATCAGCTCCGGGCGTGCTGGAGTCGACGATGATCGCCGAAGGCAGGCCCTTCATGAGAAGGCGGATCGCGACGGCCAACCAGCCCTTGCTCTCGTAGCGGATCAGGCGGTAGTCGAGCGCCTTGGAACTCGACGCGGCCAGGCGTTCAAACCCGTGCATAAAATCGGACAGGTGCGCGGGCGTGGGGCCATCCCAACCCTTGCCGGGCATGCAGTCGATAAAGAGGATCCGCACCGGGCACTCGAACGCCGGATCCGGATTGTTGAGCTGCTCGCGCAGGGCCTCCAGGGCGTGATCCGCCTTGGGCGGGGTCGGCGGCACCAACTCGTTCAGCACGCCGCCGAAGCCGGTGAGGATCTCCTCCGCCGACGGCGTGGCCGGCCTGCCGGTCTCCGGGGCCGTGTAGGCGGCCATGGCCGGCGCGCTCGCCGCAACCGTTGTGGTCCCCGTGAGGCCGGGCTGGATCAGTCCGTTACCGAACAACGAGGCTGGGCCGGCGGTTCCGGTCGGCGCGGCGCCCGCAGCCGCCTCGGCCGCGCGGGCGGCCTCCATCTCGGCCTTGGTGCGGCGCTTGCGCTTGGCTGGGGCGTCCGTGCCCCCGGGAGCCTCCGAAGCCGCCGGAGCGGCGCCAGCGGGCGCGGGAGGGGCCTCCGGGGCGCTCTCCTCCGACTCCTCGGCCTTGCCGTCGCCCGCGTTCGCTGCCGCGACCTCCTCGGGTGTGCTCGTGTCCGGCGGCGCGTCGCCGGGCGTCAAACCACCGATCCCGACCTCGACGGCCGGCGCGGCGGGGGCCGGCGCGGCGGGGGCCGGCGCGGCGGGGGCCGGCGCGGCGGGGGCCGGCGCGGCGGGGGCCGGCGCGGCGGGGGCCGGCGCGGCGATAGACGTCACCGTGCCGACCGGCGTCACCGTGCCGACCGGCGCGGCGGGGGCCAGATTGCCGAACAGAGCGGCGAGCCCGTCCGGTGCCTTGGTCGTGGGAGCCTCCGCGCGGGCCACACCCGCCGCCGGGGCGGCCGCGGGGGCCGGTGCGGCGGCGGGGGTGGCCGGGTTGGAAACTGGAGCCGGAGCGGCCGCGGGGGCGTTCGAATTCGCGGCGGGCGTCCCGAACAAGCCGGCCAGGCCCGCGGGGGGCGCAGGCGGTGCCGAAGGTGCGGCGGCCGGGGCAGGCGCGGGGGCGGGAGGAGGCGCGGCCTTGGCCGCCTCCATCATCTTCGCCAAGAGGCTTCCGGGGGCGGGCGCGGCGGAGGGGTTCGTGGGCTCGGACATATTCGCAGGTCTCCTAACTTGAAAGAGTTTCGTTCCGTTCGCTCCGGCGTTGAAGCCGCAAAGATCTCGATAGAAGCAGCCGCCGTATTTGTCGCAGCTCTCGACGTTGGGCGGCAGCTTGTCCGCGGTAGCCGGGCCGAGCTTCGCCCAGCTCTGCATTTCCCGAACGACCGCCATGTCACGCGCCCAGATTGCTTCGACCTCTGAGCGCTTCGCCTTCACGAAGACCGGCTTCGTTTGCGGGTGCACGCGCGAGGTCAGCAGGTACAGGAGCCCGATCTCGATCTCCTCGTAATCGGAGACCGCGAAAAGCCACTTCGCATTGATGTTGAGCTGAGTATCGTTCCGAACCTCTTCGGGCGTCTTAGCGTAGCGAAAATCCGAAGTGGTCTTGTAGTCGGTGATCTTCGCCGTCTTCCCGTAGCACTCGATAAAGTCGATGTATTGAATCAGCGAGGGTCCGTCCTCATACGTCGGAAGCGGACCCTCCTGCTCGACCATGATGCCGCCGCCCTCGGACTCGTGCGGCGCCCAGAAGTCGCGGTCAGTGCGCGGCGGCGGGAGGTACTTTTGCGCCGCCTGGACAAACTCCAGGGTCGTCACCGTCGTCGGGGCGTTGCCGTTCTGATCGTCGGTAACCGTGACGGTCGGCAGAACCTCGCCCGTGGTCATGTAGGCTTCGAGCGCGGAGTGGATCGCGACGCCCTTCGTCTGGTTGCCGCGCATGGGCTCGCGGTTCCCCAAAATCGACGCGTTATACCACTTGCGCGGGCAGCCCTTGAAGCTGACGATCTGGGAAGGGGACACCGTGTTCCACGCGCGCTGTGCGCGCATCTGCGGCACGGGCGGGGACGTGGGCGCCGCGCCGTCCGCCGCGAGAGGGGGAATCACGACGCCAGGTCCGAAAACGCTCATGCGACCGCCGATCTTGGTTCGTAAAGGGAGAAGAATTCCTCGGGCGACTTCTGCGCCGGAGGCTCGGCCGTCGGAAAACGCGTCAGGTCGACGACCGTGAGCCCCAAGCGTTGGGCGGCCTCGCGCTCGACGGCCATGCGCGAGGACATTTGGCCGAGCATTACCATTGCGTCGCAACGCGCGAGAAGATCAAGATTACCGCGGGCGGCGCGGATCGCGTGGTCGATCGTCGGCATGTCCTCGGCGCGCGTCACGCCCAGCACGAACGAGACGTTGGGCGACGTCGACTCGACACACCAGCGAAGCCAGCGGTGCAACCGCGGGTCGCGCTCGGGGAATTCGTGGAACGAGTGGCTCACATAAACCAGCATGACCGGTTCCAACCTTAGCACGCTAAAAGTTAGCGCGGTAAAAATTTTTGCGTCAGCGAAACGAGGTCAGGACGAGCCCGACCGAACAGCACGCGAGGCCAGCCCAGACGTTCCAGGTGAGGGCCTCGCCGAAGACGAAGCGGCCCAGCATCACGGGTACGATCACGCCGGTCGCCGCCCAGAAGATGGCGGCCCGGCCGAGCGCCCCGCCGCTCGCGCGCAGGACTCCGAGCCAAAGCGCCGACACGAGGACGTAGGACGCGAGCGCGGCCGCGAGATAGCCGCGTCCAAGCGAGTCCGCCCACCGCTTCGCCGCGAGATCCCCGAGAGCCACGATCGCGTCGCCCGCGAGCGCGAGCGCGATCATGGTGCCGAGCTTCACGGCAGCGCCCGCGCCAGGATAGAGATCGCCAAACCGGCCGTGATCAAGAAAGCCGCGACGCCGCTGAGCACGCGCATTTCATCGGGGGAGATCACGACTCGCCTCCGGCGGGGCCGTCGCGGTCGTCGGAACGCACCAGCCGCAGCGCCGGACGGGCCTGCACCGCGTTCGAGGGGCCGGCCGCTTCGGCGTCGAAAGGCGCGTCCATCGGCACCGCGGTAAGACGGCGCTCCGCCTTCTCGGGCGCCTTCGGCTCGCCGCCGTCTTTCGCCCGCACCATGCCGATCGCTTCCCAGGGGAGCGTTACGAAGAACGGAGAGCGCGCGAAAGAGAGCGTCGCCGTGATTCCGAGCGGGCTCACGACGAGATCCGGGATCGGGGTTTTCATGTCGAGGCCCAGCTCCAACACCGTGACCTCGTTCGCGGCCTTGATGTAGTCGGGAAGTGTGACGCCTTCCACCTCGTTCAGGACCCAAACGAGGATCGAGTCACACTCTTTGAGAAGGGCCCGGACGGCCTCGACCTTCATCTCCTTCGTGATCGGCTCCGAGTCCATCATCGAATCTCCCGCGCAATTTTTTCGACGGCCGCGATCTTCTTTTTCAGCGAGACGATCTTGCGCGCCGCGAGCTTTCTTACCGCCTCGACCGCCTCGGCTCGGAGCGTGAATGCCGTACGCCCTATGACGAATTGCCGGTGATAGGGCTCGGCGTAGACGTACGCCCCATCCGGCGGCGAAGCCTCAGTCTCTTGAATTCCTCTCGTCTCCCAATATTTGACCGTGTAATACCTCATGACCGACTCCCGTCCTTGAACAGCTTCCAGCCCAGCGCCCCTAGGAACACGGCCACCGCGACGACGAACGGCGTCAGGAGCACGCCCATCAAGGAAAGCGAAAGGTCGGTCGTCACGGGCGCCTCCATCCGATTTCGAATTCGAGTTGATCGATCTCGTCGTCCGTGAGCCACACGACGGCGTGAAGCCACGTGACGCCGAAGAACTTCGAGATCTCTTTCACGTAGGCGTGCACGGCTTATCGTAGGGCGCCCGGCGGCAGCTTCGAGACGTCCACGATCCCGGCGCGCTCCACCAGGGCCGCGAAAGGGTCGTGCGGGCCGGGGCTCTTCAGGCCGCGGGACATCAGCCACTCCGTCGCCTCTTTCCCGTGCGCGATGCTTTCGAGGACGTCGTCCTTTGCCCTGTGCGCTTCCGCTCGGGGGAACTTGTCGCGGCCCATGGCTCGGGCTAAGAGCTTGATCGACGAGACGTCGAAGACCCGATAGTGAAGGCGCTTCGCAAGCGTGGGCATGTAGGCGCGCAGGAACCCGAGATCGAAGTGGACGGTTGAGCCGGCCAACGTCGGCAAGTCGGCGCGGTCCTCGACCTCAGGAATCAGCGCCAGCAATGCCGCCTCCACCTCGGCGATCGTGATCGCGCTGAGCGAGCACTCTAGGACAAGGCCGTTTTGATTGTGCATCGCCTGCACGTATGGGTCCCATTTCGTGAAGCTCTTCGCATAGACAGAACTGAGAACCGCGTGATACAGCGGCTTGACGTTGAACGGATCGTTAAGTTCCGCCTCGGCGGCGTAGATCTCAAGGATTGCGTCGTTGCGAGGGTCGAGGCCTGTGGTTTCGAGATCGCACCAGATCAATTTCATTTCGCGTCCGCATCCTTTCCGACTTCCGTTTTCCATCTCTGCCAGCGCGCTATTGCCGCCGCGCTGAGCTTGGCGCGCACGTCTTCCGATACAGTCCGCCCTTTTCGTGTCGCGCTCATCTTGGCTCGCGTCTCAGCGGACGCGCTTCGGCCACGCTGCGCTTGGCGTAGTCGCTCCTTTGCTTCCTCCGAGTGGCGCCGTCCACGAAAGGAGCTAGGCCGGTCCTTTTTCGCCGCACTCATGTTAGCGCGGGCCGTCGCAGATTTGGGACGACCCTTCAGTGATCGGCTACGTTTCTGCCGTTCTTCCGCCGACTGCTTCCGACCGGTCCGTCCGAACTTAGCGACACTCATCTTGGCGCGAGCCTCGGGCGTGTGCTTGCGTCCGAGGGTAGGAGATCGTCCTCCGGTGCCGACGTTCGTCAGTGGCTCCCCGGCGGCCCGCAATCGTATGATCCAATCGTTCTCGGCGTCATAGACTTCGTCTGATGAGCCGTAGCGCTGCAACACCCGCACATCGTACGGAAGAGATCCTGGACGCTTAGGAAGGGAGCGCAGCCATGCCGCTTTACTGCCGTCACGTCGGCGCTCATCCTGACGTATATGACACTCCTGCGCGTGGGCGGCGCTTCGAGCCAGTCCTCTAGCGGACGCTCCGACATAGTGACAACGTCCGGTCCGCGGGTCGATTAGCCCGTAGATCAGAAACGCCGAGACATGTTCGTCGGAGGCCATCGTAACCCTCACTCGTATTTTGAGGCCTCGATGCGGCTGCGTCGCATTCGTTCGTTGAGCCAGGCGCCAACGTTCACTCGTGTGCCGGCTCCGTTCGGTGGCAGGACGGCGGCGTGATCGGGTATGGCAAAGTACACGATTGACTTTTGCCGCTCGTCCGACGACAAGACCTCGTGCATCGTCGCTGTACCGAGCCCGATCTCCTCGGCGATTTCCCCCAGGTGCGCCTGAGGGTTGAGCGAGCGGATCCGGCGAATGACTCGGCTCGGCTCTGTCTCGATCGCGCGGAAGCACTTCGGCTGATCTCGGTAACACATGAGCGTGTACAAGGAAAAATCGAAGTGCGGGTTGGACGTTGACCCAGGTGGATAATCCAGCACGCGCAGGGCCCCGTAACGAATATCCGGGAGGAACGCCTCCGGGATCTCGGCCTCCATGGCGGCCGCCGTCGCGATGTCGTGCGCGCGCTGGAGGTAGTCCATCAAGAGGATGGCGTCCTCGTCCGGCACGGCCGCCGTCAAGTATTTAGTCGCGACGTGCGCGTATCTTTTTCCGTAGTCGATCCTGCCGTCGCCGTTCGGGATCTCCTTCACGGTCGGTCGATAGCCCGGATAGTCGTCGCGGAACACGAGCGCGTGAAGCGCGTTGTAATCGTCTTCGGAAAAAATCGTCTTGGGCATTGGGCGGGGTCCTTTCACTCGTAGTCGCGGATGGATTTTCCGATCGGGAACCTAGGGATCCCATCGGCCGTGAGGTTCTGATAGGCGACGGTTAGGAGCTTCCCTTGCCATTGCTCCGGGTGCGCGAACAACTCAGCCCGACGCGCGTAGCTCGTCTTTAGGCGTGCCCGGAACTCCTTGCCCTCGGCCGTGACGCACACGAAGGATCCGACGGTGCCGACGTCCTTGCCACGGCCTTCTTCTGCGCCCGTGATTTTGTACTCGCTATCAACGAAGTTCTTCAGCTTTTGCAGGAACATCGATCGTTTGCCGAACTCGTACGGACCCTCGCCACGGATCATAGAGCCTTCATAACCGCGCGCTAGATTCAGATCATGGCAACCCATGATCTCCTCGTGGTTCGCCGCGACGTCGGTGCGCACCTGCACCAGCGGCGCCCCGGCCCCGTCCAGCAAGCGCTTAAGCTTCCAGTGCCGACCGGAAAACGGGGCGTCCTCAGACGGCAGATCGTACACGTGATATTCGATCACTTCGTGACCGGCTACCGGCTCCGCGCTTCGGATCAAGCTGATCAACCCCTCGAAGTCTCCATTCATGGAATGGACGTAGGCCTCCCCGTCGAAGACGTAGGAACCCGACGGAAATCGAGCCTCTAGTGCGGCAGCGATATGCGGAAGCGAATTCACCCGCTTGCGGGTGCGGCTCCAAAGCTCACAAACGCCGTCCTCGACCACCGCGATCAGGCGCGTTCCATCGAACTTGGGTTGGACGAAAACCGGAAACGCGAGCTTTGAAGCAAAGTGCGGATAGATCTTCGAAGGCGCCAACATCGGAAGAATCCCGCCCTCGATCACGGCGTCGACCTCGCCCGCCTGCGCCGCCTCGATGCTCTCGACGTATCCTTTTTTGCGCTGCTTCGTGTGACGAGCGAGCGCCTCGGCCTCCGCCTGTTGCTCGGGCGTCGTAGCGTTGGCGCGCCCGAGGTTCTTCCCCTCGGTGATCGTCTCAGTGCCGGACTGGATCGCACCGCCGACTTGCCCGTGGCAGGTCACGATCGCGGCGCCCTCGACGTCGATGCCCCACATGAGAATCGCGCCGGTCGCTCCGCGTCGGTAGAGGATCGGGAGGTCCACTACAGCCGCTCCCCGTAGAAGTCCTCGGCCTCGTTGGCGAGGATGATCTCCATGTCGCGAATGGCGTCGGCGAAGACGCGCCGCACGTAGGCCTTGGGCAGCTCGCCGGCTTCGAAGGCGTCCTCCGCCTCGTCGTTGACGAGGTAGGGATCGTGATCCGCGAACATGTCGCCGCGCGCGAGAAGGGAACTCGCGTAGGCGGCCGCGCGGCGCTTCCAGGTGGTGAGGGTCTTGGGGAATTCGTTGGGCATGGCTCAGGCCTTCCTTCCGGGAGCGCGGCAGGCATAGACCTCAGGTGCTCGGCAATTGATATGGTCGGCGTGCCCGCAGACCGGGCCGACCTCGTAGGACGTCGACGCGAGACCGGCGCGGGCCTTATCTACGCGCGCAGCGGGCCACCGCTCCGGCCATGCCGCTGAAGCGGGAGCGGAAGCATCTCCGCGAAGGTTGGCCGCGACAAACTCGGCGAAGCGGTGCGGAAACTCGACCGGAGTCGACACCTCCACGACCTCAAACCACGGATCGCCCTCGAAAGCGTCCTCGGGCGGAGTCGGCTCGTTCGGGCAGCGTAGGAACGTGCGCCAGTCGACCCACTTCTTACCGCCCCAATCCTTGTGAATGCTGGACACCCAAAAGCCCCACTCGCGATAGGAGGGACCGGCGAAAACGAGCGTCCATACGGGGCGCACGATCTCCAGGCGGTGCGTGTGCTCGGCCTTGTTGCGAAGGACGCGGCCGAACCGGGCGCGTTTCCGCACCAGCACCAGCGGCGCGTCACCGGGCGACGGGACGGAGTGCTCGATGTATTCGCCGCCGAGAATGATCGAGGTGAACGCCCACGGGTGATCGTGCATGGTGCGCTCGTCGCTCAGCCGAATCCGGTGGAGGAAGATCTTCCGGAAGCGAACCGGCACCCAAGAGAGCACCCGCGGCCAGCGGCCGGGCCCGAGCCAGCGCCGGGGCGTGATGAAGAAGCGGACCAAGTACAGCCGGCCGTCCGGCTTGTAGATCGTGTGCGAGCTGAAGACGAGGCCGAGGAGGAACAGCGCCAAGCGCTCGCGCGTCTCGGGGCTCCGGTAGAGCGTGAGGCCGACGCAGAGGGAGAAGATCAGAAGGGCGGTGAGCATGACTTAGGAGACCTTGGAAGAGGACTTTTTCGCGGCCTTGACCGGCTTCAACTCGACGAGCTTGAATCGCTTCTCGGCGTTCGCTGGGCCCTCGACCTGGTGGATCCCGTCGATCATCTTGAGGAGCTTCTGGCGCCAGAACTCAGCGATGGCCAACTCCTCGCGGGCCTTCAAGAGCTTGGCGGCAGTCTCTTCCGCCGGCCCGAGGAGGTTCTCCAGGCTATGAACACGCCCGCGAGCCTCGGACAGCTGACTGCAATAATTTTCGGCACGACAAGTCTCCTCGTCCAGCCGCTTCGTCAAGACCTCCACATTGCTCTGTGCGTGGAAGAGCTTCGAAGAGTCCTCGCGCGCGGCCACGCGGAACAAATTGAACTCGTCCGTGGTCGCCTTCGCGCGCTCGACGTGATCCTCTACGTGGCTCATCAGCTCCGCGCAGCGTGCCGTCAGCCGGCGGCGAGAGTGCTCCAAGAAGAGCGACAGGAGAATCAATCCCAGAAGCAGCGAGACAGGATAGACGAGCGGGATCTCGAACATGATGCTTGCCCTTTCGTAGCGGGTTTCGTGCGGGTTGTGTGCCGTACCCTGCAACCGAAAGAACAGCTTAGCACTAAGAGCTTAAGGCTAGGCGGATAAAATTTTACTTTTTGTCGCCCGCGGTCCACCGTCGATCGGCCTGGATCAGTGCCTCGCGCAAGCGCGCCAATTCCGCGGTGGTGGGCTCGGGCTTCGTGGCCTCCGGCGGCCAGAAGACCTCAGTTTTCACGGTCGAGACCTCGTCCCACTCGTCGGCCAGCTCGCGGCGCTCATCGGCGTCGGTGTAGGTCTCCAGGCTCAGATAGTGGCCATCAACTTCAGCGCGTCTCATCAGCCGATCCTCCATACGGTGTAAAGCGTTGCGCGCAGGAGCCCGACACAGTAGCCGGCCGCCCCACACGCGAACATGACCACCCACAACGGGATCTCGATCTGCTCGTCCCACGCGGGCCAGCGCCAGGGCTTCACTTCCGAGCCTTCCGGCGGCGCTTCTCCGCCCGCAGCTGCGACAATCGGGCGCGGCGCTGGTCGTGGTTGAGCAAGGCCAATTGTGTGGCCAGCGCCGGATCGCTGATTCGGCCGAAGATCTTCAGCCGCTTCATCGCGTGCGGGTTGCCGGCTCGGGCGTCCTCGACCAGCGCGCGGAGTCCGCTCTCCATGTTCTGCCGCGCCAGCTCGATGAGACGCTCGGCCTCAGACGGCCTCCCGTAGTACGGAAACGCCGGTAACCCTACGCCGCCCGCGCCGGTCACGTCTCCGGTCGATCGTCGGACTATGATCCTCGCCGCTTCGCGGATGTCGTCTGTTTTCACCGGACCGGTCATGGAGTGCCTTTCTTCGTCGGGTCGTTTCCGAACGCGGCCGCGATCTCACTCTTGTCGAACTTGTTGCGCGACGGACCTTCGACGGTGCGCCGTAGCACGGCCGGATCGCCGATGCCGCTCTCTTCCGCGTGCTTGAGAATCTGCTCGACGTTGATCCGGTGGTAGGCGATCCGCTTTCCGTTGATTTGCTCGCGGTGCAATTCGCCGTCCGGGCCCGCGGCCTTGATCGAGAGGTTGCCGAGCGCCTTGTTGATCCTGTGCAGCGTCGGACGGCGGTCGCCCTTGATGAAGAGGTCCCAATGCTCGACCAGCCGGGGCGCGCTCACCCAGAAGCGGCCCTCGCCGAGGAGGATCGCGGACGAGCGGAGCATGACCTCGGGCGGCTTCTCCAGGCAGTAGAGGAGCCAGTCGATCACGAGCCCCGGCACGGTTCCGTTAGACGCGAGCCGATGTTGCACGCCGCTCGCCTCACCTTCGACGACGAACCGATCACCGTACCTCACCGGGCGGTTGTCGCGGAGCCAAAGGAAGTGACGGGCGACGATGCCTTTGTCGATCCAGTCCTTCGTTCCCGCGAGCCCCTTCTCCGCATCGCCGTGGCGGCCGCCCAAACTCCGGAGGAATTCCGCGCCGGCTTCCTTCGCGTGAATGTGGAGGAACCGACCCGCGACGGCCGCGAGCGCTTCGACGCCGAGATCTTCGTCGCCGGTTGACAACATGTTCTCGTCGTTCGCGCTGAAGATCGCACGAATCGCGCCCTTGACCACGCAGTTCGCCGAGAACTTGATCCGAACCTCGTGGCTGGAGTCGCCGACGATCTTGCGGATCTTGTGCGTGCTGACCCGCTTTCCGTTCGAGTCCGGCGGCAGCATCTCATCCGCGAACACGACCGGGCACGCGATCAATCCGGCGTTGAATGACGACAGATAGGCGCTCATTTCGAGCGGAAAGCCGCCGTTCCACAGAGAGGCGCACCCGAGCGCGAACATGGTTTTTCCGGCGCTCTTCGGGCCGCTTAGGTAGAGACCACTCGTCGGTGAGTCGAGCTTCGTCAGCGTCGCGACCCAATCTAGGAACTTGTCGGTCTCGGCCGCGGTGTCGCCGAACGTGCGGAGCCAGCGATCGACGTCCGGGTTGAATTCCGGATACAGATCCGCACGCACCGTCGCGGCCGCAATGTGGAGCGTCTGATCGGTCGGATCATAGAACGAGCGCGGGATCGTGAAGTCGTAAATCACGCCGTTGCGCGCTACGGTGCTCAGCTCTTCGAGGATCTCGGAGGTGGTCTTCTTCCGCGTCGTCCCGTCGGACTTCATCCCTTCCCAATCGAAAAACGTCATGGTCTCCGGCGTGCGGGCCGTGACAACCTCTCCCGGTGCGGGGAGGTAGGGAATCTGGCGCGGGAGGCACCGCAGATCGCGCGGCAGCGAAACGGCCAGCTCGCCGCGCTGGATGCCCGCCTGGTAGCGCCAGACGCCGTCCGGGCAGCGCTGGAGCACGTAGAACGTCTCGCCTCGCTGGATGAGGAAAAGCTTCTTCAGGTCCGTCACCGTGACATTGACGCCGGAGAGCTTCGATTGATCCTCGGCCGCCTCTTGCAGCTCGGTCAGGGTGTAGTAGCCGGCTGGACCGGGGGCCGGCTCCGAGCCTTCTTGGATTGAGTCCTTAGGGACGAGCGCAAGGGCGGTGGAAAGGGGCAAAGCGCCCCCCGGCGCGGCCTCCGACGCGTCGGACGAAGGGGCACAACCTTCGGCGGACGTAGAGTCGGAGGCAAAGGCGGCCAGGGGGGCGCTTGCCGAAATCGCGGGGCTCGGGGGGACCGGCGAAACCTCGGTAAAAACGGCCGAATCGGACCGTTTAGAGGGCTCGGGAGAGGCGGTCGGGGGGACCGGCGGCGCGGCCGGCACCGAAGCCAGCGGCGCGCGCTTTTCGTGGATGCCGCGCCCTTGGGCGAGGAGCCGCGCCCGGAACCGCTCGTCCATGCTGCGGGTCGCATCACACGCCTCGCGCGCTTCCGACATGGCCCGAGCTACCTTGTCCTCGAAGGCGTCCTCCGAGATGAAGTCCTCTGGGCTCTCGGCCTCCATCGCCGCCAGGGACGGCGCGGCCATGTCGCAGATCGCCGCGATCGAGCCACGGCCGGCCACGTACCAGCAGAGCCAGGACGCCAGCCTTTGGGCCGTCGCGTCGCGCTCGCCCTTGCCGGCCCACGGCTTCCCGTCGCGAAAGGCTTCGAGAACGGCTGTCCGCTCGGGCCGACGGTTGCCCTTGAGCTTGCGGAGGATCGTCTCCTTGGTCTGCTCGTCGTCCAGGTTGAGGGCGGCGTCGGGACCGGACAGGCGAGCCGGCTCCAGCTCCTCCGGCGTGGGCTCGTGGGAAGCGATTGCCGGGGCGACGGTTTGCCCGAATAGGCTGGCGAGGTCGGAGGCCGCCGCGGCCGCCTTGACGCTCGTGAAGCTGCGGAGGATGGGGTAGGCGTAGCGCTGGCCGTCCCGGATCAGGTAGTAGACCTCGGGGGCCGGCGCGTTGTCCTTCGCGGCCCGCTTCCAGTTGTGCGTCCCCGGGATCCGGAGCACGCGGGCCATGTCGCTAGTGTTGTCGACGTGCCAGGACTTCGTTTTCGCGAACGCCGCCGCGTGCTCCTGCCACTCTTTCAGAAATTTCTGAACCTCGGCGCGGTTCTTCTCCAGCGCTACCGGAGCGTCGAATAACCAGTAGCAGTGAAGCCCGCCGCCGGTCCAGATCACCAGGGTCGGATCGAACTTGAACGACTGGAGGATCTCCGTCGCTTCCGCGAGCGAGCGCGGCAGGTTCGTCGCCGCGTGGTTGGGGCCCGCGATGTCGATGTCTAGCCAGGCGCCGGGGGCTAGGATCTTTTGCGCGCGGCCGCCACGCTTGTACGGGCCGAGGTCCTCGGCGTGCGCACAGAGTGTCAGGTAAACGTCGCGGCCTGCACTGTCCTCGGCTTCTGCGTAAGCTACGATACTATTCGGGTCGTCGGTGCGGAAATGCTTTGTAAGCATGCCCCCAGTTTTTTGACCGGGCGTCGAAGAGCAAACGCCAACGACGCCGTGCGGGCCGGCGCTCGGGTACAGGGCCCGGACGAACTCTAAGGCCGCGTCCTGATTCACGCGTTCACGGTCCGTGGGCGCCGCGCGGGAGGAAGAAAAGCCGAAATTTTTAGGTCGTGTGTGCTCACGTTGCGCCGGTCCACCGACGGTGGTTGAGTGTGCCGCTCAATCGGACCGTAGTTAAGACCTTAACACGCTTCACCGTGAGCGCGGGGCGCCAAAACGCAAAACGCCGGGACCCTCTCGGATCCCGGCGCTTCCGGTTTAGAAGACCCTACGGATAGGGCCTTAGTTTTCGACGGTGCTACTTGCGGACCGCCGCGCGAGCCGTCTCGACGATCACCGCCTTCTCCTCGGCGGAGAGCTTTTCAGCGCCCTCGCCCTTCACCTCGCCCGTCTCCAGGTCGATCACGATCGAGCCGTCGGCAATCGCGGCGGCGATTTGGGTCCCGCGCGCTTCCGCCCACCGCTTCGCGTCCTCGGCGTCCTTCACCGCCTTCGCCTCAGCGTCGGCCTTGCGCTTCGCCTCCTCGACCTCCTTCGCGGCGCCGTGGTACGTCTTGAACTCGGCGGTGAGCTGCTCTTGCACGTCGGCCGCGCCGCTCTCCAACATGTAGATCGAGGACTTCAGCTCGCGCTCGATCGTGGTCGTCGCGTCGGAGAATTCCGCGGCGTGCAGCGCCGCGCGGTCGTCCCGATCTTCCTTCGCCTTCGCCAGCGCATGATCGCGCTTGCTCTGCGCGCGACGAATCGCCCGCGTGTATTCCTCCTCGGCGTCCTGGACGTCACGCCGATAGGTGCGCGTGTTGAGATCTCGGTTCTCCGCGTCCGTCTTCGCCAGCGGCGCGATCTTGTTCGCGGCCTCCATCTGGAGCCGGGCCTTGCCCGTCTTCAAGGCCTCGCGACTGCCGGCGCTCTTGCGATCGAAAACGATCTCGATTTCGCGCGAGGAGGTCGCCGGGCCGGGCACACCCAAGAGCGGCGACGGGTAGGCGAGGCCGGAGGCCGCCTTTGGGGCGGGCTTGGCGGCGGGGGCGGTCTTTTCGGAGGCGAAAACGGCGGGCATGTTGGTCCTTTCGTGCGGGCGTGGGGTCGCGGCAGCGCCGCGGGTATCTGGTACGAGAGACATCGGCACACGGGCCTGAAATCTTTAGGCCCTAAGCGCCTGGGCCTAAATCCGGACGCTTCCCGATCCGCGGCACGGGGCGCACAGACGGCCGTCAGGGGCGCCGCCAGTTCCATCGCAGCCGGCGCAGGCTCGCCGGGAGGGCTTGGGCTCGGGCGAATCGGCGATGCCTTCGCCGTAGTAGGCTCGGCGGCGGGCCGGGTCGGTCAGCGGATCGGCCTTTGCCTCGCCGACAAGAGCGCGCGAGAACAGGCCGAGTCGCGTCGCTTCCGCTTTGCCGCGCGATTCCGCCTCAGCGTTAGAGCGTGCGGCGTCGGCTTCGGAGCGTACGATCTCGGCGCACGTGCACGGATCACAGTTGTCACAGACCGCTTGCTGACGCTCGCAATAGCACCCGACGGGCGACGTCCCCGTTGTAATAGCCGAGGATAGGAGGAATATCGCCTTTCCGCGCAGGCATCCTTTGGCATGAAGTTTCGTGCTCACGGTCTAGCCTCCAGCGCCGCGCCTACGCACTTATCGATCGAGCCCCCGCGCTCACGGCACGCGGCGAAGGCCTGTCCGGCAGGGCTGCACGCGAGCACCGCGATCGTGAACAAGATCGTGAGGGCCGCCCAGAAGCTTCGGTGTTTCACCACGCGTCACCTCGACAATGGCGGCAGCATTCGGGCTCGCTACGCTCCTCCGGGTTGTGATGCGCCCACAACAGAAACGCGGTCGCGCCGTGCAAGACGCTCTCCATGACCCGCTTCGCCGTGATGCTGTGAAGCAGAGACCGGCCGCGCTTGCGGATCTCACCTTCGAGAGAAAGGAGGCGCATCTTCAACCGCCAGCGGCCGTTGTTCGAAAGCTTGACGCTACCGGATAGCGCCGACGCCTCGCCGTGTTCCTTGATGAGGGTCGAGAAGCGGCATATCTTCGACCTCGGCCACAAAATTCGCTTCGGGGTTGTACATGCCTCACCACCCGATCGCCCGGTACTTGAAGACCCGAGAACGGGCGCGGGCCTCGCGCTCTTTCCGTCGGCGGCGCTCGCGGCGCAGCTCTCTCCGATACTCGCGGGCCCGGAGCACGACCTCGCCCACGCAGAGCAAGATCAGCGCGCCGAGCCCGAGCGAGAAGGCGACTTGGCGTGAGATGATGAAGACTTTCATTTGGTTGATCATTGAGTGACTTTCCCCGCGATCCGGTGCTCCAGATCCGTGATCCGTTTCTTCAGGTCCGCGATCTCTCGATCCTTGCTCTCGTCGGCTTCCTTGCGGCGCTCCTCGCGCCGCCGGCCGCGAGCGTCGCCGATGGCGATCACTCCGTTCGAGATCGAGACCGCCAGATCGATCAGGAGCTTGAACGTGTCGAGCGGGCTTCGGGTCATGACGCCGCGTCGACGGGCGCCGCGACTGCGACCGGCTCCGGATTCTTCTCCTCCGACTTGAGCGCGATCGAGTAGAACTTGACCACGACGCGCTCTGTGAGCAACTCATCGAGGGAGTTGTCAAGCCGAATGGTGTAGGACTTGAGCGACCCTTGTTCAACGATCAACGATCGCTCTGTTTCGCCGTTCCGGTTCATGAGGCGGATCTCGATGCTCCGCACGTCGCCACGCGCCGCCCACGACGCCAGATCGTGATCGTCTTTGGAAGCTCCTCGCTCCAGGATGAGGACGCCGGACTTCCCGCGGACGCGCAGGCTACAGCGGCTGAAGCCGTAGTTTTTGGCGCCTTGGATCTTGACGATGAAGGCGTAGGACCTCAGAAACGTGCGACCGATCTTCATGGGAGTCTCCTTCTGACGTGGCGTTGTCTCGGCTCTGTGGCGCGAGAGACTTTAGAGCTTGAACCTAAGCGCTTAGGAAGTCAACAAGGATTTTTTACTGGAGCTTGTCGGGGCCGATAAACGAAAAGGGGCCTGGTACCCTCTCGGGAAGCCTAGGCCCCTCGGCGATATCCGCCGTAGACGTGTCCTACCGCTCTTCCGCGTAGGTGCGTTAAAGAGCGGCGGTTGGGTTCAGGGTGCGGGCCGCGTTCAGGCTATTCGCCCCGCGGCCTCGGCTAAACCCTCGGCGCGAAGCCACCACCTCCACTCGACTCGCGTGGATGATTGCGCATTGGTGGGCGCTTGGCCCCTCGGTGCCGGCACTTCTTGGGAGGTCCGGCGCACCCACGAGCCGGCGTCTCCGCGCGACTCGCCACAGGGACGACCGTCGAACCAGAACACTTCGGCGGCCAGAAGCCACACGAGAGCGATCGCGGCCAGAAGGACGGTCCCCATGCTCACCTCGAACAATAGCAGAAAGCTAGGGTCTTAGGAAGGCCGCGAGCGCCTCACGCGCTTGAAAAAGATCCGGAAGTCCACGCGTGTGGGGCAGACGGCCGCGGTGCCGTCGGGCCGGTAGGCGAGGAACACGAACGCGCGATCCGCGCCCACGACGTAGAGCCGCGTCCCCTTCTCGACCTCGACCACGGTCCAGCCTCGATAGGTCGGGAGGTTCACGGACGCACGCCCCGGACGTCGACAGATTGCCAATACACGGCGCGGCGCCCGTCGGCAAACTCGAAGATGAAGCGTTGCCAACGCCTCATCTCACGCCCATCGCGGAAGTGGTCGATCCAGAATTCCGCGAAGATTCCCTCCGGACACGCCGGCTCCGCGCAGGGCATTCCGGGCTGCCGGTCGTGCTCGCACCGTGTTGTCCCTGTGCTCACGATTTCTTCTCCGGCTTACCGTCGGGGCCGATCTTGAACGTGGTGCGCTTGCCGCCGCTCTCGATCGCGATCTCGTCTGACGGCATAGACGGATCGGCCTTGATCGTCGTGTTCCACGCCTCGGAGCGCGCTCGTTCGGCGCCTTTGATTGGGATCGCAATGTGCCGGCGCGACGGATCCAGCACGAACACCTCGTGCCGAAGGGGCGCCGACGCCTCGTAATCCGGCGGCCCGGTCGTGGCGCGGCCGAGCGACACCTCCTCCGGACCGGCCTTCGGCGCGTAGTACCCGACGGAGTGCCAGATCCGCGCGCTCGCGACGTCGCACATGTGGCAGAACGCCGCCAGATCGTTCATGGTCCGGGCCCGTCCGGAGTAGTTGTCGCCCTCGCCCTCGACGTACTTGATCGCGTTCTCCTGCTCGGCCGAGAGCACGATCCCGTAGCCCCGGATCCGGGCCATGCGAAACGCGTGGCGCTCGGCCTTGTCCTTCCACGACACGAAATCGGGGCGCGGCTCGCCGGGCACGGCCTTCCAGGGCTTTTCGAGGTCGTGGAGGAACAGCGGCAGGAGCGCGTCATCGAGATCGAACAGCAACGGCCCCAGCCCCATCATCACCGGCCACAGCTCGATCGCGATCTGGAGCACGGCGGCCACGTGGTCGAGGTAGCCGCTCGGCCAGGCCTGGTGATTGAATGACGAGCCCCACGCCTTCGCGAAGCGCTCCCGCTCGTCGTGCATGAGCCGCACGCACGGGCTCCGATCCTTCGGGTGAAAATGGTGCGAGATGACGTCTAGGATCAGTCCTACGGGCTCTTGGCCGAGCTTCACGACGCGCCCCCGTCGGTCTTCGTCTCGTCCAGGTCCGTGCGCATGACGGGCGGCGTGTTCTCCTCGTCGGTGTCGAAGTCCGCCACCACGCCCAGCGCGCGGCAGTAGATGAGCACCCGGCGCGCAAGGCGCCAGTCCATGCGGAAGACCAGCGTGGCGCGGCCGGTCTCGCCCACCTCGACGGAGACGGGCAGGCCGTTGGCGGCGCGGTTCAGGATCTCCGTCGCCTCGGCGTGGAATGCCCACGTCGACCGTCGCGGGGTACTCACCGCGCCCCCTTTCCGGCGGGGCGGCGGTAGGGCCGGTAGGTCGAGACGAAAACGGCGTCGGGGAGCGTGAGCTTCGAGGCGTCGAGGGCGGGACGGGGCTTCGAGGTGGTAGGCAACACGGCGGGACCTCCTAAGGGTGGGGACGTTTAAGGGGCGGACACGATTTCACACCGACAGGGGAACGTGCCAGACGGGCCGGCGCTGTACTTCTTCCGACACCTACCGTCGGCGTCGTGAAGGTGTCGGCACCCGGGGCACTTAGTCGGCTTCGCCATCCCGCCGTCTCGGGTGAGCATCTCGCGCACCGCGGGGGAGACATCGACCTCTCGGCTGTAGGGATTCAGGCGGTTCGGTTCAGCGGCAGTTTCCGCGGCCGCTGGATCGTCGCCGGCCTCGGCGCTCTCTTCATCCTCGATTGTTTCGCCGCACCAGCAACACGTCGCGCTGCTCCACGAGTGGTTGCAGTGGTGCGAGCAAGAGCGCTTGCTCTTCGAGCATTCGCCACCCGGCATACCCTCGCCGCACGACACGCACTCGTCTTTCTCTTCCTCGGCGGCCGCCGGATCGTCAAGTCCGTCCGCTAGGGTGACGTCCCAAAGCTCGCGCTCGGCCCGATCTTCCGCGTCTTCTTCGGCGGCTGCCCGCGCCATCCCGCCCGGGTTCTCGCGCTCGAACTTCTCGATGTAGGACTCCTCGTCCGGCGCGTGGGTGCGCGGCTCGAAGCGCTCGAAATCTCGAATCTCCTCGGCCAACGCATCCAAGGTCTGCCGAACGCTCTTGGCCGTGTCGTCCTCGTTCACTCGGCTCGCGATGACCGGATCCTTCAACAGACCTTCGATCTCGCCCTTGGCGATCTTCAGCGTGAGGAGCAAACGCGAACGGTCAAGCTCGCGCGCAGCGTCCGCGGCCTCGTGAAGGCCGGCGATCGCGGCGTCCTCGCCGTGAAGCGCGGGCCGCTCTCCGGCGTCCGCTAGCCAGCGACGCATGTTGGCCTCACCGAGCTTCCGCGCGACCGTCTCGCGTCCTACCGGCGAAGAGAGATAGCGATCGAGGCGGCGCTCCACCTCCCAGCACGAGGCGCAGATCTTGATCGCGGTCGCGTCGGTCGCCGTGCCGCACACGCGGCAGGGGACCGTCTCCGGGAGAGCGCAATCGCCTTTGCACCAGAACGCATCGGAAAGGGTACGACGAAAACAGGTATGTCCGCGTCCCAGATTGAAGGGCGGCTCGCCGTCGCGCGCCGTCGCCACGCGTTCCCGGCGGCGCTCGGCCTCGGTCGTCGCGGTCGCCAAAGCTCGTCCAAGCCCGTCGGCCGCTCGTTGCTGACGGCGCTCCGAACAATCGCACGCCTCGCCCTCTTTGCCCATGTTGCAGTCGATGAAGTGCATTGGTTACCTTTCCTCACGGCGCGTGTTGTCGGCTACCTCCGAGGCGGGCCCCTCGTACCCTGCGCCGCCGGAGGCGATGCCTTGCGCGTAGGCGATCGCGGTCGGGTTCGCGTAGCTCTGCCACGTTCCGCCGTCGACGGATGGCGCCCACCGGAAGCCGTTCGCTTTGAGCTGCGCCCGCGTGCGCGCGTCGGGCTTGCCCGGGAACTTGAGGCGGACGCGGTTCTCGGAGTGGACGATCTTGATCGCGATCATCGTCGTCACGTGGTAGTCCTCGACGTCCGGCGTAGCCTTCGCGCGGCGGACTTCTTCGATCCGCGCCTTGAGGCGCCGGATCTCCGCGCCGTTGTTTTTGAGGCGATAGTCCGGGATCCCTATCCGGCCGAGCGGGTCGGGCGCGAGGAACTCCTCCGCCTTGGCGCGAACGTCCTTCGCCGTCGCCTTGTGGTGGCGAACGAGACACGCCTGGATATTCGAAAGCGTCCACGATCGGGCGACCGCTTCGTCCTTCGAAGACCGTAGCCCCTTGCGGATCGTCGCGTTCAAGTCGACCGCAAAGGCCTGGAACTTCTCCGCCTCTTCAAGCTTCGCGACGAGGCGAGCGACGGCGTCCTCGTCCTCGGTGCGGATCGGCTGGCTCGCCGAATCGACGATCCGGAGGATGTTCCTAAGGGCCGCGTTCCGGAAGTCCATCAGCTCTCGCTGGCGCTTGTCGGCCGTGTCGCTGGACTTGCGCGCGCGGCTCGTGTTGAAGTTCGAGGGCCCGGCAATCATCGTCGAGACGCACCGGCTCTTCGCCTGGAGGTACGTTCGGAAGTGGTGCGCGTAGCCCGACCGGTATCGCTGAAACTCGGCCTCGAACGCCGCGCGCGTCTCGTCGTTCGCGAACTCGGCATAGTGCCTGTGATCGGCTTCGAGCTGGCGGACGTAAGACGCGATCTCTTGCTCGCCGCGTCGCTCGGGAATGTGCGAGGTTCCTCGGTGAGCTGTGATCGCCAGTTCGAGCGGGATATCGTGCTCGAAGTTCCCGGCCCTGATGTCTTCGGAGGTGGTTTTCGTGCTCATACTGGACACCATCGTCTCGTTCGGACCCATTCTTAAGGCCTTACCTTTCTATGCGGACTCGCGCCACGTCCTCAGCGTCGTCCGAGCCTCCGCGACCGCCTCCTCGACCGTGTGGCCGGCGCCGAGGATCTCGATCGTTTGGCCGCGCTCGTCGTTCAGGTAGATCGCGACCTCGAACTCCGTCTGACCGCCCCACATGTCGGCGAGGTCGGCCGCGGTGTCGATCCTGATTCCGGGCTTGGCGACGTTCCGAGTGCTCATGATCTATCCATCGGCTCAGGGCGATAAAAACTTAAGGCCTTAGCTTTCCTGTCTAATCGAACCGCTTCGACTTGAGCGCCTTCCGTCCCTCGTCGGTCAGCTCCCACTTTCCACCACGACTCACGACCAAGCGCATGGAGGCCGCGGTGGCAAGAAGAAGGCCTTGAGCAGGACGCCGCGAGGGGCCTTCCTCGTCGAGCCGACGGAGAAGCGCGCTCATGACGTTGACGAGCTTCATCTCGCCGCCTCCATCACCTCGCCCGCGATGCCCTCGCGCATAGCCCTCTCCAACGTGGCGCGTTGCATTTCGAGCGCGAAGCGGTTCGAGGCGGCTCGGCGCTCCGGCGGCGGCGGGCCGGCGGTACCGTCAAACGCGTCACACGCGAGGTAATACTCGGCCCAAAGCTCGACGGCGCGCACGTAATTCGGGTCCGGCGGAGGGAACTCCCCGTGCCAATCGCGGCGCGAGTCGGGAGGGCTCACGGCTCACGCTCGTAGGTGTGAGGTGCCCCGCGAACCATCCGCCGATCGCCGAACGGCCGACGCCCGGTCTTGCGCACCGTGATCTCGATCTCGTCGCCGTCCCGAACCTCAGCGGCCGCGATCGCCTCCTGAATGACGTGCGGCTGCACCTGTCCTAAATCGGCGTCGGTCTCACTGTTATGCAGCACGTTGCGGTATGGTCGGTGGTTCCCAGACCAGTATTCGGTGTAGGTCACTACGACTTTACCGACGGGCGTCGGCTTCGTGGTGGCGTCCTCCCACACCCCGAGGTTCTGATCAGCGGCGGCGTGGCTATCGTAGTGCCCCGCCTCGCGGGCGCACCTTCTTCCGTGAAACTCGGACACGCTCTCGCACTGCATTTGAGTCCTCTTGTTGGGTGTTCGATTACTTCGCCGCCGGCTCCGGCCGCGGCGCGACCTTGCGCACCAGGGCGAACCACGCGGCGGCGAGTAGGCCGAAGTCCTCGACGTCGAAGGGGAGGACCGCGGCGGGGTGGGGAGCGTTCGTCGTGTTCATGATCTATCCATCGGCTCGTGGCGAAAAAAACTTAAGGCTTTAGAATCACCAGTTCATGGCGCAATGATTCGCTGCGCGGCTTGTCCGTAAACAGCACCTCGCCCGGCTCGGTCACGCCCGCGATCAGCATCGTGACTCCGTACTCGTTATCGGAGGTCTGGACGCAAAACGCGAGCAAGCCCCCTCCTTCGAGGTGAATCTCGACATTTTGGAGCGGCGTTCCTCCGTTGGATTTGCCGCCCGAGTTCAGCTCGACGCGCGCGATCTTCCGGCCGCGCAAGAGCTTCGAGACCTCGCGGCTTGTCACGACGCGGCCTTGTGCCCTTCGCAGTCGTGGCACGCCTCCGCGTGCGCCTGGCGAACGAAGTCGGCCCGGTTGGCGGCGTGGTCGAGTGAATAGCCGAAGCCGTGATCGGTGATGAAGCTCTCGATCTGATCCTCGCGGAGGTAATGCCGCGTCGAGACCCGCGCCGTGACGTAGCAGCTCGCCCACCGGCCGCCGGTCAGCCCATCGGCTCGCTCCGCCAGCGCGTATGAAGTAGGAGTCTTGAACCACGTGCCGTCCGGGAGCGGCTCCCAGAAGCCGTCATAGTCGAACGCTACGAGCTGGAGGGGCTCTTGTTGCGGGTAGACGTCCCACCGCGTGGAGCGACGCGCCCAATAGAGCCCGTCTTGCGGGCGGTCGGCGGTCGGCTTAGGGGCTTCGGTGCGGGTATTGGTCGTGTTCATGATCTATCCATCGGCTCGCGGTAAGAAAAACTTAAGGCCTTAAGTGGTTAAGCCGCAAGACATCCTCGTCAACCACCCTACCGTCAGGGTGGCGCCACAGCAAATCCGTGGGGCTGGGGACGAAACCGCTCAGCCGTAGCGCCTCGATCAACTTCTCGCGCTCGGACCTACGTCGCGGCGGAGGTGGCGGTAGAGGAGCGGCTATCGGCTCCGACCCGGGTGTCAACGCGTCCACCTCTCGGCGCGCCGCCTCTATGAAGTCCTCGACGTACTCCCTCATAACCCCTCCTAGCAGTCTTTGTGGCAGGCAAACCTTATAAGACCTCAAAAGCAGCCAGACCGTGAAAAGCGATCAGCCGCCAGCTCGGCGGCCGCCTTGGTGTTGGGGTTGTCGATCCCGTACAGGTCCATAGGAAGATCGTCGCGGGACATGCCCAGCTCCGCGGCGGCGCGCCGGAGCGGCTCCCGGTGGTGGTGGTTGTCGTCTATCCGCCACAGCTTCACCAGGCGCTCCCGCAGCACCTCCACGGGCTCGGCGATCTCCTCGACCGTCACTCGGTACCGCCGAATGTGGACGACGCCGTTGAAGCACGATGGCTCGACGCGCGACGCGGTGATCGCACTGCCTAGGTAGGGCTCGCCCATGACCTCGTGCGTCTGCGGGTATTTCGGGGCGGCCGGCGCGGCGGGCTTCTTCGATCGGCGTTTGGTGGGCATTTGTGTCCGGCTTTCTTTTCGGTACCTTTGCGGGCTTGTTTGGGTCCTCCGATCCTTTTCACAGGCATCGGAGGCGAAGTTATTTACTCTTGGAAGATCAGCGAGCGAAACGGAGTGAGTTGCGGGAAAGACCAGCCCGCCGGAAACGCGAGCGGCGGAGCGCCGCCGCTATCGAAGTTGACGTTTTGATAGCCCGTCGCTGAGACATAGGCCCCGAGCTTCACCGACGCGACCGGATAGTGCGCCGGATCCCAGCCAAAATACGACAGATCCGGAATCCAGTAGGCATTGGGGTAGATTCCGGTGAACACGGCACAGACACCTCCGTACGAGGTTCCGTTGAAGAGGATCAGATCCTTCACTCCCGGAGTCGTGATGTTGGGCGAGTAGCAAACCGACTGCCCTCCGCCGTCAGAGCGATAGCCGATCGGAAGCATCGCCAACGAGTGCGGGCCGTTGGGCAGGCCCCAACTCGTCATATTCGAGAACGGTTGCACGGATGGGCTGTCCGGAATGGTCGCGGCTACGGAGCCGGTGAAGTTATCGCCCGTGAAGTACCGGATGATCGTGTGAGGGCCGACTTTGATCGAGTACGGCCACAAATAGGTGCCGTAAAAGGTGCCGACCTGGGTGTAGGGAGGGATTCGCGTACAAGTCCCGGTGAAGTTGATTCCGGTGTAGGTGTCAACCATGTGCTCCGGGGTGGTGCCGGTGCAAGAGCCGAAGACGGCCGACGTTTTGGACGAGACCTCCTCCGGAGGCTCGCCGCACCCGGCGAAGCCGAGGCAAGCGATGGTGAGCGCGATCAGGGCGGTGTGCAGGGTTTTCATTTGGTTACACGGTTCCTTTCTTGGTTGGGGCGAGAGGGGCTCTACTGCTTCCGAACGGCGTCAAACCAGGCGGCCGCGACCGGGCCGAAAAAGAGGATGTCGAGGCGGAGCTTGTCGGCCTTCGTGACGGCGGCGCTCACGAGGGTGACAACGGAGGTCTTCGAGGGGCAGGTCTGGGCGAAGGGCTTGGAGTTCATGGCGTTGGTCCTTTTGGTTTGGGGCGACGTCTCGTTACACTATGAACATCGGCACGCCCTTCGAAAACCTTAAGGCCTTAAGAACTATTTTTTAACTACTTAGGTAGCGACTTCGGTACCGGCTCGGCGAGAGCCACCGCGCGGCCGAACCGGGTGATCGTGAACTCGGGCGCGCCGTCGGGGGCGAGGTAGCGGTGGAGAAGTCCACGACGGTGTAGGGCGATCAAGACGGTGGGGTTGGTAGGGCCCGTACCCGAGGCCCGCACCGGCCGCCCGTCAAGGGCCGCGCTCAGCGCCTCGATCATGGCGTCGGTGAGCGGGCCGGCGTCGTTCACGTCACGGGCTCCAATATGGCGACGCGCGACTCCAGCAGATGTCGGCCGGAGTCAAGCTCTCGCTGTATCGCCGCCAGCGACGACCGCAGCCGCTTGTTTTCGTCGTCCAGCGCGACGATGGTTCCGTGCATCCTGTTCGCGGTCTTAAGCCCCTTGCCAGCGAACTTGTCCAGCCAACGCCGAGACCGACCGACCTCGGCCGCGATCTCCTCCTTGCTCGGCGGAATCATGGCCCTACCCCCGCGGCGCGCGCCTTCGCCTCGTCCAGCGCCCGCTGTAGGGAAGCGAGCTGCGCCTCCGCGTTCTCGTGGTACACGGCCCACGTGTCTAGGTCGCGTTTCTGATCCGCGAGCCGCGCTTCGAGGTCGGCGACCTCCTCGGCGAGCGCGCGGAACGCCCGAACCGCCTCCAGCGCGGCCGGGGAAGGCGAGTGAAGGCGGCCGTCGTCTCCGCGCGTGATGAGCGCTGATCGCAAGGCCTTGATCGCGTCGAAAATCCGCGCGCTCAGCGGCGCGGCCGGCGCGCCCTGTTCGTCTCTGCGGCATTTTCCACATACCGAATACTCGTCAACCTCCGAGACTTCTCCGCAGCCTTCACACGCGTGAATCGAGTCGGCGGGCGCGCCCTGGCAATACTCTCCGGTGCACGGCGGGTGGTCGTGCGCGACAGGCCTGATCTGTGGGCAATCGCTGTAATTGTGGAGACCTTGGCACTTCGGGCACCAAGGCACGCCGATAGCGGCTGGTGCGCCCTGGACCGGCGGGCGAGGCTCGATGGGCCCCAAGATGTCGTAGCATCCGCCGTCCCACAGGTCCCGCAATGGACGCGAGCCCTTGCCCACAAACCACGGCCGACGAGCGTCCGGCCCTTCTTCTCCGTCGTATCTCGCTAGCACCACCCACTTACCGACGCTGTCCGCGCCAGGCCCGCTCCGCCCGACCACGCGGAACCCTAGGGGTGCCGTCCTCGCGCTCGGCGGCTCGGCGGGCGCGCCCTGGACCGGCGCGGGCGGCACGAGTCGAACCGTCTCGCATCCGTGCTTGCTCTTCGGTTTGTAGGAGGTGATCATCGGCTTTTCCTCTTCTTCGGGTTCCGTGGCTCGGCGCGAGTCCGACTCAGCGCCTCGATCTTCTTCTCCAGTTCGTCGATTCTCTTCGAGAGCTTGTCGTGAACTAGGTGCGCCCCGATTTCGTGGCCGCCGACATCCCCGCAGACCTCGCACTCCTCTTCGTCTTCGTCCTCAATCGGGCGGTTGGCCGGGTTGAACATGTCGGCGAGGGCCTCGGCTTCGCGTTCGTCCCTCTCGATCTCGTGCATTGTCCGATCGCGTCCGTGCCAAAGTCCCATGTGCTTAGCCTTTCTTCTTCGGATCATTGCGGCGGGCGAGGGCGGCCTCCCACACGCGGAGCGAGATCGCGCGGTCGAGGTCCAGGCCGAGAGCGTCGAGGGCGTCGGCGAGCGTGCGGTAGGCGCCGGAGGCGCGGAGCCGCTCGGCCTCGGTGTAGATGGTGGTGAAGCTCCCCTCGTTCGCGTGCGGGTTCGCGCGCGGGGCCGTGGGCTCGTCTTCATCGATCAGGGTCGGGACGGCTTCGGTGATCATCGGGATCCTTTCGCGGTTCCTAGGCGCGTGACGAGGACGTGTTCCGGACATCGGCGCTCCACCCAGCCGGCGGCCTGCGCCAGCTTCCAGGCCTTCTCATGCGTTGGCGCCGACGGTCCGAGCGCAGAGCATCCGGGATGGACGCACGCGACCCGGACACCCGATGGAGAAACGCCCGCCCCTTCTCGGAGCGCTTCCTTGTGCGCCCGGTGCCAACGCTTAACCTCGGCTTGGCTCGGAAGCCGACCGTTGGAGTACGTCGCCGGCTTCGCGCCGCACCGGCACCCGCCTAGAGGGCGTTCCGGGTAGCCGGGGACACGCTTCAATTGCATTTTGCCTTCGCTGATCAGCTCGTGACCTCGAATCGGTGGGTTACTCTTCATGATTGATCCCTTCGGCACCTTAGCCCTAAACCTTTAGGCCTAGGTGCGTGGAGCTTTCGCCTCGTAGGCCTTAGCCTTCCAGGTGGCCAGGGCCGCCTCAGCTTGGCCCAGACGCTCGCGGGCGATCTTCATGGTGACGGGCGTGGTGCAGGTCGCGAGGTGGGCGCGGCGGCTATCCACCATCGCGGAGCGCTCCGCAATCTCGCGCGCCAGCATCTCGGCCGCCGGCACCTTCTTATCCTTGGCGAAGGTCCCGCGCCCGTCGCAGCGATTGCAGCGGCCCCCGTTGTTGTGGGCGTAGAACTTGATGAATCCGGTGCCGTCGCACTTCCCGCATTTGGTTTGATTCGCCATGTCTACCTCTCCTGCACCGCCCGTGCCTACGCTGGGCCGTTCGGCGGGCCCCGCCTAGCCTCGGGTAATATCTCCCGACGTTGCTTCCGAGTCTACGGTTTTTGTTGCTTCTGTTGCCTCCGAGGCTACGCCCTCCTGCTCCTCCGCCGCCGCCGCCTTCCGCTCCAAGTAAGCCTTTCTCGATAGCGCCCGAATGGCGACGATCTCCGCCGCCGAACGCTCCGCGTAGCCCTCCTCTGGTATTTCTTCGACGTCCTCCGCATCCGCCTCCGCCTCCGCGAATGAATGGAGCCACCGAGCAAACTCCGGCTCGTAATGAGGGCTGTGCGGGTTGCCGTGGCGCTTGATAATGTAGGCGTCTTTGCGTCCTGTCGGTAGGCGGCCGGAGTCGATGCAGCGATTCATAACGGAGCCGATCCACCCGTTCGTTCGCAGGTACTTTTCTTGCGTGTCGTTGATCTCTCGCGTGAGCCTGGCTCTTTCCTCGGCGTCGGCGGTGCCGCGAAGGCGCGCGCGGAGAGTTTGCAGGGCGTAGCGCAGCTCGGCTTTGTATTCCGCCTTACGCATTATACGATTCATGATCTTTTCCGCCCTGGAGAGCTTCGGGCGCCCGCGCGGGCGGGGGGCCGTGCCGGCGTCGAAAGCCTCCGCCCGCGCGGCGGCGCGCTTGGCCTTGGTCACCGTCTGATAGTAGCTCTGGTCGGCCGCCTTCTTACGCTGGGCACGAAGTGCCGGATCCAGCCTCTTCACGGCTTGGGACTTTCTCCGCCGGACCCCACCGCACGCGCTGCGGTCTCGGCCTGACGAATCCCATCCAAGCGCGCCGGGTCCCACCACGAATCGCGGCGAGAGGTCCACCCGTTCCGCGGGCCTGGCCTCCAGTCCGAAGGGAGCCCGTACTTTTCGGCCTGCGCTAGGGCGAAGAGAGCGACTTCGAGCTTTAGGGCCTGTTGGCGCGTACGCGGCTCGGCCTGGAGCGATGGAAGATCCCGACGCGCCAGCGCGATCTTTTCCGGCACCAGCGGCGCCTTACCCAAGGTCAAGCGATCACGGATCTCGCCGGGATTGACGCCGTAGAGGCGCTCGGTCTGGATCAGGATCCTCGCGTCAGAGGTGTTTCGCTCTTTTCCGTAAATCAACGTCGTGGGCATGGCAGACCTCCTAGGCGTCCGGCGCCGCGCCGGGCTCCAACTGTTGCAAGCGCTCCTTGGTCGTCGTGATCAAGCTCTGAACATCTTTCGTCTGTAGGTTGAGGTCCGCGGCCCGCGTCTCCAGGGAATGCAGCCGCGCTTTCAAAGCGACGATCTCGCCCTCTCTCGCGCGCTCCTGCGCCCGCTTCAACTTCGCTGCCTCCCGCGCCTTCCGGACCTCCTCCGCGGCGCGGATCTTGGCCTCGCGGTCTCGCTCCTTGGCTTCGAGGCGGGCCCGCGCCTTGGCCTGCCTTACTTCCTCGGGCTCGGGCGGTCGCCCGGGGGATCTTTTCGGCGCCTCGGGCGAGCGCGCCCGGCGGCGGTTGTCCAGCTCGGCATCGCGAGCGATTCTAAACGCCTCCGATGGCACGACGGTAGGAGGCACGCGCTCGGCTTCGTGAGCGGCGCGGATCAACTCGGCCCGGAATTGCTCCTGTAGGCGCTGGACGTCCGACAGATCCCACACGTCCCCGTGCTCTGCCTCCCACAACGCCAAGGACCGCGCCGCGCTCGGACCCAGCATCTCGACCAGCGCGTTCACGTCTTCGGGCTGCAAAGGTCCGTAGCCTCGTTTGTAGCGGTACGCGTAGACCACCGCGAAGACCTGTACAAGGGTCATGAGCCCGTGAGAGGGGCGGTCACCCGGTCTCTCGGAGCCGGGGCGCCTCTCGATCAAGCGGTCGACCGGATCACCGATCAAGAAGTCTCGGACGATGGCCTTGCGCCAGCTCTGATCGAAGTGGCAAAAGCGGTCGATCTTGATCGCTATTTCGTATTTCGGCGGAGGGGCCGAGAGCGAGTTAGAGGAATTCGTCTCAGGACCGTTCGGACGGTTAATCATCGGTTAATTTTAGCGGCTTCTGGGCCGGACGCTAGTTTTATGTGATTAATCCTTCGAGTGCACCGGATCGGTAACTCTAATAATAAATGCGGCGCCGCTGGCGCATTAAGTGCATAAGTAAAGCCGGCATAGGCCTCTCAGGAAATTGCGCTAAACCCGTATGAGAGCCGAAAAATAACCTACCCGCGTCATGACGGCCGCGAATAATCAAGGTTTCGTTATTCGTCTGACACTTTCATTCCGCTGTATAGATCCTCTCGGCCTCAAAAAGTATAATCTATTAATTCGAGTCAAGAAAACTTAAAAATGATGCAAGACAGCAGGTAGGGACTTACGGAATTTGGAGCAATAATCATTGATTCTACTCTTTGTCGAGGAGAGGGTCTATACAGCGGAATGAAAGTGTCAGACGAATGGCAACGACGTGCCGCGGCACTAGACGTAACGAGTAAGTTTTTGTTACTCGGCCACCGAAAGATCTTGCGTCCTAAGCGCTAAGGATTTAGGCTCTAGCTTCTCGGTCCTGACGCTCATGGCAATCGACTCCCCCGAAAAGGTTCTTTTGACGCTCGACGCCGGCCTCCTGGCACGGGTGGACCACGAAGTCGCGATCCTCGCCCGAGCGTCCAAGGAGCGGGCCGCGAAGGCGCAGGGGACCCGACGCTTGACGCTGCGCCGCAAGCGAATCGCCGGTCACGCCGTGACGCGGCTGGAGGTGCTCCGGGAGCTGATCCGAGAGAGCCTCGACCGGCGCGCGGCCGCGCGCGGGGAAGAGGTGCCTTCGGTGGAGGTGGCGGGGCCGTTCGGGTTCGCTCCCGAGGTGCCCGAGGTGAGGAGCGAGACCGCGATCGTGGCCGCGCTGGAAGCCGAGGCGCCCGCGAGCGCGAGCGACTTCGAGGACAGAAGCGGCGGATACCTGTTGCCCGATCCTCCGAAGAACGTGGCCGCGTCTACGCCCGCGCTTGCTCCGGCCGGTCCCGCTCTTCGGGCTGACGTTCCCCGTAAGGCTGTTGATGGGGGCGCGACGGCGAACTTGCGCCCGATCGGCCTGCGCCCGAAAAAGTAGCTCGCCCGCGGTCGAGGCACACACAGCGAACCGAAACGCCCGCACGCGCACAACGCACGAAGGAAAGGCACACGAATGCTCTTTGTCGAACCAAACACGGGTATGGTCATAGAAGTCAACGAGGAGACCGGCATGCGCCAGCTCTGTGAGCGCTGCCGCTTCCTGTCCGTCGAGTCAAGCCACTCGCTCTGCGGCTCCTGCACGGCCAGCGCCCACGGCACCGACCCGCAAGCCGAGATCGCCCAGCTCCGCCAGGACAAGAATCGCTTGTATCAGGCGATCGAGCACCAGAAGCGCGTGATCGCGGCGCTCAGCCGGCAAGCGGGCGAGTCTCAGGCGCGGATCGAGAGCCTCGCGGACACGGCACTGGATCTCGTCGACGGTCTACTCCGCGCCGACGGGGAATTCCGCCGACTGGCCAAGAAGGCCGGCACGCTTTACGGGGCCCTTTGTTGGATGGCGGAGGTCGCCCGATGAACCACAACGAGATCAAGGGCCTGATCGAGACCGCCGCCGGTCCGGACGGGCAAAATGACGAGAATTGGGAGGCCGTCGGCGTCGATCGGCTCTACTTCTCCGACCCACGTGACCCCGAGACCAGCGGCGCGGTGGACGTCCAGCGCTCGCCCGACGGCGCGCACGTCGCACGGGTGAAGCTGGAGCTGTGGATCACCCCCGAGCGCGCGGCGGAGATCGTCGCCATCGTCACGGGCGCGAAGCCCCTGGCCCTGGAAGCCCTAGCCCGGCGTCTACAGCCGGAGATCGCCCGCAAGGCGGCCCTCCCGATGGTTGCGCTCGGCTACGTCGCTCCTGCGAACGATGCGGAGGTTCAGCACGAGGTCAGAACGCACGTCACGCGGGAGCACGAGTCGGATCGCGTCTACGAGCCCACCGCGGTGGAGAAGGCGGACGAGGCGCGCCGGATCGAGCTGGAGAGGCTCGTCAAGGAGCAGGAGGAAGAGGAGCGGCTAGAAGCGGAGATGGAGCGCAAGCAAAACGAACAGGACGAGCCGGAAGAGCTGGCGTTGTAGGATCATGTTCGCCGCCCTCGCTATAGATCACGATCGCGAGACCGATTTCCTGGTCCGAAGTTTTCTCGCGCTCGTGACTCCGGGTGAGGAGAAGACGCTACGGGCCGCATACGGACTTCCATCTATGGCCTGTCTGGAAGACGTAATGCAGACCTCGGACCCGGAAACGATCATCGTCAAGATCCGCAAGTTGGTGTCGAACGCGCGCTTGACTACCGTGTAAACTTTGTAGGTGGACGCGAGCCAAGCACTTCGAGCGATCCGGCGTCTTGCGACGCGGCTGAGCCCCGAGGCCGCGGGAGAGGACGATTTGCGTCAGTTCGTGCGGGAGGTCGTCGCGGTGGTCGATGACGTGGACACGCAATCGGACCTGGCGCCGGTGGTTGCGTCCGCACCCTATTTGGACGAGCCGGTTATGCTGACCGAGACGTTGGCCGAGCTGCTTCGCCTAGGGGTCGTTTTTACCGCCTGCACCGGGTGCGGCAAGCCTCGTGGAGCTTGCCTCAGCTTGCCTCAGTGCACGAGCAGCTACATCGAGTTGGATGCCGCAGCGCTGGCCAAGCTTGCCGCAGTTCCTACAGTATAGTCTGTAGGAGCCGCCTTAACGCGGCCTGACTATCCCGCAGTCGTTTTTGGGACCCGAGTCTTTGCGCGCACTTAGCTTGCCGCAGACCTTGCCGCACGTGAGGCAACGTCCGGCACGCGTGAGGCAAGCTTGCTAAGCTCTTAGGATGGCGTTTAGCAAAATGACCCGGGAGAAGTACGCGGTTTTAGTTGACGCGTTCGTTAAAATCGGCGGCCCGGTGTTCGCACGGGTGGCTAAAGAGGCCGGCCTAGATCGCGAGACCGTTAAAAAGGGCTGGGATCGCGGATGGCCCGAGGTCGGCGATTGGGCGGCCCCAATTTCGGCCCGGTTTAAGGACGCCCGCGACCCCCTCGTCTACCCCTCCGAATCTGGGCCCGGCACAGGAAAAGCGAATGATTCCAAGGACTCCGATATATGGTCACGGCATGACCATACGTTGCCATATGTGACCATACGTGGCGATACGTCCCGACCTGCGCCCGGCCCGGCCTCAGGGTCAGCGTTTGAGCCGGTTTCTCCCCCATCTACCCCCGTAAGCCAGCCTACTATATCGCCCGACACCGGCGCCTCCGCACCCACAACGGACATGGCGCCAGCGACCGCGCACCCCGCGGGATGGACAGCCGCCCAAGCAAAGGCCCGGGATCGTGAGCCCACGCTGGTGCTGGCGGCCTCGAATCTGACGGTCGGCCTGAGCAACGCTGTGCACGCCGTGATCACGGCCCTCACGCAGAAGGCCCACCTACTCGACCACCTCGGCGAAGTGGGCGACGGCAAAGGCGGATTCATGCCTGACCCCCACGCCGCCAAGCACTATGTGGAGGCCCTGGCCTCGATGGTGGCCAGCGCCGATAAGCTGGCGCAAACCACCCTCAAGATCATGGAGGCCGGCCGCCTCAACACGGGCGAGGCACAGAGCATCACCGAGGAGCGCGGCAAGCGCTCGACACAGGTCGATCCAGGCGAGGCCATGGCCGCCATGGCACGCATGGCCGCCGTCGCAGCAAGCGCTATGCGGGGGCGTGCGATCGCCACCCACTACAAGGACCGGGACGAGGCGGGCGTGATAGACGCTACGGTCGAGCCCGCCACTCCAGCGCCCGCGCCCGAGGGCTGAACCCCCTGTTTTCTCGCCCCGCCGTGGCACACACGTTGTAAATACACAGGGGCATAGACCTATCTAGGCGTAACCATTGGGCCGCAAACGATTAACTAAATCGTTTGCCCTCCCCGCCCGCCCCGAACCGCGTGTCATCTACACCCACAAGGTAGGACAGGGTAGGGGGTTCGGATACGACTGCCCTACCTCTAGCCTCGGGGGCGCGCCCTACCTGCATGAAATTTTGTGCGGGATCCCCGGCAAACGGTACTTTCTGCACCGCGTCAATTATTACCGGCCCGCCAGCTAAACTCCCTAAGGTCCGAGCCCGCCCGCTATTCCCATCCGTCCCTAAGACTTAAACCGAGGCCGAGCCCGATCATGGTCGCCGCGAGGCCGAGCCCAAAGATCGGATCGGCGGCCGGCCCCGCGCGCCCTCCTCCGGAACCGGGTCGAACCCTAAGCGTTTCCGGATCTTGCCTTAGCTTTCCGCGGTTTTAGGAACCGGTCCCGCTCGCGCACGCGAACCCTCTTGAAAATTTTTTCCAGAAAAATTCCTAAGCCCTTAAGGCTCTAGACGTCCGAGCCGATGAATAGATCATGAGCACGACGCCGACCGTCCGCCCCGCCACCGGCCCCGCCACCGGCCCCGCCACCGGCCCCGCCACCGGCCCCGCCACCTACGTCCCCGAGATCGCCTTGAACCAAATCAAGGCGCTGGATTATTGGGCCTTCGCCCGCTGGGGCGTCAAGGACGTCCTCTCTTTCAACGGGGACACCCTGCAACTGAACTGCGCCCGCGGGCGCCGGATCCTCGTGACGCTCGACCGCGGCACCGACACCTACCGGATCTCCGTCGGCCGCGTCCGCAACTTCGAGTTCCGCGAGCTGGCCTCGGATACGGGTGCCCACGCCGAGGATCTCGTCATCGCGATCGACACCTTGATCGAGCGGGCGTAAGTCGCCCGCCCGCTCCGCCACCACGAAACGCCCACACGAAAGGAACCCCGCTATGTCCACCCGCCCGACCCGAGCCAAGAACTTCGCCCGCACCCAAGCCCTCGTCAAGGTCTTCGCCCCGAAGCAGCTCCACGACGCGATCGACGCCACGCGCACCATGGGCGAGCTGGAATTCGTGGCCAAGATCGGCGCTGGCTTCGCGGCCTCCCTCGCGGCCGCGCCCGCTCCGGAGCGCTTCACGCTCTTTCTCCTGGACGCCGGCCCTAACAAGATCGGCACCATCAAAGCGATCCGCGAGATCACGAATCTCGGGCTCAAGGAGGCCAAGGACCTGGCGGACGCGGCGGGCGGCCATCCGGTCAAGATCCTGGAAGGGGTCGACCACCGCAGGGCCAAGGCCGGATATGACGTCCTGAGCGGCACGGGAGCCAAGGCCGAGATCGGCTAGCCCCCGCCCGTCGCTTCGGGACGTGACGCGCTTAGCTCTAAAAACGTCCCTTACGCAATAAAAATTCTTTACTCTCAAAAGGCAATGACTTAGTTTTGTCGATGCCGACGGACACTGTCCCACACCAGATCCGAGCACGTACCTTTTTCGTAACCGTCCGCCCACCCGTCCCGCCCAAGCCGCCGCCGACAAGGAGATCACCCAATGAGCCCCAACCGCACCGCCACCGCCAGGACCCATACCGCGCCCCAACCTCACGCCCCGGCCGCCCACACCTCGCGCCCTTCGCGCCCCGCGAACGCCGACGTCGCCCGCGCGCCGCACGTCCGCGCCGCCGCCAACGCGATCCCCGGCTACGCGCCGCCCTCGCGGAAGCAGATCACGGACGCCTTGCAGGAGGCCGAGGACCGGAAGAGCCGGCACCAGAAGGTGTTTCAGGTCATCGGGAGCCCCGAGTGGTACACGCCGGCCGGCACCCTCCGGGCGAAGGACACGATCAAGATCGGCCTCGACGCCTTCGAGGTCGTCATGAAAACGAACAAGGGCCCAGGCATGATGGAGCTGAAAATCGCGACGCCCATGGGTGACCGGCTCGTCCCCATGCAGCGAGACGCCCTCGTGCCGATCGTCCGCCTCGCGGACCCGGCCGCCCGCAAGCGCATGCGCTCCGGCGGGAATTCGTAAGCTTTCCACCCACACCCTTAGCCCTATCGGGCCGCGCCGCCCCCGCGCCGTTCGATTCGAAAGCCCGGCCGCCCATCTGGAGCGGCCGTTTTCATTTAGGCCCCCGAGCCGCAGGCCCGAGAAAAAAATTCTTTACGTTCTAGTCTTAAGCGCTTAATTTTTAGATCGGTCGAGCCGATGTCTAGATCATGATGACAACGACGACGGAAACGACGACAATCAGCGCCGCTATCAGCGACATCATTAGCAACCATCTCGGCTCCGTGCCCGAAATCGAAGTCGACGACGCCGAGACCACCAACACCTACGATCTCGACGAGCAAACCCACGTGTATAGCGATGACGACTTCGCGGCGGCCGAGCTGGAAGAGGTCCTCCGCCTCACGCGCGCCGCGCTCTCGGCCTCCGACGCGAACGAATCCGAGTGGTTCACGCGCGAGGCGCTCGACATTCTTTCCCGGATCGATTCCTAAGGCCTTAAGTTTTCTCGCCCGCGAGCCGATAGGATCTGCATGAGCACTACGATTTACACCGGAAAAGAAAAGCGCTACAACGGCAAGTGCAAATGCGGCTCGCGTTTCTCGACGCTCGCGACGCGAGTGCAGACCGCGGCGCACGTTCTCGGCCCGGTGGCCGACGGCGCTTCCGGCTTCGTCGAGTTCCACGCCGAGGGGCGCAGCTTCTCCGAGTCGCGGCTCTCGAACGACTCCCTTTGGTTTCGCTGCGCGTGCGGCCGGTGGAACCGCGCCGAGCCGGTGCGCGGGACCATCGTCTCCTCGAAGAAGTGCAACGCCCTTTGCCTCGCGTCCTCCGGCCACTCGTGCGAGTGCTCGTGCGGTGGTAAAAACCACGGCGCGCAGCACGGGTAGCCCGCTCTCCTCAACCACCGAAAGAAAGGAACGCCGCCCATGTCCTCCACGCCCAGCGCCTCCCTGCCCAACACCTCCCGGTTCGCCACCTGTCCCACCTGCGCCGCTTCCGTCGCGGTCGTCGAAGGTCGCCTCATCACGCACGACGCGCCGAAGCCGTGCCGCGCGGCTTGCTCCGGCTCGCGCTCCGCCGAACAGCTCGGCCGCGCCGAGGGCAAGATCGTCGCCGCCTTCCTCGGCGCGCTCGCCGAGGAGCACGACCTGGATTGGGTGATCTCCTATGAGGACGCGCCCGGCGAGCCCAAGGCCTTCCGCGTCGTGCGCGACGGGCTGAAGTTGCTGGAGCCGCCGCACGTGATCGGAGAGACCGAGACGGAGGCGCGCGATTGCATCTCGCTCGCGGCCGTGGGAGCCGATGCGATCCGGCGATACGACGGCGGCCGGCGATGATCAAAGGCACGACCTTCAAGCGCACGCGCTACCGGCTCGGCACGATCGTGTGCGGCGCGGCCTATTACTTCACCGACCTCCCCGAGTTCCGAACGGAGATCGCGGCGCGCGCCTACCTCCGCGAGCACCGGACCGCGCTGGGCCGCCCGGTGTATGTCTGGCGCACGCGCGAGTGCTGGGCCCGCGGCGTGAACTACGGCACCGACGTCGAGGGTCCGTTGCCTGAGGAACAACAGAAACAACAGCAGGCGTTGCCGGCCGCTCAACAACCGCCCGCCCCGGACGCGGATTCGTAAGGGCTTAGAGTCGGCACGGCGCCTGCAATACTCCGGATCATCTTCTCAAAACCCCGCCCGGAAGGGCGCCCTAGCAGGGACCTAGGGAGGAATGGGGGCACACCCGAGAAGGCCTCGAACACTTTCAAAACCCCGCCCGGAAGGGCGCCCTAGCAGGGACCTAGGGAGGAATGGGGCACACCCGAAAGTGTTCGAGGCGCCCGCTTCCGCAACGCTCAAACCGGAACCTCTTCACATGTACAAACATTGGATCGCTTTTCGAAAGACGGCACAAGGCACCGTGATCCACTTGTGGCCCGACGGCGCGATCACGTGGGCGCTCGGACTCTACGTCAAGGGCTCGCCACACGCGCGAACGGACGCGCAGATCGCCGAAGCGCGCACGGCTGGCTGGCTCGTTATGGGCGAGGTCGAGCTTTACGACGATGACGAGGTCCCGGCGCTGATCAAGGCGGCTCGATGGGCGGCGGCCCGCGGACTGGATCCCGGCGCGATGCGGGCCCATCTTCACCGGCCTACCGTGTTGCGTCCCGTGTGGGAAGTGGTCGAGGCGGATCGCGACGGCAATCCGCGCGTGCGTGTTTGGAAGCTCCCGCGCCTTCGATGGCCGGGGCTCAGCGTGTGGTCGGACGGCGCCACTTATTCAATCTGGCGAGAGATCTCCGGCGGCCGCGGAACCTATGGCCCGACCGGGATCGAGTTCTCGAACCTCGCGGAGCTTTCGGCGCACCTGTTGAGCGACTGTCAACACATGCAACACAAGGCGTTGCCGGCCGCTCAACAACCGCCCGCCCCGGACGCGGATTCCTAACCTTTTCGAGGTGGCACGCCCGGTGCATTCAAGAGAGTCCATCATGGTCAAACTCACCCGCCCCGTCGATTTCGAGGCCGCGATTCTCGAACAGCAGGAATACGAAAGCGGAGAGTGTGGTGGTGTATACCCCGGGATCGAGAAATTTGATCCGTACGGCCCGCAATGCGAGGAGTGCCGCTATTCCGGCGGTCAGCACTCGATATCTTGCCAAAAGGTGAGCGCCCGCAAGCGCGCCCGCCAAGGCGACCTCAAAACCTAACCCGTTGCGCGGGCGACAACAGAAACAACAGCTTTCGTTGCCTCGTGAGCAACATCCGCCCGCCCCGGTCGCGGATTCCTAGCCTCTTAGGGCCGGCACACCCCGTGCATTCAAGAGAGTCCATCATGGAAAACACGACGACCGCCGAGACCGCCACCGTCCACGATCGCGTGATCCTCAAACCGGGCCGCGAGGTGCTCGACCCGCACAACCGCCGGATCGAGGTCGTGTCGGTCACGCCCGACCCGAGCGGCGACAAGGCCCGAGACGTGGTGACGTGCCGGCTCCGCGGGCCGTACGGGGCGACCGTGACCTACACGCGGTCTATGCTCCGGCCGGTAGAGTAAAAATTATTTTTCTAAGGCCTTAAGGTTTTGGCGCCCGGTGCCGATGGGATAGGTATGAACACGACCAGCACCCCGGACACCAGCCGCTTCCAGACCCGTGGCGTTCTCGCGGGCGCCTACAAGGCCGGCTCCGCCGCCGAGGCCCGCGCGATGCTGACCCACCTCGTGGACCTCACGATCAATCACGGTTTCACGGCGCTTTGCCGCCGCGTCAAGGCCGGCAACATGGCGGACGAGTATTCGGGCACGTCGGCCGAGCTGGCCGCCCGCCCGACGTGCCCGATCTGCGCCGCGAAGTGGGACCGCCTCCAGAAGTAAAAAATAATTTCTTAAGGCCTTAAGGTTTACCACGCCCGAGCCGATGGAATAGTTAATCATGGCGCTCTCCTCCCTCTCCGGTTTCGGCTTCGGCGGCGCGGTCCTCCCGATCGTCAACCCCGCCGCCCTCGTCAAGGTCTCGGCCCCGGTGAAAGAAGTAAGGCCGCCCCCGCCCCACGAAAGGGATCTCACATGAGCCGCGAATCCAAGCCCTCCGCGCCCTCCGCGCCCTCCGCGCCCTCCTACGTCTACAAGGTGCATGACGGCAAGCTCTACCGCGTGAAGGTGAAGAAGATCACGGCCACGGGAACGGTCTTTCTCGAAACGAGGCCGCTTTGTTTCGGCTGTGCGGCGATGGTCCATCCGCAACGCGCCCACTTCACCGCGGAGTCGGCGCTCGCGGCCGCTCGCCTCCACGCCGAGCGGGCCGCCGCCGATGCCGCGTTCGCGCTGGAGCAAGTCTCGAACCTCACGCCGGCCGACGCCATCGATCCGAAATCCTGACGGCTGCCTCCGACACAACAGAGTCCCAGCCGAAGCAACACCTTCCGTAGACTCCGAGGCAGCAACAGCCGGCGCTAAGGGCCCGCACGTTTCGAGGGTCCTAAGAACGGCACAGAGCGTGCATTTAGATCCGGACATGATGAGGACGACGCCGATGCTGAAAGTCAAAGACGCACAATTCTGGATCGCCGGGCTCGCCGGCCTACCCGAGGCACACGCCCTCCGCCAGATCTCGCACGAGGTCGAGGCGCAGCGCCTGGCCCTGGCGGCCGCGCGCAGTCTACCAGCCCGCGAGCTGGCCGAGTGGCGCAAGAGCGTTGAGATTCTGGAGCGCACCAGCTCCCGCTTTCGCAACGCCATGGAGCGCCGGCTCCGCGCGCGCGAGGGCGCGGCCGCGATGTCGCTCGACGTGGCCGAGGACGGCCCGATCCGCGGGAACAGCTGATCGCGCGTGGTATCCTTAGGGACTCACATGAGCAAGCTAACCGACGGCCTCAAGACCTGGATCGCTCAGCGCCTCGCCGGCTCCTCCGCGCGCTTAGCGGTCGCCGAGATCAACGCCGTTCTGAGTCGGCAGCGCGCCGTGCTGGAGCAATGCAAGGCGGATCAGCAGTGGCCCGACGGTATCAACCCGGACGACCTGGAGAAGTCGATCAACTTGCTCGAAGTTGGCCTCCGGAGGGCGCAGGAAGCGGCCAGCGCAGAGCTTGAAGCGAGCATGACCAACGCCGCCGCCGAGGCACGAGCCCTCGCCATGGCCGAGCTGCGTGCGTTCGAGAGCCTCGCGGATGCTCCTTCTCCCGCCGTCCCGGCCACGCCCGCGGCGGCCGACGGGGATACGTCGGCCGAGCCCGCGACGCTGTTGACCAAGAAACAACAGAGGCAACAGAGTTAGTTGTCCGGCGCGCAACCGGCCCGCGCGCCACGCCCCGGATCGGCGGGGCTTTCGAAGTGGCACGGGCGCTGCATTGATCCGGAGTCATGAACACCAACGGGATCGAAATCAAGGGCGGCCGGATCGTCAACGTGGGCGACATCGTGACCAACTTCGGGCAGCGTGCCGTTATCGTCGGGATCATCGACGGCTTTCTCCGGGTGAACGGGTTGCGCCACGATGGCAAGAAGGATCGTCGCGGGACGTGGATCGCGAAGCCGGAACTTTGCGCCTAAAGATTTCTTACGCTCTAGCCGATGGGATCAATCATGAACACGACGACGCCGAAGACGAAGAGCCCCCGGGCGATCAAGATGGCCGAGCGCCGCGCGGAAGCGGCGGCCCACGCGGAACGGATGGCGAAGATCTACGCCGAGAACGCGGCGATCGTCACTACCGGGAAGTGCCCGGAGTGCGGCACCAAGCTCTACAGGAACTCCTCGCTCGCCGGTTGGTGGCAATGCGGCCACTACGGCGCGCCTGGCTTCCAGGCTGAGGCGGGCCCGCACTGTTCCTTCCAGCTCTTCACGAAGTAGCCCACGGCCGCCCACACCAAAGGAGCCCGGACACATGAAGCTCATTCAAGCCGAGACGGCCTATCGGAAATTCATCGGCCGCCGAGCGTTGTGGACGTCTACCTTCGGAGCGATCTCCGCGGACGGCAAAACGAAATTCGACGCCGAACGTGGGCTCGAAGCCGCGCTCCACCGGCTCGTGACAGAGGACGGAACGCCCGTCGTCAAGCACGACGCCCGCGGCGGCACGTGGGTCGCGCAGCGCGAGAACCACGGCTCGTGGTCCTACTACCACATCGACCAGACCACGGGTGAGCATAGGTGCGTGTGCGTGGTCGGGGAGCGAGACACTTGCCTGGCCTTCATGGAGTCCCACATGCGACAATGGTGCGAGCCGTGATCAAGCCCGGCCGCAACGCCATCGACCCGCACGGCCGTAACGTGTATGTGGTCGACGTGACTCCGGACCCGAGCGGAGACAAGGCCCGGGACCTCGTGAAGGTCCGGCTCGCAGGGTCGTACGGCGCGCACCTACAGTATCCGCGCTCGACCCTTCGGCCGGCCTAAAAATCTTTTTCTAAGGCCTTAAGGTTTCCGGCGGCCGAGCCGATGGGATAGGTATGAATGCGACGACGACTCAGAACGAGGTAGCCCGGATCGAGCGCGCCAAGTTCCTGGCCTTCTTCGCCATCGACCCGGCCCTGTCGCCGGCCGAGCGGATCGCCAAGACCCGCGAGGCGCTGGCCGAGCTGGACGGCATCGGGGAGTGGTAGGCCGCCTGCGCCGCGAAGGCGCTAGAGCTTAGGCCTTAACGTGGTAGACTTGGGGGCAACTGCTTTCCCCAAGGAGACCCCGCGCCATGAAGCTTCGATCTTTTCTTCCGGTCCTTGCCCTCGCCGCCCTGTCGTCGTGCTCGATCTTCAAGCCGGTCGTGGACAACGTCAACGACCCGTCCACCACGGCGGGCGCCATCGTGGCGGACTGCGCCAAGCCCGAGATCGCCGACGCCGTGGCCAACGTCTTGGCCAACATCAATCAGATCATCGTCGACCCGAGCAAGCTGGAGGTGGTGAAGGAGCAGGAGATCGCCTCCCTCAAGGCCTCCGGCCAGGAGGTGCTCGCGTGTGCCCTGCGCGCCGGAATTGCCGACATCACCGCCATGATCCAGAACGCGGCCACGCATCACGCCGCGATCGATTCGCGCGTCGTCAACTCACGCTCGACGCTCTCGCACGTCGTGAGCGCGCAGGGCTTCGCGTACGCCGACGGCTGGCGCCCCTCCGCTCCTAGCGGCGCGGGCGGTGCTGGCGGCGCGTCCGGGCGCTAAGGCGCTCCAGCGAGGCGAGCCTCCGGGCTCGGGTCAAAGCGCGGTTCGATTCCGCGCCCTCGCCCCAAAAGGCAGAAGAGGCCACGCCCGCCGCTATCACCGCCAAAATCGACTTCGGCGGCGGGCGTGGCGCTGGTCTTTTAGAAAGGGAAACGATGTCCATCGCCGCGTTCGTCAACCGCTCGTCCAAGCTCACCGACTCACAAGCCGCGTTGATCGTCGAGGCGTTGCAGATCCAGCAATTCGATCTGTTCGACACGTGGCGCGGCGACCTTTCCGACATCGGCGGCCCGGCCGATATCATGACGCCGCTCCTGTGCGCCGACGAGAACCGCCTCCCGGAAGGTTGCTATCCCGTCGTGTTCGTCGACAATCCCGACGTCGCGGGCGCGCTCGGATATCACAGCGTTGACAACGGTGGCAAATACTACGCCCGGATCTTCACCGATCTTTTGCTCGCCCGCGGGCCGTGGAATGAAACCGTTTCGGCGTGCGCCTCGCACGAATACGTCGAAATGTGCCTGAACGCCCCGTGCCTGATCGGCGTGATAGGGCCGAAGCGCGTCGAGGGCTCGCGCTATCAGCGCGAAGGATCGGATCCGGTCGAGAGCGATTCGTATTGGGTGAATGCCGACCGAGACGGATTTCCGCACGCCGTCGCGGTCAGCAACTTCGTTTTGCCGGACTACTTTCGAGCGAGCACGCCGAACGGTGCGCGTGTCGACTTCATGGGCACGTGCCCCGGTCCATTCCAGCTCGCCCCCGGCGGCTACATGCTCGTGGGCCAGGACGGCCTCTCTATCCCCACTCCTATCTACGCCGCCAAGCCGCCGGCCCCCGAGCGCGTCTTTTACAAGACCCTCGGCCGTCGCTTCTACGGCGGCCGCGGCAAAGTTAAGCCCTAAACTCTCCGTCGGTCGTGTATCTTGGGAAGTGCGTGAGCGCTTCCACCGACGATAAGAGGCCGGATTGTCCCAAGTGCGAACGGCCGATGACCAAGGGCGCGCGCACACCGGACGGCCGCGTCCGGTGGACGTGCAAGGGCGGCCGGGCTGAGGGCCGAGCATACTGCTACTCGACGACCGCTCCCAAGCCCGGCGCCGTGCGTACGCCGAGCGGCAGAGTCATCCAGAAGGGTAAGGCGAAGCCGCCAATCTTCCGGCGCCCCATCGCCTCCGGCTCTCGCGTCTTCGTCGTGACGAGCGCGCAGAACGCTACGCCAGTGCACCAGGAGTTTTGGGCGTGCCTGACCACGATCGCGCAAGCGCGCGGTGCGGAATTGATGGTCGTGCCGGTGCGCTATAAGAACCCTACGAGTCGGTGGACCGAGAGCCAGGCCAACGAAGAAACGTGGGCCGCCGAGGTCCAGCCCTATCTCTGGAACGTTCGCCGCGCCTTCAACGACAATCTGATGTTGCTCGGGGACATCAAGACCCAGCCGACCGCGAGCGATCCTCTCACCGGCTTCGACGCCATCTCCGGCGGCTCGTCAGCGATCCTCGGTCACACGAAGCTCGCGCTTCGAAGCATCGCCACGCCTTCGCACAAGATGGCGAAGATCTTGACCACCACCGGCGCGTGCACGGTGCCGAATTACACGGACAGCAAGGCCGGCAAGGTGGGCGAGTTCCACCACACGCTGAGCGCCGTCATTGTCGAGCGCGAGAAGGGCGGACGCTTCCACCTCCGCCAACTCCATTACGACAAGAAGACCGCGACCGTCACCGACCTAGACAAGCGCTATCACGTCGATCACGTCGAGAAGGCTCCCGCCCCGCTCGCGATTTCGATGGGCGATACCCACGTGGACTTCATCGATCCGGCCGTCGAGCGCGCCACCTTCGGTCCGGGCGGCATGGTCGAGACCCTCCAGCCCGACTATCTCTTGTGGAACGATCTTCTCGACGGGTACAGCATCAACCCTCACCACGCCGGCAATCCCTTCAATAAGATCGCGAAAGGCCTGAACGATCGAAGCTCTGTCGCCGACGAGGTTCGACGCGCGTGCGAGTTCGTCCGCGCGCGCACGAAGGGCAAGACGATATCCGTCGTCGTGCCGAGCAACCATGACGACTTTCTCCGTCGGTGGATCCTGACTCACGACTGGAAGACCGATCCGGAAAACGCGGAGTTCTATCTCGGCCTGGCCCTCGACATGGTGAAGGGCACGAAGCTCACCGCACGCGGCACGGAAACGCCGAGCCCGTTCCCGTTGGTCTTCCGCCGCTCGGTCGACATGACGAACATCAAGATCCTCCACGGCGATGAGAGCTTCGCCCTCGCCGGGGTCGAGCTGTCCATGCACGGAGACCGCGGCCCGAACGGCGCGCGCGGCAGCATCCGCAACCTTCGGCGCATCGGGGTCAAGTCCGTGATCGGACACTCTCACTCGCCCGGTATCGACGAGGGTTGCGTGCAGACGGGCACGAGCACGTATCTTCGGCTCGAATACAACGGCGGCCCTTCTTCGTGGCTCAACGCTCACGTGGTTCTCCATCGAGACGGGAAGCGGCAACTGATCATCATCGTTGACGGCCGATGGCGCGCCGCCGCGTAGCCGCCGCGTAGCGCCTAAGAATTTGTTAAGCTCTTAGGGCGGATGCGATGTTCCGTTCCAAATTGCAAGGCTGAGGCTCTCGGCGGCGCCGCTGGCGCGACCGAGTGCGGCCCGCATCTTCAGGCGACGCAAGAGCAGTGGCACGCGAATTTACTCGCGGCCGCGCGCGAGGACTTCAACGTTTTTTGTGAACTTTGCGCCGTTCACGACGAAACACAGGAGCCGGTCAAACAAGCCGAGATCCATTATCGATGGTCCGCGCTGTGCGACAAATATGATCGGCTCATCATTTGGAGCCACATCGAATCGGGTAAGACCAACCAGCTTTCGATCTATCGCACGGTGTGGGAGCTTGGAAGAAAACCGGAGCTTCGCTTTGTAATTCTTTCGAACACGGCCGGCCAGGCCGCGAAGATCGTGAAGTCGATCGCGGCCATGATCAAGAGTCCGCAAGTGCGGGAGGTCTTCCCGCGCATGGCCCCGGATCCCGAAGGTCCGTGGACGAGCACAGAGCTTCAGGTCCTTCGTAAGGGCACGGCGAAGGACCCCTCCGTCCGCGCGGTCGGCGTCCACGGCGCCCTCACGTCGGCCCGCTGCGATCGCCTCATCATCGACGATATCCTAGACCCCGAGAACACCGACACCGAGGCCAAGCGCGAGAACCTCGCGAAGTGGGTGCGCTCGGCGGCGCTCTCCCGCATCACGGCCAACGGGCGGGTGATCATCGTCGGGACCGCGTACCACCCGAAGGACCTCCTTCACATGCTCGCGCAAAACAAGCGCTTCAAGTGGTTCCGGTTCCCGATCATCGACGCGGAGGGGAAGATCACGTGGCCGGAGGCGTGGTCCCCGAAACGCATCGCCGACAAGCGCGAGGAGCTGGGGCCGGCGGAGTTCTCGCGGAGCCTCATGTGCCAGGCCCGCGACGACGGCGACGCGCCTTTCAAAGAGCAGTGGATCAACGCCGCGATCGCCCGCGGCGAGGGCCGACGCCTCGTCTACTCGCTCGCCGAGTTGCCCGACAACGCCCCGGACGATCCGGAGGCGAACCCCTACGGCGACCTCCCGGAAGGCTGCGCCACGTTCACGGGCGTGGACCTCGCGACCGGAAAACAAACCCGGCGGCGCTCGGGCGACGACACCGTATTTTTTACCTTCCTCCAGTATCCGAACGGGGATCGGTTGATCCTGAACATAGAACTCGGAAAGTTCGGCGGACAGGCGATCGTAAATAAATTGGTCGACCATCATCAGCGCTACAAATCAACGCTGGTCGTGGAAAACAATCAGGCGCAGGACTTCATACTCCAGTTCGTGCGCGAACAATCTAACATCCCAGTCGTTCCGTTCACCACCACGCAGCGCAAACACGATCCAGTTCTCGGTGTGCAAGGTTTAGCGGTCGAGCTTTCGAACAACAAATGGATCATTCCCTCGGATAACACGAAAACGGATCCCAGCGTCGAGCGCTTCATTTCCGAAATGCTCTTCTACTCGCCGAAGGCCCACACCGGCGACGTGCTCATGGCGTCGTATTTCGCGCGCGACTACGCGCGCCGGCTCTTGGGTAGCGTCACCACGCCAACGGTCACGGTCCGGATCGTCGGGGCGCGAGGCGAGGAAGGGGGAGGCTCGGGCGGCTCTAGCGCCCCCTTGGGCGGTGGGATGCTGGCGCGTCTCTTCAGCGCGCCGACCAAGAGCCTGCCCGCGAAGGCGGCCGCGAACAGCCCCCACCGCGACAGACCTAAGGTGTAAACTCTTACTCGTGGCCGCCAAGAAATCCCCCGATCGCGTTAGCCTTTTGGAGACGGTCGCCCCTGAATCGGGGGCGCTCACGCCCACGGTGAAGGCCTACTTCGTCGGCGAGGAGGGCGGCGACCGGTCCAACGCCATCGTCCAGCAGGAGAAGGACAACAGCGCGTTCGCCGGCTCCGGCGCCATCTCGCCGCCCTACGATCCGAACGTCCTGGCGCAGGTTTTCGAGGGCTCCTCAACCCTAGGCCAGTGCGTTGACGCTTACGTCGTCAACATCGATTCGTTTGGGCATCACTTCGAGCCCGTGATCGATCTTGAATCACCCGAGTCGGACGAGCTGATCCGCGATGCGCTCCGCGCCGAGCGGCTCCACGACCGCGAGACGGGCGAGGCGGCCAAGGATGACGCGAAACTTTTGCTTCCGGCCGAGCCGAAGGACGCGGAGGTCACCGCGCGTAAGAAGGAACTCGCGATCGAGATGCGCGCCGAGCGCGTGCGGCTGGAGAATTTCTTCGAAAACTGCACCTCGGGGATCCCGTTTGCCGGCCCGGAAGGGCTTCGAGGGCTCACGCGAAAGGACATCGAGGTCCTTGGGAATGGCTTTTGGGAGGTCCTTCGCAACTCCATGGGCGAGGTGACGAGGCTGAATCACCTTGTCGGCCGCACGATGCGCTACATGCCGGTCGACGAAACGCCGGTTGACGTCACGGTCCCTCGTCGGATTTCGCTCCTGAAGTTCACCGAAGAGACGGTCACGAAGCGTTTCCGCAATCTCGTCCAGGTGCAGGATTACACCAACCGGATCGTATTCTTCAAGGAGTTCGATGATCCTCGGATCACCGACTCGGCCACCGGCAAGACCTACCCGACGATCGAAGCGGCGCGCGCCGATTACGCCTCCAACGGAAAAAATGGCGAGGAGTTCCGCCCGGCGACGGAGGTCCTGTCCTTCAAGATCTCGTCGGTCCGCAGCGTCTACGGCACACCCCGGTGGATGGGCGCCCTACTCGCCGTGATGGGCAACCGTCAGGCCGAGGAGGTCAATTTCCTCTATTTCGAGAACCGTTCCGTTCCTCCGCTCGCGATCATCGTTTCCGGCGGCCGCCTCAACGCTGAGACCGTGCCTCAGCTGGAGGACTACATCGCTAACAACATCCGCGGCAAACGGAACTCGCACAAGATCATGATCATCGAGGGCGAGACCGGCGGCGGTCCCGCGCAGGCCAACAACGGGCGCATGAAGATCGAGCTTCGCCCGCTCACCGACGCCCAGCAGAAGGACGCGCTTTTCAACGAATACGACAAGCGCAACGCGGAGAAGATCGGTCAGACGTTCCGGCTCCCCCGCATCCTCCGCGGCGACGCTCAGGATCAGAGCCCCGGCACCGCCGAGGCCTCGATTGATTTCACGGAGGTTCAGGTCTTCGGCCCCATCCGAGGGAGCTTCGATTGGGTGATGAACCGCGTGCTCCTTCCCGAGCTGAAGATCAACCTTCACCGGTTCGTCTCGAACGGTCCGGTCATCAAGGATCCGAACGGCCTCACGACGATGATCAAGGATCTCGTCACGTGCAACGTTCTCACGCCCGGCGAAGGACGCGAGTTGGCACAGGACGTGTTTCACCGGGTCTTCCGCAAGATCGATGCGGATTGGACGAATCAGCCCGTCGGGATCACGGTCTCGGGCCGCAACGCCGCGGGCTCGGAAGGCGCGGACGGCGCGCAGGGCTTCGGCGCTGGGGCCCTTTCTCAGCCCGGCGCGGCCGCGGCTCAGGCCGCCGCAGGGGTTGATCAGTCGAAGGCGGCGTGGTCCGCGACCGATCCGAGAAGCGTCGCCGACATGCTCGTCAAGATGCACGAGACCCTCATCCGCAAGGAAGTCGAGGAGGGCGGCAAGGACGTGGAGACGATTCGGATACCAATGGACCTTTTCGCGTCGTGCTTTACGCCCGATCCGACCTAAGGCGGAGGCCGGTACCGTGGCGAAAACCAAGCTGAATGAGTTGACCGATCTGGCGCTGGAGGTCTACGCGCTCAGCGCCGCCGCTCGCGGGTGCGTCGACTACGAGTCGAGCATTCGGATCGCCGGGGCCCTCAAGGCGATCGGCGAGAAGCTCGTGAAGCTCTCTCCCGAGGTCTTCGACGAGATGACGGAGAACGTCCTACGCCGACTCATGGAGCGCAAATTTCCGGAGGTCGCGCCCAACGATATCCGTCAGATTGTGCAGGAATCCAGCGCTCGCGCTGCGTCTGTCGCGATCGAAGACGAGGACGGAGCTGCGTGAGCCCGTTCATAATTTACGCCCTAGTCGATCCCCGCGCGGCTTGGGTCAACCGACGTGCGCGCGAGGCGGCGCTATGAGTTGTTGCGATTGGGCCCGACGAGGCTCGTGGGCGGCGGAGCAACTCTTAGCCAAGCTCGGGCATCCGATCACTAAATCGTTGGATCCGCTGGATCCTTCCGACTTCGTCCTGATCTCCGTGCGCTTAGCGCGCGCCCTGCGCGGCGCCGCCATCGGCACCGAGGGCGCGACTATCAAAGCGGCCATAGAGGCGCTTGATGTCGACTGGCCCACCATCTCCGAGGACCGACGCGACCAAATCATCGCGGCCGCGCGCGCTGAGGTGGCCGGTCTCGCCGTCCGCGTTCCGCCTTTGGTCGAGCCCATCCTCGAACGGTCGGCGTCGAGTCTAGTTCCGCTCACCCGCAAGGCGGCGATCAGTCTGTACGATCTGAACCTGGAGCAGTCCGCTGAATGGGCGGCCAGTCTAGTCGAATCTCTTCGAGATAGTCAGATGGTCTATGTGAAATCGCAGTTTGATACCCGCGCCACGCTTTTCGACTCGGCTGCAAAGGACGTCGTCCGCTCCGGCCTGGAGAGCGGGCTGGGCCGCGACGACATCAGTGAGGCCCTCTCGACAAAGTTGACTCCGCTGGGTGTCGAGCGCGGGACCGACTACTGGAACTTGATCGCCACGGACTTTTCTAACAAGACTCGCACCACGTCCCAGCTCAGCACTTTTTCGGACGCCGGTGTTAAGCGCTACAAATATGACGCCGTGATGGATCAGGCGACTAGCGAATTTTGCCGCCTTCTCAATGGGCGAGTTTTTTCCGTGGAGAAGGCGCGCAAACGAACTTATCAAGCGCTAGCGCTTCGCGATCCGGAAGAGATCCGGGACGCTATGCCGTGGGTGCAACAAAGCGGCTCGCGTCTCTATTTTCGTCGCGGCGGCGAGCAACATCCCGTTGCGCACGTCGATAGTCCTGGAGTCGGATCGCTGGACAATCCGGGAAATTATTCCGACGTCATGTCTAACAAACAGTTGGAAGCGGCGGGCGTAACAGTTCCTCCGCGACACGGTCACTGCCGTTCAACGATCACCGCCGTTTGAAAACAGAAACAACGAAAGGCACACAAACAAATGCACGTCATCGGCAAGAAGGAAACGATCCTCAGTCTCTTCCCTCCCGGTCCGGATCTCGGCCGACTTACCAACGGCGTGACGGCCGCTGTTCACCGCAGCTTCGAACAGCAGAGCATGCGCAATCCTACGAACGACGAGGTAAAGCGGCGCTTCGAAATCTGCGTGAAATGGGCCCTCACGTTCCGAGGGGAGTTGAAGTGGGGGATCCAAAGGATTGTTGACGAATTGGATAACGTCTTGCGATCGGAGTTGCTCGGCACGCCGTACCAAGTTCCAACACGGCAATGCTGGATTCCGAGCGACGGGGCGATTTAAGCCCTAAACTTTCCGGCCACCTGTTAAGCTAATGGCTCTGAACCGCGAATTCACCAATCGGGAGACCTGAACACATGGACAAGTTTTCGTATCTGAATCAGATTCGCGGCATCGCCAAGGCGAAGCGCGATCAGTTGTGCCCCCCGCAGACCGCGACCCTGGTGAAGGCCGGCAAGCTGCTCGCTCAGCTGACCGCCGCCTCCGGGCAGTGCGAGGCCATGGGGCATCCGCTCTCGAAGGAGTTCCGGAAGACCTTGGCCGAGGTGATCCGCGACATGCGGTCGTTCCAGTCCGGCTACGCCTCGAACGATCCGAGCCAGCAGATCGACGACCTGGCCGCCGCGCCCGCGTTCGCCGAGACGAACACCGTCAAGGTGGACTCCGCCGAGAAGCGCGTCACGGTCGCCGAGTTCGGCGTCTACTCGCTCAACCTGATCAAGTCGGTCGAGGGACTCGACGTCCCCGAGGCGCTGGCCAGCCTGGACGCGTTCCTTGCCCTCGTGGACAAGGCCATCCTCGACGCGGACGTCTCCGGCGTCCTGCTCCCGGCCCAGAACGATCCGGCTCAGGTCAAGACGACCGTGAGCAACGGCGCGGTGACCAGCCTCGCGGGCGGCACCTCGGCTCCGTCGACGGCCTCCTCGAACTTCGCGACGAACCCCGAGGCGGCCAACGGCGCGCCTCCCTCTTCCATGCCCGCCAGCACTGGCGCCGCAGCGGCCGCAGCGGCTTCGAACACCGTGACGGATCCGACCGTGGTTCCGGCCCCGGCCGGCCCCGGCCCGGCCGCCAGCACCGGCAACGTGGCCACCGCGGCCACCGCGGCGGGCGGCGGAGACACGCAGGCCTTCAAGGCGGCCACGGCGCCCGCGGCCGAGCCCACGCCCGAGGAGATCGCCAAGGCAGCGGCCGGCGCCTCGAACCCGGTCGGCTGGACCCGCGACCTGAACACCCGCGAGTTCATGACCGGCAAGCGTCGTGTGGATTTCGGTAAGGACGGCAGCAAGTAAGGTCCCACTTCGGTGAGCGTCGACTATAACAAAGGCGATGTTTCGTTCGTGCGGATGATGATTCCGCACCACGAAACCGCCGTGTCGGCGGCCGCAGCGGAATTCAAAAGCGCTTCCAGCCCCGAGATCAAGGAGTTGGCGCGAAACATTCTAGCTGGGCAACAGGTCGAGATCGCGCAGATGAAGACTTGGCTCAACCTACGCGGACTTGCGGAAGCGGATCCAGACGACGCCACTGAAGAGGAGACTACAATGCGGAAGGCCGACGGGGTGCTCGACGCCGACACCGCCCGGATCATCCGGGCGGCGGCCGGCGTCGGGCCCGACGAGCAGATCGAGATCTTCGAGATCCGCGAAGAGATCACCGAAGGCGCGGCCATCGTCGGCAAAGGCGCCGAGCCCAGCGTCACCCGCGTGATCAAAGGCGTTCTTCCGGCGGAGGAGCGCTTCGTTTTGGGGATCGTGCTGGAGCCGACGCTCGAAATGGGTCAGCCGGACTCGCAAAACGACGTCTATTCAGCGGCGGAAATTGAAAAGGCCGCCCACAACTGGATGCAGCGCTACAAACAACTCGGCGTCCAGCACAAAGAAAAAGCCGACAACAGGATCGAAATTCTCGAATCGTACATCCAGCGCGGAGATACGGTCGTCAACGGACAGATCGTCAAATCCGGGACGTGGTGCATGGCCGTTCGGGTGGTCGATGATCAGCTTTGGGCGGACGTGAAGGCCGGCAATTTCACCGGGTTCTCAATCGGCGGAATGGCCAATCGACAGCCCGTCGAATCAACGACCGCCTAATATATCGAATTCAACCAACGACGCTTTGCCGCGCCTACCGGCGCTAGACTGAGGAGACATCATGCCCCGTTTGACGAGCATCCATAAGAACGCTTCCGCTTCGGTGGCCGCGGTCGCCAAAGACGGTGATGCCGATGGCGTCCACGAGCTGACGGATCTGCGCGTTCACGAGGTATCGATCGTCGACGCCGCCGCCAACCGCCGCAAGTTCCTCGTGACGAAGCAGCGCGAAGCGACGGATCCGAATGATCGCGCCGCCGTCGCGGCGAAGATGCAGGCGAAGGCGGCCTCCGGCAAAGTGTTGCCGGGCGCCGAGCTGGACGCGGCGGATGCCGGCGCGCCAGCCGTCAAAGCGGACGCCCCCGCCGCCGTCGCGGCCCCCGCCGCCGTCGCGGCCCCCGCCGCCGCCGTCGCGGCCCCCGCCGCCGTCGCGGCCCCCGCCGCCGTCGCGGCCCCCGCCCAGAAGGCCGGCGACGTTACGCCGCTGCCGCCCGCGAGCGCCGGAAACGCCGTCGCCGCCGTCGAGGCCCTGAACAAGTCGATCGAGGTGGACGTGGTTCCGCAGCTCGACGGCTCGATCGCCATCGCGGTTTCGGACACCACGCCGGCCCCGACCAGCAACGCGCCAGCCGAGGTTCAGGACAAGATCAAGCTCGCAGTCATGGGCGGGATCGATGCGATCATTGCTCGGCTCCAGACGCTCAGCGCCGCAGTCGCGGCCTCGAAGGGGACGTGGAGCGATTCCGGCGTGCCACAGGAGCTTTACGGCCTCTGGTACATCCGGGACATGATCTCGGCGCTCTACGATATCGGCGGCCCGAGCTGGGAGATCGAGGCGGCCGCCGATGCCGCGATCGAGGGCGCCGGCAACTCGATCGAGATGGCGAAGGCGCAGCACAAGGCGATCACCGCCTCCCACGTGGGCAAGCTCATGGGCACGCACCGCGCCCTGAAGTTCTGCGCCGCGGATCTGGGCTCTCTGTTGAAGCAGCTTCAGGGCGTCGTTGCGGTTGCGGCCGCCGCCGAGCCGGCGAAGACCGAGAAGGCCGCCGACGCGATCGATATCTTTTCCGATCCTCGCGTCGTCGAGATGCAGAAAGCCGCAACGGAATCGGCGAAGGTGATCGCGGCATTGCGCGCCACCGTCAACGAACAGGCCGCCACAATCGCGAAGGCCCGCAATTCCGTTGCGCCTTCCAATTCCTTTTCGAACAACCCGACCCGCCCCACCGAAAAAACTGCTACTGTTAGTTGGCCAAGGGATCTCGCCGCGACCGGGCCGACGTCCCGTAAATTCTAAACCGCAACCAAACCAAGACACCGACCAAGGAGATTCGAACACCATGCTCACCAATGACTCCATTCTGCAAAAGGCCGACATGGCGTTGTCGGATCTCACCACGGGCGGGTTGCTCCTGCCGGCGCAGGCTCAGAACTTCATCCGCGTCCTGATCGACGAGGCCGTGATGCTGAAGATGGCGACCGTGACTCCGATGCGGTCGCAGAAGCAGCGCATGGAGAAGATCAAGTTCGGTTCGCGCATCCTGCGCAACGGAACCTCCGGCGTCGCGCTGTCCGAGGCCGACCGCTCGAAGCCGGACACGGGCCAGGTCGAGTTGGACACCAAGCTGTTCAAGGCCGAGGTCCGGCTGAACAACGAGGTGTTGGAGGATTCGATCGAGCGTCAGGATCTCCGTCAGACGATCCTCACCCTCATGGCCGAGCGCATCGCGGTCGACATGGACGAGGTGATCGTCAAGGGTGACACCACGTCGCCGGATCCGTTCCTGGCGCAGTTCAACGGCCTGCTCGCGTCGATCTCGACGCACACGGTGGACCACGCCGCCGCGACGGCCAACCGCACCCTCTGGAAGAACATGCTCAAGGCCATGCCTTCGGCGTTCCTCCGCAACAAGAAGGCGCTCCGGTTCCTGACCTCGGTCGACGCCGAGATCGATTACCGCGACTCGCTCGCGGACCGCGCGACCGCCAACGTGGGCGATCGCTTCGTGGAGCAGGACGCCCCCTCGATGTATTCGGGCGTGCCGGTCTCCAGCGTTCCGGTGTTCCCCGAGAACATCGGCACGGGCTCGCACTGCACGGACGCGGTGCTGATCGACCCGAAGAACATCAACGTCGGCGTGTGGCGGGACATCGCCATCGAGACCGACAAGCTGGTCTCCGAGGGCGTGCTCTTGGTGGTCGCCACCATCCGCTTCGACATGAAGCTGATCGAGGAGACCGCGGCCGTCAAGGGCATCAACATCAGCGTGACCTAATTAGGTCGCGAGGCGCTCCGGGGCTCACCCAATCGGGTCCGGCCCCGGAGCGTTTTCAACCCTTCAAGTTTTCGTTTTTCAACTCGTACGTTTTCGGATAGGAGATCAAATCATGGCGCTCGGAACGATGACCAGCATTTCGGCGAAGGCCTCCGTCGGCCCCGTTTTCCACGACCGAGTTTCTCAGGTGGGCGACGGCGCTTACACCTCGACCGGAACCACCGGCCTTCTGGCCAAGCTGCGCGCCCTCCGTGGGGATCAGCGCGCGATCATCTCCGTCACTGACTACAGCGTCGGCGCGAATTACTGCGTCTACAACCCGGCGACGGACAAGCTCAAGGTCTACGTCCGCACCACGGGCGTGGAGCTGGCCGACGGTTCCGACTCCGGGAGCACCTACCTCCTGCACATCGTCTCCGAGTAATCGGGGATACGGCACGCCTTCCACGACCTTCACACGAAAGAACCTGGAGAATTTCATCATGTTGATCCCAACGAAGTTCGAGGCGGGCGCGATCAACGACGCGGCCACGTCGACGCAGCTTTTCCGCGACATCGCCGACGATCTGGCGGCGGTCGCGGGCGCGCTCAATGGCGTGACGGCAGCGGCGGCGGCAGTCACCGCGGTCGCCGACGTGGCGGCCGTGGCGGCTGCGGCCCCGGCGGCGGCGGTTGTCGCCGACGCCAACGAGAGCACCGAGGCCGGTGCCGGGGCCCTGGCCAACGAGCTGAAGGCGAAATACAACGTGATGGTCACGGCCGTAGCGGAGCTGCGCACCCTGGCCGGCACCGTTCGCTCCTTGGTGAACGACATCAAGGCCAAGTACAACGCGAGCGTGACCCTCCAGAACGAGCTTCGCTCGGACGCCCCCTCGTCGGCGACCCTGAAGACCACGAACGCGTAATCGTTTGGGCTGGCGCCCCCTCTTAGCGGCGCCGTTTGGAACTAACTTTGGGCCGCCCTTCGGGGCGGCCTTTTGTTATCTGGGCGCCCGGCGCATTGTTGTCCGTGTTAATGTATATTGAATCGGTTCGATATACATTCCCACGAAAGGCAACAGAGACCAATGGCAAACGAGAAGGCCCGCACCGACAAAGATGAAACGTTCCTCGTGCGTTTGAAGCCGCGCGACGTTCGCAAGGGCTACTTGATGGGCAGCTACACCGTTTTCGGGATCCGCTTCTTGGAGTCGCGAGGCTGGCACCGCGTCAAGCGGACCTTGGTCACGGCGAGCAACAAAGACGCCGGCAAGACGATCAGCGTCGACTTGATCGATTATCTGTCGAAGGTTCACCAGAAGAACGACAATCCCGAAAGCCCTCTCGCGTTCGACATTTGCACCGAGGCCGAGGCGCGGGAGATCGACAAGAAGGAACGGCGCGCGAAGGCGGCCAAGAAGACCGCCACGGCTCGGGATCCGTTCGACGTCAGCAGCGGCGCGAACGATCTGAGCGTCGAGGATCTCAACGGCGGACGCTCGGACGATGACGAGGAGGACGACGAGGAAGAGGAGGAGCGTCCCGCGCGAAGGCGCTAAAGGCCCTCCGCCCGCGCGCCCGGCCGCCGAATATGGCGCCGGGCGCGGGCGACTCGCGCTAAGCTCTTAGAGTGCCGCTGGCAATCGACAAGGTAAACGGCGCGACGCTGGCCAATGGCAAGCTCGCGCTTTGGGCGCTGGCCCGAACCCCGGCGGACGATTCGCCGGCCGGCATGCTCGTGGACCTCGCGGCCGCGTCATATGAGATTTTCAGCTCGTCGTATGTAAGCGTCAAGGCGAAGGCGGCTCTCAATGTCGTGGACGCTCCCTCCACCGGGAACCGCGCCGGCCTTGGGCACTACGTCGCGACGTGGGCGCCCGGTTCGGCCACCGTGGGGACGTATTATGTGCGCTGGTATTACAAGGTCGAAAGCACCGACGCGGAGGCCTACTTCGACCAAGAGATCGAGCTGGTCGCGCTGCCCTACAAGCCGGGCGCCTCGCACTATTGCACGGTCCAGGATCTCCGCGATCAGGGCTTGCCGAGTTCAGGCTCGAACGCGGTCACGGACGCGCAAGCGCAGCGTCTGATCGAGCGCGCGAGCCGGTACGCGGAGCACTTCACCGGCCGAGGCGCTGGTGCGTTCGAGGCGCAATTCAAAAGCGTGCGCGTCAACGGCAACGGCTCGCGCGCGCTGCAAATCCGGGAGCCGATCGTGGGGCTCTCCCACGTCTCAGTCGTGATCGACAACGTCTCCGGACAAAGCGATCTCGCGATCATCGCCTCGTTCCTGAAGATTTACAACCGGCACTTGACTAGCGGCCTCATGTCGCCGGACGACCGCGAAAATCCGAAGCTGGAGTTTGTCCACGGCAACGATCTCGGCGGAGTGAACTACCCGGCCGGCGCGTCCGGGTACCGGCTCACGGAGCTGATCTGGCCGCGCGGTCAGCAAAACGTCGAGCTTCAAGGCCTGTTCGGCTACACCGAGCCGGATGGCTCTTTCACGGGCGGCGTGCCCGCGATGTTGCGCGAGGCGGTCCAGCTCCTCGCGTTTCGCAACCTGCCGTCGATGGGTGGATCGGATCGAGCGGCTGCCCTTCGCGAGACACGTTTGACTTTGGAGGCGACGCGAGATCAGAGCCAGCAGTTCGCCGCGCCGGGCACAGGAGTCGAGACCGGGCTGACCGCGACCTTCACGGGGGACCCGAGCATCGACGCCCTTCTCGTGCAGTTCGCCCGTCCGCCGCAGTTTGGAGCGGCCTAATCGTGTATCGCGGCAGACTAATATTTCCGTTCACGATCGAATTGGCACAACTCGACATCGAGGGCACGGCCGCGGACCCCGACGGCGCCGGCCCGAAGACTTCGGGCTACGATGCCGACTTCGCCGAACCGGCCGTGCTGCCCAGCTCGGACAAGCTCGGCACGTCCGCGCGCGCGGAGAAGACGCTGATCAAGGTGGCTGGACAGTTCGGATCCACGGATGCCTTCGCTGATCTGCAAGAGGCCCCGACAGGCAACCTCGCGCCGACGGAGTTTACCGTCCTGTTCCACTTTCGTGACCTCGAAGCGGCGGGGCTCGTGGAATCCGGTACAGGGACCGCCAAGATCAAGATCGGGGACCGGATGAACGCGGTCTATGACTACAAGACCGGCGCCCTCATCCAGAAAATCCGCAACCCTCCGGGCGCCTTCGTCGTGAAGGCAAAGCCGATTTTCGGGCTGCACATGCGGCGTAATCTTCTGGAGGTGCACTTCCGATCGCGCGACCCGGGAGCGGCGTAGTCGTGGCCGGCACCATCGGGCCGTGGGGCGCCGCGGTCAAAGCGCTGGCGCAGTGGCCGAGCAATCTCGCTCAGGCGAAGCGCCGCGCGCTCCTGCAAGAGGCGCAGTTTTTCCGAACCAAGATCGTGGAGGGGCTACGCGAACAAGCTCCAGGAGGCAAGGCCTTCAAGCCGCTCTCCACGCACACGATCATGCTTCGCCAGGCCCTGGGTTTCAAAGGGACGAAAGCGCTTCTACGCCGCGCGGACCTTCGCAACTCCATCGCCGTGAAAGAGCTGCACACGGCGGACGATTCGATCTTCGTGGGCGTCTTGCGGACGGCGAAAAACAGCAAGGGTGGCGAGCTGGTAGACGTGGCGCGCCTGAACGAGGAGGGCTCGAAGCCGATCGTCATCAAAATCACGCCGAAGATGCAGGCATTCCTGGCCGCGGCGTTTCGCAGGGCTGGCGCGGCCGCCAATCGAATGGGGCCACCCAAGCCCTCGACCGGCGTGATCGTCGTTCAGATTCCGGCGCGCCCCTTCATGGGTCCGGTGTTCGAGAAGTACGGCGAAGCTACCGAGGCGTCTAAGCGGTTCGCGGAGCGAGTGCGCAAAGAGATGAAGGGCGTCGGCCCGTGGGGTACGCTGAAAGGTACAATCTGACATGCCCGTTCCTGTGCCGACCTTCACCTCGTGCGCGCCCGCCACCATCTTCACGGGTGGGCAGTTCGTCACGATCACGGGCTCAAACTTCCGGACGGCGTACCCGCTTCCGGATCTCGACGGCCCGATCCCGACCCCGCCGCCCACGGTCTCCGTCCAATTCGATGGCGTCGAGGCCGAGAGAGTGGCCGTATTCTCGGCTACGGAGTTGACGTGTATCGCCCCGCCGCACGACCCGGGTACCGCTACGATCGTGATCCGGAACCTGGACGAGGACGGCAACCCCATCTCCGGTCAGATCGTCACGGCCGCGGCGGGCGTCACCTACGCGCGGGCGGACTTGTCCGTCGAAGACGACTTCACGCGCGTCACGCGCGCGCTCGCCCAGCTCTTGAAACGGCAGACGATCGAGAACGTCGTGATCACGAAGGACACAGACTTTTCTGAACGGGCCGGAGAGGTAGATTTCAACGTCGTCGACGTCGCCAATTTGCCGGCCCTCGTGATCGGGTTGCCGACTACGAAAGAGGATCTCTTCTACGATCTGGATCTGACCCCCGAGATCGTTCGCGGGGACGTGTACGATCAACGCCGCTATATGCGGACGGTCGACATCACCTGGAAAGTTTCCGGCTTCGACGACAAGTCGATCCGCGCATCGAATTTGTTGGCATTGGTACAGAAGGTTTTCAACATCAACGATTGGCTTTACGTCGATGTCGATCCGACCGACGCCTCGAAGGGCCAGGTCCGCTACGAAATGGACGCGGGAGATTTCGGCTTCGCAGGCGCCCCGGGAAACTCGAACGTTCGCATGTTCGCGGGCGAGGTGATGATTCGCGGCTTCACGTTCGAGGACGTGGCGAGCTTCCCGGGCTCGATGATCGGATCTACCGGCGGCGTCGTCACGACCGACCCGACGGTGACCTCCGAGAATATATAGAACCGAAGGGAAACGCGCCGCCGCCGCGCGTTTTAGGCCCTTAGCTTTAGGCAGTTGCGCTATCGTCAAAGGACCATGGTCACCTTGACGAATCGTTCGCGAACGTCCGCGATCATCATCTCGCTTCCGACGTCGTTCGGTACCGTGCCGCACACGCACCGCTCGGTGGATCGCAACTTGGACGGCGAGGTCGGCGTGCGCGTGACGGAGCGTGAGCTTTGCGACTCCGTGCACATCATGCCCGGCGAAACCTCGCGGCCGCTGCCGGACGAGGCGGCGGAGCTTCCCGAGGTCAGGGCGCAGGGACGGTACCTCACCGTGTCCCACGTTACGGAATAATCCGGCGCCGATCATTCACGCTTCCCAAACCGACCAACGTCTTTAGGAGAACCGGCCAATGTCGAATCAGTTGCTCGCCAGCAAAATCACCGTCGAGGAGGAACAGCCCGGGATCCGCGCGATCCCGACGCTCAACACGTTCGTGATGGGCTTCCTCGGGACGGCGAAGCAGGGCCCGGTGGGGACCGCGACGCTGGTCAGCTCGTTCGCCGAGTTCGTGAAGATCTTCGGCTCGTATCTCTCGGGGTCCGATCTCGTGTCGGCCGTGGAGGGCTTCTTCAACGACGGCGGCACCAGCGCATGGATCGTTCGCACGGTCCATTACAGCGACATCACCGACGCCTCGACCAAGACGAGCGCGGCCGGAACGGTCAACATCGCGGACTCCGCGCCCGCGACGACGCTGACGATCAACGCGAAATACGACGGCACCTATGCTGCCGGCCTGAAGATCCGGATTGCCGCGGCCACCTCGGGCAACGCGGCCGAGTTCAACCTTTCGGTCGAGGACACGTCCGGCCTGACGCTGGAGACCTATCCGAACCTCAGCATGTCGACCAGCTCCGCGCGGTTCGTCGAGACGATCGTGAACGATCCGATCTCCGGCTCTTTCCGGATCGCGGCGGACGCGGTCCTCACGACGCGCCCCGTGAACATCCTTTCGGCGGCCCTCTCGGGCGGAGCGGACGGTCTCGGCTCCATCGCTGACGCCGACTATTCGGGCAGCGCCGCGAGCGCTACGGGCCTTCGCGCGTTCGACGTCGTGGACGATCTGACCGTCCTCGCGGTCCCCGGAATCGCGACGTCCGCGGTTCACAACGCGATGCTGACCTACGCCGAGTCCACGCGCAGCGGGCAGGTGTTCGCCATCCTCGATCCGCCTTCGGGCGTCAGCTATTCGGCCATGGTCACCTATGTCAACTCGACGGCGGCGATCGGTGGGCTCTCGGAGTTCGGCGCTATCTACTGGCCCCGCATCAAGGTCCAGAACCCTTCGACCGCGATCTACGGCAACGTCACGGAGATCACGATCTCCCCGTCCGGCGACATCGCCGGCATGATGGCCCGGAACGACAACGCGAAGAACGGCGGCGTGTGGACCACCCCGGCCGGCACCGAGGAGGGGAAGCTCCCCCGCTGCGTCGGCGTGGAGAACACCGACGTGTTGAAGGAGGAGATCCGAGATGTCCTCTTTCCCCAGCGCATCAACCCGATCACGACGATGAAGGGGTTCCCCCGCTTCGTCGACGGGGCCCGGACGCTCAAGGCCTCCGGAAACTTCCCAACGATCGCGCAGCGCCGCGGCGTCTCGTTCGTCGAGCGCTCGGTGAAGCTGGGCCTCCAGTTCGCGCGCCACAAGAACAACACGCCCTCGCTCCGCGCGAGCCTATACCGCTCGGTCTATTCCTTCCTCAAGGATCAGATGAGCGTGGGCGCCTTCGCCAGCAACGACCCCGCCACGGCGTTCTTCGTCGACTTCGGCGACGCGCTCAACCCGCCTCAGCAGAAGAACACGATCATCGGCCGCATCGGGATCGCGACCGTGCAGCCGGCCGAATACATCCGGCTGAAATTCTCCCAGGATACGCGGGCAATCGATGCCGCCCTCAAAGGCTAAGCGGCTCGCGGACCTCTAGTCTCAACCTTCAAGACCAAACAAAAGGCAAATCACAATGATCGTCGGCAGCCCTCGAACCTTCGACAAGAAATTCAGCTTCGTCGTCCAGATCGACAACTTCACGTCGTTCGGGTTCTCGAAGTGCTCGGCCCTGGAGATGGAGGTCGCCGAGATCAAGCACTTCGAGGGCGGCACCCTCATCCCGAACAAGAGCGCCGGGCGCGTCGACTTCAAAGACATCACCTTGGAGCGCGGCGCGACCCGCGACCTGGACATGTTCCTTTGGATGCAGCAGGTTGCGAACGCCCCCGCGAACATCGGCGTGAAGGAGGTGCTCTACAAGCGCCACCTCGATATCGTTCAGCTCGACCGCGATGGCTCGCCGCTGAAGCGCTGGAGCCTCTTCAACGCCTGGCCGAAGTCGTTCACGGCCGGCGAGTGGGACAACGGCGCCGACGAGAACGTGATCGAGAAGATGGTTCTCTGCTACGATTATTTCGTTCGAACCCTGTAAGCCGACTCACGGATATTTTCGCGGCGGCCGTCCTTCGGGGTGGCCGTCGGCGTTTTAAGGCCCTAGTAAATTTTTGTGTGCTAAAGTCTTAACCATGGCTGACATCACCCTCCCGTCCGGCTTGAAGCTCCAGATCCGCGGTTTGAAGGGTAAGGAGCTGAAGATCTTGCAGGACAAGACCTCGCTCCGGACCGGCACGATCGGCGAGCGCATCTTCTCCGCCTGCACCGTTTCCGTTCTCGACCCCGGGATCTACTCGTTCAAGGATGGGCCCGCCGGCCCTGTCGTCACGTGGGACGACGTCCTCTTGGGAGATCGGTTCGCGCTCATGCTCGCGATCCGCTCTGCCACCTTCGGCGCTGCCTTCCCGTTTAAGGTCACCTGCCGCCACTGCGATGAAAGCTACGAGTGGCAGTTGAATTTGACCGATCTCCCCGTCAAGGCCCTCGCGCCCGAGGACGTGGCCGTGCTCAAGGCGGGCGAGTCCCTCACGGCTCGGCTTCCGTCGACGCAAGCTCTCGTCAAGTTCCGCCTGGCGACGGGCAAGGATGAGCGCGCCGTGGCCAAGGCCAAGACCGAGCCGAACGCGATCCTTTCGATGCTGGCCCTCCGCATCTCCGAGATCGACGGCGTGGATAACGTCCGGGCGTTCCTGGACGACGCGGAGCTGGCGGATCTGATTTCCCTTCTCGGTGAGATGGACAAGCGCGATTGTGGCGTGGAGACGACCATCGAGACCGCGTGCGAGCACTGCGATCGAATCAACGAGGTGGGGCTTCCGCTCGGGGAAAATTTTTGGGGGTTGAAGAAGGGCTAGGCGCCGCCTTCCCCCTTCTTCCGGAGGATTGGCTCGACTCCGCGATCTTCAAGCTCTGCTATCACCAGCACGGTGGCTCCGGCCTCAGCTTCACGGCCTCGGACGTCGAGGACATGGAGTTCTCCCGCATCATTCGGTTTTGCGAGCGTCTGGACGAACAGCGCGAGGCCGAGGCCGCGGCACTGCGCCGGCCCACGTGATAAGCTAAAGGCTTAGGTCAAATGGGCACCAGCACGCGCATAGCCGGATCGCCCCAAATGAGGTTAACGCGTCGTGCTTAATGCACTAGGACTCGGCTTCATTTTCCAGGCGAAGGACGAGGCCTCGGAGGTGATCCACAAGCTCCACGAGGGCGTGGAGGAACTGGAGCACGCCGGCCACAAGGCGCACCATTCGATCCTGCAATCGATCGGCATGAGCGGCAAGGCGATCGCCGGCATGGCCCTCGCCGTGGGGGGCGCCGCCGCCGTGGGGGCGTGGGAGTTCGCCGAAGCAAGCGAGCGGTTCGGGAGCGCCATCCGACAGGCCGGCGTCGCCGCCCACGCCACGACGGAGGAGTTGGAGGAATTCGAGGCCATGGCGAAGAGCCGGGCGTTCGACGCCCTCAAGGGCTCCGCCGTCGAGACGGCGCAGGTTCTCGCGGAGCTGGCGAAAGAGGGCTACAACCTCGAAGAGAGTGGCCAGGCCCTCGATGGAACGCTGAACCTGATGAGGATCTCCATGGGCGCGCTCGGCGCCAAGGAGGCCGCGGGCCTGGTGAACGACACCCTCGGACAGTTCGGCATGAAGGCGGACGAGGCGGGAGAGTTGGCGGATAAGCTCGCCTTCGCCATGGGTCATTTCGGCTTCCGAGCCGAGGAGCTTTCGGGCGTGATGTCCGGGCTTGCTTCGGGCGCCAAGCTCACGAACTCCTCGCTCGACGACACCCTGATCGGCGTCGGCTTGATCAAGCAAGTTTTCCCGAGCGCGACCAAGGCCGCTAGCGCGATGAACGTGGCGCTTCAACAGCTCGCCAGCACGCACACGCAAAAAGAGTTGGCTGGCATCGGCGTCGCGGTGAAGGACACCCACGGGAAGATGCTGCCGCTTCTCGACGTGATGAAGAATCTTGCCGCGCGCACGCAGCACATGACCGAAGCGCAGATCTCCCACCAGCTCGCGACGATTGGATCCTCGCGCGCCGCCGGTGGCCTGTCGGTCATCATCGACGCCTTGAAGAAGGGCGTCACCGATTCGTCCGGCGTCCTGCACACGGGCGCCGACGCCCTAGCCTACTATCGGAAGCAGCTCACCGAAACGGACGGCACGGCTAAGCGAATGGCTGACATGCTCGGGGACGACCTCGGCGGTGCGCTGAAGGCCTTGAAGGGGGCCCTCAGCAACGCGGCCGTCGGGCTCGGCTCCATGTTCGAAGGTGGTTTCAAGACCGGGGTCCAAAACCTGAACCTCTTGGTGCGCGGCCTCACCCAGCTTTTCACCCAAGGAGGCTTCTCCGGCGACGTCAAGGATGCGCTAGACAAGCACCTCGGGATCAAAGAGTTCGCAATCCAGACGTTCATTTGGATCGAGCGAATCAAAAACTTTTTCACCAACCTCGGCGAATCGTTTCAAACGGCGTTCGCGCCGTTCAAGCCCATCCTCTCGGAGATCGCCGACGCGTTCGGATTCCTCGGCCAAGAGCTGGGTCTCACCGGACAAGGGGCCGACGACAACGCCTCGAAATGGGACTCGTTCGGCGCGGCCGGTGCGAGGGTGGGCGCCCTTCTCGCCGAGGTGGCGGGCGTGATTTTGCCGCTCGTGAAGTGGGCGATCCTGGGAGTTGCCGGAGGCGTCCAGGTCGCTAAAGATCTCTGGGAAAGCTTCGGCGACACCATCGGCAGCGTTTGGGGCCTCCTGTCCGGCTTCGTCCGCGTCGTCGCCGGCCTCTTCTCGGGGAATTGGAAAATGGTTTGGGACGGCGTGATCGATGTCGTCGCGAATGCGGCGTTGGCCATGGTGAACATCATCATGGGGATCGCCGGATGGATCGGTAAGGCCGTGGACAAGATCGGCGGGATGTTCGGGAAGGACCTCGGCATCAAGGGCGGCTTGGATGAGCTGAAGAAGGAGTGGACCGGCAACATCAAATTCGGCGCGAATGAGTTGAAGGCCGTTGTCCAGGGCGAGCCCTCGCCCGCCAAAGCGGCGATCGAAGGTCAGGCCAAGGCGAGCGGCGCCGCAATGGTGGGGGCCGTAGGATCTGCCGAGGGCAGCGAACAACACGTGCACTCGCACGTCAGCCTCCACGTCGACGGAGAGAAGATCGCCGAGGCGACCGCATCGGCCAAGCGCTCGGCCGGAGCCCGCTCGTTCCGCCACGTGCCCGCACACGAGGGAGGTTTCTAAGTCGTGCCCGCCACCATCGCAGACGTGAACGCCGCCGGGGGCGCCATCCAGCAGCGCGCGCCGCGGATGTATCTCCAGGATCTTCAGACGCTCGAAATCGTAGAGGCCCAATTCAACCCGGCCAAGCTCAACGAGGTCTTGGCCGTCGACTGGAACCGCCTCGTCTCGCCGGGCAACAGCCACCGGCGGATGCAATACAGCTACACCGATAACCACAAGGTCACTTTTGAGCTGATCTTCGACGCTCTCCAGGCCGGCAACGTGACCGACATGGAGGACGCGCGCCGGTTCTTGTTCTCGCTCTGCTACGCCAAGAAGGGCGCCCAGAACATCCGAGAGGGCGAGGCGACGCGCGTGCTTTTCGTTTGGCCAAACCTCTTCACCATGACGTGCGTGATGACCAACGTCGCGTTCGAGCATACGGCTTTCAACCTCGCCGGACAGCCGATCTACTCGACCGCGAAGATCGCGATCGAGGAGATTCGCGACGCGCGCCTCTACTCCGAGGACGTTCGCGCCACCGGCACCCAGCGCACCTCCGCCTCGTCTCAGGCCAACACGACCGCCGGACCGCCCGGTCAAAAGGTGTAAGGCATATGACGGACTATTCACGCTATCTTTTCTGCCAAGGCATTACCGACGCCGCCGGCCGGCTCTTCCTCACCGACCGCGTGCCGTTCCGATTCGTCGAGCGCTCCGACAACCGGACGCACGTCGTGACCGAGGGAGACGACCTGTTCGGGCTGGCGGATCGCTACTTCACCGGCCTTCCGCGCCCGAGTCAATTTTTCTGGCTTCTGGCGGACTTCCAGCCGGAGCCTATCTTCGATCCGACCCTCCGACTCGCGATCGGGCGCCAGCTCGTGATCCCGAGCGTGCGCATGGTAGTCGAGGAAATTCTCAACGAGAGCCGACGTCCAGACTTCTTGGGCTAAGTCATGGCTTTCAACCCTTCCAACACCGATCGGCCGTTCTTCACGGTGAAGGTAATCCCCGAAGGGAAAGGGGCTGTCTCCGTCGATCTGTCCGATTCGATCGTCTCGTTCGAGTTCACTGATGCGGAGAAGAAGGCCGACCTTTTGAAGCTCAAGATCAACAACTTCGATCTAGCTTTCTTCGATGATCCGATTCTGCGCAAAGGCAACATCATCGAGTTCACTTTCGGATATCCAGGCCGCACCGCGCCCCCACGCCAGTGCGTGATCCAATCGGTCAAGGGCGGCCGAACGCTGGCCGTACAGGCGCACGCGCTCTCTATGTTGATGCACAAGGTGAAGCGCACCCGGACCTGGGAAAACTACACGCTCGCCGAGATCGCAGCCAAAATCGCCGGAGAGTACGGCGAACAGCTCGGCGTACCGGGCGGCTATGACAAAGACAACATCGCGATCGAGGCCGAGCTAGATCGCAAGGTCCCGCACCGGCACCAAGCCTCCCAAACGGACGCCGAGTTTTTGAGCCGTCTAGCGAAGCGGTACGGGCTGGAGTTCTACGTCGACTCCCGCGGCCTGCATTTCAAGCGCCGAAACATGAAACAGCGGCCGGTCCGCGAGATCACGTGGTACAACGGCGAGGGCGATTTCCTGGACTTCGACATCGAGAACGACATCACGCGGAAGCCCGGCGCCGTGACCCTCAAGGGCATCGATCCTCTGACCAAGAAGACGATCTCACATCGCGCGGACAACGACTCTACGAAGCGCTCCGGACTCGCTCCCGTGGTCGAGATCATAGACCCGCGAACGGGCCTCGCCTCCCTTCAGGCGCGACACGCCGAGGAGGACACGAACCATTCGACGGAGACCAGCGCCGCCGCGATCAAGGCGCAGGCGGCCGGGGCGTTCCAGCAAACGCAACAGACGACGGTCAAAATGTCGTTCAAGATCATCGGAGATCCCGACGTCGCGGGGAAGAGGGTGATAACGTTCAAGGGGCTGGGAAAGCGCATCTCCGGCAATTACTACGTGAACGAGGTGACCCACACGATCGATTCGTCTGGCGGCTATATCACCGCCGGCAAGGCGCACACAGACGGGCACGGCGGTTACGGCGCCCAGAACGTGGCCAGCAAGGCGGCGCTCAATGACAAAGGCGTCGGGAAGCGGCCGGAACAGATCGAGAAGGTCGACCCACGCACCGGCGAGCGGCACGTGGAATTCCGCCACTCGGGCGACGAGCCGCACACTTAGCCGCCCAAAGGAGCAACGCGCGTGTACGACGAGAACGGAGAGCGAAAGTATTTCGGGATCTACGGCGCGACCGTCGTCGACAACGCGGATCCCGAGGCGCTGGGGCGCGTGAGGTTCAGGATCGACGGAATGATCGAGCCGTCGAGCGGCTGGGCTTTTCCGGCCGCGCCCGGCGGCGCCGCGCAAAACGGGGTCCGGGACGTGCCCAAGAAGGGCGCGACCGTTCACGCCTTCTTCGTGAACGGCGATATCGATCAGCCGCGGTTCATGGGTGGATGGCACGGTCGGGGCGAATCTCCGACGCAGACCCCGGCCCCGGCCAACGCGGACAGGGTTAAGATCTACGAAACGGATCGCTTCCTGATCGTCTTGAACGGAATCGGCGGCAGCGAAGAAATTTTGATTACCGACAAAACAAGCGGTGATAAAGTTTCTATGCGGCCCTCGCAGCTCACGATTCAAAGCGCGGCCAAGGTTACGGTCAAAGCGCCGCAGATCGAGATCGGAGATGACGGTCTAGGGAACGCGCCGCTGATAAACGGCGTGGTACTGGCGTCCGGGATCGATCCGTTGACCGGTCTGACGTACGGCGCTTTGGGCTCTGCTAGCTCGGTCGTGACGGCCAAGAAGGCGTAGAATCAGGCGATGGCCCTCAATGCCGACGTTCTAGGCTCCCTCATACGGACCAAGGTCGAGGCGCTATCGGCCGACGACGTGCGGGCGCGCGATCCGCTTTTCAAAGCCATCGCCGAAGCCCTGATCGAGCACATAACGAGCGCGGGACTCGTGACGGTCACGGTCGCCAGCGTCTCGGGCGTGACCAGCGGGGCGGGCGTCTCGGGGCCCGGCACCGGCACCGGCACGATTTCCTAAGCCGCAAACCATAAGCCGGTAAGGCTTTGGTATGCTGGATGGACAATGGGAGCCATCCTCACGCCCGACTCTGGCGCGCCCCAATCTCCCACCGATCCGATCGTATTCGACGTTACGGACGCCGATGAGGCGCTGACGGACCTTCTGATCAGCCTCCGACACGACACAGGGATCGTCGAACTGGTGCACGATGGGACCGCCTTCACCGCCTTCTATTCGGCGGGGTCGACGCGCACCCCCATCACGGACGGGTTCCGGTTCTCGATCGTGCGCGTGGGCGGTTGGACGGATGCCAGTGTCTCGATCTCCGCTTATCCGTTCGCGGGCACCGGAGTCGGCCTGATTAACTTCTCATCTGATTTCGAGGTGCTCGAAGATCCTCCGGGAGAGGATGTCGCGCTCGCGGTAACAGGTGTCACGGGCGGCACGTATGGCGACGCCGCGCACGTGGGCCGGTTCACGACCGATTCCAAGGGACGACTCTCGGACGCGTCGAGCATCACGATCTCCATTCCCTCGACGGCGATCTCCGATTCGACCTCCGCCGGCCGGGCGCTCTTGACGGCGGCCAACGCCGCCGCCCAGCGCACGGCGCTGGGTCTCGTGATCGGAACCGACGTTCAGGCTCAAGACGCCGAATTGTCCGCGATCGCCGGCCTGGCCTCGGCCGCGAACAAGCTCCCGTATTTCA
>Ga0207674_10000180_pt1 | contig 77710 bp, 92 predicted proteins | sample KBSCornC72_FD_184303 | JGI IMG/M metagenome (GOLD analysis project Ga0207674, IMG submission 184303) | Corn rhizosphere microbial communities from Kellogg Biological Station, Michigan, USA - KBS Corn C7-2 (SPAdes) (version 2) | ecosystem: Host-associated > Plants > Roots > Rhizosphere > Soil ...
CCTTGCTCTCGAACTCGATCGCCTTCTTGTTGGCGTTGGTCACCTCGATGCGGAACCGCTGGCCCGCCGGCACCTCGAGCACCACGGGCTCGAACTTGCCGTCGCGCGCGACGAGCTTGAAAAGCGGCGAGTCCTGCGCCCACGCGGTCGCGGCGACCAGCGCGAGGACCAGGACGACGGCGAGACGGCGAGCGTTCATGCGTGGCCTGAAAACGAGCGAAAGGAAAGCCCGAGCCCCCACGATAGCAGCCCGCGGCCGGGATGTAAATAGGAATGATTTGCGTTTGCGTTGGCCCGGGCGGCCACGCCGGCGGCGCTCAGTGGGCGAGGAGGAAGGGCTCGATCAGGCGCGCGACGGCCTCGGGCTGATCGTGATGCAGCATGTGGCCGGCACCCTGGACGACCGAGAGCGCTGCGCCGCGAACCTGAGCGAGGCGCGCGCGCACGCCGGCGAGGCCGTCGGCATCCGCCTGGCCTTCGGGAAGACCCTCGAGCCAGCGGGGAATCTCGGACTGCGCGGCGGCCACCCAGAGGACCGGCGCGCGAATCGCTCCCCAGACCGCGAACACCTCTTCCATCCGGTACACCGTCGGAAAGGGCAGCTTGTGGCGCGGATCCGAGGCGAGCGCGACAGTGCCGTCCGGCAGCACGCGAGCCCAATGCGCGGCGAGGAATTCCGCACGCTCGCGCGCCAGGCGTGGATTGGTCTTCTGCAAGCGATCCGCAACCGCGGCGAGGCTCGGATAAGGCCGAAAGCCGACCGGCTCGCGCAGCGCCGCGAGCCAGCGCGCCATCTTGCGCGGCGCCGCGTCCGCGCGCTCGAACGGGATGCCGAAGCCTTCGAGGGACACGACCGATCGCACGCGGTCCGGCTGCGATCCCGCGTAATGCATGACCACGTTGCCGCCGAGGCTGTGTCCGACGAGCCGCACCGGCGCATCCGGAGAGAAGTGCGCGACGAGCGCGTCGAGGTCCGCCACATAGTCCCAGAACCAGTAACCCTGCGGCTGCCATTCGGATCGACCGAAGCCGCGCAGGTCCGGCGCGATCACGAACCAATCGCCGGACAGCGCATCGACCAGAAACTGGAACGACGCCGCGACATCCATCCAGCCGTGCAGCATGAAGAGCGCGGGCGATGACGGCTCGCCCCACGTCAAAACGTGGTGCCGCATGCCGCGTACGTCGACGAAGTGCGGCGCCGCTACTTCTTGCGGCACAGCGTCACGCCGTCCTGCCAGCCGGTTCGATAGTTGGGATCGGAGGCGAAGCGCGCCGTATCCTTGCGCTCCGCGCCGCTCGCGCTCGCGCAGCCGTCCGCGTAGCCCTGACGATAGGGCAGCGGAAAGCCGGAGAGGTTGACGTTCGGCGGCGGCGGCTCGCGATTGGCCGGTACCGGCGCAGGCGGCGGCGCCGAGGGCATGGGCGTCGGCGGCGCGACGGTCGTGCAGCCTGCCGCGAGTACCCATGCGGCGATCGGCGCGATGCGACGCAGCCGCATCCATGTGCGCATGCCGGGAAATCCGCGGGCGAGCGTCATCGGCGCGATGGAAACGTGATGGACGGGTTAAAATCATACCCGTTAACAGATTCGTCGATGACCGAGCCGCAATACGTCCACCTGCGCCTCCACAGCGAGTTTTCGGTGGTGGATGGAACGGTGCGCATCGACGACGCCGTCGCGGCCGCGGCGCGCGACGGCATGCCGGCCATCGCGCTCACCGACCTCGGCAACGCGTTCGGCCTCATCAAGTTCTACAAGGCCGCGCGCGCGCGCGGCGTCAAGCCCATCGCGGGCTGCGATGTGCTCCTCACGCACGAGTCGGAGCGCGAAGCGCCGCTGCGCGCACTGCTGCTCGCGGCGTCGCGCGCGGGTTACCTGCGCCTGTGCGACTGGCTCACACGCGCGTATCGAGGCAACCAGTACCGCGGCCGGGCCGAGCTGCGGCGTGAATGGTTCGCCGAAGGCACCGACGGGCTCATCGCGCTCTCCGGCGCGCGCGACGGCGACGTCGGGCAGGCGCTGCTGCAAGGCAACCACGCGGGCGCGCTCCGCGCGGCACGCGAGTGGGCCGCGTGGTTTCCGCAGCGCTATTACCTCGAGCTGCAGCGCGCCGGGCGAAGCGACGACGACGCCCTGGTGAGCGCGACGGCGGCCCTGGCCGCCGAGGCGCACCTGCCCGTCGTCGCCACGCATCCGGTGCAGTTCATGCGGCGCGAGGATTTTCGCGCGCACGAGGCGCGCGTGTGCATCGCCGAGGGCCACGTGCTCTCCGATGCGCGGCGTCCACGCCGCTTCACCGCCGAGCAATACTTCGCGACGCAAGCGGAGATGGCGCAGCGCTTCAGCGATTTCCCGGAAGCGCTGGCCAATACGCTGGCCATTGCCCGGCGCTGCAACCTCACCATCGCGCTTGGCAAGAATCATCTGCCGATCTTTCCCACGCCGAGCGGCGTGTCGCTCGACGATCATCTTCGAAGCGAGGCCGCTGCAGGACTGGAGCGGCGACTCGCCGAGCTCTATCCCGATCCCGCGCTGCGGGACACGCGCCGGCCGGAATACGTCGCGCGCCTCGAGTTCGAGACCGGGACCATCGTGCAGATGGGCTTCGCGGGCTACTTCCTGATCGTCGCCGATTTCATCAACTGGGCGAAGACGCACCGCGTTCCGGTGGGTCCGGGGCGTGGATCCGGCGCGGGCTCGCTCGTGGCCTATTCGCTCGGCATCACGGACCTCGACCCGCTGCGGTATCAGCTCCTCTTCGAGCGCTTCCTCAATCCCGAGCGCGTGTCGATGCCCGACTTCGACATCGATTTCTGCCAGGACGGCCGTGATCGCGTGATCGAATACGTGAAGCAGAAGTACGGCGCCGACTCCGTATCTCAGATCGCCACGTTCGGCACGCTCGCGGCGAAGGCCGCCGTACGCGACGTCGGCCGCGTGCTCGACCTGCCGTACTCGTTCGTCGATGGCATCGCCAAGCTGATTCCCTTCCAGCCGGGACGGACCGTCACCTTGCGTCATCGCGAGGGTGAGCCCGAGCCCAACGTCATCTACGCGCGCGACACCGAGCCGCTCATCGAGGCGCGCGAGCGCGAAGAGGAAGAGGTGCGCGAGCTCCTCGCGCTCGCCGAGGAGCTCGAAGGCCTGCCGCGCAACGTCGGCATGCACGCCGGCGGCGTGCTGATCGCGCCGGGCAAGCTCACGGATTTCTGCCCGCTGTACGTGCCCCCGGGCGCCGAAGCGCCGGTGTCGCAGTTCGACAAGGACGACGTCGAGGCGGTCGGTCTCGTCAAGTTCGACTTCCTCGGTCTCACCACGCTGACGATCCTCGACTGGACGCTGCGCTACGTTCGCAAGCTCCGCCCCGAGCTCGAGCTGTCGCTCACCGCGCTGCCGCTCGACGACAAGGCGGCTTACGAGATCTTCCGCACCGCGAATACCGCGGCAGTGTTCCAGTTCGAATCGCGCGGCATGCGCGACCTGCTCGTGCGCGCGCGTCCCGACCGATTCGAGGACATCATCGCGCTCGTGGCGCTGTACCGGCCGGGACCGATGGACCTCATCCCCGACTACGTCGACCGCAAGCAGGGCCGGCAGCGCGTCGAGTACCTCGATCCGCGCCTCGAGCCGATCCTCGGTCCGACGTACGGTGTGATGGTGTACCAGGAGCAGGTGATGCAGATCGCGCAGGTGATCGGCGGCTACACGCTCGGCGGCGCCGATCTCCTGCGCCGCGCCATGGGCAAGAAGAAGCCCGAGGAGATGGCGAAGCATCGCGACATCTTCGTCGAAGGCGCGGTGAAGAAGGGCCTCGCGAAGCCGAAGGCCGAGCAGCTCTTCGGGCTCATGGAGAAGTTCGCCGGGTACGGGTTCAACAAGTCGCACGCGGCCGCGTACGCGCTGGTCGCCTACCAGACCGCGTACTTCAAGGCCCATCATCCGGCGGCCTTCATGGCGGCGAACCTCTCGCTCGTCATGGACGACACCGACAAGGTCAAGAGCCTCTACGACGACACGCTGGCGCAGAAGCTCGCGATACTGCCGCCCGACGTGAACGCGTCGAACTACCGCTTCGAGCCGGTCGACGAGAAGCGCATCCGCTTCGGGCTCGGCGCAGTCAAGGGCACGGGACAGGCGGCAATCGAGGCGATCATCGCCGCGCGCGCGGAGGGCGGTCCGTTCAAGGGGCTGTTCGACTTCGCGCGGCGCGTCGACAAGCGCCTCGTCAACCGGCGCGTGGTCGAGGCGCTCGTGCGCGCGGGGGCGTTCGATGCGATCGATGCGCGTCGCGCGACGCTGCTCGCGTCGGTCGGCATTGCGCTCGATGCGGGCGAGCGCGCGGCAGCGTCGGCCGCGCAAGTGTCGCTCTTCGGCGAGGAGACGGCGACTGCGGCCGATGCCCTCATCGCGACCCGCGAGTGGACTGAGGCCGAGCGCCTGATCCAGGAGAAGACCGCGCTCGGCTTCTACCTGAGCGGTCATCCATTCACGAGTCATGCGGCCGAGCTCGCGCCGATCGTGCGCACGTCGCTCGCCGCCCTCGCGCCGCGCAACGACAAGGTGCTCGTCGCCGGCATCGTGACGGCGCTGCGCGTCCAGACCGGCCGCCGCGGCAAGATGGCGATCGTCACGCTCGACGACGGCAAGGGTCGCGCCGAGGTGCTCGTCTACAACGAGACGTTCGACGGCGTGCGCGGTCTGCTGCGCGAGGACCAGCTGGTGATCATGGAAGTGCGCGCGACGCAGCGCATGTCCGACGACGGCGAGCTCGCCGGCATGCGTGTCATCGCCGAGAACGTCTACGATCTTGGAACCGTGCGCAGGCGCTACGCCAAGGGCCTGCGACTCGCGTGCAACGGGAATGCGTCCGCCGCGCGCCTCGCGGAAATCCTGCAGCCGTTCCGTCCGGGGGAAAAGGCGATCACCATCGCGTACCGCAATGCGCGCGTGGGCGGCGAGGTGGAGCTGCCGGAGGAGTGGCGGGTGAACCTCGACGACGCGCTGATCGAGCGCCTGCGCGACTGGCTCGCGCCGGAGAACGTGCAGGTCATGTATTGAGGGTTCCCGCTCGCGCATGCTGAGCGGCCTCCTCGCCGGCTACCGCGCCTTCTTCGCGCTGCCGGATGTCGGGCGACTCGTCGCAATGGCGATGCTCGCGCGCATGCCGCTCGGCACGCACGGCCTCGCCCTGCTGTTGCACGTGCGCGGCCTGACCGACTCCTTCGCCACCGCCGGCAGCGCGGTCGGCGTTTATCTCGGGGCGGGCGCGGTCACGGCACCCATCGTAGGCCGCATCGTCGATCGCATCGGGCCGCGCATCCCGCTGCTCGTCATGGGCACGGTGTGCCCGGTCGCGCTGCTCTTCGTGCTCGCCGCGCGGCCGCTCGCGCTCGGTGCGCCGCTCATCCTGCTCTTCGCCGGCATCGGGGGAGCGTTCGCGCCGCCGATCACCGTGGTCACACGCACGATGTGGCGGTATCGATTCGAGCACGACGGCGAGGCGCGCCGCACCGCGTTTGCGGTCGATGCGGTCCTGGTCGAGCTCGCGTTCACGCTCGGTCCCGCGCTCGTCGCGCTGGTGGTCGCGGTCGCGAGCGCGACCGTGGCGTACGGCGTTGCGATCGTCTTCACGGCGCTCGCCGTTCCCGTGTTCCTCGCGTCGCCCGCGCTGCGGTACTGGCGCATCGACGCCGGCGTCGAGCGTCACTTGCTGGGGCCGCTCACCGCGCCGCGGCTGCTGCTCGTCTATCTCGTGTGCACGCTGCTGCTGTTCTCCCTCGGATTGGTGGAAGTCGCGTATCCCGCGTTCGCGACCGCCATCGGCGCGACCGCGCTCTCGGGCGTGCTGCTGGCCATCAATTCGACCGGGAGCGCGATCGGCGGCCTCGCGTACGGCGGCCTGCGCATCGCCATGCCGATCGAGCGGCAGCTGCGCCTGCTGCTGGTGCTCCTCGCGATCTCGCTCGGCCTGCAGATGTTCGCCGCCCATCCGCTGCTTCTCGCCGTGCTCGGGCTGCTCGCCGGCCTATTCATCGCGCCGGCGCTCACCGCCGTGACTCTGCTCGTGAGCGCCAATGCGCCGCCGCGCTACGCCACCGAGGCGTTCACCTGGTCCGCGACCTGCATCGTCGCGGGCGTCGGCGCCGGCATGGCGGTCGGCGGCGAGGTCGTCGAGCGCAGCGGTGCCGCCGGCGTGTTCGCTGCCGCCGCCATCGCCTCGCTCGTCGCGGCGGCGTGCGCGCTCGCGTTGCGCGTGCATGCGAGGGCGTGACCGCCGCGAGGACCGTTGCGGTCGCAGATACGTCACGCTTCGCGGCTAGTAGGTCGCGCGGCCACCCGAAAGGTCAAATACGGCGCCCGTCGAGAACGAGCACTCCTCCGAGGCGAGCCAGCACACCATGGCCGCGATCTCGTCGACCGTGCCGAAACGGCCGAGCGGAATCTTGGAGAGCATGAAGTCGATGTGCTGCTGCGTCATCTGGTCGAAGATCGCAGTGCGCACCGCAGCCGGCGTCACGCAGTTCACGCGCACGTTGGTCTTCGCGAGCTCCTTGCCGAGCGACTTGGTGAACCCGATCACCGCGGCCTTGGACGCGCTGTACGCCGAGGCATTCGGGTTTCCCTCCTTGCCCGCGACCGAAGCCAGGTTCACGATGCGCCCGTAGCCGTTGCTGCGCATGTGCGGCACCACCGCGCGGTTGCAATGAAACACGCCGTGCATGTTCACGTCGAAGACGCGGCGCCACTCGTCGACCGGATATTCCCAGACCGTGACGTTGGGTCCGGTAATGCCAGCCGAGCACACGAGCACGTCGATGCGCCCGAATGCCGAGACGGTCGCATCGGTCGCGCGCGCGACGGCCTCCGCATCCGCGACGTCGACGGCGTGCGTGATGGCATGCTCGCCGAGCGCGGACGCCGCGGCTCCGAGCGCCCGGGCGTCATGGTCCCACAGCGCCACGCGTGCGCCACTGTCCGCGAGGCGCCGGGCAGTCGCCAGTCCGATGCCCGCCGCGCCGCCGGTCACGACGGCGCAGCGTCCTTCTAGATCGAGCCGATTCATTTGATTTCTCCCCCCGGGGACGGGCGCGCAGCGCGATGGCATACGCGTTGCTAGATGGTGGACGGGTCGAAACGCGGCAGGGCCGTCGAGCGGTGCTCTCGTTGATATCGGGACATTTTCGGCGACCTGCCAGTCTGGCGCGGTAATTCTTACATGCGCGCAAGTGTAATCCGCGATGGCATGTACGGTTCCGCTCCTACGGCAGCGCCAGCCGCTTTGCGCCCGAATGAACGGAGGAATTCATGTCGATTTCGCTGATTGTTCTGATCGTTCTGGTGCTGCTCCTGATCGGCGCGCTGCCAACGTGGGGCTACAGCTCGGGCTGGGGTTACTGGCCGAGCGGCGGTCTTGGGCTGGTCGTGCTGATCTTGATCGTGCTCATGCTGATGGGCAGGATCTAGGTCCATGCACCGCCGCGGGCCGTCCTTCGGGGCGGCCCGCGGTGTTTCTGGAATTCGCCTCGGGCGCCCTCGTCAAACGCACATCGATCACGCGCCGGGAGACTTCCATGCGCACTGCCGCCAGTATCGCCGGGCATCCCATCCATGTGATGCTCGTGTCGCTGCCGATCGGGCTGTGGGTCTTCTCGCTCATCTGCGACGTGATCCTCATGACCGGTCACAATCCCGATTTGTGGTTCACGGTCGCGTACGTGACCATGGCCGGCGGCATCGTCGGCGCCTTGCTCGCGGCCGTGTTTGGTCTCATCGATCTGGTGTCGCTGCCGCGCGGGCACACGCGCAACCTCGGTCTCGCGCACATGGCGATCAATCTCGTCATCGTCGCCGTGTTCGCTTTCGATCTCTATCTGCGCACCGGCGATCTCGAAAGCATGACGCTACCCTTCGTGCTGTCGATCGTCGGCATCGCCATGCTCAGCGTCTCGGGCTGGCTGGGTGGCGAGCTCGTTCACGTCCACATGGTGGGCGTCGATCCCGACGAGGCGGTGCGGCGCGCGCAGCATGCCCACCGCGAGCTCGGCCCTCGCAGGACCGAGGACGCGCGCTCGCATACCTGATACCCTGCGGCCGGCGCCGCGGGCGACATCTCCCGCGGCGAACGTCCATGCCGGCCACGACCACCACACGCCGCCGCAAGTTCGTCGATCGTCGCCAGGCGCTTCGCGGCTGGTTCGACGCCGGCGTGCTCTTCAAGGGCGCCGAGGGCTTTCTGGAAATCGTCGCCGGTGTCTGGCTCGGATTCGACCCGGCGATCCTGCAGAGCGTCGTCTTTCGCCTGACCGCGAAGGAGCTCCTCCATGATCCCGACGATCGGATCGTCGCGACGCTGCGGCACCTCGCGGAGGACCTCGGCAGCGGACGGCATACGTTCGCGACGGTGTACCTGATCGCGCACGGCCTCGTTAAAGTCGTTCTGGCGATCGGCCTGCTGCGCGAGAAGCCGTGGGCTTTCCCGGTGGCGCTATGGACCCTCGGCGCGTTCGTGATCTACCAGCTCTATCGGTACACGCACACGCATTCGCCGATGCTGCCGTTGCTGGCTGCCATCGACGTCGCGATCATGTGGCTCGTGTGGCGCGAGAGCCGCGTGCGCGCACACGAGCGGCGGCACGGCCGCTGACGCGAAGGCTACGAGTCGAGCGCGCCGTCGACCAGGCGTCGCGCGCGCTCGAAGAGCGCGAGGCCGAGCTCGTCGAGCGGAAACTCGGCGCGACGCACCCACAGCGCCTCGAGACGCGCGCGGAGCTCGTCGCGTTCTCCCGGCGACAGGCTTCCCGTGACCGGATCGCCCATGGTGTCGATGTCGGCGAGGATGCCCTCGAGGGCCTCGATGAGCTCGTCGGACTCTTCCGTCATTCGGCTGCCTCCGTGCGCCGCTCGGCGCGCCACCTCCGCAACGTCGTGCGACGCGGCAATTTCCAATGGTGCACGGCGCCTCGTGCGCGCTGTGGCAAAGTGGGTGCGTGACGCTCGATTACACGCGCTGGTTCGCGGAGCCGATGCGGCATCTGGGTGACGATGACCCGGCGCTGCGACAGATCTTCGCGCCCGTCGAAGGCGCCGACAGCCTGCCCATCGGCGTAACCGCGCAGTTCCTCGATCACGCGCCCGACTATCACGCGCGCTACGCGAACGTCGCGCATTTTCGCGTGCTGATCGACGACGCGCTTGCGACCCTGGATCCACCGCTTGCACCGCGAACGATCCTGGACATCGGCTCCGGCTCCGGCAATTCGGTGATTCCGCTGCTCGAACGCTTCCGCGACGCATTCGTGGTGGCGACCGATATCAGCGCGCCGCTGCTTGCGATCCTTCGCGACGAGCTCGCCGCGCGTCCCGACTGCACCGGGCGCTATGCGCTGGTGCGACTCGATGCGGACCATGCACGATACCGCGCCGGTGCATTCGACCTGATCGTCGGTGCCGCCATTCTGCACCACGTGCTCGACCCCGACCACATCGTCGACGACTGCGAAGCCGCGCTGCGGCCGGGCGGCGCCGCGATCTTCTTCGAGCCGTTCGAGCTCGGGCACGCGCTTCTGCACCTCGCGTATCGCGACATCCTCGCGGAAGCGACGCGTCGTGACGATCGCGCGCCGGGCTTCGCCATGCTTCGACAACTCGCCGAGGACTATGCCGCGCGCGCGGCGGTCGACGCGGTCGACGCGCTGGACGACAAGTGGATGTTCACGCGCGGCTTCTTCGAGCAGGCCGCGAAGCGCCGCGCGTGGAGCGAATGCCGCATCTACGCCACGCACGACACCGAGGCGCCGCTCACCCACCAGACGCGGGTGAACCTGCGGCTCGGCATGGGCCTCGAGCCTTCCACGCTTCCCGATTGGGCCTGGCTTCGGTTGGGCGAGCACGAGCGGGCGCTGTCGAGCGGCGCACGGCGTGAAGCGATGTTCGAGGGCGCGGTGGTGCTGCGTCGAAGCAGCGTCGAACGCCTGACGCCGGTTTGCGCCGGCTGGTGGTTCGATCGGCAAGCGCCCGGTCAGGGGTACTTCGTCGAGAAGGACGGCGACAACGGCCGCATCGTGTGTTGCGTTTACGACGTCGACGGCCGACCCGTCTGGCACGCGGGGCTAGCATCGGCATTGCGCGGCGCGATGATGAGCACGACGACCGCGTTCGCGCTCTCGGACCCCCCGGGCGCCGAAGCGCGCGGGCACGAGCTCGCACTCGACTTCGTTGGGGAGGATACGGCGCTACTGCGGTGGACCGGTATGGAAAGGCGCCTGGCGCTGCAGCATCCAGGCAGCCCCGGTTGGGCCGCGTCGTCCGCGAGCGCGCTCGGCGGCTGCTGGATCGAGGACGACGATCGGCCGGCGATCGCGACCGCCATCGAATATCTCGACCATCACGTGTTCGCGGCGCTGCTGACCTCGGACGGCTGGTGCATCGCGAGCGCGACGCGCCGCGGGCCCGATCATTACGCCGGCGAATGGCTTCGATTCACCGGCGGCCAGACGATCGACGGTCCCTATCGTGCGCCCGGACCGCCCGAGCGGCTCGGCGACGCACGCCTGTGGTGGACGGCTTCGGGCCGCCTGCTCATCGAAACACCCGACGCTCACCAGCATGTGATGCGACGGTGGACGACGCCGGCCGCAAGCAGCAATCATCCGAAGAACGTGTAGGAATTGTCCGACGCAGCACGCCGGCCCGCGGCGCATTCCGACAGCGTGTTCGGTGTTCGCCCGATTCCGCGTGCGCGCGCGTCGCCGCACCATACGCACACCAGAGCTGGACCCGTGTGAACGGAGGACAGCGTGGACACGCAGGGCGACGCCCCACGGAGGCCAGAAATGAATTACGTTGTTGCGAGCGAGATCGCGGCGCTCGAGCACTCGCTGCGGGCGACGCTCGACGACATGGCGGCGCGCGCCGTGATGGAGCCCGACGGCGTGCCGGTCGACCTCATGATGCGCGCGTGGCGCCTGAGCGATCAGCTTGCGCTGGCCGTCGATGCGCTCGACGACGACGACCAGGCCGACTCCGCGCGGCGCGAAGCCGCCAATCTCGCCGCGCAGCTCGCGCGTCTCGAGCGCCGCCTCGCGCTCAGGGTGTATCACTGAATCGCACGTCGGCGATCCAGTTGCGCCGACGCCGCGCGAGGCGCGAGGCGACGTCTTCGCGTTCGAAGCTCGCCGGCGCGCGGCGCAGCATCGAGGCATCGACGTTCTCGAAGGTGTTGACGTTCACGACCGCATAGAGCCGATCGTCGATGTCGCTCGTGACGAGCGGCACCGCACCGCAACGCGCGCACACATGGAATGTCGCCGTTCGCGTGCCGAACGCGTAGCGGGTGACTCCTTCCGGCTCGCGCACGCGCACGGTGAGCGTCGAGTCCGGATGCGAGGTCCACACGCCGCCGTGCTTCGTGCAGAAGCTGCAGTCGCACGCGCGTGCCGGGATCTCGCGCGCTTCGCCGCGCCAGTGCAGGTCGAATGCGATGTTGCCGCAATGGCACTTGCCGATGATGTGCATGCGTTGTGCCGATCACCAGGGGTCGGTCACGCGGAGGGCCGCATGCGCATCGTGAACCGCGCGGCCTCACTCCTTCGTGACCGACGCGTTGACCCAGGCGAATCTCAGCGTGGCGGATCGTGAACCGCGCGGCCTCACTCCTTCGTGACCGACGCGCTGGCCCAGGCGAATCTCAGCGTGGCGGCTCGTTCTGTCGATCGGCCGTACCCGAGCGACTCGCATCGTTCTTCCGCCGCGCGGACGAAATGCCGACTACGGCCAACAGCAGCGTCGCGATCAGCGGCACGAAGTCGACCTCGCCCTTGCGATAGTACCCGATCGCAAACGCGACGAAGGCGAGCCCCGCGGCGACCAGCCAGAGCGCCGTCAGCAGCCTGCGCGACGGCTGTCTCATGCGCCGCCTCCGCGTCCGCGCGAATTCCTCCCGCGAAGCCGCTGCTCGACGTTCGCCGGCAGTGTGCCGACAGCCTCCACCGCCTGGCGCAACTCGTCCGGCGTGACACCGAACCATGTACACCAATACGAGATCTCGGACTCCCGATTCAGATTGATGCGAGATCGCGTCGTCTGGGGGACAGCATCGTCATCGGCCATGCCTGTTCCTTCGCATGAATGTGAAACTGACCGCCTGCACCCATTCCGACGCTTGCGGTGCGGCTTCCGACTGCAATTGCCGCGCGGCGCGACGGCGTCATCGTCGGCTCACAAGGCTACGCCATAAGGGCGGCGTTGGGTGTCGGCGTCGAACTGATCCACGCGTCGGACAGGCACAGTCGATGCACGCCACGTGCGCGTGAATCGGGATGTCAGGGATCGCGGCGCGCGCCGGGGACGCTATCAAAGCAATGGTGCCGGCAGAGAGACTCGAACTCCCGACCAACGGTTTACAAAACCGCTGCTCTACCAACTGAGCTATGCCGGCCCGTGCCGGCAGTTTACCGCGGTGAGACGGATCGTTCGGCGGTTCCGACGGCACGGCGCGGCGTCGCGCCGCCCCGGTTCACTTGACGACCTGGAGGTGCGACGGGCGCCGTGGCTTGTCGTCGGTCAGCGGCTTGTCGGCATCCGCGACGAGGTCGCGCGGCTCGGTGGCCTCGGCGAGCGACGTGGCCGGATCCTGCTGAATGCTGAACGCGAAGCCGTAACCCGTTTCCTTGGCGAAGATACCGGCCACCGCGTTCATCGGCACGGCCACCTCCTGCGACGCGCCGTTGAAGCGCGCCGTGAAGCGGATCCACTCATTGTCGACGGTGAGCTTGCGCGTGGCCGTTGCGCTGATGTTCAAGACGATCTCGCCGTTCTTGACGAACGCCGTAGGAACGCGCGTCTGGCCGTTCACGCGCACCGCGAGGTACGGCGTGAGTCCGTTGTCCGCGCACCATTCGCAGATGGCGCGCACCAGATACGGCTTGGCGGATTGCTCGGACATGGCTGAGACCATCTTACGCCCGGGGAAACGGCCCCCGGGAGGGCGGCTTTACCACCCGCACCGGACGTTGCAGAAAGACATTGGAAAGGCACCGGCGGTTCCAGCCGAGCGCGGCGCAGGCAGGCGCGGCATACGTTGAACACCGCCGCAACGACATCACGACAGCCACGCCGCAGCTCACGGAGTTGCCGCGCGGCCGTGCGGTCACTTGCGCATGCCGCGCTCCGCGGAGGTGAGCGCTTCCGAGAAGGCCGGCCGCGCGAACAGCCGCTCCGCGTACTTCAGGAGCGGCGCGGCCTGCTTCGGCATCTGGATGCCGTAGTAGTCGAGGCGCCACAGGAGCGGCGTGATCGCGACGTCGAGCATCGAGTAATCCTCGCCGAGCATGTGCTTCTGCTTGGCGAACCGCGGCGCGATCTGGAGCAGCGAGTCGCGCACCTGCGACCGCGCGCGGTCGGCGTTCTTCTGATTGTTGCCTTCCAGCGCCGGGATGTGCACGAAGAGCTCGCGCTCGAAGCCGTGGAGGAACAGGCGAGCCCGCGCGCGCATGACCGGGTCGGCCGGCATCAGCTGCGGATGCGGAAACCGCTCGTCGATGTACTCGTTGATGATGTTCGACTCGTGCAGGACGAGGTCGCGCTCCACCAGCACCGGCACCTGGTTGTACGGATTCATCGTCGCCAGGTCCTCGGGCTTGTGGTCGAGGTCGACGTCGATGATCTGGAAGTCCATGCCTTTCTCGTGCAGCACGATGCGGCAGCGCTGCGAGAACGGGTCCGTGGTGCCGGAGTAGAGCGTCATCATGGCGAGGTTCTCCCGAAAGGCGTTCGCGGCATCAATGGACGTCCTTCCAGAACTCCAGCTTGGTCCAGTAGGCGAACAGGAACAGCACGCCCAGGAACATCAGCACGATGATCCCGATGCGCATGCGCTCGTTGCGCGCAGGCTCCGCCATGTAGTCGAGGTAGTTCACGAGGTCGGCCACGAACGCCTCGTAGTCCTGCTTCGACAGGCGGCCCGGTGCTTCCTGCGCCACGGTGCGCACGACGTACTTCGGATGCTGCGCCGGCTCGACGAGCGAGATGCCGCGCGTGGCGATGGCGGCGCCTTCGGCCTTCTCGTGATCCTCGTATTCCGTCTCGACGAGCTTGTTCGTGCCCGACAGCTCCCACAGCACGTTCGGCATGCCGACATTCGGGAACACGAGGTTGTTCCAGCCGGTCGCGGACTTGTCGTCGCGGTAGAACGACAGAAGGTAGTTGTACAGCCAGTCGCGGCCGCGCACGCGCGCCTCGACCGAAAGGTCGGGCGGCGGGTTGCCGAACCACTTCTTCGCATCCGCCGGCTGCATCGCGACCGTCATGGTGTCGCCGATCTTGGTCGTGGCGAACATGAGGTTGTTCTTGATCTCGTCCTCGGTGAGGCCGATGTCGGTGAGCCGGTTGTACCGCATGTACTTCGCCGAATGACAGTTGAGGCAGTAGTTGACGAAGTTGCGCGCGCCGCGCTGCAGCGAGTCGGTGTCGAGGCGGTTGACGGGCGCGGGAGGCATGCGCAGGCCGCCCTCCTGGGCGAGGACCGGAGCGGCGGCGAGCGCCGCAACGGCGAGAAGCAGGCAGGCCAGTTTGTTCATCGCCAGACGACCCTTTCCGGTTGGGGCTTGGTCCTGTCTCGCACGGTGTACCAGGGCATCAGCAGGAAGAAGAGGAAGTACACGACGGTGAACACGCGCGCGACCACGGTCGCCTTGTCCGCACCGTAGAACGGGAACCCATCCGCGAACTGTCCCCACACCGTCACCGGCACCGTGCCGAGGTAGCCCAGGATCAGGAACGAGACGACGAACGCGGCGAGCCAACCCTTGTAGAGTCCGCCGCGATAGCGGATCGACTTCACCGCACCGCGGTCGAGCCACGGCAGGAAGAAGAAGATCAGCACGGAGGCGCCCATCACCAGCACGCCCCACACCTGGGTGGCGAAGAACGACGGCACCGCGCGCAGCATCGCGTAATACGGCGTGAAGTACCACACCGGAGCGATGTGCTCGGGCGTCTTCAGCGGATCGGCGGGGATGAAGTTGTTCGACTCGAGGAAGTAGCCGCCGACCTCGGGCCAGAAGAACACGATGAACGAGAAGACGGCGAGGAAGACCACCACGCCGACGATGTCCTTGATGGTGTAGTAGGGGTGCGAGTAGATGCCGTCGGGCGGCAGTCCGGTGACCGGATCGCGCGGCTGGTGCTTGACGTCGACGCCGTCCGGGTTGTTCGAGCCGACCTCGTGCAGCGCCATCAGGTGCGCGGCCACCAGCGCGAGCAGCACGAGAGGCAGCGCGATCACGTGGAACGCGAAGAAGCGGTTGAGCGTGATGTCGGAGATCGTGTAGTCGCCGCGGATCCACACCGCGAGGTCGTCGCCGATCACCGGGATGGTGGAGAACAGGTTCACGATGACCTGCGCACCCCAGTACGACATCTGGCCCCAGGGGAGCAGGTAGCCGAAGAACGCCTCGGCCATGAGGGCGAGGTAGACGAGGCAGCCGAAGATCCAGAGCAGCTCGCGCGGCTTGCGGTAGCTGCCGTAGAGCAGCCCGCGGAACATGTGGAGGTACACCACCACGAAGAACATCGACGCGCCGGTCGAATGCATGTAGCGGATGAGCCAGCCCCACTCGACGTCGCGCATGATGTACTCGACCGACTCGAACGCCTTCTGCGCGTCGGGCTTGTAGTTCATGGTGAGGAAGATGCCCGTGATGATCTGCATCACGAGCACGAGGGCGGCGAGCGAGCCGAAGTAGTACCAGAAGTTGAAGTTCTTCGGCGCGATGTACTTGCCCCATTGCGACTCCCACAACGTCGTCATGGGGAAGCGTTCGTCGATCCACGTAATCAGGCGTTGCATCGCGTGCTCCGGTAATGCGTCGGGCGTGTCCCGGCGGCGCGCGCAATGCGCCGCCGAGCGGTTTCAGGTCAGGCCTTGGTGTCCTCGCCGATCACGATCCGCGTGTCGGACGCATAGCGATACGGCGGCACCACCAGGTTGGTGGGCGCCGGGACGCCCTTGAACACGCGGCCGGCGAGGTCGAACTTGGATTGGTGGCACGGACAGAAGAAGCCGCCGAGCCAGTCGCTGCCGAGGTCGGCGGGCGCGAGCTCGGGACGATACGTCGGCGAGCAGCCGAGGTGCGTGCAGATGCCGACGGCGACCCAGTATTCCGGCTTGATCGAACGGTTCTCGTTCTTGCAGTACTTCGGCTGGTGATCGACCTCGGATTTCGGGTCCACCACGCGGTCGTCCATCTTCGGCAGCGTCGCGAGCATCTCCGGCGTGCGGTTGACGATCCACGTGACCTTGCCGCGCCATTCGACGTTGATCTTCTGGCCGGGCTCGATCTTGCTGATGTCGACTTCGACCGGCGCTCCCGCGGCCTTGGCGCGCTCGCTGGGCCAGAAGGACATGACGAAGGGAACGGCGGTGGCCACGATGCCGACGGCGCCGACGGTCGCCGTGGCGCCGACGAGAAAGCGGCGGCGGCGCTCGCGCTGCATCGCCTCGACAAGAGTGTCGCTGGGGACGTCCGTTGCCATGTTGGGCTTTGCCTTCTTCTAAGTGGCCCCGCGCGGGCCGGCTGCAAAACTTGCGGATTATACGGGAATTGCGCGGTCCCTCGGAAGCGGTGACCACGGGCGGCGGTGAATTGCGGCGCCGAATCAGCGGCTTGCCGCGCATGTTCGTCACTCCGGGCGTGGCATGCAACGTGCATCGAAGCGCCATCGGGCAGTCTCTATAATCGCGAAAATCGCCGCTTCGGGGACCGTTCGCGCATGTTGCGCCGTTTCTGGCTGTTGTTCGCCCAGGCCTGCACGCTGTGCCTGGCGGCCCTGTTCGTCGTCGCGACGCTGCGGCCGGACCTGTTGCCGCGCTGGAGCTCGCGCGGCAACAACAGCGTCGTGGTGCTCCAGGAAGCGGCGGCGCCGGCCACCGCGGCGATGTCGCAGTCGAGCGCATCCGCGAGCTATGCCGAGGCCGCCCGCCGTGCGATGCCCGCGGTCGTGAACATCTATTCGAGCAAGGCGACGCGCTCGCGCAACCCCGTGCTCGACGACTCGCTGCTGCAGCGGTATTTCCCCGAGCTGCGCGAACGCGCCCAGAACCGGCGCGCGACGAGCCTCGGCTCCGGCGTCATCGTCTCGCCGGACGGCTACATCCTCACCAACCAGCACGTCATCGACGGCGCGGACGAGATCGAGCTCGTGCTCGCCGATGGGCGCGAGCTCCGCGCACGAGTCCGCGGCACCGATCCGGAGACGGATCTCGCCGTGCTGAAGACCGATGCCGAGGACCTGCCCGCCATCCGGTTCGCGGCAGCCGAATCCGCCCAGGTCGGCGATGTCGTGCTGGCGATCGGCAACCCGTTCGGGTTCGGCAACACGGTGACGATGGGCATCGTGAGCGCGCTCGGCCGCAACCACCTGGGCGTCAACCGCTTCGAGGACTTCATCCAGACCGATGCGCCGATCAACCCCGGCAACTCCGGCGGCGCGCTGGTCGACATCGCCGGCAACCTCGTCGGAATCAACAGCACCATCTACTCGCAATCGGGCGGATCGATGGGCATCGGGTTCGCCATCCCGGTATCGCTGGCGCGCACCGTGCTGGAGCAGATCATCCGCGACGGCGAAGTCACGCGCGGCTGGCTCGGCATCGAGCCTCAGGCGGTGACGCGCGACCTGGCGCAGGCGCTGGCGCTCGACCGCCCCGAGGGTGTGCTGATCCGCGGGCTGCAGCAGCACGGCCCGGCCGAGCGCGCCGGCGTCAAGCTGCGCGACGTCATCGTGGAGATCGGCGGCAAGCCGACGCCCGACGTGCCGCAGCTCCTCGCGCGCATCGCCGAGCTCTCGCCCGGCAGCAGCGCACGCGTCAAGGTGTGGCGCGACGGAAAGATGGTGGATATGGACGTGACCGTGGCGCGCCGGCCGAAGGCGCAGTAGGCGCGGTCAGTCCTGTTTCACGAGCTCGACGGCATCGCGACGCCGCTGCACCGACACGAAGCGCGCGAGCTGCAGGCCGAGCTCGTAGAGCAGCCACAGCGGCACCGCGAGCAGGCACTGCGAGATCACGTCGGGTGGCGTGAAGATCGCCCCGACGATGAACGAGCCGACGATCACGTACGGCCGCAGCGAGCGCAGCTTCTCGAGCGACACCACGCCCATGCGCACCAGGACCACCACGACGACAGGCGTCTCGAAGGTGAGCCCGAACGCGATGAACATGGTCAGCACGAAGGACAGGTACTTGTCGATGTCGGTCATCATCTGCACGCCGGCGGGCGTGTAGCCCGCGAAGAAGCCGAACGCGACGGGAAAGACGACGAAGTACGCGAACGACATGCCGACGATGAAGAAGAACACGCTCGACACGAGCACCGGCAGCGCCAGGCGCTTCTCGTGCTGGTAGAGCCCTGGCGCAACGAACGCCCACGCCTGGTACAGGACGTACGGCAGCGCGATCATGAACGCCGTCATGAGCGTCACCTTGAGCGGCACGAGGAACGTGCCGGTGACGTCGGTGGCGATCATGGTGGATCCGTGCGGCAGCACGTGCAGCAGCGGCAGCGCCAGGAACGAGTAGATCTCCTTCGCGAACGGGAACAGCGCGAGGAGCACGATCACGACCGCGATGATCGAGCGCATGAGCCGCGTGCGCAGCTCGATCAGGTGCGACAGGAAGGTTTCCTGCGTCGCCTCGGGATCGTCGCTCATCAGATCTTCTCGAAGCCCGGCAGCGTCGGCTGGCGCGGGGGCGGCTCGGTGGACGACACATCCGGCGCCGCAAGGGGTGCCGGGTCGCTCGCGGCAGGCACGCCGCTCGCCGGCGCCTGCTGCCCCGCCGCTTCGCGCGCCGCGTCGTTCAACTGCTGCTCGACGCTGCGCACGCTCGTATGGACTTCGGTCGCGACGCTGGTGACCGACTGCTGGAGCTCCTGCGCCGCGCCCTGCACTTCCTTGCGCAGGCGACGAAGCTCGTCGAGCTCCATCTCGCGGTTGATGTCGGCCTTCACCTCGTTGACGTAGCGCTGCAGACGGCCGAACAGGAGGCCCAGCGTGCGAGCCGTCTTGGGCAGGCGCTCAGGGCCGATGACGACGAGCGCCACCACGCCGATCAGGACGATTTCCGAGAAGCCGATGTCGAACATGCGCTTTGCTTGCTGCGTGCGGCGCGCGGCTGGCTTGCGCGCCGGCGGGAGGCGACAGGTGCGCCGGGGCGGCGCACCGATGAGGTCAGACCTTGTCCTTCGTCGCCTGGCCCTCGATCGTGGTGCCGATGTGCTGCGGCGGGACTTCCGGCGGCTCCTTCGGCGGCGTCGCTTCGTCCTCGGCGCCCTTCATGCCTTCCTTGAAGCCCTTCACCGCGCCACCCAGGTCCTGACCGATGTTGCGCAGCTTCTTCGTGCCGAAGATCAGCACGACCACCAGCAACACGATCAGCCAATGCCAGATGCTCAATCCACCCATGAAACTCTCCTCGTCATGTCTTGCGCACGATCATCGGCCCGAGCTGGTCCGGCCCGCCGATCACGTGCACGTGGACGTGCGGCACTTCCTGCCGCCCCACGCGCCCCGTGTTGACGATCGTGCGAAAGCCGTCGCCGGCACCCTGCTCGCGCGCGAGACGCCCCGCCAGCGTCATGATCCTGCCCATGACGGGCGCGTCGTCCGGCGTCAGGTCGTACATCGATCCGACGTGCTTCTTGGGCACCAGCATGAAATGGACCGGTGCGACCGGCTGGATGTCGTGGAACGCCAGCACGTCGGCGTCCTCGTACACCTTGCGGCTCGGAATCTCGCCGCGAACGATCTTGCAGAACACGCAGTTGGGGTCGGTCACGGTGGATCCCATTCGATCGGCCGCGCCGCCACTCGCGATGCGACGCTAAGTTCGCCGCGCCGCCTTTTCGGCATGGCCCGACATGCCCTCGCGCCGTGCGAGCTCGGCCAGCACGTCGTCGGGGCCCAGCCCGTGCCGCGCCAGCAGCACGAGGCAGTGGAACCACAAATCCGCCACCTCGGCGCAAACCTTGATTTTATCACCGTCCTTCGCCGCCATGACGGTTTCGGTCGCCTCCTCGCCGATCTTCTTGAGGATGGCGTCGTCGCCGCGGGCGAACAGCGACGCCACGTACGAATCGGCGGCACTCGCGTCCCGACGAGCGGCAATCACGGCCGCGATGCGCCGCAGCACGTCGGCGCTGTCGTCAACCATCGCCGTACACGGTGACGGGGTCCTCGAGCACCGGCTCGACGATCTGCCATGCGTCGGCGGCGAGGCGCTTGTAGAAGCAGCGCTCGCGGCCCGTGTGGCATGCGATACCGCCCATCTGCTCGACGACGAGCAGGATGGCGTCGTCGTCGCAGTCGAGGCGAATCTCGCGCACGCGCTGCACGTGCCCTGACCGCTCGCCCTTGCGCCACAGCTTGTTGCGCGAGCGCGACCAGTAGTGCGCCTCGCGCGTCTCGGCGGTGCGCTCGAGCGCCTCGCGATTCATCCACGCGAGCGTCAGCACGCGGTGCGTGCCGGCGTCCTGCGCAATGGCCGGCACGAGCCCCTGCGCATTCCAGCGCACGTCGTCGAGCCAGCTCCGCGCCTCGCTCATGCGGCGACCCCGGATGCCTCGCGCACTTCGCGCACCTCGATGCCCGCGTTGCGCAGCGCCGCCTTGGCCTGTCCGACCGTGAACTGCCCGTAGTGGAACACGCTCGCCGCGAGGACCGCGTCGGCTCCGCCGATCAGGATGCCGTCGACCAGATCCTGCAGCGAGCCCACGCCGCCGGATGCGATGACCGGCACGTCGACGCTCTCGACCACGGCGCGCGTGACCTTGAGATCGAAGCCCTTGCGCACGCCGTCGCGGTCCATGCTGGTGAGCAGGATCTCGCCGGCGCCTCGCGCCGCCACGTCGGTGGCCCATTCGACGGCGTCGATGCCCGTCGGCGTGCGGCCGCCGTGGATGTACACCTGCCAGGCGTCGACGGCGCACTGCTTGACGTCGATGGCCGCGACGATGCACTGCGCGCCGAAGTGCGCCGCGGCCTCGTCGAAGAGGTCGGGGTTCGCAACGCCTGCCGTGTTGATGCTCACCTTGTCAGCGCCGGCGTTGAGCAGCGCCCGGATGTCCGCGACCGAGTTGACGCCGCCTCCGACGGTGAGCGGAATGAAGACTTCGTTGGCGACCGCCTCGATCATCCCGTAGAGCAGCGCGCGGTTCTCGACGCTCGCGCGGATGTCGAGGAACGCGAGCTCGTCCGCGCCCTGCTCGTCATAGCGGCGCGCGACCTCGACCGGATCGCCGGCATCGCGCAGGTCGACGAAGTTGACACCCTTGACGACCCGTCCGTCGGCGATGTCGAGGCACGGGATGATGCGCTTGGCGAGCACGCTACTCGCCCTTCTTCGCCGCCTTCATCGCCGCCTTGAAGTCGAGCCGGCCCTCGTACAGCGCGCGGCCGGCGATCGCGCCGATGATGCCGTCGTCCTCGTGCGGCAGCAGCCTCGCGATGTCGTCGAGCGACGCGATGCCGCCGCTCGCGATGACCGGGATGCGCAGCTCGCGTGCGAGCTTCACCGTGGCCTCGATGTTCACGCCCGTGAGCATCCCGTCGCGGCCGATGTCGGTGTAGATGATCGCCTCCACACCGTAGTCCTCGAATTTCTTGGCGAGATCGACCACGTCGTGGCCCGTCATCTTCGACCAGCCGTCGGTCGCGACCTTGCCGTCGCGCGCGTCGAGCCCGACCATGATGTGGCCGGGAAACGCGTAGCACGCATCGTGCAGGAAGCCGGGGTTCTTCACCGCCGCGGTGCCGATGATCACGTACGTGATGCCGTCGTCGAGATAGCGCTCGATCGTGTCGAGGTCGCGGATGCCGCCGCCGAGCTGCAGCGGGACCTCCTCGCCGATCACGCTCACCACCTCGCGGATGGCCAGCTCGTTCTTCGGCTTGCCGGCCACCGCGCCGTTCAGGTCGACGAGATGGATCCGCTGCGCACCCTGCTCGAGCCAGTGCTGCGCCATGGCGGCGGGGTCTTCGGAGAACACGGTGGCGCTTTGCATGTCGCCCTGCTTCAGGCGCACGCAATGACCATCCTTGATGTCGATCGCGGGAATGATCTGCATGGCTCGGGGTGGCCGGGAAACTGCGGAGTGCGGCCGCGGGCGCGGCCGAAATACGGCGGGCGTTTAAGGGCGTCCGTTCCAGGCGACGAAGTTGGCGAGCAGGCGCAGTCCCGCGCGGTGGCTTTTTTCCGGATGGAACTGCACGGCGAAGATATTAGCCCTCGCAATGGCGCAAGTAAACGGCGCCGGATAGTCCGCGGTAGCCGCCGTCGCGGAGGGGTCGGCGGGCACGGGGTGGTAGCTATGGGCGAAGTAGAACCGCTCCCCCGCCTCGATCCCCGCCCAGAGCGGATGCTGCCGCGTCGGCTTCACGGGACTCCAGCCCATGTGCGGCACCTTGAGCCGGTCGCCGCCGGGCAGGTGCATGGCCGGGTCGCGGAAGCGCACCACGCGCCCGGGAACGACGCCGAGGCCCGCGCTGGGCCCCTCCTCGCTGGTCTCGAACAGCATCTGCAGGCCGAGGCAGACGCCGAGGAAAGGGCGGTCGCGCATGACGTCGAGCACCACGTCGCGCAGGCCCGTCGCATCGAGGCAGCGCATCGAGTCCGGCATCGCGCTCTGTCCCGGCAGGACGACGCGCTCGGCGGCGCGGATGGCGGCTGCGTCGGCGGTGACGCGCACGTCGGCGGATGGCGCGACATGCGCGAGCGCCTTCGCCACCGAGCGCAGGTTGCCCATGCCGTAATCGATCACCGCGATGGTCATTCGGCGCCGCGACGTTTCCAGGGGCCGGCAGCGCCTACAGCGTGCCCTTCGTCGACGGCACGACGCCCGCCGCGCGCGGATCGCGCTCGCACGCCATGCGCACCGCGCGACCGAACGCCTTGAACACCGTCTCGGCCTGATGGTGCGCGTTGTCGCCGCGCAGGTTGTCGACGTGCAGCGTCGCGAGCGCGTGGTTGACGAATCCCTGGAAGAATTCGTGGACGAGGTCCACGTCGAACGTGCCGACGATGGCCCGCGTAAATGGCACGTGGAAGTCGAGCCCCGGGCGGCCCGAAAGGTCGATCACCACTCGCGACAGCGCCTCGTCGAGCGGCACGTACGCGTGGCCGTAGCGCCGGATTCCGACCTTGCCGCCGAGCGCCTGCCGCATCGCCTGGCCGAGCGCGATGCCGACGTCCTCGACCGTATGGTGCGCGTCGATGTGCAGGTCGCCGGTCGCCTCGACGTCGAGATCCAGCATGCCGTGTCGACCGACCTGGTCGAGCATGTGATCGAGGAATGGAATGCCCGTGGCGAGCCGCGTGCGCCCGGTTCCATCGAGATCGATGCGAAGGCGAATGCGCGTCTCGGCGGTATCGCGCGCGATCGTCGCGATGCGGGGCGTTTCGCCCGAAGGTGCATTCATGCAAGTCGCCTCAATGCCGCGAGCACGGCGTCGTTCTCCGCCGGGGTGCCGACGGTAATGCGAAGGCAGTTGGCCAGCAACGGATGCCATCCATTGAGATTCTTCACCAGGATGCCCGCGGCGCGCAACGCCGCGAAGGCACGATCGGCGTCGGGCATGCGCACGACCACGAAGTTCGTCTCGCTCGCAAAGACCGTTACGCCCGCGAGCGTTCCCAGAGCTTGCGCGACGCGAGCGCGCTCGGCGCGAATCGCGGCCGCCTGCTCGCCGAGTACCGCTTCGGCGCGCAGCAGGACCGGCGCCACCGCCTGTGCCAGCGCGCTCACGTTGTACGGAGGACGCACCTTCTCGAGCTCGGCGATCCATTTCGCATGGCCCGCGACGTAGCCGAGGCGCACTCCCGCCATGCCGATCTTCGAGACGGTGCGCACGACGACCACGTTGGGATGCTCCAGAACGCGCGGCAGGAACGAGTCGCCCGCGAACGCGTAATAGGCTTCGTCGATGGCGACGAGGCCCGGTGCTGCCGCGATGACGCGCTCCACGCCTGGCCGATCGAAGCGATTCCCTGTGGGATTGTTGGGATAAGCGAGCCAGATCAGCGCCGGCTGCTCGCGCTCGATTGCGTCGAGCATCGCGCCTTCGTCCAGCCCGAAATCGCTGCGCAGCGGCACCGGCACGTACGCGACGTGGGCCAGCGCGGCGTAGAACCGGTACATCACGAAGCTCGGATCGGGCGCCATGATGCGCGCCCCCGGTGAAGCGACCGCCGTGGTGACGATCTGGATGATCTCGTCGGAGCCGTTGCCGAGCAGCAGCTCGATGTTCGGGTCGAGTCGCAGCGTCTCGCGCAACGCGGCCTTGACGCCGTCGGCGGGGCCGTCGGGATACCGGTTGATCGGCACCCTCGCCACGGCAGTCGCGACCGCCTCGCGCAGCGCGGGCGGCAGCACGTACGGGTTCTCCATGGCGTCGAGCTTGATCACGCCTTCGGCCTTGGCGACCGCGTACGGTGCCATCGCGCGCACGTCGGCGCGGATCGTGGCCGCGATGCGATCGTCGACGCTCATGTGCGAGCCGCCGCCGAGCGCGCGTGCGCAATCAGGCCCTCGCCCTCGGCGAGCGTGACGGCCACCGGCCCGAGCGTGCGCGCCGCGGCCCGCGAGATGCGCAGCACGCTGCTGCGCTTCTGGAAATCGTACACGCCGAGCGGCGAGGAGAAGCGCGCGGTGCGGCCGGTCGGCAGCACGTGATTGGGACCGGCGCAGTAATCGCCCAGCGCCTCCGATGCGAAGTGTCCGATGAAGATCGCGCCGGCATGACGGATATGCGGCAGCAGCGCGTCCGGATCCTCGACCGCGAGCTCCAGATGCTCCGGCGCGATGCGATTGGCGATCGTGCATGCCTCCTCGAGATCGCGTGTGCGGATCAACGCTCCGCGGCGCGCGAGCGAGGCGGCGATGATCGCAGCGCGCGGCATCGACGCGATGAGGCGTTGCGCGCTGTCCGCAACGCGATCGATCAGCTCCTCGTCGGGTGTCAGCAGGATCGCCTGGGCGAGCTCGTCGTGCTCGGCCTGCGAGAAGAGATCGAGCGCGACCCAGTCGGGATGCGCGGTCGCGTCGGCCACCACGAGGATCTCCGACGCGCCCGCCACCATGTCGATGCCCACCTTGCCGAACACGCGCCGCTTGGCGGCGGCGACGTAGGCGTTTCCCGGTCCGCAGATCTTGTCGACGGCGCTGATGGTGTCCGTGCCGTAGGCCAGCGCGGCGATCGCTTGCGCGCCGCCGATCGCATAGGCCCGCGTGACGCCGGCGAGATGGGCGGCTGCGAGCACGAGCGGATTGCGCGCGCCGTCGGGCGTAGGGACCACCATGACGATGTCGCCCACGCCGGCCACCGAAGCCGGCAGCGCGTTCATCAGCACCGACGACGGATACGCGGCCTTGCCACCCGGCACGTAGAGCCCGACGCGGTCGAGCGGCGTCACGCGCTGGCCGAGCTCGGTTCCATCCGGCTCGGTCATCGACCAGTCGCCGCCCTTCTGGCGCTCGTGGTACGTGCGGATGCGCGTGGCGGCGATCTGCAGCGCGTCGCGCTGCGCTTCCGGCAGCCCGCGCAGCGCTGCGAGCATGTCCTTCGGCGCGATGGCGAGCTCCGCCACGCTGGTCGCGCGGACGCGGTCGAACCGCGCCGTGTACTCGAGCAGCGCCGCATCACCGCGCGCGCGCACGTCGGCCACGATGTCGGCCACCGCGGCGTCGATCGCCGGATCCTGTGCCGATTCGAACGCGACCAGCGCCTCGAGCGCCGCGTCGAAACCGGCCGCGCGCGAGTCGAGGCGTCGCAGCCGCAGCGCGGCGCTCACGCCTGCAGCTCCGCGCGCGCGCTCACGGCAGCGTCGATCGCGTCGAGCAGCGGCTTCGCGATGCCGCGCTTCAGCTTGAGCGCGCCCGGGTTCACGATGAGGCGCGCGCTGATGGGCATGATGTCCTCGACGGCGACGAGATCGTTCGCGCGCAGCGTATTGCCCGTCGACACGAGATCCACGATCGCATCGGCGAGGCCGGCGAGCGGCGCGAGCTCCATCGATCCGTAGAGGCGGATGAGGTCGGCGTGCATGCCCTTGGCCGCGAAGTGCTCGCGCGCGGTGCGCACGTACTTCGTCGCGACGCGCACGCGCGCGCCGCGCTGCACGAGGCCGCTCCAGTCGTAGTTGCGCCGCGTCGCAACGACCAGACGGCAGCGGCCGATGGCGAGGTCGAGCGGCTGGTAGAGGCCGTCCCCGCCGTGCTCGAGCAGCACGTCCTTGCCCGCGATGCCGAAATCGGCGGCACCGTATTCGACGTACGTCGGCACGTCGGTGGCGCGCACCACGACAAGCGAGACGCCGGCGGCGTTCGTGGGAATGATCAGGCGTCGCGACGTGTCGGGATGCTCGAGCGGTGCCACGCCCGCCGCTGCGAGGAGCGGCAGCGCTTCGTCGAGGAGGCGCCCCTTGGAGAGCGCGATGGTGAGCGACGTCACGGGCGGTATCGCGAGGAGCGAACCCGCTATCTTACCGGACCGCTCCTGCTCGACGCGTCTTTCGCTAGGTGCACGCGCGGCGTTCGCAACGTCAGGGGCGCATGTCCATCTCGAGGCGCACGAAATCGCCCCGGTAGGTCACCATCGCGAGATAGATGACGGTGCCGTCCGGCGCGTTGAACACGCGGCGCACGCAGGCGACCGGCGCATTGACCGGGATGCGCAGCAGGCTCGCCTCCTCGACGTCCGCCGTGCGAATGGTGAGCGTCTGCCGCGCCTTGGCGATCTTCACGCCCGGCATCGCCATCAGCAGCGGGATCACCAGCTCCTTGCGCACCCTTTGCGGCGCGCGGCGGAAGATGCGATCGTCGAGATGGATCGCGATGACGCAGTAAGGCACGTCGTCGAGCGCGTGGACGCGGCGCATGTAGAAATACTTGGGCGCCGGCGTACCGTCGCTTTCCGCGAGATCGGGTGCGGCCGACGCCTCGTCGAGGTTGAGCAGCTGCGGACGCGTATCGCGATATAGGTCGGCGAGCTCCCCCATCGTGGTGACGGCATGCAGGCGCCGCTTGCCGCCCGTGCGCTCGGTCACGAACGTGCCGCGCCCCTGCTGCGGCGAAACGATGCCCTCGCGTGCCAGCACGTCGACCGCCTGGCGCACCGTCACGCGCGCGAGGTCGAACTCGCGGCCGAGGTCGTCCAGCGACGGCAGACGGTCGCCGGCGCGCCAATGCCCGCGCGCGATGCGCTGGCGCAGCACGTCGGCGAGCTGCACGTACCGCGGGATGGGGCTGTCGCCGAAGATCCGGTGCATGGCGCGGCTTGACCTAAGGTATGGTCGATAGTACGTTTGGATCTTTGTCCGTTCAAGCACCCCTGGAAGCATCCATGCGCGCTCCTGCCGCCTACCCGGCACGCGATCGGAGCAGCGCGCCGGCCAGCGCCGCGCGCGCGCCTGCGCGCTGGCGAACGGTCGCGCTGGTGCTGGCTCCGTGGGTGTTGATCGTCGCAGCGTGGTATGCCATCGCGTACAGCGGGCTCATCAATCCCGCGCTGCTGCCGAAGCCGCACGACGTGGTTGCGCGCTTCGTCGAGCTGATGCACGACCGGCTGCCGCTCGACATCTGGATGTCGACCGAGCGCGTGTTCGTCGGCGTCGCGCTCGGCATCGTCGCCGCCGTGCCGGTGGGGTTCGTGCTCGGGTGGTACCGCGGTGCGCGCGCCTTCATCGACCCCGTGATCAACTTCTTCCGCGCGCTGCCGCCCATCGCGCTCATCCCGCTGGTGATCGTCTATTTCGGCATCGGCGAGCCCGCGAAGATCGTGATCCTGTTCTACGCCTCGTTCTTCGCCGGGGTGATCGTGATGTACGAAGGGATCGCGCAGATCAGCCCGATCTACGTGCGCGTCGCGCGCACCCTCGGCGCGACGGATGCCGAGATCTTCCGCAAGGTCATCGTTCCGCTCACCGTGCCGCACATGCTGACCGCGCTTCGCGTCGCGCTCGGTGTTGCCTGGGCGACCCTCGTCGCGTCGGAGCTCATCGCGGCGCGCCAGGGCCTCGGCGCGCTCATCCAGAACGCGTCGTCGTTCTTCCAGCTGGACATCATCTACGTCGGCATCATCTGCATCGGGTTCATCGCGCTCGCGATGGACGTCGTGCTGCGCGCGGTGGCGAAGCGCCTCGTGTCGTGGCAGGAGCGCATCGCTTGACGAGCGCCGCCGGATCCCGCCCGGGCGCTCGCCCGCCGGCAGGCGCAGGCGGCGCGGAAAGCCGCAACGAGCGTCCGCACCCCGACGCGCAGCCACCGGTCCGCATCCGCTTCGACCACGTGAGCGTGGAGTTCCCGACGCGCAACGGTCCGCTCACGGTCGTGGACGACGTCTCGTTCGACATCCGCAACGGCGAGTTCGTCTCGATCATCGGCCCTTCGGGCTGCGGCAAGACGACCATGATGAGCCTCGTCGCGGGCTTCGCGAAGCCCGTGCGCGGCAGCGTGCTGCTCGACGGCGAGCCCGTGAGCGGTCCCGGGCCCGAGCGCGGCGTCATCTTCCAGGAATACGGCGTGTTTCCCTGGCTGACCGTGCAGCAGAACATCGCCTTCGGCCTCACGCTCGCCGCCAACCGGGCTGCGGAAGCGGAGCGGCGCGACATCTGCGAGCGCTACATGCGCCTCATGGGGCTCGCCGACTTCGCGGCGGCGTATCCCAAGACGCTGTCCGGCGGGATGCGGCAGCGTCTCGCGATCGCGCGCGCTTACGCCGTGAAGCCGCAGTTCCTGCTGATGGACGAGCCGTTCGGCGCGCTCGACGCGCAGACGCGCTCGGCGATGCAGGACCTGCTGCTGCAGGTGCTCGCCGCCGAGGGCAAGACGGTCATGCTCATCACGCACTCCGTCGAGGAGGCGATCTACCTCTCGTCGAAGATCATCGTCGCGACGGCGCGGCCGGCGCGGATCCGGGAGGTCGTGGAAGTGCCGTTTCCCTACCCGCGCGACGAATCGTTGCACGAGACGGCCGCGTTCGGGGAGTTGCGCTCGCACATCCGCGATCTCGTGATGCAGGAGTACGCGGCGCAGCAGCGCCAGGCAGCGCGCACCATCAACTAGGAGGAGAAAGCATGGACCGCAGGACGTTCATCCAGGGAGCAGGCGCCGCAGCGCTCGGCCTATCGGCCGGCGCGCCCGCCATCGCGCAGTCCCGCACGAAGGTGAAGCTCGGCTACCTGCACACGCTCGCGGTGGACGGGCAGATCTGGCTCGGCACGCAGCGCGGCGATTTCGCGAAGCACGGCATCGAGTTCGACATGGTCGAGTTCACCACGGGCCTCGAGCTGTTCCAGGCCATGATCGGCGGCAGCATCGACATGCTCGCTACCGGCGCGGTGCTCTCCAACTTCCCGGCTCGCGGACAGGGCAAGGTGTTCCTGATCAACGACGTGGAGTTCGCCACCGCGCAGCTCTGGGTGCGCGAAGACCAGGGCATCAAGTCGATCGCCGACCTGAAGGGCAAGAAGATCTCCACGACGGCGGGGACGACCGCGCACGTCTTCCTCGATACCGCGCTGCGCGCCAACGGCGTGGATCCCAAGGACGTCGAGATCGTCAACCAGCGTATGTCCGAGGCGGTCACGTCGTTCATATCCGGCGCGGTGCCGGCGGTCGCGCTGTGGGTGCCGTTCAACATCGCGGTGCGCGAGAAGGTGCCGGGCGCGCGCAAGCTCATCGACGCGTCGGCGTTCTATCCGAAGGCGGCCATCGTCGGCGGCTGGGCCACGCGCGCCGATTACTTCGACAAGAACCGCGACGTGCTGAAGCGCATCGTGTCCGGATGGGCGAGCGCGAACGACTACTTCATCGCCAACTCCGAGGCGGCGCTCGACACGCTGCAGAAGAACTACTACAAACAGGTGCCGATCGGCGACCTGAAGGAACAGTTCGGAGGCCAGAAGATGTTCACCTCGGCCGAGTGGAGCAAGCTCTACGCCGACGGCACCGTGACCAAGTGGTTGCAGCAGGTCACCGACTTCTTCGTGCGCTTCGCCAACATCTCGAATCCCACGCCGGCCTCGCAGTACTTCGATCCCCGGCTGTACCTGGAGACGATCAAGGCCTGAGGGCGAAGGCGTGGCGCGCGAGGCGTACGACTACATCATCGTCGGGGCCGGTTCGGCGGGCTGCGTGCTCGCCAACCGGCTGTCGTGCGATGCGTCGGTGCGGGTGCTGGTGCTCGAGGCCGGCGGCTCCGACCGCCACTTCTGGGTTCGCCTGCCGGTCGGCTATTTCCGCACGATCTACGATCCGCGCTTCTCGCGCGTTTTCGACACCGAGCCGTGCGAGGGCACGGCCGGCCGCAACGTCCGCTGGCCGCGCGGCCGCATCCTGGGCGGCTCGAGCTCGATCAACGGGCTGCTCTACATCCGTGGGCAGCACGGCGATTTCGACGAGTGGGCCGAGCGCGGCGCACGCGGCTGGGACTATCGCACCGTGCTGCCCTGGTTCAAGCGCTCCGAGCGCTACGAAGGTGGCGAGAGCGCGTATCACGGCGGCAACGGCGAGCTCGGCGTATCGGAGCTGCGCAACGACCATCCCTGCTGCCGCGCGTGGGTGACCGCGGCCGAGCAATTCGGCCTCCCGCGCAATCCCGACTTCAACGGCGCGATGGACTCGGGGGTGGGCTCCTACCAGCTCACCATCCGCAACGGCTGGCGCTCCAGCGCGTCCGTCGCGTTCCTCGCACCCGTGCGACATCGCGCGAACCTGCACATCGTCCCGGGCGCGCACGTCACGCGTCTGCTGCTCGACGGCGCGACGGCAACCGGCGTGGAGTGGCTCGGCGACGGCCAGCTGCACAGCGCGCGCGCGGAGCGTGAAGTGATCCTCGCCGCGGGCGCGATCCAGTCGCCGCAGGTCCTGCAGCTTTCCGGTATCGGCCCGCCCGATCTGCTGCGCCGTCATGGCATCGCGGTGCGCGTCGATGCGCCGGAGGTGGGAGAGAATCTCAAGGACCATTACCAGGCGCGCACCATCGTGCGACTGAAGCGACGCGTATCGCTCAACGATCACGTGCGCAACCCGTTGCAGCTCGCGTCGATGGGACTCCAGTGGCTGTTGCGCGATTCCGGTCCCCTCACGGTCGGTGCCGGTCAGGTCGGGGGCCTTGCGCGTACCGACTGCGCGCCGGACGCGCGCGCCGACGTGCTGTTCAACGTGATGCCGTTGTCGGTGGACAAGCCGGGCGACCCGCTGCACCGCTTCTCGGGCTTCACCGCCTCGGCGACGCAATGCCGTCCGCGCTCGCGGGGCCGCGTGCAGATCGCATCGGCCGATCCGCTGGCCGCGCCGCGCATCGAGACGAATTACCTCAGCGAGGATCTCGATCGCAGGACGATCGTGGCGGGCATCCGCATGCTGCGGGACATCTACGCGCAACCCGCGTTCCGCGAATGGATGGACGACGAGGTGCTGCCGGGGCGCGACTGCGCGAGCGACCGGCAGGTGCTCGACTTTGCGCGCGAGAAGGGTGGCACCGTCTTCCACGCGGCCGGCACCTGCCGGATGGGCAGCGACGACAGGGCCGTCGTCGATCCGCAGCTGCGTGTTCAGGGCGTCGCGCGCCTGCGCGTGATCGATGCGTCGGTGATGCCGGAGATCGTGTCGACCAATACCAACGCGGCGTCGATCATGATCGGCGAGAAAGGCGCGGCCCACGTGATGGGCCTCGCGTCCCCGTCGACGGATCGTCGCGCCGTGCCGTCCGAGCCGCTCACGACCGGCTGATCGCGCCGTCGCGATCGTGCACGAGCCGCCCGGCGACATACGTGGCGCGGATCGCACGATCGTCACCGAGGGCCATCTGCACGCCGAGCATCTCGTCGACGCTCTCGGCGTAGCGCATGCGGAACTCGATCAGCGGCGTCGACGCGAGGTCGATGACCACGAGGTCCGCTTCGCGTCCGGAAGCCACCGTGCCGATGACACCGTCCAAGCCGAGCGCGCCGGCGCCGCCGGCAGTGGCGAGCCACCACGCGCGCGAAGGCGAGAGCGGCCCACCGGCGAGCTGCGCGACCTCGCACGCCGCCTGCATGGTGCGAAGCATGGACAGATGCGTCCCCCCGCCGACGTCGCTGCCGAGCGCCACGTGCACCGGCCGCTCGCACTTCCGGGCGTCGGCCATCCGGAACAGGCCGCTGCCGAGAAAGCTGTTGGACGTCGGGCAGTGCGCGATCGCCGTCCCGCTCGCGTGGAGAGCCTGCCAGTCGCGTTCGTCGAGGTGAATGCCGTGCGCGTACACGGCGCGCGGCCCGAGCAAGCCGTAACGCGCATACACGTCGAGGTAGCCCGCGTGCTCCGGGAAGATGCGGCGAATCCATTCGACCTCGGCGGTATTCTCGGCGACGTGCGACTGCAGCCAGGCGTCGGGCCGCTCGCGCCACAGAGCACCGGCGGCTTCGAGCTGCGCAGGCGAGGACGTTGCGGCGAAACGCGGCGTGATCGCGTAGCCCAGGCGTCCGCGCGCCGCCCAACGATCGATCAATGCCTTGGATTCGTCGTAGCCCCGCTGCGCCGTGTCGCGAAGCGCCTCGGGCGCGTTGCGGTCCATCAGGACCTTGCCGGCGATGACACGCAGGTCGTATTGCAGCGCCGCCTCGAACAGGGCGTCCACCGAATGCGGATGGACCGTGCAGAACACCGACGCGGTGGTGATGCCGTGACGCAGCGACTCCTCGACGTACCGGCGCGCGACGTCGCGCGCGTACGCGGGGTCGGCGTAGCGCGCTTCGGCGGGAAAGGTGTGGCGGTCGAGCCAGCCGAGTAGCGGCAGCCCGCCGGCGCCAATCACCGGCAGCTGCGGATAATGAACGTGCGCGTCGACGAAGCCGGCGCTCACGAGCGCGTTCGCGTAATGCGTCACGGGCGTATCGCCGGACAGGCGCGACAGGACGTCGGATGCCGCGCCGCAATCGACGATGCGTCCGCCGGCCATCACCACGATCGCGTCGCGCTCGTAACGCATCGCCGAGTCGCCGGCGATGAACGGGTCGCCGTCGAAAGTGAGCAGCGCCGCGCGGATCGCCGTCGCCTCGGCGCTCATGGCTATTGCCGGGCGGTGCGCACGTTCGCCGGCATGCGCTCGCCGGCGTCGCTGCGGAAGGGGTTGATGTCGATGCCACCCCGCCGGGTGAAGCGGGCGTACACCGACAGGGTTCGCGCGCCGCAACGCGACTTCAAATCCATGAAGATGCGCTCGACGCAATGCTCGTGGAACCCCGCGTGGCAGCGGTACGACACCAGGTAGCGGAGAAGCGACGCGCGATCGATCTGCGGCCCCTCGTACGTGATCGCGACCGATGCGATGTCGGGCTGTCCCGTGACCGGGCACATCGACCGGAACAGATTGGTCGTCAGCGTCTCTGCCGCGCTCGCGTCGCGGGTCTCGAGCAGCGCGGCATCGACCTCGTACGCGCTGCAGTCGATGTCGAGCGCGTCGAGATCGATGCCCTCGAGCTCGCGCAGGCGCGCCATGCCGAAGCGATCGGGCCGGTCGAGCATTGCGCGCACCGTCGCGCCGACCGCGCGGGAAAGGTCATGCGTGAGCGCGACCGTCACCTCGCCGGGCTCCTCGAAACGGGTCTGCGCGAAGGAGCCAAGGTAGCGCTTCATCGATTTCGACTCGACGATCGACGGCGACTCGGCGGGGATCTCGAGCGTCGCGATCGCGACCATCGGCTTGCCGCGTGCATCCAGCCAAGTGAGCTCGTACGCGGTCCACAGGTCGACACCGACGAACGGCAGAGCGTCGCCGCGGATGCCGAGGGCGGCCCGCTGGGGCGCGCGCGGCAGCGCGTACAGCAGGCCCGGCGCGTACGCGTCGGGATAGTCCGTGGGATGGCCGAGGGGCGCGTCGCGCAGCTCCTCCGGACCGACGTCGGCGCCGCTCACGACAATCTCTTGATCCTGGCGCCGAGCGCGGAAAGCTTGTCCTCGATGTGCTCGTAGCCGCGGTCGAGGTGATAGATGCGGTCGATCGTCGTGGCGCCTTCGGCAATGAGGCCGGCGATCACGAGACAGGCCGATGCGCGGAGGTCCGTTGCCATGACGTTGGCGCCGGTGAGCTTCGGCACGCCGCGCACCACCGCGCTGTTGCCCTCGACCTCGATGTCGGCGCCGAGGCGCACGAGCTCCTGCACGTGCATCATGCGGTTCTCGAAGATCGTCTCGGTGATGACCGACGCGCCGTCGGCGCGCGTGGCGAGCGCCATGAACTGCGCCTGCATGTCGGTCGGGAACGCGGGAAACGGCGCGGTGCGAACGTTCGCCGCGCGCAGCGCGCCGTTGCGGCGCACGCGCAGCGTCGCGCGGTCTTCCTGCACGTCGACGTTGGCCTCGCGCAGCTTGTCCACGATCGCGCCGAGCGAGTGAGGGTCGCTGTTGGTGATCGCGACGTCGCCGCCCGTCGCGGCCGCGGCGGCGAGGAAGGTTCCCGTCTCGATGCGATCGGGCATGATGGCGTGACTCGCGCCGTGCAGCTTCTCGACGCCCTCGATGGTCACGCAGCCGGAGCCCGCGCCGCCGATGCGTGCGCCCATGGCGTTCAGGCAGTTCGCGAGGTCCACGATCTCCGGCTCGCGCGCGGCGTTCTCGAGTTGCGTCACGCCGTCCGCCAGCGTCGCGGCCATCATGAGGTTCTCGGTGCCGGTCACCGTCACCACGTCGAAGCCGAAGCGCGCGCCGGTGAGCCGCCTCGCTCGGGCGTTGATGTATCCGTGCGTGAGGTCGATCTCGGCGCCCATCGCCTGCAGGCCCTTCACGTGCTGATCGACCGGGCGCAGTCCGATGGCGCAGCCGCCCGGCAGCGACACGCGCGCCTCGCCCGTGCGCGCGAGCAGCGGACCGAGCGCGAGGATGGACGCGCGCATCGTCTTCACGAGCTCGTAGGGGGCGAGCGGCCAGTCGATGCGCCGCGCGTCGAGCACCACCGTCCCCGTGTCGGCGTCGTCGATCGCGACGCCCATCTGCGCGAGCAGCGTCTTCATGGTGCGCGTGTCATTGAGGCGCGGTACGTTCCGCAGCGTGAGCGGATCCTCGGTGAGGAGCGCGGCGCACAGGATGGGCAGCGCGGCGTTCTTGGCCCCCGACACGCGCACTTCGCCCTGCAGCGCGGCGCCCCCTTCGATCAGAAGTTTGTCCATCAGCCGCCCGCGCGCCGCTCGGCCCACTCCGCGGGCGTGAGCGTGCTCATCGACAGCGCGTGGATCTCCTCGCGCATGCGGTCGCCCAGCGCGGCATACACGCGCTGATGGCGGCGCACGCGAGAGAGTCCCTCGAATTGCGGCGACACGATGATCGCCTCGAAATGATGGCCGTCGCCGCGCACCGAAAGATGCGTGCAATCGAGGCCGGCGGCAATCGTGTCCTGGATGGATTCGGGTGTCACCACGGGTGACTCCTCAATGGCGCAGCTTCCAGCCGCGCTCGAGCAGCACGAGCGCCAGCGTGGCCAGCGAGGCCGCGCAGGCGGCGACCACGGCGAGGCTGACGGTGGGCGGCACGTCGGAAAGCCCGAAAAAGCCGTAGCGGAAGCCGTCGATCATATAAAAGAACGGGTTGAAATGCGACAGCGCCTGCCAGAACGGCGGCAGCGTGTGGATCGAATAGAACACGCCGGCGAGGAACGTCAGCGGCACGATAAGGAAATTCTGGAATGCCGCGAGCTGGTCGAACTTGTCGGCCCAGATGCCGGCGACGAGCCCGAGCGTGCCGAGGATGGCGCTGCCGAGGAGCGCGAAAGCCAGCGCGAACAGCGGATGCGGCATCGCCAGCAGCGCCGGCGAGAACCAGACCGTGACCGCGAGCACGCCGAGCCCCACGGCGATGCCGCGCACCATCGCGCCCACCACGTACGCGGCGAAGAGCTCGCCCGGCGACAGCGGCGTCACCAGGACGAAGAACAGGTTGCCGGTGATCTTCGACTGGATCAGCGACGACGACGAGTTCGCGAAGCTGTTCTGCAGCACTGACATCATCACGAGACCCGGCACCAGGAACGCGGTGTAACGCACCTGGTTGTCGAACACGGCGACGCGCGATTCGAGCACGTGCGAGAAGATCAGCAAGTAGAGCAGCGACGTCAGGATGGGGGCCGCGATGGTCTGGAAGCTCACCTTCCAGAAGCGCAGCAGCTCCTTGTGCAGCAGTGTGAGCCAACCGGGCCCGATGGCGGCGCGAGCGGTGAGATGCGACTGGCCGTCGCGGCGCTCAGCGCGTCCTCCGTCCGTCGCGGGGCGGGCATCCCCACCCGGTTCGGCGGCGCTCATGCCTCGGGCACCGCCTCGACCGGGCGCGTGTCGTCGGGCTCGTCGCGACCCGACATGATGCGAAGGAACACCTGCTCGAGGTCCGTTTCCGCAAGCGCCAGCTCCTCGATCCGGATCCCGGCCATGCGCATGTCCGCGAGGAGGCGCTCGAGGTCGTCGTAGGTCGCGAGTCCGATGTACGCCGTGCGGCCTTCCCGGCGCAGCACGCGCGCCTGCCAGGGGGGCGGGATTTCGGCCGCGGTGAGGCGCAGCGTGAGGCCCGCAAAGCGCGACAGCAGGTTGCGCGTGGTGTCGAGCGCCACGACGCGGCCGGCCTTGAGCATCGCGATCCGCGCGCAAAGGGCTTCCGCCTCCTCGAGGTAGTGCGTCGTCAGGATGATCGTGTGACCGTCGCGATTGAGCTTGCGGATGAACGCCCAGAGACTCTGTCGCAACTCGACGTCGACGCCGGCGGTCGGCTCGTCGAGGACGATCACCGGCGGCTTGTGGACGAGCGCCTGTCCCACGAGAACACGCCGCTTCATGCCGCCCGAGAGCGCGCGCATGTTGGCGTCGGCCTTGGACGTGAGATCGAGGTTGTGCAGGATCTCGTCGATCCAGTCGTCGTTGCTGCGCAGGCCGAAGTAGCCCGACTGGATGCGCAGCGTCTCGCGCACGGTGAAGAACGGATCGAACACGAGCTCCTGCGGCACGACGCCGAGCGAGCGTCGCGCGGCGCGGTAATCGGACACGACGTCGTGCCCGAGGATGCGCGCATTCCCGCGGTCGGGCCGCACCAGTCCTGCGAGGACGGAGATCAGCGTTGTCTTGCCGGCCCCGTTCGGGCCCAGCAGCCCGAAGAATTCACCGCGCTCGACCGCCAGCGAGACGCCCGCAAGCGCCTGCACGCGGCCGAACTGCCGCGCGATGTCCACGACTTCGACCGCGGCGGTCAAGCGCTGGCGTGCGTGATGTCGTCGACGCCGTACGCGACCGCGAGCGACAGCAGCGCCTTCGGCAGGTTTTCGATGCGAAGCCCGCGCTTCTCGGCCAACGCGCGGCGGCGCAGCGCCATGATGACGGCCAGCGCGGACGAGTCGCCCTGGGTGAGACCGCCGAAGTCGACGACACCCGATGCCGGGAGCGACAGCGCGGTCGCCGAGGCCATGACGGACGCCGCCGTGTCCATCGTGAGCGTGCCCTCGAAGCGCCAGCCCGCGGGCGACTCGAGGAACACGCCGCTCGGCGCGCCGTTCGATGGGTGCACGCTCACTTGGCGGGCGGCGCGGGCGGCGGTCCGGCGTTCTTCGCGGCGAGCGACTTGATCAGGCCGTCGATGCCACCGGACTGGATCTGCGCGTTGAACTCGTCGCGATAGTTGGTGACGAGCGAAACGCCGCCGACGATCACGTCGTACGCCTTCCACTCGTTGCCTTTCTTGCCGAGCGTGTAGTCGATCTGCACGGGAGACTGTCCGGGGCGAACGATTTCCGTGCGCACCGTCACGTCGGTCGCGCCCGGATCGGCGCGAAACGGCTTGTAGCTGATCGTCTCGTTGCGATATTGCACGAAGGCGTTCGAGTAGGTGCGCACCAGCAGCGTCTTGAACTGCTCGACCAGCTGCTTCTGCTGCTCGGGCGTCGCCTGGCGCCAGCCCCGGCCGACCGCGAGCGCCGTCATGCGCTCGAAGTCGAAATGCGGCGCGAGCTTGCTCTCCAGCACCTCGCGGATGCGGTCGCGATCGCCCGCCTGGATCTTGGGATCGCTCTTGACGATCTGCAGCACGTCCTCGGAGACGCGCTTCACGAGCGCGTCGGGCGCCTCCTGGGCACGCGCAACGCCGGTGAACACGAGGGCGGCGAGCAGCGCCATGACGACGCGCAGGCTGGACTGCACACGAAACGGATGCATGGTCATTCTTCCTCGTCGGGCGGCGCGGGCTTGCCGTCCCGCACCAGGTAGGCGCGCCGCTGCAGGTACGCGCGGCGGATGAACGTATAAGGATCGATCGCGGCCTGGTCCACCAGCTTCTCGGCGTCGAGCGCCTGTGCGCGGTAGTTGATGAAGCCGATGCCGTACAGGATGTTGCGCGTGGGCACGTCGACGACGACGTAGCTCAGCGGGCTCGCGTAGGCGCGCGCGATGAGCCCGGTGCCGTCGCGCACGGTGCTCGGCCCGATCACCGGGATGAAGAGATACGGACCCTGAGGGATGCCCCATTTGCCGAACGTGAGCCCGAAATCCTGGTCGCCGCGCTCGATGCCGGCCTCGGAGGCGATGTCGATGATGCCGCCCAGGCCGAAGAACGAGTTGATCATCACGCGGCCCATGTCGTTGCCGGCGCGGTTGAGGTCCCACTGCAGCCAGTCGTTGACGATCGACACGACGTCGTCCAGATTCTGGAAGAAGTTGTGGATCCCCGTCTGGATCGGCTGCGGCGTCGCGGCCACGTAGGCCTGCGCGATCGGCTTGAAGAAGTGACCGTCGACCACCTGGTGCACGTCGTACATCGCGCGGTTCCAGGGCTCGAACGGATCGTCCTTCGACGTCGCGCCCTGCGGCGGGACGGTCGCGCAGCCGCCGCCGAGCGCGGCGAGCGCGACGACGAACAACATCCGGAGCAACGCACGCTGCATCATTTGGAGTTCCCCGTAGCGGCCTTGTCGAAGAGGAACTGGCCGATCAGCTTCTCCAGCACCACCGCGGACTGCGTCTTCGTGATGCGCGCTCCGTCGGCCAGCATTTGCGTGTCGCCGCCCGAATCGAGGCCGATGTAGACCTCGCCGAGCAGGCCCGAGGTGAGGATCGACGCGATCGTGTCGCGCGTGAACTCGTAACCCTTGTCGATCTTCATCGTGACGAGCGCCTGATACGTCTTCGGATCGAGCTGGATGCGCTCCACGCGCCCGACCACCACGCCCGCCGCCTTGACCGGCGCGCGCAGCTTGAGGCCGCCGATGTTGTCGAACGCGGCCTCGAGGCGGTAGCCCGGGGCGTTGCTCGTGGTGAGCAGGTTTCCTACGCGCAGCGACAGGAACAGCACGGCTGCGATGCCGATCGTGACGAAGATGCCAACCCAGAGGTCGAGAGTCGAGCGGTTCATGCGGTTGTCTCTTGTTGTGTTGGGCGAGCTACCGGCTGCCGATGCCGCGGAACATGAAGACCGTCAGCACGAAGTCGAGTGCCAGGATCGTGAGCGAGCTCGCGACGACGGTGCGCGTGGTGGCCGTCGACACGCCTTCGGCGGTGGGCTGCGCGTTGTAGCCCTCGAACACCGCGATCAGGCTGATGGCGAGCGCGAACACCGCGCTCTTGATGAAGCCGTTCACCACGTCGACGCGGAAATCGACCGCCGCCTGCATGTTTCCCCAGAAAGCCCCGGCGTCGATGCCGATCAGCTTGACGCCGACGAGATACGCGCCGAACACGCCCAGCGTCGCGAACAGCGCGCTCAGGAGCGGCATGGAGATGATGCCGCCCCAGAAGCGCGGCGCGACCACGCGCGCCAGCGGATCGACCGCCATCATTTCCATCGCCGACAGCTGCTCGGTGGTCTTCATCAAGCCGATCTCGGCCGTCATCGCGCTGCCCGCGCGGCTCGCGAAGAGCAGACCGGACACGACCGGTCCCAGTTCCCGCACCAGCGAAAGGGCCACCATGATGCCCAGCGACTCGTCGGCGCCGTAGCGATTCAGCACTTCGTAGCCCTGGAGCGCGAGGACCATGCCGACGAAGAGGCCCGATACGAGGATGATGACCAGCGACAGCACGCCGGAGAAGTAGATCTCGCGCAGCGTCAGATTGAAGCGCCGCAGCGCGCCGCCGGAGTGCGCGAGCACGGCGAGGAAGAACCGCGTGGTGAACCCGAGACGCGTGATCGTCGCCAGCGTGCCGCGGCCGATGCGCCGCAGGCCGTGACTGATGGGCTCAAGCAACACGGACGAAATCCTCGGCGAGTCCCGACGCGGGATAGTGGAACGGCACCGGTCCGTCGGGGGCACCGTCGACGAACTGCCGCACGTAGGCGTCCGACGAGACGCGCACTTCCTCCGGCGTGCCCTGCGCGATGACCTTGCCGTCCGAAATGAAGTAGATGTAATCGACGATCTTCAGCGACTCGTAGATGTCGTGCGTCACGACTACCGACGTGATGCCCAGCGCGTCGTTCAGCTTGCGAATCAGCTGCCCGACGACGCCGAGCGAGATGGGATCGAGGCCCGCGAACGGCTCGTCGTACATCATCAGCATCGGGTCGAGCGCGATCGCGCGCGCGAGCGCCACGCGGCGCGCCATGCCGCCCGAGAGCTCCGAGGGCCGCAGCCGCGCGGTGCCGCGCAGCCCGACCGCGTTGAGCTTCATCAGCACGAGGTCGCGAATCAGCTCCTCGGGAACGTCCGTGTTCTCGCGCAGCGGGAACGCGACGTTCTCGAAGACCGACATGTCGGTGAAGAGCGCGCCGAACTGGAACAGCATGCCGATGCGCCGTCGCAACGCGAAGAGCTCGTCGCGCGTGAGCTTCGGCACCTCGCGCCCCGCGACCACGACATGGCCGGCCTGCGGGCGAAGCTGACCGCCGACCAGGCGCAGGATCGTCGTCTTGCCGCAACCGGAGCCGCCCATGATCGCGACCACCTTGCCGCGCGGGATGTCCATGTCGACGCCCTTCAGCACCGGGCGGCGGCGGTCATAGCCGAACACGACCCCCCGCAGCGAGACCGCGATCTCGGTGGGGCAGGTCGGGACGACGGCGTTGTAGGTGTCGGGCACGGGCGCGCGGAAGCTGACGCGAAACCGCGCATTGTACCTTTCAGGGACGTTTCACCCTTCCAGCAGGCGCTGTTCCGCAAGCGCGATGTCGGCGGGCCTGCCGAGCAGCACCACGGCGTCGCCGGGCTCGAAGCGCCAGTCCCCCTGCGGGCTCACCGAGCGCGCGCTGCGTCGCCGCACGCCCGTGACGTCCACCATGCCGGCGAGGTCGAGCTCCGCGAGCGTGCGGCCGGCGGCGTGCGCGCGCTCCGGCAGGACGACGGTGTGCAGGCGCGGCTGGTCGTCGTCGCTGCTGTCGACGTCCGTGGCGCCGCGAAAGAAGCCGCGAAAGAGCGCGTAGCGCTCCTCGCGAACGGCGCGGATGTTCTGCAGCACGCGATTGAGCGGCACGCCGAGCAGCAGCAGCGAATGCGACGCGAGCATGAGGCTTCCCTCGAGCACCTCCGGCACGACCTCGGTTGCACCGGCGGCGATGAGCTTGTCGATCTCCGCGTCGTCGCGCGTGCGCACGATCACAGGGAGGTCGGGCCGCAGCTGCTGCACGTGATGGAGAATCTTCAGCGCGACCGGCGTGTCGGCGAACGTGATGGCGAGCGCGCGCGCGCGATTGAGCCCGGCGCTCATCAGGGTCTCGCGCCGGCTGGCGTCGCCGTAGACCACGCTGCTGCCGTCAGCGGCGGCCTCGCGCACGCGCTGCGGGTCCGAGTCGAGCGCGAGGTACGCGATGTCGGCGCGCTCGAGCATGCGCACGAGATTCTGGCCGCTGCGACCGTAGCCGCACACGATGAGATGGTCCTGCCGCGCCATGGTGCGCACGGCAATCTGGGTGACCTCCGCGGCCCGCGCGAGCCAGTCGTTGGCGGTGAGGCGGCGCGCCAGCGGATCGGCGAACGCGATCACGAGCGGCGCGCCGAGCATCGACAGGATCATGGCGGCGAGCACCGGCTGCGCGAGGTTCATCGGCACGAGGCCGCTGATCGTCGCGAGCGACAGCAGCACCAGCGCGAACTCGCCGGCCTGCGCGAGATAGAACCCGGTGCGCAGCGACGTCGCGAGCGGCGCACCGAACAGGCGTGCCAGCGCCACCACGACCAGAAGCTTCACGATCACCGGCACGACGACGAGCACGGCGACCCAGGCGATCTCGTCCGCGACGACCCGAAGGTCGAGCGCCATGCCGATCGTGACGAAGAAGAGGCCGAGCAGCACGTCGCGAAACGGCTTGATGTCCTCCTCGACCTGGTAGCGGAACTCGGTCTCGGCGATCAGCATGCCGGCGAGGAACGCGCCGAGCGCGAAGGAGAGTCCCGCGATCTGCGTCAGCGCGGCGAGCGCGAGTGTCACGAACAGCACGTTCAGCACGAAGAGCTCGCGCGAGCGTTGCCGCGCGACGAGATGGAACCACGCGCGCATCGGCCGCTGGCCGAAGACCAGGATCACGAGCAGCACCACCACGGCCTTGAGCGATGCGATCAGCAGCGCCTCGACCAGCGACGCACCGGGCTGCGCGAGCGCGGGGATGATGATGAGGAACGCGACCACCGCAAGATCCTGGAAGAGCAGGATGGCCATGACGTCGCGCCCGTGCGGCGTGCCGAGCTCCATGCGCTCGGCCAGCATCTTCGATCCGATGGCGGTCGAGCTCATTGCAAGCGCGCCGCCCAGCGCGATGCCGGCCTTCCAGCCAAAGCCGAGAAGCTCGAGGAGCGCGGTCGCGCCCGCGGCGGTCAGCACGACCTGCGCGAGGCCCAGGCCGAACACCGCGCGACGCATCGCGCGGAGCTGCCCGAGGCTGAACTCGAGGCCGATGGAGAACATCAGGAACACCACGCCGAACTCCGCGAGGGTGCGCACGGCGGCGGCGTCGGGTATCCAGCCGAGGGCGTTCGGACCGACCACGATGCCGACGATGAGATAGCCGAGGATCGCCGGCAGCCGCACCATGCGGCAAACCACCACGGCGATCACCGTGGCGGCGAGCAGCAGTAGCACGAGCTGAGGATTCATGTGGGCGTCACGCCGGCAACGCGCGCACGTTAGCACGGGGTGCCGAGAGAACGCCGCGCGTATACTTGCGCGCCATGATCGGTGAGGCGCAGGCCCGTTCCGACACGCGCGCTGCGGCTGCGCGCGTCGACGCCGCGCGCGCGCTCGCGCTGGCGCGATCGGTGCTCGCCACGGAAGCCGATGCCATTCGCGCGCTCGAGGGGCGCGTCGGCGCGGCATTCGTCGACGCCGTCGATCTGCTGTTCCATTGCCGCGGACGCGTGGTCGTGTCGGGCATCGGCAAGTCGGGCCATGTCGCGCGCAAGCTGGCCGCGACGCTCGCGTCGACCGGAACCCACGCGTTCTTCGTGCACGCCGCCGAGGCGAGTCATGGCGATCTCGGCATGATCGCGCCGGACGACGTCGTCGTCATGCTGTCCAATTCCGGCGAGACCGACGAGCTGACGCTCCTCACGCCGCACCTCAAGCGCCAGGGTGCACGGCTCATCGCGATCACCGGCAACGAGCGCAGCGCGCTGGCTCAGGCTGCCGACGTGCACCTCGATGCCGCGGTGGATGCCGAAGCCTGTCCGCTCGGCCTCGCGCCGACGGCGAGCACGACTGCGGCGCTCGCGCTCGGCGACGCACTCGCGCTGTGCCTCGCCGAAGCGCGCGGCTACTCGATGGAGACGTTCGCGAGCGCGCATCCCGGCGGCGCGCTCGGGCGGCGCCTGCTGACGCGCGTGTCCGACGTCATGCGCACGGGCGCCGAGCTCCCGGTGGTGCCGATGGAAGCCACGCTCGCGCAGGCGATCGTCGAGATGAGCGGCAAGGGCATGGGCATGACCGCCGTCGTCGCCGCGGACGGCGCGGTCGGCGGCATCTTCACCGACGGCGACCTGCGGCGCCTGCTCGAGCGCGGTGGCGACATTCGCGGCCGGCGCGTGGCCGACGTCATGACCCGCGCCCCGCGCACCATCGTCGCGGAAGCGCTGGCGATCGACTGCGTCGAGCGCATGGAGATGCCGCCGAAGGTGACGCAGCTGCTGGTGACGGATGCGCGCGGCGCGCTGGTCGGCGCGCTGCATCTGCACGATCTCTTTCGCGCCCGGGTTGTCTGAGTCTGCCATGTCCCCGGACGTCATGACGCGCGCCCGCCGCGTGCGCCTCCTGACCTGCGACGTCGACGGCGTGCTCACCGACGGCCGCGTGTACGTCGGCGACGACGGCCGCGAGCTCAAGGCGTTCTGCGCGCTCGACGGCGTGGGACTGAACCTGCTCGCCCGGGGCAACGTCACCGTCGCCTGGATCACCGGGAGCGACGCGCCCGCGGTTGCACATCGTGCACGCAGGCTCAACATTCCGTACGTCATCCAGGATGCGGCCGACAAGCTCGCGGCATGGAATGCGCTGCGCGAGGACCTCGGTTTCGCGCCGGACCAGTGCGCACATATCGGCGACGACCTCCCCGACATCCCGGTGCTGGCCGCTTGCGGTCTCGCCGTGACCGTCCCGCATGCTCCGGCGGCGGTGCTCGCCCGGTCGCACGTCGTCACGGCGCGCGAGGGTGGCAACGGCGCGGTGCGCGAGCTCGCGGAGCTGCTCCTCGCCGCGCAGGGCCGGCTCGAGGCGCTGATCGCGCCACCGGTCGTCGGAACACGCGCGTGAGCGCGGCTCGCTGAATGGATACGCGCGCGTTCTTCGATCGATTCGTCGCGTGGTCTCCCGTGCTGCTGCTCGGTGGCCTCGCGGCGCTCACCTACTGGCTCGACGCCCAGGTGCAGGCGCCGCTCGAGCGACGCGATGGGTCGACGCGTCACGATCCCGACGTGTTCCTCGACAACTTCCGCGCGATCACGTTCGACGCGCAAGGCCATCCGCGCGAGACGCTGGCCGCGACGCACGCGGAGCACTACCCGGACGACGACAGCGCCACGGTGACGAAGCCGCACGTCGCGCTCACCGAGGTGGGTCGTCCGACGGTGACCGTCGTCTCGGACAAGGCCAGGCTGTCGGGCGATCGCGAGAACGGCTGGTTCGAAGGCGACGTGCGCGTCCATCGCGACGCGGAACCGCCGACGCCCGGCAACCCCGAGCCCGCGGGCCCCGTGTCGCTGACCACCGAGTTCCTTCACGTCGTGCCGAAGGAGTACCGTGTCGACACGGACCGCGTCGTGACGGTGGAGGAGTCGCGTGGAATAATTCGCGGGCGCGGCTTCACGCTCGACAACAAGTCGAAGACGGTCAACTTCAAGTCGAACGTGTCCGGCTCGTTCCAACCCAACTCGCCACCGGCCAAGTGAAGCGATCCTTCCATCGACTCGCGCTCGCGGCGCTCGCCTGCACCGCGGCGCTGTGCATCGCGTCCGCCGCGCGGGCGGAGCAGGCGGACAAGGACAAGCCGGTGAACTTCACGGCGGACCAGGTCGACGCGAACTACGAGCACCGCACTGCGACGCTGAAGGGCAACGTGGTGCTCACGCAGGGCACGATGACCGTGCGCGGCGACCGCATCGAATTCAAGCAGAACGACGACAACTCGGTCTCGGCGAAGGTGTGGGGCAATCCGCTGTCGTTCCGCCAGAAGAAGGACGGCTCCGACGAATACTTCGAGGGCTACGCGCAGCGCGCCGACTACGACGGCACGAAGGAATTGCTGCAGCTGCACGACCGCGCACTCCTGCGCGACGGCCAGAACGAGATCCGCAGCAACTACATCACGTACAACAGCACCACCGGCAAGTTCACCGCCGAAGGCGGACCGGAGAAAGCCGGCGCGACCCAGGCGCCCACGGGTCGCGTGAGCGGCGTGTTCATGCCGAGCGAGAAGGATCAGGCGGCGCCGGGCGGCAAGTCCGCGCCGGCGCCGAAGGGCGCTGCGCCCGCGCCCAAGGCGGACACGAAGGCCGAGAAGAAGTCGTCCGCGCCCTTGAAGCTCACGCCGGACTCGACCATCAAGCAGTGATGCGGCCGTTCGAATGACGGCCGTCAGCCAACTCTCGGCGCGCCACCTGCGCAAGCGCTACAAGGCGCGCACCGTGGTCCAGGACGTGTCGCTGCAGGTCGCGAGCGGCGAGGTCGTGGGGCTGCTCGGACCCAACGGCGCCGGCAAGACGACGTGCTTCTACATGATCGTCGGCCTCGTGCCGATGGATGGCGGATCCATTCGGCTCGACGGCGAGAATCTCTCGCACATGCCCATCCATCGCCGCGCACGCCGCGGCCTGTCCTACCTGCCGCAGGAAGCGTCGATCTTCCGCAAGCTCACGGTCTCGCAGAACGTGCGCGCGATCCTCGAATTGCAGAACCTCGACGCCGACGCCATCGCCAACCGGCTCGACGCGCTGCTCGAGGATCTCTCGATATCGCATCTCGCCGACGCGCCGGCGGTGTCCCTGTCCGGCGGCGAGCGGCGGCGCGTCGAGATCGCTCGTGCCCTCGCGACGCGGCCCCGCTTCATCCTGCTCGACGAGCCGTTCGCCGGCGTCGATCCGATCGCCGTGCTCGACATCCAGAAGATCATCGGCTTCCTGAAGGAACGCGGGATCGGCGTGCTCATCACCGATCACAACGTGCGCGAGACGCTCGGCATCTGCGATCGCGCGTACATCATCAACGAGGGCCGCGTGCTCGCCTCGGGGGCGCCTGGCGAGATCGTCTATAATGAGGACGTTCGCAAGGTCTATCTCGGCGAACACTTTCGCCTGTAGCGCCGCGGGCGTCGTGCGCCCGCAGATCGGGCCGCCCGCCCGACCCGACGCGACCGGCCCTCGAAGTGATTGCGCATCCCCGCGAGTCGCGGCACCATGCACGCTCCGGTGCTCGCGAGCGTCCGGCCCGTGGCCGATCGCGCGACATCGAGCGCCCGGTCGCGACCCGCTCCGAATCCAGTGAAGCAGACGCTCCAACTCAAGCTCTCGCAGCATCTCACGCTGACGCCTCAGCTGCAGCAGTCCATACGCCTGCTGCAGCTGTCGACGCTCGAGCTCAATGCGGAAGTGGAGCGCATCCTGCAGGAGAACCCGCTGCTCGAGCGCGCCGAGGTCGAGGAGGAAGGCGGCGCGGAGGCGCCGCTCGCCGGACCGGGACGCACCGCGGACGCGCTCGATCGCGCGTCGGCAACCGAAACGGTGTCCGACACGCGCAACGAGACGTCGTCCGTTCGCGAGGACGCGCCCGAGATCGCCGACTTCGCCGATTACGGCGGTGGCGGCGGCGACAGCGACTGGGGCGGCAACTCGGGCAGCGACGACGACGAGTTCTACCCGCAGCAGGTCGCGACCAGCACGCTGCGCGACCACCTGAACGAGCAGCTCGCCCTGCTGAATCTTCCCGTGCGCGACCGCACCATCGTCACCGCGCTCATCGACGCGCTCGACGAGGACGGCTATCTCGCGAGCCCGCTCGACGAGATCGCCGAGCTCTTTCCCGAAGAGCTCGGGATCGATCCGGACGAGCTCAACATCGCCCTGAAATACGTGCAGAGCTTCGAGCCAGCGGGCGTGGGCGCGCGCGACTGCGCCGAATGTCTCGCGCTGCAGCTGAAGGTGCTGCCTTCCGATACCCCGCACCGCGCCGACGCGCTGAAGGTCGTCGACGGGCACCTTCCGCTGCTCGCCAATCGGGACTTCACCAAGCTGAAGCGGCTCCTGCACACCGACGACGCCGGCGTGCGCGCCGTGCGCGAGCTGATCCGCACGCTCAACCCGCGCCCGGGCGCGGCCTTCGCCAAGGCGGAGGCGAACTATGTGATCCCGGACGTGGTCGTACGGAAGATACGGGGTCAGTGGGTGGCGGCGCTCAACGAGGCCGCGATGCCCAAGCTGCGGTTGAACCGCATCTACGCCGATATCCTGACGCGCAATCGCGACAGCTCGAACCAGCAGCTCGCGGCTCAGCTCCAGGAAGCGAAATGGCTCATCCGCAACGTGCAGCAGCGCTTCGAGACCATCCTGCGCGTGGCGCAGGCGATCGTCGAGCGCCAGCGGCGATTCTTCGAGCACGGCGAGGTCGCGATGCGTCCCATGGTGCTGCGCGAGATCGCCGACATGCTGTCGCTGCACGAGTCGACCATCTCGCGCGTCACCACGCAGAAGTACATGCTGACGCCGCGCGGCACGTTCGAGCTGAAGTACTTCTTCGGCAGCCACGTCGCGACGGACAGCGGCGGCGCCGCCTCGGCGACGGCGATCCGCGCGCTGATCAAGCAACTGATCGGCGCCGAGGATCCGAAGGCGCCGCTGACCGACAGCCGGATTGCCGATCTCCTCGGCGAGCAGGGTATCCTGGTCGCGCGGCGCACCATCGCGAAGTACCGCGAAGCGCTGCAGATTCCGCCCGTCAACCTCCGCAAGGCACTCTGATGCTGGCCCGCTTCGCACGCCGCGCGTCCCGTCCGGGGCGAGCGCGGCGTGGCGGCGCGCCCATTCCCGGCAACATCGTCACGAAGGAGAGCCCGATGAACCTGCAACTCACCGGCCACCACGTCGACATCACGCCCGCGCTTCGCGGGTATGTGAGCGACAAGCTGCAGCGCGTGACGCGCCACTTCGATCACGTGATCGACGTGAACGTCGTGCTGACGGTGGACAAGTTGCAGCAGAAGGTCGAGGCCACGGTGCACCTGCGCGGCAAGGACCTCCACGCGGAGGCCATCGAGCCGGACATGTACGCGGCAATCGACATACTGGCCGACAAGCTCGATCGACAGATCGTGAAGCACAAGGAAAAGCTGACCGGCCATCGCGTCGACAACGACGCCATCGAGCGCGCCGCCGCTCCTCCGCCCGAAGGCGGCGACTGAGCGTTCGCGGCGTATAATCGGCGCGGCTCTTGAAGCCCGGCGGGCCCCACAAAGCCCGCCGGTTTGCTTTTGTGGGCGCCACGCCGACCCGATCCACGCATGAACCAGATCGCCGCGTTGCTGCAGGCAGACCGCATCGTGCTCGACCTCGATGTGGCGAGCAAGGCACGGCTGTTCGAGGCGATGGGCCGGCTGTTCGAGCGCGACGCCGGCCTCGTCGGATCGACGGTGTCGGCGAGCCTCGCCGCGCGCGAGAAGCTCGGCTCGACCGGGCTCGGGCAGGGCATCGCCATCCCGCACGGGCGCATTCGCGGGCTCACCCAGGCCATCGGCGGCTTCGCCCGTCTCGCGCACGGCATCGACTTCGATTCGCCCGACGGCAAGCCGGTGACGCAGGTGTTCGTGCTGCTGGTGCCCGAGCATGCGACCGACCAGCACCTGCAGCTCCTGTCGGAGCTCGCGCAGATGTTCTCCGAGCGGGGATTCCGCGAGCGTCTCGCGAGCGCCCAGGACGCGGCGGCGCTCGCGGCCGTGTTCGGCGACTGGCAGCCGCATTGAAGTCCCGGCGCCAATGACATGAACGAAGCGGGACTGCGCCAGGTCAGCGTCGAGAAGCTGTTCGAGCAGAACCGCGACAAGCTCGGCCTCACGTGGCGCGCGGGGCGCCAGGGCGGAAATCGCGTGCTGACGGGCGAGTCGGCGCTGAAGCCGACCATGGGCCAGATCGGGCACATGAACCTGATCCATCCTTTCCGCATGCAGGTCATGGGCGCCGCCGAGCTCGCGTACCTGCGCGCGCTGCCGGAAGACGAGATGCGCCGCCAGCTGTCGCGCATCTTCACCTCCGAGCTCGTCGCGGTGGTGGTCGGCAACGGCGAGGAAGTGCCGTCGTACCTGCTCGACCTGTGCAACACGCATCACATCGCGCTCTTCAGCTCGCAGCAGCCGTCGCCGCACATCGTCGACGTCTTCCGCATCTATCTGCAGCGCACGCTCGCGGAGTCGACGTCGCTGCACGGCGTGTTCCTCGACGTGCTCGAGCTCGGCGTGCTGATCACGGGCGCTTCGGCGATCGGCAAGAGCGAGCTCGCGCTCGAGCTGATCTCGCGCGGCAACGGCCTCATCGCCGACGACATCGTCGAGCTCTACCGGATCTCGCCCGACACGGTGGAGGGCCGCTGTCCGGCCGTGCTGCGCGACTTCCTCGAGGTGCGAGGCATCGGCATCCTGAACATCCGCACGATCTTCGGCGAGACCGCGGTGCGTCCGCACAAGCTGCTGCGCCTGATCGTGCACCTCGAGGACCACAGCAACGAAGCGTTCGGCGACCTCGACCGGCTCCAGGTCAACGCGACCTACCAGGAGGTGCTGTCGATCCCGATCCGCAAGGTCACCATCCCGGTCGCGGCCGGTCGCAACCTCGCCGTGCTGGTCGAGGCCGCGGTGCGCAACTTCGTGCTGAACCAGCGCGGCATCGACAGCACGCGCGAGTTCATCGAGCGCCAGCAGCAGTTGATGGAGGATGGCGGCTGACGCCATGGACCTGATCCTGATCGGCGGCGTGTCCGGCTCCGGCAAGAACGTCGCGCTCGCGGCGCTCGAGGACTCCGGCTACTACGCGGTCAACAACCTGCCGCTGCCGCTGCTGCTCGATACCGCCGCTTACCTCGCGCGCGTGGGGCGCGATCGCGTCGCGGTGGCGCTCGACATCAAGACCGGGCCGGGTCTTCCCGGGCTCGAGAAGGCGATCGACGCGCTGAAGGGCACCGGCTGGCACGTGCGGTTCCTCTTCCTCGACGCGAAGGTCGAGACGCTGGTCAAGCGCTTCTCGGAGACGCGGCGGCGCCACCCGTTCTCGAGCGACCAGCGAACGCTGACCGAGGCGATCGAATACGAGCGCGGCCTGCTGGTCGACGTGCGCCAGCTCGGCATCGTGTTCGACACGAGCGAGCTGCCGGCGGTCGCGCTGCGCGGCTGGATCCGCGACTACCTGTCCGTCGATCCGTCGAAGCTCACGCTTCAGGTCGAGTCGTTCGGATTCAAGCACGGCGTTCCGCTCGACGCGGACCTCGTGTTCGATGTGCGCTGCCTGCCCAACCCGCACTACGAGCCGCATCTCGCGCCGCAATGCGGCAAGGACCGCGACGTGATCGCGTTCCTGGAGACAATCCCGGAAGTCGAGCGCATGTACGGCGACATCTACCACTTCGTCGCCAGCTGGCTTCCCGACTACGCGCGCGACAGCCGCAACTACCTCACCGTTGCGATCGGCTGCACGGGCGGGCGGCATCGCTCGGTCTACCTCGCGGAGCGCATGGCGCAGGCGTTCTCGCCGCGCTATCAGGTGCTGGTGAGGCACCGCGGCCTCGATTGATGCTCGGCTTCCTCAAGGGCGCCGGCCGCGAGTCGCCGCAGAGCCTTCCGCTGTTCCCGCTGCGCACGGTGCTGTTCCCGGGCGGCGTGCTGCCGCTGAAGGTCTTCGAGGCACGCTACATCGACATGACCAAGGCGTGCCTGGCCGAGGACCGGCCGTTCGGCGTCTGCCTCATCACCCGCGGCGAGGAGGTCGCGCGGCCCGGCGGCGAGGCGCCGCACTTCGCCCCGATCGGCACGCTCGCGCGCATCACCAACTTCGACATGCCGCAGCTCGGAATCCTCCATCTCGCGACGCTCGGCCTCGATCGTTTTCAGGTGCAGAGCCACCGTCTCGAGGCGAACGGGCTGGTGCAGGCGACGGTGGCTCCCATCGCACCGGAACCCCATGTGGCGCTGCCGCCGGACTACGAGGGACTCGCGCGATTGCTGGAGCTCATCGCCTCGCGCATCGGTCCCGAGAACTTTCCCGCCGAGCACGCGTACGATGACGCGTCATGGGTCGGCTACCGGCTCGCCGAGCTGCTGCCGCTGCCGCTGCACATCAAGCAGAGCATGCTCGAGATCAACGATGCCGGCGTGCGCCTGCAAGTGCTGCGGCAATTCCTCCAGCAACAGGGCGTGATCTAGCTTCGCCGCGACCACGCGGCTGCCTCCATCGCCTTGGCCAGCACTTCCCTACCCGACGACATCCGGCGCTTCGTGCTGACGAGCGTTCCTTCCGTGCCGTTCGTCGAGGCGCTGCTCCTCTTTCGCGGCAGCGACGAGGCGATCGACATCGGCCACGTGTCGAGTCGGCTCTACATCAGCGAGCAGGCCGCGAGCCAGGTCGTCGCGCAGCTGCGCGAGACGGGCATCGTCGAGCCTGCAGCGAACGGCACGGCGTACCGCTATGCGCCGCGCAACGACGAGCTCGGGTCGCTGCTCGACCGGCTCGCGACGTTCTACGCGACGCACCTCATCGAGGTGACGCAGCTCATTCACTCCCGCACCGAGCGCGCGGCGCGCCAGTTCGCCGACGCTTTCAAGCTACGAAAGGAGCCCTAGCGTGGCGAAGGTCACCTACTTGCTGTGCGCGCTCACCTCGCTCACGTGCGCCTGGCTGCTGCTTCGCGCGTACACGCGCTCGCGCTTCCGCCTGCTGCTGTGGAGCGGCCTCTGTTTCGCGGGATTGACGCTCAACAACGTCCTGCTGGTCCTCGACCGCCTCGTGTTCACCGCGGTCGACTTGGGCTTGCTGCGGCTCGTCACGGCGTTCGTCGCCCTGGCGCTGCTCGTGTTCGGGCTGGTGTGGGAACGAGAATGAGCGCATGAACGTCATCGGCGACCTCCTCATCGGCGGCATCGCGACAATGTCGCTCATCGCGGCGCTGTTCTTCCTGCAGTTCTACCGCGCGACGCGGGACCGCTTCTTCGTCTACTTCGCGCTGTCGTTCGCGCTCGAGGGCCTCAACCGGGTGCTCCTCTACCTCGCCGTCGGACTGAACGAGGACGCGCCGATCTACTACGTGATCCGCCTTGTCGCATACGGGCTCATCATCGTCGCCATCGCGGGCAAGAACCGGCGCAGCGACCAGCGGAACCGTCCCGGTGCCTGAGGTAACGACAGGGCCCGCACCGTATAATCGCCGCACCAGCACGCGACACCGCACGACATCATGGCCGGCCACAGCAAGTGGGCGAACATCAAGCACAAGAAGGCCGCGGCCGACGCGAAGCGCGGCAAGATCTTCACGCGCCTCATCAAGGAGATCACCGTCGCCGCGCGCCTCGGCGGCGGCGACGCGTCGGCCAATCCGCGCCTGCGGCTCGCCGTCGACAAGGCGATGGACCAGAACATGCCGAAGGACACCATCGAGCGCGCCATCAAGCGCGGCAGCGGCGGGCTCGAGGGCGTGAACTACGAGGAGATCCGCTACGAGGGTTACGGCATCAATGGCGCGGCGGTCATCGTCGACGCCATGACCGACAACCGCACGCGCACGGTGGCCGACGTGCGCCACGCTTTCGACAAGCATGGCGGCAATCTCGGGACGCAGGGCTCCGTCGCATTCCTGTTCCGCCACGTCGGGCAGCTGGTCTTCGCCCCGGGCACGGATGAGGAACGCGTGATGGAAGCGGCGATCGACGCGGGCGCCGAGGACGTCGTGACCAATGACGACGGCAGCGTCGAGGTGCTCACCGCGCCGTACGACTTCGTCGCGGTGAAGGACGCGCTCGCGAAGGCCGGCCTCAAGCCCGAGTACGCGGAAGTGGTGATGAAGCCCACCACGGAGATCGAGCTCGGCGGCGAGGATGCGCAACGCATGCAGAAGCTCCTCGACGCGCTCGAGTCCCTGGACGACGTCCAGGACGTCTACACCACCGCGGTGCTCGAAGCCACGTAGCGTGCGACCGCGCCGCATCCTCGGCATCGATCCGGGCCTGCGCGTCACCGGCTTCGGGTTGATCGAGGCGCGCGGTGCGACGCTCGTTTACATCGCGAGCGGCTGCATCCGTGCGAGCGGCGCAAGCCTGCCGGTGCGGCTCGGGATCATCGCGCGCGATCTGGCGCACGTCATCGCGGAATCGGGTCCCACCGAGGTCGCGGTGGAAAAGGTGTTCGTGAACGTGAACCCCAACTCGACGCTGCTGCTCGGCCAGGCGCGCGGCGCCGCGATCGCCGCAGCGGTGCTGGCCGGCCTGCCCGTCACCGAGTACACCGCGGGCCAGGTCAAGCAGGCCGTGGTCGGCGGCGGGCGTGCACAGAAGACGCAGGTGCAGCACATGGTGTGCCGGCTGCTCGAGCTGCCGGGCATTCCCGCGAGCGACGCCGCCGACGCGCTCGCCGCGGCGATCTGCCATGCGCACGCGTCGACCGGCGTCGGACTTCTGGCGCGCCGCGGCTACCGCGTGCGCGCGGGGCGCATGTCGACGCTGTGATGCGCAGGCCGAGGGCCGTCCTGTTCGACATGGACGGCCTCATCCTCGACACCGAGCCGCTCGCGCTCCGCGCGTGGAGCGAATGCGCGCGCGCGCTCGGCGTGCCGTTCGATGCCGCGCTCGGCCTGCGCATGGTCGGTCGCAACTTCACCGACTGCAGCGAGCTCCTGCGCGCGCACTATGCGCCGCCGTACCCCTGCGACGCCCTGCTCGGAAGCTGGCATTCGACCTACGACGCGATCGTCGCCCGCAACGGCGTGGCGCTGAAGGCCGGCGTGGCGGAGCTGCTCGACTGGCTCGACGAAGATGGCTTGCCGCGCGCGGTGGCGACGTCGACGCGCCGCGAGCGCGCGCGCGCGAAGCTGCGGCAGGCAGGCGTGCTCGATCGCTTCCATGCCGTCGTCGGGGGCGACGACGTCGCGCGCGGCAAGCCCGCGCCGGACATCTACCTCGAGGCCGCGAGACGCCTCGACGTCGCGCCCGTCGACTGTGTCGTGCTCGAGGATTCGGAGCCGGGCGTGCGCGCCGGCCTGGCAGCCGGAATGACCGTCGTGATGGTTCCCGATCTCGTCGAGCCCACACCCGAGCTCGCAGGCGCGGGCGCGCTCGTCATGACATCGCTCCGCGAGGCACGCGCGCACCTGGCGTCGCTCGACTGACTGCGGGCACCGCTGGGCTACAATCGGGCGCCATGATCGGCCGTCTGTCGGGTGTCCTGCTCGAGAAGAATCCTCCGCAGCTGCTGCTCGACGTGCAGGGCGTGGCCTACGAGGTCGACGTTCCGATGAGCACGTTCTACAACCTTCCCAACACCGGAGATCGCATCACGCTCTTCACGCACCTCGTCGTGCGCGAGGACGCGCACCTGCTCTACGGGTTCGGCAGCGAGCCGGAGCGCCGCGCGTTCCGCCAGCTCCTCAAGGTGAACGGCATCGGCGCCAAGATCGCGCTTGCGGTGCTTTCGGGGCTGTCGGTGGGCGAGCTCGCGCAGGCGGTCACGATGCAGGAATCGGGACGGCTCACCAAGATCCCGGGCATCGGCAAGAAGACGGCCGAGCGCATCCTGCTCGAGCTCAGGGACAAGCTCGGGGCCGAGCTCACGCACGCGGTCGGCGTGAGCCGTCCCGCGCCGGTGTCGTCGGACATCCTCAATGCGCTGCTCGCCCTCGGCTACAACGATCGTGAAGCGGTCGGCGCGGTCAAGCAATTGCCCGACGGTGTTGCGGTGGCCGACGGCATCAAGCAGGCGCTGAAGCTGCTGGCGAAGGCCTGACCTCACGATGGCCATCCAGAACGACGAGCTGAAGCGCGTGGTCACCGGCGCGCCTGCGAACGCACAGGAGGAGGTGTTCGAGCGCGCACTGAGGCCGCGGCGGCTCGGCGAATACGTCGGCCAGGAGAAGATCCGCGACCAGCTCGGCATCTTCATCGAGGCCGCGCGCAAGCGCGGCGAGGCGCTCGATCACGTCCTGCTCTTCGGGCCGCCCGGGCTCGGCAAGACCACGCTGTCGCACATCCTCGCTCACGAGCTCGGCGTGAATTTGCGGCAGACGTCGGGGCCGGTGCTCGAGCGGCCTGGCGATCTCGCGGCGCTCCTCACCAATCTGGAGCCGCGCGACGTGCTCTTCATCGACGAGATCCATCGCCTCTCGCCGATCGTCGAGGAGATCCTGTATCCCGCGCTCGAGGACTACCAGATCGACATCATGATCGGCGAGGGTCCGGCCGCGCGCAGCGTCAAGCTCGACCTGCCGCCGTTCACGCTGGTCGGCGCCACCACGCGCGCCGGCATGCTCACGAATCCGCTGCGCGACCGCTTCGGCATCGTGGCGCGGCTCGAGTTCTACACGCCCGAGGAGCTCACGCGCATCGTCGAGCGCTCGGCCGCGCTGCTCGAGATCCGGATCGAGCACGAGGGCGCGCTCGAGATCGCGCGCCGCTCGCGCGGCACGCCGCGCATCGCCAACCGGCTGCTGCGGCGCGTGCGCGACTTCGCCGAAGTGCGCGCACAAGGGCACGTGACCCGCGTGGTCGCGGATGCGGCGCTGTCGATGCTCGACGTCGACGCATCGGGCCTCGACGTGATGGACCGCAAGCTGCTGCAGGCCGTGCTCACGAAGTTCGACGGCGGGCCGGTCGGGCTCGACAACCTCGCGGCCGCCATCGGCGAGGAGCGCGACACCATCGAGGACGTGCTCGAGCCTTTCCTGATCCAGCAGGGGTTCCTGCAGCGCACCTCGCGCGGCCGCATCGCCACCGCGCTGTCGTACCGGCACTTCGGCCTGACGCGGCCGACGCCGGGCGCGGCGGCCGATCTGTTCCCCGGTGAATAGGGCCCGTGCGGGCGCCGGCCAGCCCTTCTCCTTCGCGTTGCGCGTTTACTACGAGGACACCGACGCCGCCGGCGTCGTGTACTACGCCAATTACCTGAAATTCATGGAACGCGCGCGCACCGAGTGGCTGGAAGCGCTCGGCTTTCCGCTCGCCGCATTCGAAAAGACGCACGGGCTCACGTTCGTCGTGCATCGCGTGGAGGTCGACTTCCTGCTGCCGGCGCGGCTGAACGATGCGCTCGCGGCGACGGTCGAAGTGCTCGACCTTCGCGCCGCCACGCTGAAGCTCGCGCAGACCGTGCGCCGTGGCGAGAGCCTTCTCACCCGCGCGCAGGTGGGCCTCGCCTGCGTCGATTCGCAAGCGCTGCGGCCGCGGCGCATACCGGACCCGCTTGCGAGGGCCCTGGAGACCACGGAGTGAACGTACACACGGACCTGTCCTTCCTCAACCTGATCGTGCACGCCTCGGTGGTCGTGCAGGCCATCGTGCTGCTGCTCGGCGTGCTGTCGCTATGGTCGTGGTGGCAGATCTTCCTGAAGATGTTCCAGCTGCGGCGCACGACCCGCGAGACGGACCGCTTCGAGGACGAGTTCTGGAAGGGCGGCGAGCTGAACGAGCTCTACCAGCGCGCGAGCCAGGCGCGCATCGGCGGCGGCATGGAGCACATCTTCACCGCGGGCTTCCGCGAGTTCTCCAAGCATCGCCGCCAGGGCAGCTCGTCGGCGGTGACGCTCGACTCGGCGCGTCGTGCCATGCGCGCCGCGTACCAGCGCGAGATCGACGTGCTGGAGGCGAATCTCGCGGGGCTCGCGACGGTGGGCTCGGTGTCGCCCTACATCGGCCTCCTCGGCACCGTGTGGGGCATCATGAACGCGTTCCGCGGGCTCTCGAACGTCAGCCAGGCCACGCTCGCCAACGTCGCGCCCGGCATCGCCGAGGCGCTCATCGCGACCGCGATCGGCCTCTTCGCCGCCATTCCCGCGGTGGTCGCGTACAACCGCTACACGCACGACGTGGATCGCCTGTCGGTGCGCTACGAGACGTTCATCGAGGAGTTCTCCAACATCCTCCAGCGGCAGGGCTGACCGATGCGCCGCCATCGCAAGCCGATCAACCAGATCAACGTCGTGCCGTACATCGACGTGATGCTGGTCCTGCTCGTCATCTTCATGATCACCGCACCGCTCGTCGCGCCGGGCGAGATCCAGCTGCCCACGGTCGGAAGCAAGCTCACCGTGCCGCAGCAGCCGCTCGAGGTGACGCTGCAAAAGGACGGAATCCACCTGCGCGACCGGCAGCTCAACACGCCGGACCAGCGCGTCTCGCGCGAAGACCTGATCGCGCGCGTGCTCGCGAAGCAGCAACAGGGCGAGCAGCCCGTGGTGATCGCCGCCGATCGCAACGCCAAGTACGAGGACGTGCTCGCGATCCTCGATGCGCTCCAGCGCAACGGCGTGAAGCGCGTCGGCCTGCTCGCGCGTCCCCCCGGCGTCTAGAAGCCGATGGTCTCGCGCGATCGCACGCTAGCGCCCCGCCGCGCGCGCGGCAAATGGCTCGCCTTCGGGCTCGCGATCGGCGTCAACGTGCTCTTCGTGCTGTTCCTGATCTTCTCGGTGTCATGGAGCAACCGGCCCGCCGAACCGATGACGGCGGACCTCTACGCGCCGCAAGCGCCGCAACCGCAGCCGCAGCCGGTTCCGAAGCCGTTGCCGCCTCCGCCGCCCCCGCCGCCCCCTCAACCCAAGGTCGAGCCGAAGGTCGAGCCCAAGGTCGAGCAACCCGATCCCGAGATCGCGCTCAAGGCGAAGCAGGAAGCCGAGCGCAAGGCGCGCGAAGAGGCCGAGCGCAAGGCACGCCAGGAAGCGGAGCGCAAGGCGAAGGAGGAAGCCGAGCGCATCCGCCAGGACCAGGAAAAGCGCGAAGCCGAGCAGAAGGCGCGTCAGCAGCGACAGCTCGACGCCATGCGCGCGCAGGCCGACAAGGAGGCGCAGCAGCGCGCGAAGGCCGAGCGCGACGCGCAGCTCAAGGCGCAGGCCGAGCGCGAGCAGCAGCTGCGCGCGGCGGCGGAAAGCGAGATCCGGCAGCGGGCGGCGCAGCAGGCGGAAGCCGGCGCGCGCAGCCGCGCCCAGGCCGAATGGATCGACCGCATTCGCGCGAAGATCAAGGGCAACCTGACGTTGCCGCCGGAGATGACGGGCAACCCGGAAGCGATCTTCGACGTCGTGCAGCTGCCGACCGGCGAGATCATCGACGTGCAGCTGCGCAAGTCGAGCGGCGTGCACGCGTACGACGACGCCGTGCAGCGCGCGATCCTCAAGTCGACCCCGCTGCCGCGGCCGGACAGGCCTGATCTATTCCAGCGTCAACTGACGCTGCGGTTCAGGCCGTTCGATTAGCGGGAGCCATGGTGGAGCGTGGTCCGCCAAGCGACGCGCCCCTCGAGTCGTGCAACCTGCGTCCGCTCACTCGCGCGGCTTCTTCTCCAGGATCTGGATCGCCGCCCAGCTCCAGTCGGCGCGCTGCTCGACGAGGTGGCGGAGGACCATCGTGTAGAGCGAGCGCCCGGTCGTGAGCAGCACCTGGCGGCCCTCGGCGTATTCCTGCGTGGGCACGATCAGCGTCTTCACCGCGAGCGGCTTGTCGGGACGCGACGGCGGCGGCAGGTAGATGCCGTCGAAGCGCGCGCCCATGGTCGAGATATCGATGCCGTTCACGACGAAGCCGAGATCGTCCTTGGCCTCGCGCTTGGTGTTGAGCGTGACCGGCACGATGCGCTCGGCGATGATCGACACGCCCGCCTCGACTTCGTCGTTCGACAGCTTGTTGAGGCGACGCACCACGCCGAGAACCCAGTCCGACAGGTCGGACTGCCGCACCGCCACGAGCGCGCCGAGCATGAGCGACTGACCGAGGCCGCCCGCGGCGGAGATGCGCAGCCCGGCGACGCTGCGGTCCTTGACCTGCCACATCGGGTCGGAGAACTGCGACAGGCTCATGGCGAGCGAGTCCTGCTCGTCCTGAACGATGCGCTTCGGACGCGGGCCGTCGGCGACCGCGTGCACCTCGATGTATTCCGTCGCCGTGCCGTGCTCCTGCATCACCTCGTTGATGTCCTTGGCGATGAGCTGCTGCACGATGCGCGTGAGGCCCACGCGCACGCGCGCAGCGACCTGGCAGGCGACGCGCGGGTCGCGGCGCAGGTCGGCGTTGAGGTTGGGCGCGACGGCGGGGCGCACCTTCTCGAGCACGGCGACGCGCTGCGAGTTGATCGCCGCGGCGGGACCAGCGTCCGTATCCTGCGCCTGGCGCAATGCCGTGACCGCGCGCTCCAGCTGCTCGGCGAGGGGTGTCGTATCGAGATAGCGCAGCATCGATCCCGAGTCCTGGCCGGTGCGCCGCACCATGCCGGTCTTGCCGGCGAGATCGACGAAGAACCCTTCCATCGAGCGCGGCACGGCGTCGAGCGCAAGGCGCCGGCTCCACGCGCGCAGCTGGGCGCTGGCCCAGTCCAGCTCGAGGGGCGAGAGGTTGCCCGTGTTGAGCTGGTGGATCAGCAGGACGAACAGGTATTCCTGCTCGATGGTCCACTGCGTCGCGTTCGGTCCCGCATGGCCGAGCGTGGTGGGCACCTTGTCGATGCCGAGCTCCGTGGCGCGCAGGTACGTGCGATGCAGATCCATCCACTTCGCGGGAATCCACCGCTCGAAGCGGCTGACGCGAAGCTTGGCGTCGGTGCCGTAGTAGTGCAGGAGGCGCGCGAAGAGCACGGCGACCTGCGCCTTCCAGCGCGGATTCGCGGTCTGGCGCAGCGCTTCCTCGAGCGCGCTCTGGTACGCGTAGATGAAGCCCTGCGACAGCTCGAACACCGACGCCCAGAGGCTCTCGGCGAGGCGGGGCGCGCTGTCGACGTTCTCGACGTACTGCTTGATGAGCTGGCGTCGATCGGCGCCGAGCGCGGCGTCGAGCAGCTGGATCGCATGCGCGCGCGGGACGTCGACCGGCTTGCGCGACTGGCGCATCGCGTCGAACGCGCGCATGACGGCCTGCTGGCGGCCGACGACGTCGAGCGCAGGCAGGTCGCGCAGCCACGCGCCAACCGCCTTCGTGTTGGCGAGCGGGTCGGTGATCTCTTTGGTGCCGGGGGTCAGGAATCCGAACATGGCGGTGTTTGCAGTGCACCGGCCGAGCCAGCGCTCGGATGCTCCGATCGGGCACCGCGCACGCGCTTGTTGTACCTGCAGCTGGGTGTGGACATTTATAGCCTAATCGCGGACGACGCGCAAAAATTCCGCGTTGATGTTCGCAGCAAATTCGCCGAATTCGACGAATGCGAAAAGATGTTCGCTACAATTTCAACTTATCGTTCGTCTCCCCGCCGCCGCGTGCGGCGCTATCCGACCATTCTCCGCGAGGCCACACCGATGCAGAACCGATTGCTCCACCGCTTTTCGACCGCTCTTCGGCCGTTGCACTCGCTGACCGCCACCATGGTCATAATGATCGGCTCGCACGCAAGCCCCGCGCTCGCGCAGGGCGCAACGCCCGCCACCACTGGAGAGAGCAAGTTGAGTGCCACAGTCACGACGCTGCAGAAAACCGATGTAAAACAAGGAGCCGGCGCCGAAGCTCAGTCGGGCAAGGCGGTGGTCGTGCATTACACCGGGTGGCTTTATGACCCTGCTCAGCCGGGCGGCAAAGGAAAGAAGTTCGATAGCTCGCTCGACCGCAAGGTACCGTTCGGTTTCATCCTCGGCGCAGGCAAGGTGATCAAGGGATGGGATGAAGGTGTGGTCGGCATGAAAGTGGGTGGTGAGCGCACGCTGATCATTCCGCCGGACATGGGATACGGCGCGCGCGGCGCGGGTGGCGTGATACCGCCCAACGCGACGCTGATCTTCGACGTGCAGTTGCTCGAAGTGAAGTAACCGAACGTCGTAGCCGCGCCACGGTCGTTCGATGATGCTTCCGCGCGAAGGTCGACCGCCCACCAAGCGGCGCATCGACTACCGGCCCCCGGCGTTCCGCATCGAGACGCTGCATCTCGCGTTCGATCTCGATCCCGACGCGACCGAGGTCACCGCCACGCTCGCGTTTCGCCGCAATCCCGAGGCCGCGCCGCAGGACCGTCGCGCGCCGCTGGTACTCGACGGCGAGCAGCAGAGCAACGTGCACGCGGCGCTGGATGGCGTCGCGCTGCCGCCTTCCCGGGTTCGCCTGACCGCCACGCAGCTGGTGCTGGACGAGGCGCCGGACGAGGGCGTGCTGACGGTACGTTCACGCATCGCGCCGGCTCGTAACGTCGCGCTGGAAGGCCTCTACCTGTCGTCGGGCGTCTTCTGCACGCAGTGCGAGCCCGAAGGCTTTCGCCGCATCACGTACTTCCCGGACCGACCCGACGTCCTCGCCCAATACACCGTGACGCTCCGCGCCGATCGCGCCCGGCATCCGGTGCTTTTGTCGAACGGCAACCTTGTCGAGGCCGGCCCGCTGGCGGCCGGACGGCACTACGCGACGTGGCGCGATCCGTTCCCCAAGCCTTCGTACCTGTTCGCGCTGGTGGCGGGCGACCTCGCCGCGCTGACCGACACGTACACCACCAGCTCGGGGCGAAGCGTCGAGCTGCGCATCTATTCGACGCCGCGCAACCTCGCGCGCTGCGACCACGCCATGGCGTCGCTGAAGCGCGCCATGCGCTGGGACGAGGAGCGCTTCGGGCGCGAGTACGACCTCGACACGTTCATGATCTTCTGCGCCGACGACTTCAACATGGGCGCGATGGAGAACAAGGGCCTCAACATCTTCAACAGCCGGCTCGTGCTCGCCGATGCCGAGGTCGCCACCGACGCCGACTTCAACGCCATCGAGGGGGTGATCGGCCACGAGTATTTCCACAACTGGACCGGCAATCGCGTCACCTGCCGCGACTGGTTCCAGCTGTCGCTCAAGGAAGGCCTCACGGTCTTCCGCGACCAGGAGTTCAGCAGCGACATGGGCTCGCGCGCGGTGGAGCGCATCGCGGCGGTCGAGTACCTGCGCCGCGAGCAGTTCTCCGAGGACGCGGGGCCGATGGCGCACCCGGTGCGTCCCGACGAGTACCAGGAGATCAACAACTTCTACACCTCGACCGTCTACGAGAAGGGCGCCGAGGTGATCCGCATGCAGCACTCGCTGCTCGGCGCCGATGCGTTCCGCCGCGGGATGGACCTGTACTTCCAGCGCCACGACGGTCACGCCGTGACGTGCGACGACTTCGTGCAGGCGATGCAGGACGCATCGGGCATGGACCTCGCGCAGTTCCGTCGCTGGTACGCACAGGCCGGCACCCCGGTCGTTTCGGCGCGCGGGCGCTACGACGCGCGCTCGCGGACGTACGTGCTGGACCTCGCGCAGCGCACGTCGCCGACGCCCGGGCAGCCGCGCAAGCAGCCGTTTCACATTCCCGTGAGCATCGGGCTCGTCGGCCCCGATGGACGCGACCTGCCCCTTCGCCTCGCCGGCGAGGCGACCGCCACGCAGGGCACGCGCGTGCTGAGCCTCACGCAGGCGAGCCAGACGTTCCGCTTCGTCGACGTGCACGTCGATCCGATCCCGTCGCTGATGCGCGGGTTCTCGGCGCCGGTGAAGCTCGAGTTCGACTACACCGAGAACGATCTCGCGTTCCTGGCCGCGCACGACAGCGACCCGGTGAACCGCTGGGACGCGGCGCAGCGCTCCTTCGCGCAGGCGATCCTGCGCCTGGCGCGTGCGGCACGCGCGGGCTCGGCGATCGTCGTGCCCGAGACGCTCGTCGCGATGACCGGCGGCCTGCTCGAGGACGCGGATGCGGATCCCGCCGTGGTGGCGCTCGCGTTGACGTTGCCCGATCCCGCGTACGTCGCCGCGCTCGAGCCGGTGCTCGACGTGGACGGCGTCACCGCGGCCTGGCATCGGCTGCAGCGCGAGATCGCGTCGCGCCATCGCGCGCTGTTCGAGCGCGTCGAAGGGACACGACGGCTTGCGCAGCCCTACGCGCCGACGCCCCAGCAGATGGGCGCGCGCAGCCTCGCGAACGCCTGCCTGCGCTATCTCGGCGCGCTGGACGACGCCGCAGCGCGGCGGCGCGCCGCGCTGCGCTATGAGCGCGCCGGCAACATGACGGACGCGATCGCGGCGCTCGCGGCCATCAAGGACAGCGCCGCGCCCGATCGCGACGATCTCTTCGCTCGGTTCGAGGCGCGGTGGCGCGAGGAGCCGCTGGTGCTCGACAAGTGGTTCGCGCTGCAGGCACGCAGCCAGCGCGACGACGCGCTCGCGCGCGTCAAGGCGCTCCTCGCCCACCCGCGCTTCAACGTGCGCAATCCCAATCGCGTGCGCTCGCTCGTGGGCGCGTTCGCGCTCGGCAATTTCCCGCGCTTTCACGCGCGTGACGGCGCGGGCTACGCCTTCACCGCCGACCAGGTGCTCGCGCTCGATCCGGCGAACCCGCAGCTCGCGTCGGCGCTCGCGGGCGCGTTCAACCTGTGGAAGCGCTTCCCCGATCCGCGCCGCAGCGCGATGCAGCGCGCGCTGACGCGCATCGCGCGCACGCCGGGCTTGTCGCCGGACGTGCGCGAGGTCGTGACGCGCACGCTGGAAGACTAGGCGCTACCAGTAAGTCTCGAGCGTGATGTGCCCCGGCTCGCGTCGCCGATGGCGTCGCATGCCGCGTTGCGCGAGCACTTTCTGCGCTTCGTCGATCATCGCCGGGTTGCCGCACAGCATCACGTGCGCGTTCTCGGCGGTCAGTGCGAGGCTCGCGCGCGCCTCGAGGCGGCCGTCGGCGATGGCGGTGGTGACGCGTCCGGGCAGGCAGGGCGCGTGCGCTTCGCGCGTGACCATCGGGACGTACGTGAACGCGCCTCGACGCGCATCGCGGATCTCGCCGATCGCGTCCTGGTACGTGAGCTCGCGGGCGTAGCGCACGCCGTGCACCAGCACCACGCGCCCGAACTTGTCCCAGGGATCCTCGGTGCGCAGCATGGAGAGGAACGGCCCTATGCCCGTGCCCGTCGCCATGCACCACAGCGCTTCCGCGGGGGGCACTTCCGCAATGGTGAAGAAGCCGTTGGCGCGCGGGCCGAGCCACACGGAATCGCCGACCTGCAACGTCGCGAGGCGCGGCGACAAGGGACCGTCGGGCACGACGATGAAATAGAACTCGTGCGGCCCGCGTTGCGGCGGATTCACGAACGAATACGGACGCCCCAGCATCGGCTCCTTGCTGCCCGGCGGCGCCGGCAGCGCGAGCCGCGCGAACTGGCCGGCGCTGAAATTGACTTCAGGGGCGTCGACCTGGAGCGAAAAGAGCTCGTCGGTCCACCGGCGGGAGCCGGCGACGTGGCCTTCGACCCAGGTCGTCATGGCGATGGCGCAGGCGCGCGCATCCTCTCGTCCGATAAAATGTCATTATGCCAACCCGCCCCGAGCAAGCGCCGCTGGTTGGCGAGCGCATCTATCTTCGGGCGCCCCGCACGTCCGACGCCGGCGCTTTTCTCGAGGCCGCGCGGCGGAGCCGGCGGCTGCACGCGCGCTGGGTGGTCGCGCCGCTGACGCGCGACGCGTTCGAGGCCTATCGCGCGCGCTTCGGCGGCCGCAATGTGCTCACCCGCACGCACGTCGGGTTCCTCGCCCTGCGCCGCGACGACGACTCGCCGGTGGGCGTGCTCAACTTCTCCGAGATCGTGCGCGGCTCGTTCCAGAGCGCCTATCTCGGCTATTACGGGTTCCGGCCCCACACCGGCCAGGGTCTGATGAAGGAAGCGCTCGGCCTCGCGCTCGACGCGGCGTTCGGGCCGCTCGCCCTGCATCGCGTGGAAGTCAACGTGCAGCCGCGCAACGTGCGCTCCGTGGGTCTCGTGCGCGCGCTGGGTTTCGCGCGCGAGGGATTCTCGCGCCGCTACCTGCGCATCGGCGATCGCTGGTGCGACCACGTGCGCTACGCCATGCTGGCCGAGGACTGGCGCGCGCTGCGGCGGCGCGCCGCGCGCGCGACGCGGCGATGACGCGCATCGCAACCGCGCTCGCCCTCACGCTGGCCGCGTGTGCCACGTCGCCGCAGTCGCCCGATGCGCCTCGCGACGTCACCGCGCTCGCGCTCGCGCCCTACGCGAGCCACGAGGAATGCCGGCCGCTCGCGCCGGGCGATCGCCTGGACTATCGCTTCACGAGCACCGCGCCGGTCGCGTTCAACATCCACTACAGCGAGGGCAACGCCGTCGTCTCGCCGATCACGCGCGAGGCCGTCACGGCGGACAGCGGCATCTACCAGCCGCTGGAGGCGCACCGCTATTGCCTGTACTGGGAAGCCGGCGCCGAGGCGGCGTCGCTCGACTATCACCTCGCGGTCCGCCACGCGCCCTAGCGCTCACAGCTCCGCGTAGGTGTACGTCCGCCCCGCCTCGATCGGCCCCTCGATCAGGCGGTCGATCGTCTTGCGCGCGACGACCGCCGGCGCGACGAGCTGTCCGCTCTCGTGAAAGCCGACGAAGAGATCGACGCTCGGGAACGCGTCGCGCGGCTGGCTGCGCGCGTGGACCTGCATCTCGGTGTCGATCACGCCGGGACGCAGCGAGATCGCGCGCAGCGTGCTCGACGGATGATCGGCCGCCAGCATGCGCGTCAGCATCTCGAGACCGGCCTTCGCCACCGAGTACACGCCGATGCCCGCGATCGTGTTCTGGGCCGCACCGGACGACACGTTGATGATGCGCCGGTCGCAGGCCTCGTCCTGGAAGCAGCGGCAGAACAGGTTGGCGAGAACGGTCGGCGCGACGAGGTTGACCGCAAGCGACTGCGCGATGTCGTGCGCGGTGAGCCGACCGGTCACGCCGACCGGCCCCGCCGTCGCGGCGTTGTTGATCAGCACCGCCTGGCTCGCGTAGCGCGCGGCCGCGCGCGCGAACATGCCTTCCAGCGCGGTGTCGATATGCTCGGCAGCTGCGAGATCGGCCTCGACGAAGCGGTAACGCTCGTGCGCGAGCGATTTCGCGTCGTGTCGCGCAATGCCGATCACCTCCCAGCCGCGCGACAGGAGATCAGCGGCGAGCGCTTCGCCGAGGCCGCGCGACACACCGGTGACGATGGCGAGCCTGGTCACGTTACCTCCCCTGCAAGGAGACGAGCACGATGACGACAACGATGACGGCAACCACCAGCAGCGCGATCTTCCAGGGGCTCTTCGGATACTCGCCGCGGATGGCGCCGGTGACGCCGTTCATCACGCACTGGAAGCTGCGCACCCCGTAGTGATACGACAGCAGCCATACCGGCGCCAGTATGTGCTTGAACGTCTGCCCCGACCAATCGGCCTGGACCTGGAGATTGCGATACGTGTCGCCGGGCACCTGCTGTGCGCACAGCATCGTGAGCTTCGCTTCCATGTCGGCGCGCGCGCGCTGCGCCGCACCCAGGAGGTCGATCTGGTACCGCTCGACGACCCAGCCCGCGACGTACGCGGGATCGTAGGGCTTGAGCTCGCCCGTGGGAAACGGCTCGACGCCGCGCACCAGGTCGGGCCGCACGCCGATCGAGGCGCACACGAGGTCGTCGTCGAAGAAGTGCGTCAACCGGCCCGCTGCCGGCTCCCAGCGCACGTGCTGCACCTGCCGCGAGCGCGTCTGCCCGTTCTCGACGTACGTCTCGGTGGTGTAGTAGTAGTGACCCGCTTCCGCGGTCCAGCGCGCGTCGACGTGCGCGTCGAACGTCCAGTACGGCAGGTACGCGCCCTTCACCGTATCGGTCAACGCGCGACGCTTCAGCGCCGACGGCGCGAGCCAGAGGCGGCCGTACCACTTGCGTATGCCGTCGCGCGCGACGTCCTCGCTCACGCGCAGCGGCAGCAGGCTTTCCGGGCGCAGCGCGGGCTTGGTCTCGGTATACGGGACCAGCTGCGCCGAGCCGCAGAACGGGCACGTCTGCGCCTGGCGCGCCGGATCCAGAACCGAGATCGCATTGCAGCTCTGGCAGCGCACCTGGCGCTTGTCGGCCTGCCAGCCCCGCGCAGCGTCGGGCAGCGCGCGCAGCGCGGCAGCGAGATCGTGCTCCACGATGGCGCCGCTCGCCTCGATCTTCGCCGGCGATTCCGTGCCGCAGAACGGACAGACGAGCTTCTGCTTCGCGGGATCCCAGGTCGCTTCGCCGCCGCACGCGGGGCACGCGTACTTGGCGAGCGCAGCGGTCGCGGCGGCATCCCCGCCTGCATGCTCCGGCGCATAGCGCTCGTCCGGGGCGCCTTCCGCCGCAGCGGGCCGAGCGCCCGCAGCCGGCCCCCCGGCGCTCACTGGATGCTGTAGCCGATCACGCGCCACTTGCCGTCGCGCTCGTGCTCGAGCGTGACGGTTTCCTGGCCCTCCGGCTTGCGCTCGAACGACGTGTGGAACAGCACGAGCGCGTAGTCGCCGTCGGGCGCTCCGCGGAACTGGTGCGTGAACTTGGTGCGTGCACCCGATCGCTGCACGACGGGGCCGAGCGGCTCGCGCACGCGCTGCACCGCCTGCGCCCAGCGCTCGGCGGTGATGTTCGCCTGGAACTTGGTGCCCGCGGTGCGCCAGCTGTCCTGGTAGGCCTTCTTGTCCACCAGCGCGATCCAGTCGCGCGCCGCCGCCTGCGCCTCGCTGGTCCGCGCGTCCTGGGCGAGCGCGAGCGACGCGCAGATCGCGAGCAGCAGCGCCGCGACGATTCGCAGCGATCGCATCACGTGCGAAGGAAGGTGTCGACCGCGCCGCGCGTCACGCGCCACTGCGTGCCGATCTTCTTCCCCTTGAGGTCGCCCGCTTCGAGGCTCGCGAGCACGTCGGATTCGGACACGTTGAGGAGTTGCGCGACCTGCGCCGGATTCATCAGCTCCACGCCGCCGTTGCCGCCTGCCGCCGGCGCCGCGATCCCGGGTGTCGCCTGCGCCATGATGCCGCCGGGCTGGTTCATCATCTGCTGTGCCATGCCCATGCCGACGGCCATCTCGGCGCCGACGCCCGCGACACCGCTGCCGCCCTGCGCCATGCCCTGCCCCATCTGGTACTTGACGTAGTCGTTGAGATTGCCGACGGCCGCCATGCTCGAGCGCTTGTCGATCGCCTGCTCGACTTCCTGCGGCACCGATACGTTCTCGAGCACGAACGACGTCATCGCGAGCCCGTACTTGTCGCCGAGGATCGGGTTGATCACCGGCAGCAGCGCCTCGCCGAGCTCGGAGTAGCGCGCCGCGACGTCGAGCGCGGGCACCTTCGCCGTGGCGAGCGCGTCGGAGAACACGCTGACGATGCGCGAGCGCATGGTGTCGTTGAACTCGTCGAGCCTGAAGTGATCGTCGGTGCCAGCCACTTCCTTCAGGAACTTCTGCACGTCGCTCACGCGGAAGTCGTACGTTCCGTAGGCGCGCAGCCGCACGATGCCGAAGTCCTGGTCGCGCATCATCACCGGGTTCGCGGTGCCCCACTTGTTGCCCGTGAACACCCGCGTCACGACGTAGTACACGTCGGCCTTGAACGGGCTCTCGAGGCCGTACTTCCAGCCCTTCAGGTCCGACAGGATCGGGATGTTCTGCGTGGTCAGCGAGTACTTGCCCGGCCCGAACGTGTCGCCGAACTGGCCGAGATACACGAATTGCGCGACCTGCGACTCGCGCACGATCAGCTGCGCGCCGTTCTTGATCTCGCGGTCCTCGTCGGGGAAGCGGTACGACAGCGTGTCGCGCGAGTCGTCGGTCCATTCGATGATGTCGATGAACTGCTTGGACAGGAAGTCGAGGATCGCCATGACATCTCCGATGGGAGCTCCCTCTCCCGGGAAGAGAGGGGTTCGACGTCGCCAGAAAAAACGGCGACTCGTCGCCGAGTCGCCGCCGCTTCAGCTGCGTGCGGCCGTTTGGAAGCGGCCGCGCTAGTTTACTTCGTTTGCGTCGCGCCCGAGGCCGCCAGCTTCTTCGCTTCGGCGCTCGCGTCGTTCATCTCCTGCTCGATCTGCGCGAGCGGCAGGGCGCCCGGCTGGATCGTGCCGTCCTCGAAGACCAGCGTGGGCGTCGCGCTGATGTGCAGCGACGCACCGAGCGCCTGCGTGCGCGCGACGGGGTCGCCGCAGTCGCCGTTGTTGTCGGGAACCGTGCCGCTCGCGAAGAACTCGTCCCATGCCTTCTGGCGATCGGCCGCGCACCAGATCTTCTTCGACTTGTTGGCCGCATCCGGATGCAGCTGGTCGATCGGGAACAGGAAGGTGTAGATCGTCACGTTGTCGAGGCCCCTCATCTCCTCCTCGAGCCGGTGGCAGAACGGGCAGTCCGCGTCGGAGAAGATGATGAGCTTGCGCGATCCGTCGCCCTTCACGCGCTTGAACGAAAGCTCCATGGGCAGCTTGTCGAGCGCGACGCGATTGAGCTTGCGCTGGCGGGCCTCGGTGAGGTTGGTCTTGCTGGTCGTGTCGTAGATCGAGCCCACGATCACATAGTCCGCCTTGCGGTCGGTGTAGACGAGCTTGTCCTCGACCATCGCCTCGTACAGGCCGCCGAAGTAGTTCGTCTTCGACACGTTGCTGACCTGCGCACCCGGAAACTTCTGCTCGAGGAGCTTCTGGAGGGCCGCCGCGTCCTTGTCCGCGGGTGCGGCGGGAGTCGCCGGCTTGGAGGCCGGCGCGGCATTCGGTGTCGCGGCTGGCGGAGCCGCGAGGCTGTGCGCCGACGGCAGCGCGAGCGCCAGTCCGAGCGCCAGCGCGGCCGCGCCGGGGCGCAGGGTTGCAGTCAGCGAGTTCGACATTTCGTGTTCTCCAGTTCGCAAAAACGCGGTCGCGATTGGACCGCTCAACGCAGCGCCGGTTGCGCCAGCATGCGCTTCACCATCGGCAGGCGATCGACGGCGGACAGGCCCGCGTTGCGCAGCAGGCGCAGCCAGGGGCGCGAGGTGCCGAAGAGCTGCGCCAGCCCGTCGGTCACCGCCTGCATCGCAAGCACCGGCTCGGCACGCCGCCTCGCGTAGCGCGTCAACAGCACGGGCGCGCCCGGATCGGTCACCGGGCCGCGCTCCCGCAGCACCTCCGCGAGCGCGTCCGCGTCACCAAAGCCGAGGTTAACACCTTGTCCCGCAAGGGGGTGCAGACCATGAGCGGCATCCCCGACGAGCGCCAGGCGATGGGCGACGGACGTGGGCAGGCGCAACTGAAGCAGTGGAAATCCCGCGGCAGGACCGAGCGCCGCCAGGTGCCCGAGGGCGCTTTCGCCCGCAGCGCCGACGCGCAGCGCGAGCGATTCGAGCGGCTCGGCCAGGAGCTCGGCGGCGAGCGCGTCGGGCGCCGACCAGACGATGGAGATCCGCCGCTCCGGCAGCGGCAGCCAGGCGAGCACGCCGCCGTCGGTGCGAAACCACTGCCGCGCGCAGCCGTGATGGGCGCGCTCGCACCCGAAATTGGCCACCACGGCGGTCTGGCCGTAGGGCTTCGGAACGGCGACCAGTCCCGCGGCTGCGCGAACCCACGAGCGTACGCCGTCGGCGCCGACCAGGAGCTGCGCCTCGAGCGCATTGCCGTCCGCCAGCGTCAGGCGCGCGGACTCCGGTGACCACGCAAGCCCCTCGAAAGGCACGCCGCCGTACATCGCGACGCCCGCCGCGTGCAGCGTCGGCAGGAGCGCGGCGCGCAGCGCGCGCTCCTCGACGATCCACGCGAGCGCCCGCTCGCCGAGGTCGTAGGCCGAGAATTGCAGCACGCCGCGGCCATCGCCCTCGATCCGCATCGACTCCACGGCGGTCATGCGCTCGCAGGACAACGCCTGCCAGGCGCCGATGCGCGCGAGGAACGCGGCGCTGCCCGGGCTGATGGCGTAGATGCGCGTGTCCCACGTTCCGGCATCGGAGTCCGGCGTGGCGATCGGCGCACGGTCGGCGAGCGCGATGCGCAACCCCGTGCGCGCGAGCGCCGATGCGAGCGCAAGTCCGGGCAGGCCGGCGCCGGCCACGACCACGTCGAAGCGCTCGACCGTCACGCTTCGAGCGTCTCCACGACGATCTGCTGGTTCGTGTAGATGCAGATCTCGCCGGCGACGTGGAGCGCCTCGCGAACGATGTCGGCGGCGCCGAGCGAGGTGTGCGCGAGCAGCGCACGCGCCGCGGCCTGCGCATACGCGCCCCCGGAGCCGATCGCCACGATGCCGTGCTCGGGCTCGAGCACGTCGCCGGTGCCCGTGATCACCAGCGACGCCGTGCGATCGGCGATCGCCAGCATCGCCTCGAGACGACGGAGCACGCGGTCCGAGCGCCAGTCCTTCGCGAGCTCGACCGCCGAGCGCGTGAGATGACCCTGGTGCTTCTCGAGCTTCGCTTCGAAGCGCTCGAACAGCGTGAAGGCGTCGGCCGTCGCACCCGCGAAGCCCGCCAGCACGCGGTCGTGGTAGAGGCGCCGCACCTTGCGCGCGGTGGCCTTCATCACGACCTGGCCGAGCGTCACCTGGCCGTCGCCGCCAAGCGCTACGGCGCCGTCGCGGCGCACGGAAAGGATGGTCGTACCGTGAAACGTTTCCATGGATGCGATACCGCGCGCGACGACGGCGATCAGGCCGTCTTGCGGACGAAATGACGCGGCGAGATCCCGATCAGGAGCAGCAGCGCGCGGATGATCGGCGAGGCGCCGACGATCTGCACCGATTTGCGCTGCGTCTCGATGCGATTGATGGTGTTCAGCAGCGCGCCCGCGCAGACGAAATCGATGCGCTCGAGGTCCGCCACGTCGAGCGCGATGTGATTACGCGTTGCGGCGAAGTCGGCGAGCGACGCGAGCTGGCGCGTGCTCTGCCCGGTCATGACGCCGCTCCACGCGATCGTCTGCACGTCGCGCGCAGGGTCCGGCGCTTCGTCGGAGGTCCCGCTGGCGGCGGCCGGCGTGTCGACGCGCGGCGCGGGCGGCGGCTCCCACGACGGCGGCGACAGCTCGAAAGTGACGGCGAACTCCACCGCGCGATCGTCGAACGCGGCCTGGTCGTGCAGCCACTGCATGAGCTCGAGCGACAGCAGCCACGTGCCCTCGCCACCCTCCTTGCCCTTCGCCACGGCAGCCTCCACCGCGGCGCGCAGCTTTTCCGCGCGCTGCAGCGACAGCGCGAGCTTCTGCTTTCGCGCACGAGCGAGGAGATCGGCGAGGTGGCGAGCGCCGGCATCGTCGAATCCGGTCACTTGCGACAGGTCGACGCGCGCCTGGTCGACGTGCTTTTCGATTGCCCGCTTCAACCCTTCGAGCGGGCTCGCCAGCGCCTCGCCGGAAAGCGCCCCGGTGACCGCGACGTAGCCGCCCGCCGTCGGCCGGGACAGGAGCGTGCGGCCGACAGGGGCCGCGCGCTCCTCCCACGCGGGCGCGGAGCGCTCGAACTGCACCACGTACTGGAGCGCCAGCTGATCGAACGCCGCGCGGTCGTTGGCACGCTGCAGCAGATCGAACAGGGCGAGCCATGCGAGCGGCGAAAGCTTGGTGTCCTCGTCCTCCGCGATGCCGTCGTCGAGCAGCTTGCGCGCGGCGGCGGCCTGGCCGCTCGCGTACATGAGCGCTGCGTTCTCGAGCACCGAGCACAGGCCCGGATTCGCCTGCGCAACCTCGATCGCGGAGGGTGCTGCGGACCATTCGACGAGGCTCGCGCCGGTGACGCTGATGTCCCCCGCGGTCGGCTCGCGCGCAGGCGGCTGCGCCGGCACCTTCTGCCGCCCGGCGGCCTGCGCCGCCACCTCGCGCGCGGACACGGGACGAGGCCCGCTCACGCGCCGTGAATCGGTCTTGGGGGGATCCGGCTTCTTGGCCGGAGGCTTGGAGAACAGCGCCACGTCGGATTGGATCAGGCCTGCGAAGGGGGATTATCGGGCCGCTCCCCCCGGTGGACAAGCAAGGCCTGCATGGGCAGCAGCCGCGAGGCCGCGCGCGACGGTACCCCCTCCCCCGCGCGGGAGAGGGCCGCCCGTTGACGGCGGGACAGCGGCGTCAGCCCTTCGCCAGATTGGCGTTCGCGAAATCCCAGTTCAGCAACTGGTCGATGCACGCGTTCAGGTGATCCGGGCGCCGGTTCTGGTAATCGAGGTAGTAGGCATGCTCCCAGACGTCGAGCGTCAGGATCGGCGTCTGGCCCTTGGTGAGCGGATTGTCGGCGTTGCCGGTCTTGACGATCTTGAGCTTGCCGCCCTCCAGGGCGAGCCATGCCCAGCCCGAACCGAACTGCGTGACGCCGGCTTGCGCGAAGTCCTTCTTGAATTGCTCGAAGCCGCCGAGATCCGAGTCGATCATCTGCCCGATGCGGCCGGTCGGCTTGCCGCCGCCCTTGGGCTTCAGCGAGTTCCAGTAGAAGGTGTGGTTCCACACCTGCGCGCCGTTGTTGAAGATGCCCGACTTGTCGGCCTTGCCCGCGGTCTCCGTGATGATCTTCTCGAGCGTGGCGCCCTCGTACTCGGTGCCGGCGACGAGCTTGTTCAGGTTGTCGACGTAGGCCTTGTGGTGCTTGCCGTAGTGGAAGCTCAGCGTGTTGGGGGAGATGACCGGCGCAAGCGCGTTCTCCGGATACGGCAGCGGCGGAAGCGTGAACATGGCGGTGGGTGCTCCTTCGAAGTGAACGGACGCGGGACGCAGGCAGCGCCACGGCGCGCCTGCCTCGGCGATGCGGACGCAGCGCCGCAGCGAGGGCGGTCAGTCGCCGTAGAGCTTCTGCACGCGCTCGCGGCGCTCCTGCGCTTCGATCGACAGCGTCGTCATGGGCCGCGCGAGCAGGCGCGGAACCCCGATGGGCTCGCCCGTCTCCTCGCAATAGCCGTACGAGCCGTCCTCGATCATGCGCAGGGACTTTTCGACCTTCTTGAGCAGCTTGCGTTCCCGGTCGCGCGTGCGCAGCTCGAGCGTGTATTCCTCTTCGAGCGTGGCGCGATCCGAGGGATCGGTGGTGATCTCGTTCTCGCGCAGATGCTCGCCGGTGTCGTCGGCGTTGCGCAGGATCTGATCGCGGATGTCGAGCAGGCGCTTCTTGAAGAAGGCGAGCTGCGCCTCGTTCATGTAGTCCTTCTCGGGCGCCTTGAGGATCTCTTCCTCGGTCAGCTCGCGGGGCTGTTGCTTCTTCACGGCGGTTGCAGTCTTGGAGGCCATGCGTCTTTCCGTCCTATGCTCGTTTCGCGCGGGGGGACGGCAGCCCGGCGTCGCTGCCCGGTAGCGCCCATACAGCCTGGTAAATCCGCCTGCGCGGCGCGCACTAAATTGCACATTATAGCCCGCGCCGTGCCAGGTACGCCAACGTCGTCACGGGTGCACGGCTCGCCCCGGCAACTCGCCCGCGGCCCCGTACAATCGCACCGAAACAAGGAGTTCGGATGACTGCACCGGACCTGCGGCGCACCCTGCGCCGGCCCGACGACTGGCACCTCCACCTCCGCGACGGGGCCGAGCTCCGGGCTGTGGTGAACGCGACGGCGAGCGTCTTCGGGCGAGCAATCATCATGCCCAATCTGCGGCCACCGGTCACGACCGTGGCGGCCGCGGCCGCGTACCGCGAGCGCATCGTTGCCGCGCTCGCGCCAGGCGTTTCGTTCACGCCGCTGATGACGCTGTATCTCACCGATTCGACGAGCGCCGACGAAGTCGAGCGCGCGCGCGCATCGGGCTTCGTCCATGCGCTGAAGTACTACCCGGCCGGTGCCACCACCCATTCCGAGTCGGGCGTCACGGCGCTCGAGCGCGCGTATCCGGCGCTCGCCGCGATGGAGCGCGCGGGCATGGTGCTCGCGGTGCACGGCGAGGTCACCGATCCGGACGTCGACATGTTCGATCGCGAGCGCGTATTCGTCGAGCGGCATCTCGCGCGCCTCGTGCGCGATTTTCCCGGCTTGCGCATCGTGCTCGAGCACGTGACCACGCGCGAGGCGGTCGACTTCGTGCGCGGCGCGCCGTCGACGGTGGGCGCCACGATCACGCCGCAGCATCTCGCCTGGTCGCGCAATGCGTTGCTCGCAGGCGGCCTGCGGCCGCACTTCTACTGCCTGCCCATCCTGAAGCGCGAGGAGCACCGCCAGGCCCTCGTCGCGGCCGCGACGTCCGGCGATCCGCGCTTCTTCCTCGGCACCGATTCGGCACCACACCCCCGGCATGCCAAGGAAGCCGCGTGCTGCGGCGCCGGCTGCTATTCGGCGCCCCTCGCGCTGCCGCTCTACGCGGAGATCTTCGAATCGGCTGGCGCGCTCGATCGGCTGGAGGCGTTCGCGAGCGAGCACGGCCCGCGCTTCTACGGCCTGCCGCTCAACGAAGGCACGGTGACGCTGGCGCGTGCGCCGTGGACCGTGCCGCGCGAGTACGTATTCGGCGACGCGACCGTCGTGCCGCTCCGCGCCGGCGAGACGATGCGCTGGCGCGTCGAATGACGGGCTTGGGGAAGCCGCCCGCCGGCGCTATATTGACGTCGAAGCCAGCCAGACCGCCGCTGCCCCGACGAGGGGGAGAGGAAAGTCCGGGCTCCATAGAGCAGGATGCCGGGTAACGCCCGGCCGCTATAAGCTGCCGCGAGAGCGGCGGTGAAGGCGAGGAACAGGGCCACAGAGACGAGTCGCTGCCGCGCGAGCGGCAGCGGGTGAAACGCGGCAACCTCCATCCGGAGCAACGCCAAATAGGCGGACGACGACGCTGCTCGCCGAGTCCGCGGGTAGGCGGCTGGAGCGCCACGGCAACGGGGCGCCTAGACGAATGACGGTCATAGCGCGGGAGAACCCCGCGCCGTAACAGAACCCGGCTTATCGGCTGAGCTTCGATTCATTCGACGGTGCGCGCGGCATGCGCGTGCCGGAATACCGGTGACGCGCCTCTGTTCGTACGGTGGCGGCGATCCTGCCGTGACCGGAGGCCATGATGCGTTCGATCCTGCGAGCTTTCAGGACGGCCGTCGCCACCTTCCTCGCTCTGGCCGTGGCAAGCCTGCCCGCTTGCGGCACGATGGGCGGAGGCGGCATGCACTATTTCCTCGAGCCGGGCGTTACCGCGTCGGCCGCCGTGTCCATGTGACCAGCGCAACGCGCATCGCGCCGCGTTGCGTCATCGACGACGCTTGACGTCGCGCAGGATCTCGCGCGCGGCGTTCCTGCCGGGTATGCCGCTGACGCCGCCCCCGGGATGCGCGCCCGAGCCGCACAGATAGAGTCCTCGAATCGGCATTCGATAGTCGGCGTTGCCGAGCACCGGACGGGTCGAGAAGAGCTGGTCGAGCCCGAGCGCGCCGTGGAAGATGTCGCCGCCGACGAGGCCGAAGTCGCGCTCGAGGTCGAGCGGCGTCAGCGATCGGCGCGCGATCACGCTCCGCGCGAAGTTCGGCGCGACGGCATCGACGGCCGCGATCATGACGTCGGCGACGGCGTCGCGAAAGTCGTCCCAGGTGCGGCCCTGGCGCACTACGCCGATGTCCGGATGAACGTGCTGGCAGAACAGGCTCGCGACGTGCTGCCCCGCGGGCGCGAGCGTATCGTCGACCACGGAGGGGATCAGCATCTCGACGATCGGCGCGCGCGACCAGCCGTCGGTGCGCGCGTCGAAGTACGCACGCTCCATGTACTCCAGCGAAGGTGCGACGATGATGCCGCTCGCGTGATGCGGCTGCGCGTCGGTGCCGCGCAGCGCGAGGAAATCCGGGAGCTCCGAAAGGGCGACGTTCATGCGGAACGTCCCCGAACCGCAGCGGTACGCCGCCATGCGCGCACGAAAATCCGCGTCGACGTCACCCGGCGCGACCAGCCGCTCGAAGAGCAGCTTCGGATTCACGTTGGCGACGACGCGTCGCGCGGGCACGATCTCGCCGGAGGCGAGCGCGACGCCGCTCGCGCGGCCGCGCTCGATGAGGATTCGTGCGACCGGCGACGCCGTGCGGATCGTCACGCCACGCGCGGCGCACTCGCGCGCCATGGCCTGCGTGATCGCGCCCATGCCGCCGCGCGCGTGTCCCCACTGCCCGCGCTTGCCGTTGACTTCGCCGAAGACGTGGTGCAGCAGCACGTACGCGGAGCCGGGCGCGTACGGGCTCTGGAAGTTCCCCACCACCGCGTCGAAGCCGAACGCCGCCTTGATCGGCGATGACTCGAACCAGGCATCCAGGATCTCGCCCGCGCTCTTGGTGAAGAGATCCACCACGTCGCGACGCGCGGCCAGATCGAGGGCGCGGAATCGTCGCGACACGCGCAGGATCTGGAGGAACGTGCGCACATCGCGGCTGCCCTGTCGCACGTTCGGCGGC